>Ga0182024_10007531_pt1 | contig 23427 bp, 17 predicted proteins | sample P32metaG_FD_120480 | JGI IMG/M metagenome (GOLD analysis project Ga0182024, IMG submission 120480) | Permafrost microbial communities from Stordalen Mire, Sweden - P3-2 metaG (Illumina Assembly) | ecosystem: Environmental > Terrestrial > Soil > Wetlands > Permafrost | place: Sweden: Stordalen... | reverse complement strand
GATCAGTGACACCAGCACCAGCATACCGCCCTCGGCTGCGTACGCGATGGGAAGTGAGTGAGGATCGAACGCGACCGGCGTGCGCGAGCCGGGGGCGTCGGGCGGCCGCACGGCATCGTAGGTACGGCCATATGCGAAGAGCCCCACGCCGGTAAGGGGGAAGCGGGCGATCGTGGTGAGCCCGGCCTGCCAGGCCACCGTCCGCGCCTCGGTGTCGCGCGGATTATGATGACGTGCCCCAGCCGCGATATCGAGCCCCACGCCGAGCACGGCAACCGCCAGTGCCCCGAGCAGGAGCCCGCGGGCGCGAGTCAGCGCAGCGTAGGCGACGATCCCGCAAACGGCGCTCAGGACGCCCCAGCGCGAAAACGTCGCCCCCAGCGTCAGTGCGAAGACGACAGCTGCGCCAACCGCGAGGCGATCGCGGCCGCGACTGGTCCAAGCCAGCGGCAGGGCGAACGCGAGGCCCATAAGGGTGTAGGCGGCCAGTTCGTTCGGATTGAGGAACGTGCCGACGGCGCGGCCGTTGTAGTAGGCGAACACCGCCGCGGGGCGGTGCGCAAACGCCATCGCCAAGGCCAGTAGCGAGCCAGCTGCCCCCGAAATCAGAAACGCCCGCACGCAGGCACGAAGGGTCGCCCCGTCCGCGTCGCGCGCGAGGGCCAGGCCGGCCGCGCCGACGCCGAGGATCAGCAGCGCTGCACCGACGCCGACCACGGGATCGAAGCCGACCAGCGACGCGACCAACGAGTCGATGCCGCCGATCAGGAGAGCGAAGGTCAGAGCGTCCCGCCGGGCTGCACGGGCGGCCGCCGGCGCGATCGCGACCAACGCCGCCAACACGACCACCAACGTCGCGGTAGCCACGCCGTCAGGCACGACACGCGGAATTGGGGGCCGGGTCGGATCGAGTTCGGCTAGGGTCCCATACAGCGGGATAATCGCACACAGCACGATTAAGCCCAGCGACGAGGGGCGGATCACGCGGCGGCCTCCGCGACAATCGCTTCGGCGATGGCGCGCGCGCCGCCGGGCCGCCCCATCCGTTCACGGCCGGTCGCGGCCATGCGCGCCAGCCGCGGTGCGTCGCCCAGCAGAGCCGCGATTGCTGCCGCGGCGGCGGCGGGTTCACCCGGGACGATCGCCATGGCGTCGCCGAGCAGCCCGGACTGACGCTTGCGGTACCAGCCGTCGCGCGGCACCCCTTCGAGCTCCAGCGCGACGACCGGGATCCCCTGACTCGCCGCGGCTTCGTTGGCGGTTCCGCTCTGACCGATGACCAGCGTCGTCCCCTGCGTCAGCGCACCCAGCGAACCGGACCACGGGCGCAGCCCGCCGCGCGCAAGCGCGGGTGCGAAGCGCACGGGATCGAGGTTCGGCGCGATCGAGAGCACCGCATCGAGCGTGCCGACGCGGCTGCGCAAGGCAGTGACCGCATCGGCGAGCGTCAGCGCATCGGCATAGGCACGCTCGCGCGAGCCGGGCAGGAGCGCCAGACGCAGCGGCGCCTGCCAATCGACGCGCGCGTCGGTCGCGAGCAGATCGACGATCACGTTGCCCGGCGCTTCGGCCGGCACGCCGCTCGCGCGCAGGTCGGCGGCCGTCGCTTCGTCGCGCACGAAGACGCGACGTGCGCCGCGCAGGATGCGCCGCTCGCCCGGTCCGTACGGCGCGACGTAGACGCTCTTGGCGGTGCCGACGTAGATCAACGGGAGCCGCGCGAGGCGTGCCAACCCGCAGGCGTACGCGTCACCGACCGCCACCACGACCGCGTAGCGCGCGTGCGCCGCGCGCAGAAAACGAAGCTGCCGCAGCAGCAGCCCGAGAAAGCCGGCCTGCAGATCGCGCGCGAACGCGCGCACGTTTCCCATCGCGACCAGCCCGCCGGACGGCATCGCGCGCTGCGGTCCGACGTCGGGAAAGCCGGGCCCGCCGAGCCCCGCGCCGACCAAGCCGAAGTGTTCCGTGATCACCGGCGCGAGCGCGCGGGTTTCGCGCGCGATGGCGGCGGCGATCGAGGCTTCGCCGTGCCCGTTGGTCACGAACAGAACCCGCGCGCTCACGCGGATTCACCCTCCTTCGGAGGCTGAATCCACCTCAGCTTCGCTTCGTCAATCACAATCGGGGTTGACAGAAGACGTCTCATGCCAGCGGCTCGAGCGCGAAGTCGGCGATCACGGCGCGGCCGCCGTCCGTCTTGGCAAGCTCGGTGCGCGAGGCGTACCGTCCGTACGGGCCGGCATGGACGATCGGGACGCCGTCCACGTATTCGGGTTCGGGCAGCGTGTCGTGACTGTGTCCGCCCAGGATGAGATCGAGCCGCGGCACGTGCTGCGCGAGCAGGCGGTCGTGCGGAAGACCCAGATGCGAAAGCGCGATCAAGGTCGTTTCGGGCCCTGTCGTCGCAGCGATCTGCGCTGCGACCTCGAGCGGGTCGGAGAAACGCCAGCTGAAGATCCGCTCCCACGGCGAGCCGCGCGGATACTGCACGACCAGCAGGCCGAAAAAGCGGAGCGACCACGGCTTCCCGTCGTCCTCGCGCTCGAGCGTGACGTCGGCGCTGAAGGGGAGCGCGCGGCCTCGCGCATCGGTCAGGTTCGCGCAAACGACGCGGTGCTTCATCCCGGCGAGCCGCGCGCGCACCGCGCCGGCGAGGTAATGGAATTCGCGATTGCCCATCGCCTGCACGTCGACGCCGGCCCGGTCGAGTTCGGCGACGATCGGTTCGCTGCGATGATAGACCGTCTGCGAACCGCGCAAACTGTCGCCGCAATCGACGTAGAGTCCCGGCTTCGCGGCCCGCAGTGCCAGCAGCGGCGCCGCGATGTGTCGGCGGTCGTGCACATCGCTGGTGTGGTAGATGCGCACGCGCTCAGACGGCCGGTTCGGCCGCCGCGGCGAGCACCCAGTCGGCGTTGCGCTGCAGCGCGTCCGGCGGCCCCAGCGCGGCGCGCAGGCGCACGTAGCCGTCCTGCTGACGCGTGGGATCGGTCAACAGCGCGAGCAGCTCGTCGGCGATTGCGGCCGGCGTCGCGCGCTCCTGCAAGAGTTCCGCAACCATCGGCTCGCCGAGAACCAGATTCGGCAGGGTGATGTAGCGCCCGCGGTAGACGCGCCGCGCGATCTTGGCCTGCGTCTCCGAGAGCACGTAGAGCGCGAGCGCCGGTACCTGCACCAGCGCGGCTTCGAGCACGGCCGTCCCGGATGCGATCGCCGCCGCATCGGCGTCGTACAGCGCCGCCCGCGTGTCGCGTACGATCGTGACCGGCAGCGGCGAGCGGAAATTGAGGAAGTGCTCGATCGAACGCTGCGCTTCGTCGTCGACGGCGACCAGCAGCGCGCTCACTGCGGGCCGGTTCTCGCGCACGCGCGCCAGTGCATCGAGCAGCAGCGGCGTGTGACGCTCGATCTCACCGGCGCGGCTGCCGGGCAGCAGCGCGATGACACCCCCGCCGGCCGGCGCGGCCGGACGCTCGGGCCGCGGCAGGACCGTCGAGACCAGCGGATGGCCGACGTAGCCGATCGGAAGCCCGAGCCGTCGATAAAAGTCCGCCTGATGGCGAAAGAACGTCAGCGGATCCGACAGCGCCGCGACCGCGCGCGCGCGGTGCGCGTTGTCGAGCCACGCGGCCGGCGGCGCATAGTACACGATCGGGCGCGCGAAACCGAACCGGCGCAGCAGCCACGCCAGGCGCAGGTTGAACGCGCCGAAGTCGACCAGCACCAGCAGATCGGGCGGCTCGGCGCACAATTTGGCCGCGGTGCGAATGCAGATGCTCAGCAGCTTGGGAATCTTGCGCAGCGCATCGATCGGCCCCATCGAGGCCCAGCCGCGCGTGCGCTGTACGATGCGGACGCCGGCGCGCGCCAAACGATCGCCGCCGATCCCGCTCGCATCGATTGTGACGCGCGCGCGCAGTGCGCCCAGCAATTCGGCGGCCAGCAGTTCGCCCGACGCCTCGCCGGTCGAAAAGAAGACGTTTATTTCAGGATCCCGCGTTCGGAGGGGGCCTCGAGGAACGCGAGCAGCGAGCGGCCTTCATCGGTCGTCACCATCTCGCGCAGTGCGTCGATCGCCTGTGAGACGTTCCGTTCCGAACGATAGATGATCTTGTAGGCTTCCTTCAGTTCGGCCAGCGTCTCGCGCGGCAGGCCGTGACGGCGCAGCCCGACCGCATTGAGGCCGTACACGGACGGGGGATTGCCGTCGGCCAGCAGATAGGGTGGCACATCGCGCGAGATCTTCGCGTAGCCGCCCACGAAGGCGTAGCGTCCGATCCGTACGCCTTGGTGCACGCCGGCCATACCGCCGATGCCGGCATAGTCGTCGACGGTGCACTGGCCGGCCAGCTGCGCCAGGTTCGACATCGTCACGAAGTTGCCGATCTTGCAGTTGTGCGCGACGTGGACGTAGGCCAGCAGCAACGAGTCGTCGCCGACCGAGGTAACGGAATTGGGGCCGGTGCCGCGGTGGATCGAGACGTACTCGCGGATCACCGACCGCTTGCCGATCGTCGTGTAGGCGATCTCCTCCAGATCCGCTTTGCGGTCTTGCGACGGCGCGCCGATCGATGCGAACGGATACACGACCGTCTCGGCACCGATCGAAGTGCGGCCATTGACCACCACGTGGGCCAGCAGCTTCGCGCCGGGGCCGATCGAGACGTGTTCACCGACGATGCAGTAGGGTCCGATCTCGACCGACTTTTCGATCATGGCGTTGGGATGCACGATCGCGGTCGGGTGGATCACTGATGCAGCACCGATGCATCGTTGGCAAACGACGAGGGATCGCTCACGATCGAGAACATCAGCTCGGCGGTGACGACCACTTTGTCGTCGACCGAGGCCTGACAGCTGACCCAGCCGATACCGAGCTTGACCTTGACGACGCGCGCTTCCATGTCGAGCCGGTCGCCCGGCACGACGGGCCGGCGAAACTTCGCTTTGTCGATCGCGGCGAGATACGGCACCTTGCGAGCCATGTCGCCGGGCTGCAGGATCGTCGTGCCGCCGAGCTGTGCCAGCGCTTCGATCATGTACACGCCGGGCAGCAGCGGGTTGCCCGGAAAGTGTCCGCTGAACACCGGCTCGCCGATGCTGATGTTCTTGTAGCCGCGGGCGAACACCATCGGTTCAAGCTCGGTGATGCGGTCGATCAGCAGCAGCGGGTAGCGGTGCGGCAAGAGCTTCATGATCTCGCGCACGTCGAGGCTGGACACGGTACCGGCCCTTACGACGTCGCGGTCGCCGCGGCGGTATCACCGCCGGGGGGCCGCAGTTCGCGCACGGCGGTACAGTGCAGTTTGTGTCCGCTCTTGATCGCGATGACCTCGCATTGCGGGTAGGCGCCGAGCAGCGCGAAGTCGCCGATCAGATCCAGCATCTTGTGGCGGGCCGGCTCGGTCGGCGAGCGCAGCGGCGCGAGCGGACCGTCCGGCCCGAACACGACCGCGTTGTCGAGCGTCCCGCCCTGCGCAAGCCCGCGTTTCACCAGCGCCTCGACCTCGTGCAGAAAACCAAAGGTCCGGTTCGGGGCGATCTCGCGCCGATAATTCTCCGGCGTCACCTCGGCCTCGACGTACTGGGTGCCGATCGGCGCCGGGTAGTCGACCGTCATCCGCACGCGAAACGACGCGGCCGGCGCGACGACCAGCAGCTTGTCGCCGTCGCGAAACACGCGCGTCTCGCGCGGCAGCCAGCGCAGGCGCGCCTCCGGCAGGGTTGTGATCCCGGTCGCGTCGATCGCGTCGGTGAAGACCTTGGCGCTGCCGTCGGCAACCGGGATCTCGGGCCCGTCGACCGCGATAAGCGCGTTGTCGATGCCGGCGCCTAGCAGCGCGGAGAGCAGGTGCTCGACCGTGGAGACACGGTGTTCGCCGCTGCCCAGCACCGTCGCGCGCACCGTATCGACGACGTACTCCGGGCGGGCGGGAAACTCGACCGCGTCGTCGAGCCGAAACCACAAGCCGCGGCCGGCCGCGGCTGGAAACACACGCACGCGCACGGGGGCTCCGGTGTGGAGCCCGACCCCTTCGATGGCGATCGCGTCGCGCAAGGTTGTCTGGTACTGCACCGCTAGCTCCGCTTCGGCAACCGGGTTAGTCTTCTTTTTCCAGGGCGTCGACGCGGGCGTAGAGTTTGGGCAGGCGGCGGATGTAGGCCTGAAGCCGGACTTCGTCGCGATGGTTCTGGGTGGGGCGTCCGGTGACGGTCGCGCCGTCCTCGACGTCGCCCCACACGTGCGAGCCGCCGCCGATCGTGGCCCGGTCGCCGATCCGGATGTGCCCTTTGAAGACGGTCTGTCCGCCGACGCGAACGTAGTCGCCGATGACCGTGGTCCCGGCTAACCCGACGAACGCGGCGATCGCGCTATGCTTCCCGATCGCGGAGTTGTGCCCGATCTGACATAGGTTGTCGATCTTCGTCCCTTCGCCGATCGAGGTGACGCCGGTCTGCGCGCGATCGATGCAGGTGTTGGCCCCGATCTCGACGTCATCGCCGAGCGTGACGATCCCGATCTGCGGGATCTTCACCAGCCGCCCGTCGAGGAAGGCCCAGCCGAAGCCGTCGCTGCCGATCACCGCGCCGGCCTGAAGGACGACGCGATCGCCGGCGATGCAACGCTGCGCGAGGTAGGCCCGCGGATGGAACAGGCAGTCGGCGCCGGCCACCGCGTCGGCACCGATCGTGACGCCGGCGTCGAGAACCGTCCGGTCGCCGATGCGCGCCCGCGCGCCGACGCTGACGTGCGGTCCGATCCAGACCTCGGCGCCGAGGTGTGCGCTCGGCTCGACGGCCGCGGTCGGGTGCACGAACGGACCGCGCGGACGCTCCGGCTCGAGCGCGGCCAGCAGTGCGGCCAGCGCGATGCGGGTCGATTCAACCGCCAGGATCGGCTTCGGATACGACGTGCCGGCGTCGATCAGCGACGCGTCGGTGAGCACCGCCGCCGCACGCGAGCCGAGTGCCACTCGCAGGTAGCGCTCGTCGACCGCGAAGGTCAGGGTCGAAGCATCGGCGTCGTCGACCGCGGTGATGCGCTCGATCGCGACGCCGGGATCACCGACCACCCGTCCCCCGGTGCGCGCGGCGAGTTCCGCCAGCGTCCCCAGCGCCGGATTCACGGCGAGGGTGTCGCCTTCTCCACAATCTGGAGGATCTTCTCAACCTCCGGTGTGATGTCGACGCCGCCGTAGCCGACGTATTGCCGGGTGAACACGTACGTCAGGTGCTTGTCGGCCGCGACTTGGCGCGCCGCATCGGTCACGTCGTTGGTCAGCTCGCTCTGTTCCTGAACGTACTTCTGCGTCAGCGCAGAGCGCTCTTGCTGCTTGCGGCGCTCGGGATCGCGCGAACGCTCGATCGACTGCGCGTCGTACGTCAACTGGTTCTGGTAGTTGAGAAACTTCGGCCAGTTGGACTTGATCCGCTCCTCGTCGATCAGACCGATGTCGCTCTTCGGACCGGCGCAGGCGGCGAGCGACGCAACGAGCGCCGCGGCGATGATGATTCGTCTCATGACTCTATTCGTGCAGGCTTTCGATGTCTTTGAGGGCGTCCGGCGTGAGGTCGACTCCGCCGACGGGAGCGATCACGTCGCTCAGCACGACCGAGACGCCGTGCTGCTGCGCGAGCAGCCGCACTTCGCGCTCGATCTGGGCGATGATCTGGTCGTAGAGATCGTCACGTTTCTTGCGCAACTCGGCGATCTGCGCCTGCGCGCCGCCCCGCGCTGCGTCGTCGACGCCGTGCAGTTCGGCGTAGCGGCGGGAAAGGTCGGCGCGGGTGGCTTCGAACGCGGCGATCGTCGTCTTCGCGTCATCCTGAAAACGCCGCTGGTAGTCGTCGTGCAGGCGCTGGATCCGGCCGCGCAGCGCAGGCGGCAGGTTCGGGTTCACCTGCTGCTGGGGGCGGCCGCCGACGGTCGTGGTCTGGATCACCGAGCCGCCCAGCGAGGCGGCCTGGCGCGTGACGATCTGCTGGCGCTGCGTCATCGAACCGGCGGACCGCTGCTGGATACTCCGGGCCGTCTGATTGAGGTCGGCCTGCACATGCGCGTGCAGCTGGGCCTGCAGGGTGGCCAGCGTCTGCTGATCGCGATTGCGCTGCGCCCCCAGCGCGTCGCTCGCTTTGCGGTCGAGCGCCTGCAGCTGCTTCTGCGCGTCCTCGCGCGCCGCGTCGTCGAGCGCCAGCGAACTGAGCTTCGTGTGCAGCGCGAGCCGCTGCGGCGCGTCCTGGTTCGCCATCGCCAGCGACAGTGCCGACTCTTTGGCCTGCAGCTCTTCGGCTTTGGCGCGGTAGGTCCGCGCGGCGCGATCGCTCAACGCCTTCTGCGCGGCCGCGATCTGCGCCTGATCCTGCCGCATCAGCGTCGTGCGATACGACTGCAGATCGTGCTGCGCTTGGGACGCGACAGCGCCCTGCTGCTGCTGCGCCGTGACGTTGACGCTGCCCGCGATCTGCGCGGCGCTCGCGCCGCCGACCTTCGCGCCGCGCAGGGCCGCGGCGATCGCCTGTGACTCCTGGGCTTGATATTGGCGCTGTTTTTCGTCGAGCAGTTTCCGGGTGCGATCGGCGGCCGCAGAGAGTTCGCGCTGCAGTTCGGCCTCGCGCGCCTGCATCTGCGGATCCGCTGCGACCGCCCGTGGGGCGGTGGAGGTGAGATCGAACGCGGCGATGCTGCGATCGTAGCGCGCGAGCTGCTCGTAGAGCGGATGCTTCTGCACCAGCTCGTCCATCCGTACGTAGCCGATCGAACCCGAGCCGCCGTCGTTTGCGGCGCCGCCCAGCGGCGCGTGCGAGCACGCGGTCAGCGCGGCCAGCGCACACAACGCGAACCAACCGGCTCCCGCGCGGCCGGGCCGGCTCACTTCAGCTTGGCGGTCACGTCGGTCGTGATGTCCGTTCCGCCGAAGACGATGTTTCCGCGGTCGACGACCAGGATCAGGCCCTTCCCCTTGGCGACGTCGGCGATCGCCGCGCGCGTCGAGTCGATCACCGGTTTGAGGGTCGTGTTCTGCCGGTCATCGAGCGTCTTGCGATAGTCTTTGAGGACCGCGTCGCGATCCGCGTCGGTCTTGGCGTCCTTGAGCTTCTGCGTGTAGATCTTGTCCTGATCGGCCTTGAACTTGAGGAACTCGTCGGTCGCTGCTTTGACCTTCGGCGTCTGATCGATCGCCTGCTGGTCGACGTAGCCGACTTTGGAGGGCGGCGGCGTCGAGACCGGCGGCACGGGATCGCCGATACCGGTCAGCAGATCGCGGACGTTGCCGGTGATGTCGGTCCCGCCGTAGACGACGATACGCCGGTCGACGACGACGCTGAGATTCTTCGAGGACGCGACCGACGCGACGGCCACTTGGGCACGCTGTAGCAGCGGCGCCAGCACCTGGCGCTGTTTGTCGGCCATGCGCGACTGAAACTCCGCCACCAGCTTCTGCTGCTGCGCCTGCGATGCGTGCGCACCGCGTTTCTGGTACTGACGCTGCAGCGATCCGCCGAAATCAGAGAGCTTCTTGTTGGCTGCCGCAAACGCCGGCAGCGCCGCGATCGCGCTCTGATCGATCGCCCCGATATCGGTGACGTCGGTCGCGCCTGCCGCCGGCAGGGCGATACATGCGGCGACGAGCGCGCAGGCCAGCGCGACGGTGCGGCCGCGCGATGTCCACATATGCATTAGAAACTCTGGCCGATGCCGAACGAGGTGTGCGTACCCAAGGTGCCCTTGGCGAAGTCGAGACGAAGTGTGTGAAGCCCGAGCTGCGGAACGTCGAAGCGAACACCGACGCCGTAGTCCGAATGGTATTGATAGGCGTTGAGATCGTAGGTCGCGGTTCCTGTATTGGACATGCCGCCGCGAATCCGGACCGCGCCTTGGTCGATGAAGGTGACGATGGAGAACTTCCGGTCCGGGGTGAGCGGAATGCGCAGCTCGACCTGGCCGAGCAGTTCGTCGGTTCCGTAATAGGGATCGGTGTACCCGCGCAGCTGCTGGTCCGAGAACACGAACAGCTTGTTGGTCGGAATGGCCCCGGTCGAATCGCCGACCACCCCGTGAAAGCCGAGCGTGATGTTGTGGGGCAGCGGGAAGAACTTGGCCGCATCGATGGTGACGATCTGGTAATTGAAGTCCGATGACAGGGCGCGGTTACTCACCTCGTCGCTGATCGTGGCGAGGATGCCGCGGCGCGGGTTGAGGACGTCGTCGCGGGTGTCGGTGCGCAGTCCGAACACGAGGCTGTGCAGACGGTAGGTCTGATTGTTGTTGACTTGCGCGATCGACGGAGCGGTGACGCCGTATGCGTTTGAGAGCGAGCTGCACGATGGATCGAGCGGGTTCGAGGCGCAGGTCGTCGCCGAGACGATGTTCTGGTCGAGCGGGAAGTAGTAACCGCCCGGGAGCGATGCGCCCGCGGCGACGGTCTGGATGTTGGCCCCGAGCTGGACGGTGAAGATGTCGTTCAGCCGGCGTCCCACGGTGGCCGAAATACCAGCCGACCGCGAGCTGTAGGTCGACACGATGCCGTTGACGATGTTGGTCGACACCGTCGAGAGCAGCGAGACCGGGAACGCACCGCTGACCGGACAGGCCAGCGTCGTCGTGGTGCTCGACCCGCCGAGCGGGGTGGCGATCGGGGCACCGATCGCGGCCGCAGCGCTGGCGGTGCCGACGCAGGCATTATAGACCGGATAATAATTCCGCTGCTGCTGGGTGAAAATCGTCGAGGACAGACTGTACTTCTGCGAGGCTTCGGTCTTGCCGAGGTACGGAACCGTGAACGACAGCTGCACGTCGCTGACTTGGCTGCCGCGTTCGAAGCGCAGCGAGCCGCCGTTGCCGGTTCCGTTGATGTTGTTCTCTTGGTACGACAGCGTGCCGGTGAGGCCGGTACCGGTGATGCCGCCCGAGTAGCCCGCACCGACCGTTGCGGTGCCGGTGCGCTGTTCCTTGACCTGCCAGTTCAGCGTGACCAGACCCGGGCGTTTCGGATCCGGGCCAGGTTTCGCCGTGAAGTCGACCTTCTCGAAAAAGCCCAATCCGTTGAGCCGGTCGTAGTCGCGGCGCAGGGCGGCATCGGTCACGACCATGCCCGGGCGCAGGCGCAGTTCGCGACGGATCACGTCGTCATGTGTCTTGGTGTTGCCGGTGATCTCGATCGCCCCGACGCGCAGCACGCTGATCGTGTAGCGCACGTCGGCGGTGCCGGCCTTTTGATCGATCGAGGACGGGTCGACGCCCGCTTCGACGTCGCCGATCTTCAGGTCGAATTTCTCGTAGAGCGCCTTGAGCGCGTCGTAGTCCTTATCGCGCTGCTCTTCGGAATACGGGCTGCCGGGTTTGGTGACCAGCGCTTTGATGATCACGTTCGGCGGCAAGATCGGATCGGCGTCCGGCGGCGCGGTGATGATGATATTGCGGACGGTGAGACCTTCTTGGATGCCGAGCGTCAGCACGCCCTCGGGCGTGATGTTGACGTCGGTCACGTGCGAGGGCAGCTGTCCGCCGAAGCCGATCTTGTCGTAGTAGCTGTTGATTTTCAGGACGTCTTGCTGATAGGTCTTGATGTTGAAGACCTGACCCGGCGCCGAATCCATGAGGGCCAGCAGCGTGTCCGCCGAGACGCTGCGATTGCCGGTGAACCGGATCGAGGTCACCACCGGGTTCTCGATCACGCGGTAGGTGATTGCGACGCCGTCCGGCCGTTGGCGGATCACCGGCGGCGCCTGGTCGGCGAAGAAACCCAAGTCCGCGATCGCGCGCAGATCGGCTTGCACCTTGGCCGGATCGAACGGGTCGCCGACCTTGGTGGAGATGACCGCCAGGATCCGATCGGTGGGGACATGGGCGTTCCCGGTGACCGAGACGGCGACCACCGTCGGTGCGGCCGGCGCGGCGGCCGGCGCGGCGTTCGCCTGCGGCATCACAAGACCGAAAAACGCGAGCACGGCGAGCGCGAAGCGCGACGTGCGGCGGAGCCGTTCGAACAAGCGGGAAACGTCCTTCGTGAGGAGGGGACCCCGGGCGCCGAGGCGTTCGCCGGGTTGCTGATGAGCGGTCAACGCGCCGATGGCTGGACGCGTTCCCGGTCCCCAGGGTACGACAGAGTACGCCGAGGGCCTTGTGAGCGCAAGCGGCCGTCTGATCGCGCGCAGCAAGCGCTCACGGATACTTCCGCACGATCGAGAAGGTGAATCCTTGCCGCCCTGAGAGCGGCTGAAGCCCATGCAGCCGCTGCACGTAGCTGAACGCCTGGGTGCCGTTGGCATTGGTCGTGATCGCGGGGTCGCCGTTGGCGGTGTAATAGCTGAACTCGACCGAGGTCGTCGCATTCGGCCGCGCCGTGAAGCCGGCCGTCGTGCGGAGCGGGTACGAAAGCACCTGCCCGAAGTTCGCGTAGAGGTCGCGATGACCGATCTGCTTGAGCATCGTGTAACCGACGCCGCCGCCGTAGTCGACCGTCAGCTCGACGTCGGTCAGGTTGAGCGCGCCGCCGAGCACGCGTTCCATCGGGGCGAGGAAACGCTGCGTGAACTGACCGTTGACCAGCGAGAATGCCTCTTGGTTGAAGTTGATGACGCCGGTCTGGCCGGTTGTGGTACCCGGCGGATTCAAGGCGTTCGATTCGCCGGGCGCTCCGGGCAGCGATGTCCCGTTCTGCTGTTGCGCGAAGTTGACCGCACCGAACAGCGACGCGTCGAGCAGCAGGCCGAGGATCTGTTCTTGCGAGTACGGCGGGCTCGAACTGAACGTGATGCCGGTTCCCTGCGCCAGCTCGTCCGCCGGTCCGCGCACGGTAACCGTGATGTCGGCGCTGCCGAGGGCGTTGCGCGCCGGGTCCGGATCGGGGTTGGTCACGTGCGCACCGGCACGCAGGTCGACGTAGGGCACGACGCCTTGGGCCGGGTCGAAGCGCACCACCGCTTCTTGGATGCGGAAGACGCGATTATAGGTCGAGAAGATGCCGCCCGGAGTCGCCGTCAGCACGCCGTCGAGCTTGGGTGCAGCGAGGGTTCCGGTCAGCACCACGCTGCCGGTCGCACCGACGTCGATGATCGAGGACTGCACGCGCACGTTGCGTCCGGCCACCAGCGTAAGGTCGAAGCCGATCGGGTACGGTGCTTCACTCGATCCGCCGCCGCTGTTCCGATACACCGCCGCGAACGGAATCGATGCGTTCGACAGCGTCAGGCTTCCCGACACCAGCGGCATCGTTGCCGCGCTGGCGACGCGTATCGTGCCGTCCACCGTTCCGCGCACGTACTGCGGCGAATCGATACTCGCGCCGTGCGAGGTCAGGGCGACCGTGTAGCCGCTGGTATGCACGCCGGGAAACGGAAGGTCGAGCGAACCGTTCCCATCCAGGGTACCGTTGCCGAGTTTCGCGTGGAGCGTATCGAGCGCAACGCTGGTGCCGGAGAACGTGAGCTGTGCGTTCGCGGCGGTGATGCCCGCGCGGTCGAGCGCCGAGGAGTACGAACCGTTCGTCAGCGTTGCGCGCCCGACCACGCGCGGCGCGCGCAAGGTTCCGTCGATCGCCAGCCGCGCGGCGGCGGTGCCGCCGAGCTTGGTGGGCGGCCCGGGTACGAAGGGTGAAAACGGCGCGAGGTCGAGCGAGCTCAGCGCGAGCGTGAACGAGAGCGGCGCGTCGGCCGCGACCCCGAACGGCTCCAGCCGCAGCGGCAGCGATCCCGCGACCAGCAGGCTGCCGTGCGCGAACGTCGCTTCAGCGTCGTCTATTTCGAGCGTCTTGCCGTCGAAGGTCGCGCTGCCGAGGATGCGCGGGACCGCGAGCGTTTTGTAGCGCGCATCGGTGACGTCGAAACCGGCCGTCGCGTGCGGATTGCTCAGCGTCCCGCTGATGCGGACGTCGGCTTCGACCGTACCGCCGACATCGTAGCGCGGGTTCTTGGGAAACGCGGTAGCCAGCGCGGTCGCGAGATCCGGCGTCAGCCCATGAATCGAGAGTGCGAGCGGGATGTCGCGCGCGAAGACGATCGAACCGCCGACATCGAAGCGCGCGAATCCGAGATCGAGGACGCTGTTCGTGAGCGCAAGACGGGTGCCGTCGCTGCTGGCGTGCAGAACGCCCTCCTTGACCGCATAGCCGTACAGTGAACCGTCGCTCAGGCTCGCGTCACCACCGATCATCAGCCGCGGCGAGCGTCCGTTGACGGTGGCGTGCAGGTTCACGCTGCCGAGGACCGGCGCCGTCGTGCCCAGCGCCGGCAGCCAGGTGCCCAGATCGACGTTCTGCGCGTCGACCGTGGCATGATAGGCTGCTCCGCGCAGCGCCGCGGCGAGCGTGCCGGGCGCGGGGGCGAGCGTCCCCGCGGCGTGCAGCGAACCGTGCGCGCCGTGCACTGCGAGCGCGACGCGCACCGCTTGCGCCTGCTGCGCCCAGGTCGCGTCCACCTCGCCGAACGCGAGGCGGCGATAGCGCAGGGCGCGCACGGCGAGCCGGCCGTCGGTGCGAATGCGGCCGCCTTCATCGCTGAACGCGAACGCGACCGGCCCGCTCCCGTCGAGCATGTCGGCTTCGTCGAAGTAGTCGTCGAAATCGCTCAGCGTCGCGTCGGGGCTGCGCACGTCGAGCGCGAATTCGCGCCGCGCGAAGAGCACGTTCGCCGCAACCTGCGCGTGGGTCGAGCCGACGGTCAGCACGCCGTCGCGCGCATCGAGCATTCCGGAGGACAGCGCGATCGAGGCACGGCCGTCGCGGAACGCGAGCCCGTTGTACGAGCCTTCCGGGACGCGGAGATCACCCGCTGCCCGCGGCTGCGCGCCGCTGCCGCCGACGTGCACGTTCGCCGCGAAGCTTCCTTCGAGCGTGCGCGCCGGCACATGCAGCACGCGGCGCAGGTCGGCGATCTCGCCGTCGAGGACCGTCGCGTCGAGATCGTAGCCGACGCCGCGGCCCAGCCCGTCGAGCCGGCCATGAAAACTTCCGAAGGTCGCGCCCAGCGCACCGCTGCCGCCGCTGACGGTCAGCGAGCTTCCGGCCAGCGCGAGGTCGGCGGCGCCGCTCACCGGGTAGCCGGCCGCGATACCGTCGTCGAGCGCGACGCCGCCGTCGAAGCGCGGAACCGCGCGCAGGTCGCCGCTGCCCAGCACCGCGATCCGGCCGGCCTGGAGGGGCAGCCCCACCCCGCGCAGTGCGGCGGCGTCAAGCGACGGTGCGGAGATCAAAAAGGGGCCGCCGGCGTCGCCCGCCACGGCGTGACCGCCGGCGACGGTACCGTCGACGGCCACGATCCGCAGGCTCTTGCCCGCGATCAGCATCGTCCCCGCGAGTCGTTCCACCGGCACGCCGCGAACGCGGCCCTCGGGCAGGTCGACACCGGTGGTCTGGATTGCGACGCGGCCGGCGCTGACCGCGACTCGCACCGGACCGTGCACCTCGCCGGTGTCGCCGGCGTCGCCCGTGAAGGGCCGCAGCTGTGCCAGGCGTCCGTCGTACCGCCCTTGGGCGGCAAACACGTTCTTGCCGTAGGCGCCGTCACCGTTGAACCGCCCGAGCGGCCCGTTGATGCGGATCGCGCCCAGACGCATGTCGGCGACGGTCCCGCCGAGCGTGAAGGCCACGTCGCCGACGGCGTAGCCGGAGATGCGCGCGTCGCGGGCGTGGAAGGTTCCCGCCAAACCGAAGCTCGACGGCGTCCCGCCGCCGGCAACGTCGCCATCGACGATTCCGGCCAGCGGCGGCAAATTTGGGATGCGCGCGCCCGGGAGCGTTGCGGCGGCATTGATCGCCGCCAAACGATAGTCGCGGAAATGCAGCCAGCCCGCGCTGGCCGAGATCGGCCGCGCGAGTTCGAACGCCCCGGCGAGCGACGAGCCGTCGGAGCGCGAAAACGAGAACGGACCGAACTCGCCGACGCCGTACTGATCGACCGCGAACGTCATCGCGCCGATCGTCGCACCGGTCGCCGCCACCGTCCCGCGCGCAGAGAAGCGTTGCCCCGGCGGTTCGCTGAGCAGCGCCGTCGCCGCGATTGCACTGTCCGGCGCGAACTCGTTCGTGTACGGCAAGTCGATGCCGGCGCCGTGCGCGTTCGCAACCAGCACGATGTCGCTGCCGCGGTCGCGGAAGTCGATGCGCCCGCCGATCGTCGCGGCGGCGGCGCCGTAGCGCGCATGAATTCCCGGTAAGACCAGCGATGAATTGTAGTAGTTGGCGAACCCTGCGACATCGTCGATCGGATAGCGGCCGTACGCGACCTGCGGCGTCGAGAACCAGATGCGGATCATCGGCTTGGCCAGCTGCGCGGCCAGCAGCGTCTCGAGGTGCGCGGTTCCGCTCAGCGGCAGGTGCGCCGAGAACGCGAACAGCGTGCGCAGGGCCGCGATTTGGCCGTCGCCGCTGACCGCCATCCGAAAGCGCGGGACGGCGAAGAGGTCGAACAGCGCGCCGCGCCCGTGCAGCGGAACGCCCGCGACCGAACCGGCGAGCGCGGCCGTCGTCAGCGACGTGTCGCTGAGGGTGAACGTCGCCTGCAGGTCGCGCAGCGGACGCTGCAGCGCGGTGACGACGATCCGCCCGTCGCGCAGCGCAAACGTACCGCCGAGCGTGTAGGCAAAATCTGCGCCCGGCTTCCCCAGCGCGTAGGCGCTCGCGTTGACCGCCTCGATGCGCCCGTCATCGAAGCGGACCGCGTGCGTGTGCACGATGAAACCCAGCGGGCCGCGCAGCGGCAGTTCCCGCGCCCGCAGCCGGGTCAGCGCGAAGCCGCGCTGCACGTCGATCACCGAACGCACTTCAAGCGGATAACGCTGCAGCGCCGCGCCGGACGTGTGCCGCGCCAGCAAGACACCTTCGATGTGCGCGGTCGTGCGGGCATCCGACTTTACCGAGGCGTCGAGCGACACGTCGACGATCGTCTGGGTCGCGAGGTCGGGCTGCTGCGGCGCTTGATCGACCAGCCGGATCACGCCGTCGCGAAAGCGCGCCGTGAAGTAGTAGGGTGCGACGGCGCGCCGCGTCGCCGCCGGTGGGGCCGCCGAGGGCGCGCCTTCACTACCCGGTGGCCGAAACGTCAGCGTGCCGTCGGCATGGCGCGTGATCGTCAGCACCGGCCGCTGGATCGCGACCGCGGCAAAGCCGAAGCGGTGCTGGCCGCCCGGAAAGATGTCGCGCAGCGCATACTCGACGTCGACGCGCGCGGCGTCCAGCACCGGGTCGCCGTTCTTGCGGAGGTGGACGTTGAAGAACGCGCCGTGCGAAACGCCGAGGTGCTGATCGCCGAAGCCGACGTCGTAGCCGGTGGCGGCCGAAAACACTTCCTCCAGGATGCCGCGGATCAGGACGTGGCGGCCCAGGACGCCGGCGATCACCAGCGCCGCGACGATTGCGGCGAGGATCGTCGAACGCCGCGACAGTCTCAGCCTGGCCACCGCTTCCTATCCCCGAGCGCTCGCGCCGGTAAACGTGCCGCGGGGCCTCGGCCTATAGATCCAGATTGCGGACGGTCCGCGCGTGCTCTTGGATGAAGAGCTTGCGCGGTTCCACCTTGTCACCCATGAGGGTGGTGAACATCCGTTCTGCGTCCTCGGAGGCCTCTTCGAGCGTAACCTGCTTGAGGCGCCGTTTTTGCGGGTCCATCGTCGTGTCGGCCAGCTGCTCGGCGTCCATCTCGCCCAGACCCTTGAACTGCTGGATCGTCCAATCTTTCGGATCGCTGCCGTTGAAGATCGCGGTCATCTCGGCGTCGGTGAACGCCCACTCTTGCCGCTTGCCCTTCTTGAGGCCATACAGCGGCGGCTGCGCGATGTAGACGTAGCCGCGCTCGACCAGCTGCCGCATCTGCCGGTAGAAGAACGTCAGCAGCAGGGTGCGGATGTGCGAGCCGTCGACGTCGGCATCGGTCATGATGATGATCTTGTGATAGCGCAGCTTGTCGGCGTTGAACTCTTCGCCGAAGCCGGTTCCCAGCGCGGTGATCATCGTGCGGATCTCTTCGTTCGAGAGCATCTTGTCCAGACGCGCCTTCTCGACGTTGAGGATCTTGCCGCGCAGCGGAAGGATCGCTTGGGTGTTCGGATCGCGGCCGCCCTTGGCGGTGCCGCCGGCCGAGTCGCCTTCGACCAAGAAGATCTCCGACAGCGCCGGATCCTGGGTCTTGCAATCGACCAGCTTGCCCGGCAGCCCGCTGCCCTCGAGCACGTTCTTGCGGCGGGTGAGATCGCGCGCCTTCTTGGCCGCTTCGCGGGCGCGTGCGGCCTGCATGCACTTGTCGACGATCGCGCGCGCGATCTTCGGATTCTCCTCGAGGAAGAAATCGAGCCGCTCGCTGACGAGGCCGTAGACGATCGGACGCATCTTGGCGTTGCCGAGCTTGGTCTTCGTCTGGCCTTCGAACTGCGGGTCTTGCAGCTTGACCGAGACGATCGCGGTCAGCCCCTCCATGCAGTCGTCGGTCGACAGGTTCGGTTCGGCCTCTTTGAGCATCCCGCGCTTGCGGCCATACTCATTGACCTTCCCCGACACGGCCGTGCGAAAGCCGGTCAGGTGCATCCCGCCTTCCATCGTGTTGATGTTGTTGGCGTACGAGTACACGACTTCGTTGTAGCCGTCTTGCCATTGCAAGGCGCACTCGACGATCACGTCCTCCCGCTCGCCGTTGGTCGAGATGACGGGCGTCAGCGATTCCTTGTTCTCGTTGAGCCAGTCGACGAACGAGACGATGCCGCCTTCGTAGCTGTAGACGCGCTCGCGCACCTCGTCGCCGCGTTCGTCACGCAGCGTGATCGCCAGACCGCGGTTGAGGAAGGCCAGCTCGCGCAGCCGGTTCTCGAGAATTTTCCACGAGAACTCCAGCGTCTCGAAGACCTCCGGATCCGGTTTGAACCACTGGTAGGTGCCGCTGCCCTCGGCGCGGCGGAGCTTCTTCAGCTTGTGCGAGGTGGCGCCGCGCTCGAACGTGATCTCGTATTCCCAGCCGTCGCGGCGCACGCGCGTGACCATCTTCTCGGACAGCGCGTTGACGACCGAGATGCCGACGCCGTGCAGGCCGCCGGACACCTTGTAGCCGCCCTTGCCGAACTTGCCGCCGGCGTGGAGCATCGTCATGACGACCTCGATCGCCGACATGCCCTCTTCCGGGATCAGGTCGACCGGAATGCCGCGGCCGTCGTCCTCGACCGAGCACGCGCCGTCCTTGTAAAGCACGACCCGGATCGTGTTGGCGCAGCCCGCCAGCGCTTCGTCGACCGCGTTGTCGACGGCTTCGTAGACCAGCTGGTGGAGCCCGCGCTCGGCCGTATTGCCGATGTACATCCCGGGACGCTTGCGAACAGCCTCGAGGCCTTTAAGGACCTCGATTTGTTCGCCCGTATAGTCGTTCATTCGAACCTATGTCTTCGCCGTGAAGGCTCGAAAATCACCTTTCACGCCGCCGCTCAGGCGGGCAAGGTCTCGATTTCGCAGACGAAGTCGTAGAGCTCGCCGAGCGCGTTCTTGCGGACGGCGGAATCCATTTCGAGGCGGTTCGGATCGATGTGTGTCTCGAGCAGCACGAACGAACTGGCCAGCTTGCGCAGGCGGCAGCGGTCGATCGGCTGTCGCAGCCGATAGAGCTTGCTCGCGCGCCACATTTCGTCCCACCACGAGCGCAGCAGACGACGCCGGATCGCATCGAACTGCTCCGGGGTGAGGCCGTCGACCAGCACGAGCACCTCGTTCGGCGCAAGCCAGGGCGCCTCGAACAGGAGGCGCTCGCAGTCAAACCGCCGCTGCCGTTCGAGCTCGTCACGACACGGCACGCAGCGCGCGGTTCCGGCCGCCGTCGGCGCTTCGCACACCGCGCAGAAGCGCCCGCCGAGCGCGCGATGGGCGGCGCGCGAACGCTCAACCGAGCGTCGCAGCCGCGCCAGCGCATCGTCGAGCGTCTTGGCCGGCGGCTCGACCGAGACCGGCCTGCTCGCACGCCGCTGCTCGGCGGCCGTTGCCGCCGGCGACGCGCGCCGCAGTTTGCCGACCCGGAAACGCAGCCGCGTGATCGCCGCGGTCTGCGGCAGCGCGGCGAGGCCGCGGACGATCTCGGGTTCCAGAAAGGCGAGTTGGTGAGACCACGACGCCGAGGTGGTCAGGACGACGAGCGCGTCGCGTTCGATTGCGACCGGCTGCGCGGCGCGCGCGACGTCGGCGCCGACGAGCTCCGGCCACACCGACCGCGCCGCGGCCAACGGATCGCCGCCGGGTCCCGGCTTCGGCCGCCACGCGTCGAGAACGCTGCCGAGCCTCAACATGGCGTGAGCGTCGCCGCGCGAATCGACCAGGTCGCGGCCGCACCGAGATCGCGCGGCAGATCGGTGGTGGTCAGGAAAGCCTGTTCGAATCCCTCGACCGCACCGAGAAAACCGCCCGCACGTTCGGCGTCGAGTTCGCTCAAGACGTCGTCGAGTAAGAGGATCGGAGCCTCGCCGCTGCGCGCGCGCATGACGTCGTATTCGGCAACCTTGAGTGCAAGCACCGCCGTGCGCTGCTGGCCCTGCGAGCCGAACGCCGCCAGCGGCATGCCGTCGACGAGCAGCCGCAGGTCGTCACGGTGCGGCCCGACCAGCGTCGTGCGCCGGCGAACCTCCGCCTCGATGTGCGCGGCAAGCGCTTCGGCGATGCCACCCTCGGGATTCGCCGCATACGTCACCGTCAGCCGTTCGCGCGCGCCGCGCCAACGCGCATACATCGCGCCGGTCGCCTCGGAGAGCTCGGCCACGAACGCGCGGCGCGCGGCGATCAGGGCCGTCGCCGGGCGCACCAGCTCGTCGTTGTACGCGAGCAGCAGTTCCCGGTCCGGCGCGATCGTGCCGCGCAGCAGCGCCGATTTCTGCTGCACGATCTTTCCGTAGAGGGCCAGGTCGCGATAATAGACCGGCGACAGCTGCGCCAGCGCGCCGTTCAGAAACGCGCGGCGCAGTGAGGGTCCGCCGCTCACCAGCTGCAGATCGGCGGGGACGAAGGTCACCACGCGCGTGCGCCCGAGAAAGCGCGCGAAACCAACCGCCCCGCCGTTCACGGCAAAGGTCTTGCGGATACCGGCCGGGATCGTCGTCAGCGCGCAGCGCAGCCGAACCTCACCGGCCGCGATGCGCGCCTCGCCGCCGATTTCCGCGCGTTCGCTGCCGGTGCGGATCAATTCGCTTTCGCGGTTGGCGCGAAAGGATTTGCCCGTCCCGAGCATCGCCAGCGCTTCGAGCAGATTCGACTTCCCTTGCGCGTTCGGCCCGACGAACACGTTGAGACCTGGCTCCGGCGCAAAATCGAGGCTCGTATAGTTCCGAAAGTCCGCCAACCGCACATGCTCAAGCCGCACGCGTTCGTTCTTCGCCCCAACAAGCGACGGTCCGCTCCGCGGCTTCGATCGCCACGCGTCATACGAAGATCGCCCCGCCGTCGTAGAATGTGTGCGCGGCACCTGCGGCAACCACGTTCCCGGTTCGCAGGGTCAGCCAGCCGAACGCGTAGCCTGCAATGGCCTGCGTCGCGATACCATCCGCGAGCGCCAGCCATACGACGCCCCTCGTGTCGTGGAGGTCGGCACCGAGATGCCACGCCCCAAAGACAAGGGCTTGGACGACATTGCCGGTGCTCAGGCCGAACGCGCGTACAGCAACGCCGAGCAGCATGCCGCGAAAAAGAATCTCTTCGGCGTACCCGTTACGAAAAACATCAGTCAAGAACCGTTGGAACAGCAACGCAAGTTTGTGATCGCCGATCGCGATTGCCGCGATCACGTATCCCAGACCTGACGGGGCGGACCAGAGCAGGGCAGTTCGCAGTGTACCGCGCCGCGCCGGTCCGAAGCCAACATCGCGTAATCGCCATCCCAGTGCGAACAGCACGATCAGCGGCAGCAGTACGTAGCGCACGGAATTGTCGAGGCTTTGCAGATCGAGAATCGGGACGACCCGTGCGATGAGCAGAGCTGCCTCCCCATGCAGAAACGACCACCAGCCCAGGAGTTTGGGTGGCCGCCCGAACGCGTCGAATCCGGTCAGCACCACGACGGCGAGGACGACGCCGGCACCAATCCTGGCGTTCCGCGGAGAGGCGAGAACCCTAGGTTGACCCGTGATGCGCCGGGTCAACGCCATCAAGACCAAGAGCGCGGCCCCCAGCACGAGCCCCTGCAGCGCGTCAAAGCGATCGCCGGCGAACGCCAGCGCGACCGCGGAGACGGCCCACAACGTGATGAAGGCCGCGTCCGCTATTCCCGGGCGCGAGACGTATGAACGGGTTCTGTTTTCCGGCCTCAAGCTGCGATCAACCGTCAAACTTGGAAAGCTCGACGCTCACGCCGGGGTCGGCCGGATCGAGTCGCGCGCGAAAGGTGCGCCTTCGGCCGCGATGCGCTTCGAGCGCCTGCGTCGTCGTGCGGACGAAATACCATTCGCCGCCAACCAGACGCCATCGGTCGAGTGAGCGCGCGAACACCGCATCGGGGATGTTTGCGCTCCGTTCCGTCGTCGTCATGCGGTAGAACTGGTCGACGAGCACTTCGTCGCCTTCTCTGGTGAGCTCGGCCAAGGTCGTCACGGCCACCCGCTTTGAGCGATCGATCTTGAGCGCAACGACTCTGTCGGCCATTGTCAGGCCATCGATACAACGACCATCGAGGTCTTCGCTGACGAAGTCCGGGGCGAGAAGGGCGAGAATCGCTTCACGCTCGCCGGACGCCATTGCGGAGCGCATTGCGACGTATCGTTGGTCGAGCACCGGCCGCAGAGAACCCTCAGAGGGCACCGGCTGCATCTCCGAGAGCAGCGGTGATCGCGCGGCTCGGCGGCGAGAGAACAACCGCCTAAGGCGGTCAAACACGCGCGGCTACTGCCGCAGCGGCATCAGGACGTAGAGCTGTTCGGCGCCGTCCGTTGTTTCGAGGGGCCGGATCGCGGCCGGCGAGAGCGGGCCGAGGAACTCGAGGACGGTTTGCGGCGAGTCGACGTGGTTGAGGATTTCGACCAGATAGCGGGCGTTGAACGCGATCGCCAGATCCTCGCCGGTTTGCTCGACTTCGAGTTCTTCGTAGGCGTTGCCGGTAACGTCCGACTTCGCGGTGATCATCAGCGTTTGGTTCGCGACCTCGAGCTTCACCATCGAGGCGCGGTCGCCGGCGACGAGCTCGGCCCGCCGCAGGCTGCCGATCAAGGCCTGCGTGTTGACGACGACGCGGCGATCGAACTTTGCCGGAATCACTTGCTGATAATTGGGATACTGCCCATCGACCAGCCGCACGACGATTGAGGTCGTGCCGGCGCTGAGCTGGAGCTGATTCGACTGCGCACCGAGCGCGGTCAAGTCGACGACTTCTGCCGCACCGAGATTGCGCGCTGCCTCGTTGAGCGCTCGCGAAGGAACGATATATTTTGCCGTCCCTTCGATGCCGGTTTCGAGCGTTGCCGTCCAGCGCGCCAACCGGTATCCGTCG
>Ga0182024_10007530_pt1 | contig 23428 bp, 25 predicted proteins | sample P32metaG_FD_120480 | JGI IMG/M metagenome (GOLD analysis project Ga0182024, IMG submission 120480) | Permafrost microbial communities from Stordalen Mire, Sweden - P3-2 metaG (Illumina Assembly) | ecosystem: Environmental > Terrestrial > Soil > Wetlands > Permafrost | place: Sweden: Stordalen... | reverse complement strand
TATTCAATGCCAGATGCTCTATAAATAGATCGGAGTAAACGAATTTCAGCAGGTCTTAGTTTAAAACTTGAAATTAATAATTCTACAGTTTTCAGTTGTGGACTTTTATACTTTGGAACCGCGGTACCAATTGCAGAGATGGCAACAGCCATTAATTTTCACCTTAAAAAAACACCAACGTCAGATTGGGATCAGGCCTGATCCCAATCTGACGGTCATCACCTTTATCTCCTAGATGATATAACCAAAATAATTCCAGCTACTAGCGATATGCCCCCAACTAAAGGTGGAAACCATATCGTTTTTTCCTTATCAGCAGTAACTTGAATATCCCCAATTTGAGCAATTTTTTCTTGTTTGGTATAAGTAATTCCTTGGTATCCTAACGTGACGATACCAAAAAGTATTAATAATATACCAACAATACTAATCATGCCTCTCATATTAAAGTCTTCCCATTAATAAAAGAATAATAACGATTAGTAAGACTGTTCCTAAAATACCACTAGGATAATATCCCCATCCACGACTATGCGGCCAAGTAGGAATAGCACCTAATAACATTAAAATTAATACAATTAGTAAAATGGTTCCTAATGTCATATTACGCTCCTGTAAAGTTAAGGTATTGATACTACTCGATTTTTAGTACACCATGCTTTCAATGTTCCCAAAGATAAAGGTCTAGTTCCAAATAATTGACTAAATACAGAGTCATTTGTTTTTATATCATCTGCTGTCATGCTCAAACGTACTGCTGCCTCTGTACTACCTTGGTTATATTGTTGCATACTCAGTATATAACGAGTGTCATCCTTAGTTTTTGATGAAACAAATTGAGTATAACAAGAACAAACATCTAACATAGGAGTAATGGCTAGATAACAATTAGCAATTTGATGCTTACCTAACTCAGCAGGAAAATTTTTAAATTGTGAATTTAAATAATTATCAATCGCAACAGGATCCATAACTGGTTGCGGATTCATTCTGCCAGCTCCAGACAAATAGATTTTGTCTGCAACAATTCCTGGGAAAGTTCCGCTAGTTAAACCATACATCAGATTATTACTTATATTAAAATTTAACGTAGCAGAAGGAGCATACACAATTCCTCTTAGAGTAACTGTGCCTGTTGAACCATCGCTAATTTTGATTGGATTGCTATTGCCTTTATCTTGATAAAGAACTACACCAGTATAAGCTCCACTGGTTGAACCATTTAATTTAATCGTTCTTTCACTTTGGATATCCACCATAGGATTACCATTGGATGAAGAAGGTGGTTGTATATAGAACATTACTCCAGCAGAACCATCGACACTTCCGTGACGGATAATTAAACCTTGTCCACCTAGCGTATAGGTTCCAGCACCTAAGACTACATTGGCATTAGAATCATCTATAACTAAACCCCCTGGATAATACCCTGCTGGAATGTTCGAGCAAGATGCCGCGTTGGATGCCGTAATTAAATAAGTATTTTTGTTATCCGTGCAACCCGATACTTTTTTAGCTGGACCAGCCGGGGGAGGAACTAACCGTGCTAAAGGATCCAATACTTTTGTGTTAGCAACAATGCCACTGATACCATTACCAGCAGAACTCATGAACGTTGTATGGTTGGTAAGACAACTATCAGTCTCTAAACCAGATAGGCTGGAGTTATTGTTTACTTGAACGCCACCGCCGCCATTCACTTGTAATCCATTCCCTTGCATTTTAAAAGCGCAAGTTTCTTGATTGGAATTAAGAACTACAATACTGGGGGCAGCATAGCTATTAACTGCTGTGGCAAGTAAAGCAGTTCCTACAGCTGCTGAAATAGCTGATTTTAGAAAAATTCCTTTCATTGTATAACCTCCATGTTAATACTTTATCTATGCTTGGAAAGAGTGCAATTATTCTATCCTGATTAAAACACTTCTTCTAGCTATTTATCGGTTTAGACTTTATTGATTCAGCTAAATATGATTTAATGACCAATTTTTTGGATATACCATGGCTATCAACTCAAAATTTCGTCAACAATTAAAAGCTAAAGCTCATAAACTTAATCCTATTGTACAAATTGGATTGAATGGTTTAACGGAAGCAGTCAACATAGAAATTGATCGTGGACTTTATGATCATGAGATCATCAAGATCAAAATCAATGAACCTGATCGTGAAGTTAGAAAAGCCATGCTACAAGAAATTTGCAAAATCCATCACGCTGAATTAGTTCAAGCAGTTGGTAAAATTGGAGTACTCTATAAAGTAAGCGATAAATAAATTTAATTTTTGCTTTTCAATGTTAAAAAAATTCCTCATAATCCTTCTATTGTTTTTAGCTATTAAACTAAACTCCTTCCATACATAACCTCTTCCCCTAAAACAATTAAACAGCAGGGTAGCTAACTATGCAAAAAGATTTTTCATTACTTATTTATCAGATTCTAAAAACCAAATTTAATTTTACTGAATTCCGCAAAGGTCAGTACGAAGCAATTCATACTTTAATGACTAAAGATAGATTGCTGTGCATACAGCCAACGGGTTATGGAAAATCCTTACTTTATCAACTTCCAGCATTGCTGTTAGATGGAATTACATTGGTGATATCCCCTCTGCTCGCCTTGGTAAGAGATCAACTAAAACAATTGCACGAACGTTTTGGAATTGCCGCAACAAGTTTTAATAGCGATCAATCGATGCAAGAAAATAATGCGGCACGCGAACAATTGCTTCAAGGCAAAATTAAAATTTTATTTATCTCACCAGAACAGTTAGATAATTTAACTAAATTTAATTTTTTATTGAATTTACCTATTCAATTATTGGTGGTGGATGAAGCCCATTGTATTTCTACTTGGGGACATGATTTTAGACCGAGTTATCGTTACATCATTAAACTCATAGAAGCATTAGTTAACAAAAATCAGGATTTAAAAATTTTAGCCCTTACTGCAACTGCAAATAAAAAAACTGAAGCAGATATTAAAACTCAACTCAGCATTGATAAAAGGAAAATTACCGTGCATCGCGAAAGCATGCATCGCCCTAATATTCGCTTAACGGTATTGCATACTCGGTCTGCTCCAACCAAATTAGCTACCGTAATAGCATTATTAAAGAAAGAAAATAATAAAAGGTTATTAGAAGGTAATGGTTTAATTTACTGTGCCACGCGGGAAAACACGGAAATCGTAGCAGAATATTTATTGAGTCAGGGTATTAATACTGCGGCTTACCATGCGGGTATGGAAACTGCGCGCAAAAAACAAATTCAACAGAATTTTTTATCGAATGAATATCATGTAATTGTTGCCACCAATGCCCTTGGCATGGGAATTGATAAATCCAATTTAAGATTTATCATTCATTTTGATGTCCCTGGATCTATCACTGCTTATTATCAAGAAGTGGGAAGATGTGGCAGAGATGGTTTGCCGGCAGATGGGGTCCTTCTATATGATCAAAAGGATGTAAGAATTCAAAAACATTTTATTGAATCATCCCAACCTCGCGCCGAAGATTTTCAAAAAGTAAACGAAGTAATTAAAAAAAGTGCTGACTCCATCAATCTTGCAGGGTTAAAACAATTAACTGGAATGCATCCTAATAAATTAAATGTTGCTTTAACTGAATTGATAGAACAAGGTTATGTTAAAAAAGTGTTGCGGTACCAATCTCAATTTTATCAAGTGGTACCTAAAGCCGGTAAATTAAACTTAAAGCGTTATCTTACTCAATATAAAAGTAAGTATGCCGAATTATTTGCCATGCAAAATTATGCGGAACAAACTGAAAAATGTGCTATGTCTTTATTACAAATAGCACTTGGTGATAAATCCGCAAAAGCGTGTCATCAATGTAGTCATTGTACTGAAAGTCCTTTTCTTTTTAGCAAGGATATTAATTGTATAGATGAGACCAATGATTGGTTTGAAGAGCGTGCAGTTCGCAGCCGGCAAAACAAAAAACTAAATTTAAATAATCTTAAAACTTATTCCAGGGAGGTTATCACAACTTAAAGGTTTCTTAAGACTTCATTAATATTGCGTATGTTAATGTTTTAGTAATGGTTACAGGGAGTGACTCTTGCTAGAAAAACTTAAAGAATGGTTCTATAAATTATTTTATTCTAGGCATAATTGGAATTACCATGTTAGGCAAATAGTATCTGCAGAAAGAAAGTATTTAAAATATCGGGATAAAATTCCACAAAATCAAGACAAAATCACCGTTTGTTTAGAGTTTTGGGAAACTGCTTTAATAAATGCAAAAGAATATCTTGATAATACTTTTAAACCACATAAAAATTCCCAAAGAAGAATTTATTTAGAAGAACAAATTCTAAAAATATCCGAAGAATATCGTAAGCATTCAAATACTAGTAAAATCGAATCCGTTAAGGAAACGACTAAAAAAGTAAACAAACAAGCTACCCAGGTGGCAGTACAACTATTAAATATACAATTAAGAAATGAATTTAAAGTAAACGATGACTTGCAAAAAAAAGCCGATTCCTTTGCTAAGGTCGCTGAACGCTTTAAAATTCATCGTAAGAAAGAAGAAATCCAACGCTCCCCCTTCAGCTACTTGCTTAATTGCTTTTGTTGTTTTAGGCCAACACGTGTATCTAAAAAGGTATATTTTGCTGATGAACAGCTTCCCATCACTGAAACCTCCAAAGCGAATCTGGAACCAGCTTTAAAAAATGGGATATAGTCCAATCTTTGCAATCTTGCGTGTAATTTGCAAAAAACCTGTCTAAATCCTAGATTGCGGGCGGCATTTCAGGTACAGTTACAATCCGCACTATTATTAATTCCTGAGGCTATTATGAATCTTTCACGAGTCACCTATATTTGGATTGATGGAGGTCACCCAACCCAGACCTTACGCTCCAAAGTTAAAGTCGTTGCCAACACTAAAAAAACATTAGAAGTCGACGATTTGCCACAATGGAATTTTGATGGATCTTCTACAAATCAAGCATCCGGACATGATTCTGATTTAACCCTACAACCAGTTTGTGTTGTGACCGATCCAATTACCGGTCCTGGCAATTACCTTGCGCTCTGCGATGTGCTCAATCCCGATGGCACTCCCCATCCAACCAACAAACGCGCGCGTTTAGTTCAAATTATGGAAAATGGCGGCAAAGATCACGATCCATGGATAGGATTCGAACAAGAATACACCCTATTTAAAGGTCAGCAACCTTTAGGCTGGCCGGACCGCGGTTACCCTGCTCCACAAGGCCCATTCTATTGCGGCGTTGGCGCTGACGAAGCCTTTGGTCGCACCTTAGTTGAAGAACATGCACAAGCGTGTTTAGACGCAGGCCTAATGATCTACGGAACCAACGCAGAAGTTATGCCTGGCCAATGGGAATTTCAAATTGGATACCGAGGCGTTGATAGCGAAAGCGCAGATCCTCTAACCGTTTGCGATCACTTATGGCTAGCACGTTGGCTCATCTATCGCCTAGGCGAAGATTATGACATCACCGTGAAGCTGCATCCAAAACCAGTAAAAGGTGATTGGAACGGTGCAGGCAAGCACACCAACATTTCAACCAACGCAACTCGCGACCATAAAACTGGTATGGCTGCGATTAATCAAGCAATCAAAGCATTGGAAGGAAGGCATAAAGAGCATATTGCTGTTTATGGTGCTGATTTAGAGTTACGTTTAACCGGGAAGCATGAAACAGCTAGCATCCATGAGTTTATTGCAGGTGTTGGGAATCGGGGTGCGTCGGTGAGAATTCCAAGACCAGTGGAGAAAAATGGTTACGGGTATCTTGAAGACAGACGTCCCGGCGCGAATGCGAATCCGTATGAGGTTGCGGCGATATTAGTCGAGACCATTTGTGGGGTTAAAGTTGGGAAGAAAGAGAAAGTAAGTTTTTAGTTTAGACATTACTTTCCGGGCTAAAGAACTGGGACTGGTTCTTTGAACAACTACTTTAGGGCTGAAGAACAGGGATTGGTTGTTGTGCACAGCTAATTCCGGGCTAAAGAACTGGGACTGGTTCTTGTGCCTAGTGCAAAATTGCGCTGGAAAACGCTGGAGATCTTCTGCGCGACTCATGGGTACTCACGATGCGCGGAAGCGATTATGAAGACATCGCTTCCTGCTCTCGTTGCGTTCCCATTCGTTGCTCGAAAACGCGTTTTCAAAGCTTAATTTTGCACTAGGCACAAGAACCAGTTTTTTGTTATTTACCGCAGCAATGAGGCAACTTCTAAATTCGGAAATTAATAATGAAATTTAATTCGTTAATGCCAGAACTTTACGTAACGGATTTTATTAAAAGTTTAGAATTTTATACTCGGGTTTTAGGATTCAAGTTGGAGTATCAACGTGAAAAGCCTTTATTTGCATTTTTATCATACCAAAATAGCCAGATTATGATTCAGCAGGAAGATGACAATGAAGATTGGCATAATGGCAAACCGGAATATCCATATGGAAGAGGGATAAATTTTCAAATAGAAACTGATAACGTGAATGAACTTTTTGAAAAACTTCAAAAGATTAATTATCCCATAAAAAGAGGGTTAAAAGAAAGTCACTACAAAGTTAGAGATAAAATATATAGCTATAGGGAATTTTTGGTGATGGATCCAGATGGTTATCTTCTGCGATTTTCTCAGCTTCTTTAGTTCCAATTAAAAATTTAATCTTATACAGTATATTTTTTAAAATAATCATTTTAAAAAACAGAATAAGAATCTATATGGTTTACACATGAAAAACTATTTTATTTCCACTGAAAAATCTTTGCTTGATACTAAAAAAATATGGAACCTGATAAAAGAATGTTTTTGGTCTAAAAATATTCCAATTGAATATGTGGAAAGATTTACCCTGCACTCTTTATGCTTTGGAGCATATTCAATCCCAACAAATGAATTAATTGGCTTTGGCAGAGTCATAAGTGACTATACAACCTATGCGTACTTATGCGATGTTGTTATTGATCAAAATTATAGAAGAAAAGGAGTTGGATCGCTTCTAATCAGCTCAATAATGAATCATCCAGAATTAGCTGGTTTAAAAACATGGTCGTTACGAACTACAGAAGAAGCTAGAAAAATTTATGAAAATCATGGTTTTTCAATATCTAAAGAGCTCCATACCCAATTAGAAATCAACAATCTTAATATTTACTCGGAATCATTTTATTAAACTCCAGAACATGAAACTTTAGCCAAAGCAAACTGAAACTCATAAACCTTTTAATAATTGACTTAAAATTATTAATATTGATAATACATAGAAAATTTTTTTACAATGGGAAAAGTATAATGAACCGACTTAGCGGAAAAAATGTTGTTATTACTGGAGGAACTTCAGGAATTGGACGAATCTCAGCAGTTAAGCTCGCTGAAAATGGGGCAAGCATTATAATATCTGGTCGCAATGAAGAAAGAGGAGAAGCTGTAGTTAAAGAAATTATGGAAAATAATGGGAAATGTAAATTCATTAAATGTGATGTTACAAATAAAGACGAAGTTGAAAATTTATTTGATTTTGCTGTAACTTATTTTGGCTCAATCGATTGTTTATTTAATAATGCTGGTATAGATGGAGAAATTGCTACGTTTGAATTCTCTACAGAAGAAAACTGGGATAGAGTTATAAATACAAATTTAAAAGGCATGTGGTATTGCATAAAAAATGCGCTAAAATACATGTTAGCTAGTGGGAAGGGTAATATAATTAATATGTCCTCTACATCAGGCCTTGTTGGTAATGGATTTGGTATGACAGCCTATTCTGCCAGTAAGTTTGCCATTATAGGATTAACTAAATCAATTGCGTTAGAATATGCAAAGCAAAATATACGAGTAAATGCTTTATGTCCTGCATTTGTTGAAACACCTATGATTGAATCTATTTGTCAGTTGAATCCTAAATTAAAACGTAGATTCGAAGCTTGTCAACCGATTGGCAGAATGGCTAAACCAGAAGAGATAGCTAATGCTGTTATATATTTATGCTCTGACGAATCATCATTCATGACAGGTACATCATTCATTATTGATGGTGGTTTAACAATTTAATATTTACTGTTTAGTTTCAATTAATTTGTTAATGAATTTATTTTCCTGATTTTTCAACAAAATATTTAGACGCATTTTACATAGTGTATTATAAAAAATATTTGGATTTGCAATAATGTTTTTGTAAAAAGTTGCATCTTTACTATCTCCTCCAAAAGCTAACGATTCTCTAACACCATTACCTTTTGCACCATATCCAAATCCATTTGCAATGTTAAATTCGGATCTTATTCCACATACATTTCTTTCATCTTTGTTGGAAGGTGGAGATAAATGCCATGGAACGAAAATATGTCCATGACTTCTATTTTCAAGATAATTAAAAGCTGCCAAAAAAATAGGGCAATGATTTATTAATTTTTCGCCTATTAATAAATCCTGCCAATTCCAGTTTGATGAATAGACAAATTTCTCATTAGTTGCTAAGTTTTCATACATATAGATTAAATATGTACAACCTATGGTTTTTTCAAGGTTATGAAAAATATTTGCTGAATCAATACAGGAGTCATTAGTATATCGACATAGTTTTGCTTCACGGGATACAATTACCAATTTTTGTTCGATTGTTTGTATCATAATTTTACTCTTAAATTATTATTTTAAATGCGAAATAAATTTAAAAATTGAATGGGTATTCTTTTTAATTTTCCTCTTTTTATATCTACAAAGCCCATTACTGTGTTTGCTTCAGCTGCTAATTTGTTCGATGTTTTGTTTACAATTAAATAAGAAAATGAAAAAGATGCTTTGTCTAGGTTGCCAATAGTTAGATTAATTTCTAGAAGATCATTGAAGAAGCATTGACTAATATATTTAATATTCAAATTGAGCATAATAAGCTGAGAATCAAAACAATTTATTTCGGAGAGATTATGTATTTTTAAAAATAATGCTCTCGCATTATGAATTAGATTTAAAAATTTGGTATGACATAAATGATTACCAAAATTGAGATCGTCAATTCTTACATTAATATTATGTGTGAATAAAATAGGAGTTTGTGTAATTGGACTCATTTTTTCCTCTTCTTATTATTTTATTTTTTTCTGTGTAAAACAATTCTAGCAGCAGATCTTACTTTTATATCTGGAATAATAGGTTGTTGATTAGAAGCAATGTTAATGCAAACTAGATTATAAAGTTGTCCATTGTTACTTCTTAAAAGTTTTCTAACGAAGGTATCTCCTTGTAATGTTTCAATAATACAATTTTCTCCAATCAAGCTTTCAATTTGTTGCTCAATTTTTTTACTGCCTCCAACGAAGTCTCCTATCGAATAAATAGGTTCCATGCCATTATCATTGACTAATACAACGATCGAATTTTGATTAATAGCTTTAAAAACCTCAATTTCTCGGAGAATGCAGATATCCTCATTCATTTCGTTAGGCAATTCTGATACATCCTGTAAAAAAATAGGGATTTGTCCGTGACCAGTGAGTAACCAAATTTCAGAACATAAAAGGCCTAGCTTATTAAATATTTCGTTTAGTTTCTTGGCACCTTTATCAGTTAATGAATTTTTGTCAGCTTCCCAAGCTTGCAAGGTATTAACACTAATATGGAATCGTTTTTCTAAATCCTTTCTAGTTATACCTAGCATATTCCTAGCTAACTTTATCCTTCTCCCGCTGGTTTGAATTAATGACATACCTAATTGACCTTTGTAAATATTTTTCAAGTCTAAATATTAAATTTTAAAAAGCAAAGTTTAATTATTTATATACTAAAAATTAGTATTTTTAGTTGTTAATCAAATGCAATGTGATATCTTATACTAAATTTTATTATTTAAAAATAATAATCTTCCTTTAAAACATAAGGTCAATGTGTATGCTTTAGTTTCATTCCTAGTTGATAAATATCTAATAGGTAGTGGTGATACTACAAACACACTAATTTATCCTGCTTTTCTTGTTTTTTAGTAGGGACGATCTTGCTGAAGGTATTTTTGCCGAATCTACATCACCGGTCTTTGATCAATTACAAAAGATAGTTTTTTCTTGAAGTTAACCACTATACATAAGAATAATCATATGGAGTTGAAAATGACCTTATTAAAGCCAATTTATAATTTATCCAAAGCTGAATTTGTTGATATTAGTAAAACTGAATTCGTTCTGATCGAAGCAATTCTGTATCTAAATATTTATGAAGAATTAAAAAGTTTTTTTAAAACTGAAAATATGCTTGTTTTTCAATTAATGAAATATACAAAAGAAATGGAGGATGAAATGCTTGAAGCAAATTTTTTACAATTCATAATAAAGGATATCTTAATAAGTGGTGAATATACAATAGACGGAATTGCTCGCTATACAAATACTCATGAAGATACAATTCATGAAATTCTTATTGGACGCACAATCTCTCCAACAATTTTATTTCTTAGAAAGACTATAGAATTACATAAATCAATCCGAACCGAACTCTATCAAGAAATTCTTAAAAAAATTGCAAATCAATATCAACAAATTGCTTAATTTTCCTTTAAGATGCTCAATAAACAAATATTATTGAGCATCAATTGTGCATAAATTATAAATATAAAATTCTTACAAGATTGTTGTTTATTTTTCAGCAGAAAAAGCTTCTACCCGCTAGAGTTGAGTAATTTTACTTAATGAGTTGAGTAGTATTAACTGAATCGTTTTTTAAATGCAGAAGTTTAAAATATAAAAATCTTGCAACATTTACTGGTTTAATTAAAAATCTCTTTAATAATAATAAGAGAATCAGCATGTTCAGCCAACCAAAACCAGAAGAAAAACCATATTCCTTAAGCGCAAATAAACAACGATTTCTATCCCTTGCAAACCACGACAGTCATTATCTTAAAGCAAAAGACTTACCAGCATTAATCGCACACTACGAAAAAAAACATAATATAAAAATTTATATGAATGGAACATCCCCGTTTGGCAAAGCACAGCTTCAACAAAATCAGGATGTTATTCAAAGATTCATTGATAGATTAAAAGATCCGCAAACCAAATATTTCGATTTTTTTTCGGCTCATTGGGTTGCAAAAAATTACCATATGGCGAACTTAGATACTTATGCAATTAGCTCAATGTTATTAACACCATTTTATGATGTTTACGATGAGATTCATTCACGTATTAAACCTTTTTTAGATAAGAATGGTTGGATATTACAGAATGTGATGCCTGAACAAGAAAGGCGATTAAATGATGTTTGCGCTAGCTTGAGTTGTAAAGATCTTATTGATAAAAATATAAAAAAATATATAAAATCTAAAAAATATGATATGGATAATCTGTGTTTAGACAAGGACCAAGCTATTGAAGAAATAAAAAATATTCAGAGTCAGTTAAAACCTGGAGAATTAGTTGGATATATTTATACGAATAATACCAGAACAATCGAAAAACATTTTGAAGCAGTAATTATTTCAAATTCAAATATTTTTAAACCAATCTATTGGATGAGCTCGAATGAAAAATGTATAACCAATGATGATTTCCCAAACATGCCTATGTGTAGCACTCTCCCATTAATTCTTGAAAATAGTGTGAAACATAATGCGCAAGGTGGCGGGATAGAATGTGGAACTATGGGACTCAGTTATTTAAAAGAATTATTAAAAGAATCTGCGAAACAGTTTAAAGAATTTTGCATGTCACTACCTTATTATGATCCCTGGGGAACTTTAAAATATTTTTTCTTCCCTAGTCCTCAGGTTTTACGTTATTCACAATCAAGTCTATTCAATAAAGCACTGCTGGCGGCCTTGGAACCAACAGACAAAGATATTGAAATAACTCATAAAAATAATATATATAAAATTAAAACTTTCCAAAATATGTTAAATGAAACTATAAATCATGCTTATGTTAAAGTTACGGATTCCCAGCAAGCCACTCATCTTCTGCAAATTTTGCCGGAATTTAGAAAACGCTGGATTGCTGAATATGAAAAAATGGAAAAGAAAAGAAATTTAATGGATGGAGATCCATATAATCTTTATTTGGCATATAAAACTAATCAAATGCAGAAGTTAGTGAAAAAACATTCCGAGGAAAAAGCAGAATCTTATAAACCACTTACAATATAATCCGTCATTTTTTAAATGGATTTAAGATTGAATGATTTAATCTTATACAGTATATTTTTTAAAATAATCTTTTTAAAAAACACAATAAGAAACTATATGGTTTAAACATGAAAAACTACGTGCTTGTAGCGGGACTGTGTTACCCAAGTACCACATGAGCGTGCCTAGGATGCAACAATCCAAAATCATGCAAGATTTGTTTTCGATGTAGGTTACAGATTGCGCTTACTGAAGCCTAAGTTATTATTATTTTTTTGGATTTCTGCTGCTAGGAGTAGTAGGTGTGCGGCTACCGCTGCTACTCGATGAAACATCTCCTCGCGGTGAATCGCTGTCGCTATTCTTATTCGTAGGAGTTGAAGCGGAGCTGCTACTACCCTGAGCGCGACTAGATGGACCAGCAGGCCCTTTACTTTTCCGTAATGGATGACTGCCGAGAAAGCTTCTAACCGGGCTTTTGGGGGTTGGTGGCGACCCTTTTATACCTAAGCGTGGGTCGGATGCAGTACGTGTGTTGCGTGTCGGTGCTGGCTCCCAAGGCACCGCACTTCTCGATCGGGAGGCTGTGGGTGGTTCATCCGCTAATGGACCTTCATGCTTTTCCAAAGGCTTTAATGGAGGGGGATCATACTTAGAAGTTCCAGCGCGTTCTTTTAAAGACTCTAAAGCTGATTTGGATTCTTCTGCTTCTGAATCATCATCGGAACTATCTATATCATCAATATAGTGTTCCATGTCTGAGTCTGCTCCATGGGTCTGTTCGAATAAAGCATGTGAGGATGGATCTTTACCCTTTGTTTTATTCCCACCTTTTCGTCGGTTAGAACTCATAATTGATCTCCTATGACATCCAAATCACCTCTTATTAGTATATCAAAACTACGAAATTCTGCCAAAAAATTAGTCAATTATTAATTATAAGTTAACTTTTTGTATTTATTGGGAATAAAGGAAGGAGGATTGCGTTTAGATTATTTTTGGTAGTGATAATAGGTTTAAGTATTAAAATTGCACAAAGTCTAACTTATTCAAAAATCAAAGATTCCATACTATACTTTTAAATGGTTGTATCAGCTCAATACGGAATTTCAGGCTCATCAGTAAACGTAGTTTAGGCTTAAACACCTTTTTTAATTCTACTCAAGAGTCTTCAAATTCGGAAAAAGCCGTGTTAATTTGCGGAGTCATGAGGAAACCATATATTAGGGATGCGCATAATAACGCACTGTGATCACAAATCGTACATTTTTATATAAACAATAAAAATTATTAAAATAAAGAGAATTAAATATGTTTACCCAATCAAAAAAAGCAGCACCTTATAAATTAAGCCTAAATAAACAAATTTTTATGAATCGTGATTCCTGGAAAAAGTACGGCGAGTATTTAGAAGCTAAAGACCTTCCTTCAGTCGTCGCGCACTTTGAAAAAAAACATAATATTAAAATTATAATTAATGGCACTACCCCTTTTGCACAAAAATTTATTCAACAAAATCAGCAAAAGCAACAATTAGAAATTAATAAGTTAATCGATCCAAACACAAAATATGTAGAGTTTTTTGAAAGACATTGGTTATATCCAGGAGCTATGAATGATGATCGCCATCATATTGGATCCTTGCGTCATTCTCGATTTTTCGATGTCTACGATCAAATATTCGCTCATATAAAACCGTATTTAGATGAAATGGGTCAGCTTAAGAAAAATCTAACTTCAGATCAAAAGCTAGAATTGAATAAAGTAATCGCTAGTTTAAGATGTAAAAATATTATTGATGAAGATCTTGAAAGCTCTATTTATGAAATGGAAAAAATAAAACAAAATGTATGTTTGGAAAAGGCGCAAGCCATTGAAGAGATAAAGGCAATTCAAAAAAGCTTACATTCTGATGAACAAGTGGGATATATATTTACGAATAATACCAAAACTGAGAGTGAACATTTTGAAGTTTTAATTATTCAAAGAGAAACAATTATAAAACCAGTACAGTGGAATGGAGAACCTAATAAATCAATACATTCACATGATTTTCCGCAAATGCAAGTAGCTTCAGTTCAGCCATTAATTACAGTAGATCATACAATTTATAAAAAGGTGCCTTTGCCTCAATCTACAGGCATAGAATGTGGAACGTTAGGACTGCTTTATTTAAAAGAATTATTAAAAGAAAATGCAAAACAAATGGAAGAGTTTACTTTATCAATTCCATATTATGATGATCAGGATATATTAAGATACCTATTTTTTCCAAGTCCTCAGGTTTTACGTTACTCGCAATCTAGTCTATTTAATAAAATCCTGGTAGCAGCTTTAGAGCCAAGAGACAAAGATGTTGAATTGGTGCATAAGGATGATAAATACAAAATTAAAACTTTACAAAATATGCTTAAAGAAACTGTTAGGCATCCACAAGCTACATATAAAGAGCGTTCACACGCAAATCATGCATTAGATGAGCTACCATTTTTTAGAAAGCAGTGGCTTAAAGATTATAAAGACATAGAAGCAAAAAGAAGTTTAATGGATGGCGATTCCTGCAATTTTTATTTGGCCTACAAAAGTCATCACATGCAGAAGTTAGCGCATTTAGAAGAAGAAAAGGCAGATACGCAAAAATTGTTTCTAGAACCTTAGTTATGGAAATCCTATGTTAAGCCAGCAAAAACCAGAAGAAAAACCGCAATCATTGAGCGCTAATAAACAAGCATTTATGGATTTACCATTTAAACAAAGTGAATATGTTGCAGCACGCAATCTTCCTACTTTAATTAATCATTACAGCAAAAAGCATAATATTAAAATCATAATGAACGGAACTACTGCGGTTGGTAAAGAATTAAGTAAACAAACTCAGGAACCTCTCCAAAAAGATCTAGATAATATAGAAAATTCAGAATTCAAATATGCAGAATTTTTTTTATTGCATTGGCATGCAAAAGGAAAGTTCAGTGAGGATCCCTACCCAATAGGTTCGATGTATAGCTCCGATTTTTGGAGAATTTATGACGATCTACTACCACATCTAAAACCATCATTTTTGGATCATGAAGGGTGGATGTTAAAAGGTTTAGATCATTCACAAAAAGAAGAATTAAATACTGTAATTTCTAAATTGGAATGCAAAGAATTTATTGATGAAAGAATTGCTAACACATTTGAACGCCAGAAAAGAAAAATAGACGACATTTGTTTAGATAGATATCAGGCAATTGCAGAAATGAAATTTATTCAAAGCAAATTACCAACTGACAAGCTTGTGGGATATATTTTTACTAACAATACCAAATATTCCTCGCAACATTTTGAAGTTTTTATCCTCTCCCAATCCCAGATTTACAAACCGGTTTGGTGGAACGCTGAAGATTACCTGTGCATATCAGTAAATGAGCTACCACAAATGCCAGTGGCTTGGGTTAAGCCGTTGGTTATTGAAAATCATTCTGCAGAAGGCAAACTCCCAAAAGCCCAAACTCAAAATAAAGAATGTGGAACTTTGGGAATACTCTATTTAAAAGAATTATTAAGAGATAATGCCAAACAATTTAAAGAATTTTCCTTATCTGTACCTTATTATGATTATCTTGGAAATTTGCAATATTTATTTCTACCAAGCCCACAAGTATTACGCTACTCACAATCTAGTGTATTCAATAAAGTATTAAAAACCTCACTCGATCAAACTGATGAATATATAGAATTAACTCATAAGCGTGATAAATATATACTTAGAACTTTGCAAGATTTGTTAAAAGCAACTATTAAACATCCGAAGGCTTCACCAATAGTAATTAAGCAAGCAGAAGAATTATTATCAAAGTTACCGAAATTTAGAGTGGCATGGCTCGAAGAATTTGAAAAAATGGAAAAGAAACGGGTTTTAATGGAAGGAACACCTATCGCAATGGATCAAAAAAAACCCATTCATAATATGTATCTTATGTACAAAACTCATCATTTGCATAAATTAGCAGAACCAGAAAATAAAGAAGAAGAAACTAAACCTGCGCCATAAAATTGGCGCAGGGGAATAGTTTTAACAGTTAATACGGACGAAAAATTTGATCCTTATTAATAGTGATATGGTTACTTTGTTCCAAAATGGTTTTACAATTTTCTGCAAATTTTTGTGAACCACCATAGACTTCTATTACTTTATCCAAAAGCTTTTTATTGTTATCGATGCCTTTTTCTATTAATTTTTGAAAAGTTGCATTTAATTTTTTAAAATCGTCCACATAAAGTTTGATAATATTTTCTAACAGTAACCAAGAATTAAAGGTCTCAACATACTGGCTATCGGTATTTTTTGTATCAAGAACATCTCCATCATAATCTGCATACTCTTGTTCAATTGCATTTATCTGCAGAGCATATTTGTCTAAACGTTCCCTTAAGTATGCGGATTTAACAAAGAGGTTGATTATTTCTAACTGATGGCTGGTAACGGCTTTTCCTTGGTGTGTCTCTGGAACTGTAGCTATTGAACCTGAAAAAAATTTGCTTGGTAACGTCTTTACTTCGCGACTAAAACCCATATTGCCCCCTTAATTTTTTTATTAGAGCTGGAGAACATTTTTTATATTACCCCCTTTGTAGATAAAATCAATTTGTACCTAGGGAAATTTATTGATTAAATATTAATCAAATCATTGATTAATATCGCGTATTGTGGTATTTTTGCGCATCTATGTATATTCAGGGTTAAATATGAGCCATCCAAGACGTTTGAGGCGGTCGGATTTACCAGAAATTTGTGAAAATTTGGCACCTGCTAAAAAAATTGAATGTATCAATGCCTTAGATTATTTGAATCTTCGTATTGAAGGCATTACCAAACTTTTAGAATCAAATTCAGAGTTTCCAATTCCTTATTCTAATTCAGATTCTCTAACTGATCTCAAACATGTTAGCAATGCAGACTACCTTAATTACCTATACAGCCAAAAACTTATAATCAATTCTTATAAAGCAGTTTTGGAAGATGAATCCATTGAGATTAATTTGGATCATCGGGAAAAACTTGATAATAAAATTAGAAAACTTGAAGAATATTTGGATGATTTTTATGAATACAAACGGTGTATGTATGATTTGAATATTCCAAGCTATTCTAAGTCCAAAAGTCTATACGCAGAACTCCAACGTGATGTTGAAGAGGCAGCTAAAATTGAAGCACATAGATTTTCTGCAGAAGTACAAGATGAGTATCTAGATCGTAAATTTAAGGCAGCAACTATACCTGCTTTAATTGGTTTTGTGTTTGCAATACCATTTTTCTTTATTGCAGATGTAGCTCTTTCTTTGGCTGCATATATTGGAATTTTATTTGGAACTAATTACGGCTTAAGTAAATCAGGAGCTAATCCTGGAGTATCACCTAAAATTGCTACCTTAACTAATGAAGAAGAATATAAACGAGATAAATATAAGTTTACCGCCATTGGTATTATTGGTGGTGTTGTTCTAGGTGCGATATTGGCACCCTTCACTGCAGGATCTTCATTGGCGATAGCGATTGGAATGCCGCTTTGGGTTGCTGGAATGTTTGGGGGGCTTACCTTCTCTGCATTCAACTTTAAGCATAGAAATGATGTAGATCTTAAACCTTATTATGATAGTCCGGTCTTCCAAAGAAAGAGCGCCGTAGGATCGGAGCATCTCCCAGAATTAGCCATAAAATCTCCACGCAATTCTACAGTTAATCTTATCTTAGATAGGTTACATCTTTTAGATAGGTTACATCTTTTGAGATCTTCTCAAAATCCAGAGCCAGCAATTGTAAATGCAGAAGGAAGTGAAAGTTATTCTGGTCCTTTGTTTACACGACGCTTGGATAAAAATGCTAATGTAGTTGAAACAACCTTGCCACGCCCAAAAAGATAGCATTAATTACGCAAGCGCAATGGGATATGAGCTCCAAATAATATATTTGAGAAAAAAATAACCGAGTATCTACATCCCAAACCGACGAGCTACAGGTTTTACATCATCACCTGGTTGCAATGGCACAACTTTGTTTTTTTCTTTATGTGCAGCTTCGGCATCCATGAGTAACTTAATAATTTCATTAAGTTCAGAAACTTTAGGTACTTTCTTATTATTAGCAAAAAAATCGCTTGAAGGATCTTTCTTTACCAATTCAAGATATGCATTAGCGCTTTCTAGAGGACTATCATGCTCTACTCTGTCTGCATTTAATTTGACACCTAAACTTAAAAGATATTTTACAAATTCAACCTGGCCATTTTTAGCAGCTTCTGAGAGCGGTAGAACACCATTATCATTTGCCAAGTTAATATTGGCTTTTTGTTTTTCAATTAACCATTTTGCAAGTCCTAAATCACCTACTCTTGCCGCGGTTTGCAATAATGTCCAACCACACCGTCCTGGATAATCTACTGAAGGAAGTGTATTTGCGTTTAAATAAGGGCTATCAGTGTAATAAACTCCATCTTTAATTACTGAACCTTTGCTCAAGCCTGCTTCAATTTGTTTAATTTTTTGTTCTGCTGTCAATGATTCATTCAATACTACATTCAGTTGCAAATTCATAATGTCATATAGACTTAATTGCGGCATATTTAAATTCCTTTTGTTGTTAAGTTTCGCAGCTTAGCTAAAAAGTTTAAACTGTACAAGTATGTAGTCAAATCAGTCAAAAACCCCTCGCCCCATAAATCGGGTTGACATACAATCTCAGTTTTGCGTAAGGAACTCTGATGAAGGAATATAATGTTTGCGGGATTGGCAATGCATTGGTCGATTTAGACTTTGAAGTAAGCGTGGCTACGCTGGAACGGCTGCATATTGAAAAAGGTCTCATGACCTTGATTGATGAGGATAAACATCATCAATTACTAGAAGAATTAGATGGGGTTAAGCATTTACGTGCGTGCGGTGGCTCAGCCGGAAACACCATTTATACACTCCAACAATTAGGTGGTAAAAGCTTTTATTCCTGTAAAATTGGGAATGATGATGCCGGGGATTTCTTTTATCGCGATTTGGCCACTAATGGCATCCACACCAATATCTTAGATCAACCAAGAACTGGCATCACTGGTAAATGTATTGTGTTGGTGACACCGGATGCGGATCGCACCATGAATACTTTCTTGGGAACCACAGCGGAATTTTCTCGATTCAACTTAAGCGAAGCAGCAATTAAAAATAGTGAATATTTGTATATTGAAGGCTATTTAGTTGCTTCCGCTTCTGGATGTGAAGCGGCAATTATCGCTAGAAATTGGGCGGATGAACACAAAGTTAAAACCGCTATCAGTTTATCAGATCCAAATATGATTAAATATTTTAGATCAGGATTTGATGCAATTATTCAAAATCAAATTGATATTTTATTTTGTAACGAACAAGAAGCGTTACTGTTCACTAACACAGATAATTTAGAAGCAGCACAAAAAGAATTGAAAAAAATTGCTAAGACTTATGCGATAACTTTAGGATCCAAAGGTGCTGTGGTTTATAACGGCAAAGAATCCAATCACATCTTAGCGTACAAAGTTAAAGTAGTAGATACGGTTGGCGCGGGTGACGTGTTTGCTGGTGCGTTTTTATATGGTTTAACCAATGGCTCTAGTTATTTTGAAGCTGGGGATTTAGCTAGTTTTGCTGCTTCTAAAGTAGTGGCGAAGTTTGGGCCGCGGTTGAATCAGCAAGAAATCACTGAAGTGAAAGAGAATTTTGTGACTGAGCTCGAAAAGGAAAAAGAATTAGCATAAATCTAGAAAGCTAAGCCAGGAACACCGACTTAGCTTTTTTATCTAAGAGGATTTTAATATGCCAGGTGATATGGAAAGCAAGGAAGAAAATCTACCTATAAAATGGGAAGATGTAAAACATACTTATTCAGATATATTTAGAGGGTATCATCGCTTTTTTAGTAACCCCGCTTTAATCCCAAAAAATTTATCAACCACACTAAAAAAGTTTTACGATGATTGCTCCAATGCCAAACGGGCTTTACCATTGTCTTCTACTGATCGTTTTGATTTGCTAGAAATCTTAATTGCGAACAAGAATGAAACTGAATATACCAATTTTTTTATTTCTGATTTAATGAATCACTATCCCCAATATCTACATAAATATGTAGAAGCCGCACACACAGAATTGAAACATTTTCACAATCATTTGCGTAATGAATTTGCAGAAGCAAGCAGAGATAAAGCTTCTGCCGATAGAATTTTGCAAAGTTACCGCAATAAAATAGTTGAATCTAAAGGATCATCCTTAAAAAAAGCGCTTGGTTTTAAATAAAATAAGGACCAGCTTGCATGGTAACTGCGCCTCCATACGACCGAATGATCGTTTTAACATTAGCGCTGCTAACAGCATGCATTTGGTATTGGCTGCAACCGATTATTTTTACGGCCGATAGCTTTGAATATGTGAATGCAGCTAAATCTATCGCTGGCGTTGATCATAGTAAGTTCGCATATTTTCGTGGGCCGGCTTTACCTTTGCTGCTTTTCGCGACTGGAGTTGCTACCCTGCATACTTTTAATTGGTTTATTTTATTGCAGATAGCATTGGGGGTTGCTACAACCATTATTTTGTATGAACGCTTACGTAAAATTTCACCTAGCGTTGGGTTCTTAGGAATTATCGTTTTTATCAGTGCTTTTGTGGGATTCGTACATTCAAAAGCAATCATGACCGAAGAAATTTATTTGTTTGCTTGGTGCTTATGTATTGATGGTGCTTTAGGTTATATATCAGCACCCAGTCGAATGCGTTTAGCGCAAATTACTATTGCGCTGTTAATTCTAACTATGACCCGCGCTCAAGGTGGGTTCATTGCTTTTGTAGTACTACCGTTTTTACTTTTTTGTAAACCTAACCGAGCAGCAGAAATTGTTATTGCGGGCTTTATTATATTTCTGGTTCCGTTTACTTATATGCAGCTGCACGCTGCAAAGACTACGCTCATTGAAAAGCAAACGGTTGCGGATGTTTCAGCACTCGGTCTTACCAACTCAACAGGAAAAACTTTGTTTGTCTCAGTATATTGGAATGCGTTTCGGCACATGCATTTGAATTTGGTACATCCTGAAAACGGTCCTGCATCTCGAAAAATGTTTGCGGAATTACATGCATATTTTTCCAATCCATTAAATATTACTTCTAAAGCAGATGATCCTTTTATAGGTAAGTTTGTAGGATTGCCGAACAGTTTGTTAGGCGCGATAGAATTCCACCCTGAAGATGGGTACTGGTGGGCAATTTGGAATGCGATGGATGAGCGTTTAGGTGCAGGCGCCTCAGATGCTTTGTTAATGAAAGTAGCGATTGAGGCTATTTTGGCTTATCCAACAAAAATTGCTGTTACTTATGCTAGAAATTTTTTCGCAGCTTTTGTAAACAATGAAAGCGTGTATGTGACGGCATATCCTCGATTAAATTCAGAGAAAATTGGAACATCATTGTCTAAAGAGCTGGAAACAAGCGGTGATTCTACAAAATATTATAGCTTAGCAAATTTTCTTAATCTTTATTTTTCAACCATGCGTTTGATCTTATTGCTTTGTGTGATTCTTTTATCAAAAAAATTATTTTTTAGTCAGTGGCGCATGCAATGGGGTTTTTGTGTTTTGATTATCCTGTATAATCAAATAATGGTTGCGATGTCTGGTTTTATTGAAAATCGTTATACTTTTTATATATTTCCGCTATTGATTATTTTAGCTACGATGGGTTTGAGCAAAAATAAGACGAAAAATTAAATTAATTAGGATTTTATATGCCTATCAAAAATGTAATATTTGACCTTGGCGGTGTTCTATTTGATATAGATTACGCGCTACCACCCAAAGCGTTTAAAGACCTAGGTGTGATTAACTTCGATGTAACCAATCAGCAAGGCAAGCAAACCGGATTATTTGATCAGTTTGAAACAGGTAAAATTTCTACTGAGCAGTTTTGTCAGACTTTGAGAGAACAATTGAAGTTTGAAGATACAAATAGAAAAATTACGGATGCGGAAGTTTTTAGTTGTATGAACGCAATCTTGATAACTTTTCCGCAAGATAAACTTGATTATATAACTACAATTAAGAATAAAGGTTTTAATGTTTATCTTTACAGCAACATTGATCCAATCAGATATGCAGGGTTTGAAGAAATTTGTAAAAAATTAGGAATAGAAAATTTTAATGGAAGATTTGTTAAGCCTTATTACTCGCATTTCTTTGGTTTTCGAAAACCGCATACAGAATCTTTTGAAGCTGTGATTAAAGATGCGGGAATAGATCCAAAAGATAGTATTTTTTTAGATGATAGAGAAGATAATCTGAAAGGCGCGTCCGAAGCCGGGCTGCATTGTTATCTGGTGGATCCTAAGAATGCAAGGTCGATATTTGGGGTGGAAACGGTAATTGACAATCTTAATTTTAGTGAAAGGGTTGCTTCTGTATCAGATCAGAGGATAAATCCGAAACCGCTTTTAACTTAAGCCTCTGCCAATCCCGTAATACGCGAACCCAGCTTCTTTCATTTGTCTTGGATCAAGCTGATTTCTACCATCCACAATTATAGGTTGTCGCATTAATCTTTTCATCAAAGTCACATCTGGATAACAAAATGGTTTCCACTCAGTCACCAACACTAACGCATCTACGTCTTTCAATGCAGCGTATTGGTGTTCTGCCAATTGCAGTTTTTTGCTAACAAACCATTCTTCTGGTAGTTCTTTAGTTGCGGTATTCATTGCAGCTGGATCATATGCTTGCACATGGGCGCCGCGTTCAATTAACTCTTGTAACAAAACCACCGAGGAAGCTTCGCGCATGTCATCGGTTCCAGGTTTAAAGGATAAACCCCAAACACCGATCCGAATTTTTGTTAAATCCTTTCCAAAAATTTTGAGAACTTTTTTGGGTAAAACGCGTTTTTGCTGAACGTTGCGTTTTTCAACCGCATACAGGACATAAGGATCAACAGCATTGGCCTCTGCCATTTTAATTAATGCTTTCACATCTTTTGGAAAACATGATCCACCATATCCACATCCAGGATTAATAAATGAAGTACCTATGCGGGAATCGGAACCAATCCCAATGCGTACATTTTCAATATCAACATCCATTTTTTCACATAACACAGACATTTCATTCATAAAAGAAATCTTGGTAGCGAGCATAGCGTTGGCTACGTACTTCGTCATTTCCGCATCTTTAATATTCATGCAAAATAATTTTTGCGGTTTGTCACGCAGAATTGGTTTATATAACTCTGACATGATCTCTCTAGCTTTATTTGAAGT
>Ga0182024_10007529_pt1 | contig 23430 bp, 22 predicted proteins | sample P32metaG_FD_120480 | JGI IMG/M metagenome (GOLD analysis project Ga0182024, IMG submission 120480) | Permafrost microbial communities from Stordalen Mire, Sweden - P3-2 metaG (Illumina Assembly) | ecosystem: Environmental > Terrestrial > Soil > Wetlands > Permafrost | place: Sweden: Stordalen... | reverse complement strand
GCCGCCAGGACCACTTGGTTTCTGGTCGGTGTTCTGTGGTGATCGGGATCTGGGACGACATTTCTTAGCGCGCTGGCGGCTCGCGGGAATCTGTACCCGTTTTCCAACTTGGCTGCGCGGCGGTCAATCACGCGCAGCAGCTCCGACCGTTTAACGTGGAGAGATTTGCTATGAACCGCTCGATCGCGTGTTTTAGTCTGTCTGGAATGGTGGCGCTGGCAATGTTATTGCCAATTCGCTCGGCTTCGGCCCAAGACAACTGGACCGACGGCACGGGCAATTGGAACACTCCCGGCAACTGGAGCGCCGGCGTGCCTGGCAGCGGTGTCGATGTCAACATCGTTGATTCCGGCAACGTCAGCCGAACCGTCACGTACGATTACACTGGACCACCAGTCGCGCTCGACGGATTAATCATCGACCTCACCGGCGGGAGCGGTTCGGCAACGAATACCCTGTCGATGTCGGCCAATAACCTCACTTCCAATAGCACTGAGACTATTGGGAACACTGGCTCGGGAACTTTTAACCAGAGCGGCGGCACGAACACCATTACCTCGAGCGGTGTAGGTGCAATAGCCCTGGAACTCGGCTTTGATCCCGGCTCGAGCGGCAACTACACGCTCAGCGGAACCGGCTCAATTGTGACCGACAACTTTGAAATTATTGGCTTCGAGGGCACAGGATACTTCAACCAGATCGGCGGGACGAACAGTTGCGGCGAAGACTTACAACTCGGTGTGGACTCTGGCTCTACCGGCACCTACGCCCTCAACGCCGGTTCGCTAACCGTCTCTGCTCTTGAAATTATCGGCTTTGGTGGCACGGGAAACTTCAACCAGATCGGCGGCACGCACACAATCAGTGGCAGCCTCAATATCGGTTTGGATAATTTTGCAGGGACCGGCACCGGCACCTACACGCTCAGCGGCGGCATACTCAGCGCTGCAAGTGTTTACGTGGGGGGCAGTTCGTTTTTGGGTCTTGGCGGCTATGGCATCCTGACTGTTAGCGAGACAGGATCGCTAACCACACCGGGGGCGCTGAAGGTGTTCAATGCCACAGGCACCGCGTTGAACCTGAGCGGCGGAACCATCCGCGCCGGCTCTTTGGATTTGTCGGGGAACAACTCGCGCTTCAACTGGACCGGCGGCACGCTCGATATCACCGGCAGCAGCGTCACGATCGACGACAGCGCCAGCGACTGGAACGGTTACAGCTCGCTGACGCTGAATTCAGGGATGGCTTTGGAAGTCAGCCTGCCGGAAACGGTCGGCAAAACCGGCACCGGCGCGGTCACGCTGGCGGGCGGCAGGAACTCCGTCGGCACTTTTGGTTTGGTCGTTGGCTACGAGAACGGTTCGCTCGGCACGTACACGATTAGCGGCGATGGTTCGCTGGATAGCTTTGGCAGCGAAGTGATTGGCAGTAGCGGCACAGGAATCTTGAATCAAACGGGCGGGCAGAACAATGTTTCCGGCAACTTATCGCTGGGCGTGAACAGCGGCTCCAGCGGCACGTATACGCTCAGCGGAGGAACGCTTCGTGGCAGCGACATTTACGTCGGCGGCTCAAGCGCTGGGCCCGGCGGCACGGGCGTACTGACCGTCAGCGGCAGTGGGTCGCTCAATTATTCGAATCAAACCATCACGGTTTACAACACGCCTGGCAGCGGATTTAACGTCAACGGCGGAACAGTCAACGCCGCGGCTCTCAACCTGCTGGGCACGTACACCCATACTGCTGGCAGCGCCACTTACGGCCACATCACCGGCGGCGGCCAAATGAACATCTCCGGCGGTCAAGTCATCCTGACCGACGATACCAGCGGTCACCTGGCCAGCGTGAATGTCAGCAGCCCGGCCACGCTAGGGTTTGATGTCGGCACCAGCAGTTCCAGCCAAATCACAGCCGACACGGCAACCTTCAACTCCACGCCAACGATTGCCTTCACCCTCAGCGGCATTCCCGATGGCGGAGCCGTGTTCACGCTGCTATCGGCGACGCAATTCAATGACAACGGCTTCCTCGGTGGTCTATCGTCACAGGCGGTGACCATTGGGCGCGATACGCTGACACCATCGCTAACCGGCGGCAGCGGGGCGGCGGGCGCAATCATTGTGACCGTCACTGGCGGGCCGGCGAATCTGACTTGGATCGGCAGTAACAACATCGGCTTCGATACTGGCGGCGCGTGGGATACGCAAAACACGCAGAATTGGGAGAACCACAGCAACGAATTGCTAACGCCCGATGTGTTTTACGCCGGCGATCACGTCACCTTCGACGATACGGCGAGCAACTTTGTCGTCGATATTAACAATGGGGATGTGATTGCCAATTCCGTCATCTTCAATAACTCGCTCAATGCCTATACGGTGAACGGCACCAGCGGCATTGGCGGTTCGACCGACGTGACCTTTGCCGGCTCCAACACCGTGACGCTGAACAATTACAACTACTACTACGGCACCACCACCATCAGCGGCGGTGGAACGGTTTCGATTGCCGGCAGCATCGCCAGCCCGACGATCAACGTGACCCACGGCACGCTGCAACTGGCTGCTAACAGCGCGCTGACCGGTTACCCGGTCGTCACCTTGGGCAACGGCATCACCACGGGCACGCTCGATCTGGGCGGCTTCATGAACACAGTGGGTGGTCTATCGGGCGGGGCCGGTAATCTGGTGACCAATACCAGTTCAGGTTTAGCCACGCTCAACTTCGCCGGCGGCTCCAGCACATTCGGCGGCGTGATTCAAGATGGCAACTCCGGCGGACAGATAGCGCTAAACATTACTAGTGGTTCACTGACGCTTTGCGGCACCAATACTTACAGCGGCGGCACGACGATCAGCGGCGGCACGCTGGCGGTTAACGGTTCCATCCTGGGCGATGTGAATGTGAACTACGGCGGCACGTTGGCGGGACATGGGTCCGTGGCTGGCATGGTTACCGTCAATTACGGCGCATTTTTGTCGCCGGGAAGTGACGCCAGCCACACCGGCACGCTCACGCTCGGTGGATTGACGCTGAACAGCGACTCACAAACTAACATCAAACTGGCGGGCACCACACCAGGCAGCCAGTACGATCAAGTGCAGGTCAGCGGGTCCGCCTCGCTGGCGGGCACGCTGAGTGTTTCACTGATTAATGGCTTCACGCCACAAGCCAACGAAACGTTCGACATCCTCACCGGCAGCACGCCGTCGGGAATGTTCAACACGCTCCAGCTTCCCAGTTTGACCGGCGCGCTGAGCTGGGATACTTCACAGCTTTACACCAGCGGTGCGCTGGCGATCGTGGAAACATTCCTGCCGGGGGATTTTAATCGCGATGGGCATGTCGACGCCGCGGACGTTCAGGCGATGATGGCCGCGCTGGCCAACCTCAGTGGCTACAATGCGGCCCACAGCAATCTTACCGCAACACAACTGCTAGACATTGAAGACGTGAACAACGATGGCGTGGTCAACAACGCCGATCTGCAAGCGATGTTGGATTTGCTCAAGAGCGGGGGCGGATCGTCGAATTCCGTGCCTGAGCCGGCGTCGCTTGCTCTCTTGGGCCTGGGTGCTCTGGCAATCGCTTACCGGCGGCGCTCACGATAGTCAGCGGTTAATTGAACGCACAAACTCTGTGCCTATTCGACTGCGGTTGCTGAGAAAGTGTCATCAACCCATCACGAAGGCGTAGACATGAGACGCCTCAGAAATCCACCCATTTAGACGCGTCTTACGGTTTGTCTCTAAACCCATCCCTTTGTTGACACAGCCAGGGCGATCCGGAAACTCGTCTCCGCGATGGGTTTGACACGGGGCGGTCGTTCCCGCCAAAGAAACGCTCCATCAAACCAACGGTTTTTGGGGTGCTCGGTCTCGATTTGCAGTTAGAGAAATTGTCGAACGATGGCACACAATGCCAATTGGCACCACCGCTCATCGACAGACCCTCGTGCGAAACATAGGGCCGGTCACAGTAGATCAAAACCCCGGCTGGGCTCGTATTTATCTAACTTGCCGGTGTTTGATCATAGCGGTATCCTAACCGAGAAAGGAAACCATGCCATGCGACGTGCTGTTACTATCGTCGAAGTGCTAGTGGTCGTGGCCATCATTGGAGTGCTAATTGCACTTCTGCTGCCCGCCGTCCAATCAGCAAGGGACGCAGCACACCGTACGCAATGTGCAAACAATCTAAAACAGATCGGCTTGGCTTTGCTTGGTTACGAAAATACCAACAAGCATTTTCCACCGGGGTACGTTTCCAACTATGACAACGATGGCAACGATACTGGGCCGGGATGGGGCTGGTGTTCATTCATATTGCCACAGATGGAAGAAAATGCCATCTATCAGACGATTCATTTTGATCTACCGATTGAGAGTCCAATGAACGCCGCTCGTGTGGCGATTGTTCAGAGTTTCTTGTGCCCGACCGACGATACACCGCGAGTGTGGGCAGCTAAGAGCCGCGATGTAAATGGCAATCCGATTGCCACAATTTGCGAAGTCGCCGCATCAAACTATGTCGCCATGTATGGGACAACAGAGCCGGGCGTGGACGGCGACGGCATGTACTTTCGCAATAGCAAGTTGTCGTTGAAAGATGTTACGGACGGCACCAGCAAAACAATTGCCGCTGGCGAACGAGCCCACCAGCTTGGCAACGCAACCTGGGTCGGATCGGTAACGGGTGCCAGTCTCTTCCCCGATGATGGCACGGTCGCACGCCCTGAAACAGAGAATAGTTCCGGCATGGTATTAGGACAAGCTGGCGAAGGCGTTGGTCCCGGTGCGGACGGAAGCGACGTAAACCAGTTCTACAGCTTGCATGGGGCCGGTGCAAATTTTGTTTTCGTCGATGGGCACGTTACTTTTCTTCCGGCGACGATGAATGTCAAAATCTTTCAGGCGTTAGCGACTCGGGCCGGAGGCGAAACCGTTTCGGTGGACTATTGATGCGTAAATTTTTGCTTTTTGCACTCCTGATTACTGCTGGCTGTAAAGATGCTGAAAACACAGCCCCAAGAGTCGTACTACCGATTGATAAAGTGCCTGCCGATGTCTTAAAGACGGCACAATCAAAATTCCCCGATGTGAAGTTTGACACGGCATGGAAACTCAATACCGGTGCAATTGAGGTACGGGGCAAGAATAAGATCGGCAAAGTCCATGAGGTCGAAATGTCGGCGTCCGGCGACATCGTGGAAACGAATTAGCCTTCGCTGTTCTCCGGTATCATCGATTCACACTCAAAACTTTGAATTCATCTCCGCAACAGAAACAGTCCGGCAATCGACAAAACGATACCGAGTAACCGCTGCCACGATGCCGATTCGCGGAAATAAAAAATACCCACCACGGCCATCAACGATGCGCCGCCTGCCAAGATCATTGGGACTGCCGAAAGAGGCCCGCCCTTTTGGAACAGCAAAAAGAAAAATACCGTGCCGACTCCAACGCAAATTCCAGTGAGTACGGAGTAGAAAACACCCGGCGTGCTGAACGATTGATTCCAATTACCGGAAACGTATAGCGACAGCAAATACAGCAAGATCGTTATGGCAGCTGTGCCTTCCACCACGAAGCCGCCCAAGCCGTCACCAATGCGGTCGGAAGCCATTCGGGTAAAGACTTGGTGCATCCCGTAGAGAACGGCAGCGCCGATGGCGTACCAAAACCATTCGCTCATGGCTTTGCCTTTCGTGTTCAGTCTTTTAAGAAGATAAAACCTTAGGCAATTGAACCATTACTTCATGCTGTCGTAGAACAAAGCACGATGTTCTCGGCTTTCATCCGATTCACGATGCTGGCAAATGCCTGTCTCCTGGCTTTTCCACCAGGATGGTGTCAGGCGGTATCGACACACAGTTCCGCTACGACAAAAGCGGCAACAGACTGCTGCGATCAACCAGCGCAAAACCGATCGTCAGAGTCAGAGCACGTCCCTTCGCCAATCGCAAAATGCTGTTGCGTCTGGGATGCGGTTCTTTCAGAGCGATCTGCTTCTCCAACCAGCGATTTGGTGGAGACTGCCGAGTTTGCTCAGCGAGATTTTGTAGCGGTGTCTGCCCCGTCCTTCCTCCACTGCATCGCTTCTTCTGAATTGCACGCGCGTCCACGATTACAAATCCTCCAGTGCCAGTGGCGGTGCTAATCGCACCAAGCTACTGCTTCTTTTTGTTCGTCATTGAGGCCAATTGGTCTGATCGCTGCGCACACGTTGTACCCAGTGATCTTCCGTTGAATGTTCTGAAACTGGAGATATTTTTATGATTGCGAAACTATTTGTTAGTTCTGTGCTTGGATTTGGCTTGCTGCTTTCGAGTATCATTGGTGCAGGAACGCAGGCCAAAGACTGTTGTCCGACAAAAGCGGCCTGCTGTCAGCCCAAGAGTGCTTGTAGCACTGCCGATTCGAAAGCTGGCTGCTGCGAGAAGGACATGAAGTGCTGTGCGGAGAAGTCGGCCTGTTGTGCGGCGTCACTGCAGAATGTCACTGCGGGCTCGGGATGCTGCCAGAAGACGACTGCCAAGGCAGCGAACTGTTGTGAGAAGAGCCTCGCTTGCTGCACTGAGAAGGCTGCTTGCTGCGACTCGCCCAAGACAAATTGAATGATCGTCATTCAGCTTAGTCCGGACAATTGATAGTCCAACCCCATCCACTCGGTCTTCGGGCGGGTGGGGTATTTTCTTATCGAATGCAAATCGACGACTCAGGAGATGTCAATTCGTTCCATACCAGTAACTGCGTCAAATACTCATATAATTATTGCACATCTCGATTAATGACCGGTTTTGACCCGCGCGGCGATTCTCAATAACCCCGTACGTTTGACGACACCGTCCGGTTGTGCCGAGAACTCATCTGGCCTTTCGAAATGGGATGTCCCACGCTCAAAATTTCCTTGACATGCTATACAAACCATTTATATATTGGTGGGATTCTAATGCGAACGGTTCAGAGAGCGTGGCCTTCGGTCCGTCTTATTAATCTTGGCCCAATCAGGAGAAACGCTCATGAGAAAAGCATTCGCCGTGTGCAAACTTGCCGCCATTTTGATGGCGGCCGCCAGTACCTCTCTGGCCGCTGCGCTGGCACTAGGAGCGCCAGTTGTCGGATCACAAAACATCACCGGCAACCGCACGACAGCGCAATACACCGACAGTGGTAACACATACGGACCATATGGCTGGAATTACTCCTATACTCGCGGCTTCAATGGCACACAGTTCTATAAAGATATTGAAGTCAAATTTAATTTCGACGATGGTGTGTTCAACAATGATGCCGTTGTACAAGCCGCGTGGGTTCAATCAGCCATAACCGGCATCCAGGGAATATGGGACAACAAGTGGGCCATTAAGGACAACCAAACTGGCCTACTGTATCCGATCATTGTTGAAATCACGACGGCCGGGCCATTCAATCAAACGGTGCAAGTCCATGCGAGTACCGGTTCTGATCCCGATGATCCCAATCCTGCTGGCAATGATGCCGACCGATCGGATATGACCAGTTGGTACACCGGCAACACCGGACCAACCAATGCACATGAAGTGGGACACATGATGGGGCTGTTCGACGAGTACATGGGCGGCGCCGTCAATCAGTATCCTAATCCTCTGTTGTCGAACGATGGACTGATGGGCTTGGGCGCTCTGAATGCCAATCCAGTAATGTATCAACGCTACTATCAACAATTTGCCGACTACGCCAATACTGTCAATGATCCGGGCAATACGGCCGGCTACTCGCTGCAGGCTGTTCCCGAGCCATCGACGTTGCTGTTGTTGGCGGCGAGTGGCGCTTGCGTGGCAGTCTTCCGACGTACGCGGCGTACAGCCGCGTAGCCGATGGACTGCGCGGCCTGATTCACCGGTCCAGTTGCTGTAGTCGCAATTGACTGTAAGCCATCAGATGAACTCCCTAAAGGAGCTGCGGCCTCTGTTTTTCGTTTCCAAATGTCCGACCATATCGAACGTCTTAACCATCGCTTTTTGGTGTGGTTTTGCAATCGCCACACTGGAACCCTGCTGGAGTACCGTGGCTGCCGAACCTAGCGGAGACGGCGATCAAATGCGCAGCCAACTGCAAGCATTTCTTGACGGGATCCTGCCGCCAGAAAAACTTGAAATCACCTATTCTGACCTGCACGGTCTCTATGGCGGCCTGAGGATGTGCGTGCACGGCAGCGGCAAGGTCGATCAGGAAGTGGTGCGTCGCGAGGCCCCAGAACCGCAGCGGCTCAGCCCTGATGCGGTCCGCGAATTGGTCAAATTACTGATCGAACAAGAGGCCTGGAAACAAAAGGTGCCCGACGCCGTGCTCATCCCTGATGAGAGCCGTGCTACGCTGAAGATCGTGGCCGGCGATGCTAGTAGCATGATTTGGGAACGCGCACGGGAGCTGAAATCGAATGACCGCCTGATCCGACTTAGCATGCTCATGCAGAAATTGGCCTGGACTGCTGACAAGGAAATAAAAAAGGGGCAGAACTAATTTATTTTTCGCCAATTTGCCGGAATCTACGAAAATGTTGACGGCCATTACAGCATCTGCTTGATCGTGGCTGGACGCACCTCAACATCTACTGGACCGGCGCTGAGGGGAAAGTCGGTTGGCCGATTTGCCAAATCATCGGCGATGTGAATGGCGACACGAATTTCAACAATGCCGATTTGCAGTATCTTCTCACCACGCTCAAATCGGGCGGCGGTTCTACCGACCCTGTGCCGGAGCCGGCTTCGATTGTACTGTTGGGCTTCGGCGCCCTGGCCATCGCATTTCTCCGCCGCACACGATAGGCAGACGCAATCGCAGTTTATGTTTGGTCCACATCAGTTCCTCGGCCGTCCCAAACGACCAGCGACCGATTCGGTGTAGCTTTGCTGCCTATCCAATCGCACGGCAAGTGTTACTAATCGTGCCGCACGTTCCAATACCCATTCGTTTTGAGACACGCCGAATAAGGACCGTTTAGACACGGCTTACCATCTGTCTCTAAACCCATCCGTTTGTTGGCACAGCCAGGGCGTTCCGGAAACTCATCTCCGCGATGGGTTTGACACGGGTCGGTCGTTCCCGCCAAAGAAACGCTCCATCAAAAGAATCCCATGTAAGCCGTGTGCCTGTTGACCGCACCCAGTGCGTCCAACAGGTTAGTGGGCGACTTCACTTCCCCATCTCCCTGAAAGGAGCACACGACCATGTCACGGATTCTGGCAATCGACCTCGGCAAATTCAAGTCAGTGACCTGTCTGCTGGACAGCGATACGAATCAGACGGAGTTCTGGACCATGTCTACCGATCGGAAGTACCTGCTGGCGGTGCTCAAGAACTACGCTCCGGACTTGGTGGTGATTGAGTCCTGCAGCCTAGCGGGCTGGGTCCACGACGTATGCACTGCTGAGGGTTACAAGATGCTGGTCTGCAACCCTAACCAAGAAGCGTGGAAGTGGAAACACGTCAAGCGCAAGACGGACCGCGACGACGCACTTAAGTTGGCCAAGCTGGCTGCGCTGGAACAGCTGGTGCCTGTGTACATCCCGTGCCGCCAACAACGGGAATATCGCCGGCTGGTCAAGTATCGCCAAGTCGTCCTGGGACGGGTCAATCGCGTACAGAACAACATCCGCTCGATCTTCGCGCAGCGAGGCATGGAGATGATGCGTGGTCAGAAAGCATGGGCGTTGGAGAGATACGAGCAGATCGCTCAACATCGCAAGCCGCTTGCCGAATGTTCCTTGGATGAGCTGTGGCGTGGCGAGTTGGATTTGGAGCTGATCCAACTGGACCACCTCCGAAAACACCAGCACGAGATTCACAAGCAACTCCAGGCGTTAGCGCGCGCTGACCAGCGCGTGCAACTGCTGCAGACGATCCCTGGCGTGGGACGCAAGACGGCGGAAGTCGTCGTGGCCTACCTGGACGATCCTCATCGTTTCCAGAACGCGCGGCAAGTCTCTTCTTACGCAGGGATGGTTCCACGACGTTATCAGTCTGGCGAGATGGATCGCCATGGCCGCATCCACAAACGCGGCCCACGTCAACTGCGCAGCGCGGTTGTCGAAGCGGCCTGGCTGATGCTGCGCTACAACCCTTGGGCCAAGTCGGTCTATGATCGACTCACCGGCGGGCAGAAGACCCGTAAGAAGGCGATCGTCGCGGTGGCTCGTAAGCTACTGGTGCGATGTTGGGTGATGCTCTTGCGCAAAGAACCTTGGAACAAGGAGACCCTGATCACGAAATCTGTCGGCGTCGTCGCCGTCGGGTAATCAATCATTGACGCTTAGCCTCGAGTAGGATTTGACTTCCGCTTCGGCATTGGCGCCGTGTGCAGCTCGGAAACACGTTCTGATCCATGAGATCGGTCAAACGAATGAGCAGCGCGGCCCACTTGAATGAACTCCTGAAACGACGCAAAAGAAATTCCCGCTGAGGGAAGAGAAAAAGGCGTCGGCAACTCGAATAGTCGACTAAATCCGAAACGGGACGAGAAAGAACTGCCTCGGCTCGAGCTCCGCAAAAGGGACTCACGAAAAGGCGAGAATATTATGTAGTACCAAACTTGACCCATACACGGCTTCATAGTCGAAGGTTTTTAGCATCCACCACTCAATGCTGCAATCAGCTCAGGCTCCGTGGCAACGCGCAAACGCCGGCAAAGAGGTAATGGATATTTCCGCGAACATGTTGCGACCCGTAATGCTTTCCGTTCCGCGGCACAATTTTTGTATCCATGGTTAATTGGTGCATCGGCTTCCTCGATTGATCAATCTAGTGACCTGCCCCCTTTAACCGAATCCAGTCGTTGAACGATAGAATCAACGAATCGGTCCTCGTGATCGTCGGCGGCGACACGGCGCAGCGCACTTCACTGCAGGCGTACGTCTAATCCCGTAACCGGTGTCGTCGAAATGCTCATGATGGCTTTCCGCGACTTCAACCGACATCCGCAGGAACTTTCCAAACCAAGTGTGTTGCATTGTACGGCGCAGCGTCTCGGCGCCGATTTTTGCATGACGTTTCATTGCCTCATACTCATCTAACGAAAGCTCACATAGCTTAAGGAGAATGTTGTCGGGGAGGCCAACTTTTCCAACGTCGTGCAACGGGCTCGCTCGATAAAGATCTTGCAGAAATTATTTCATCAATCAGGCTCGAATAAACTCTTTCCCCGATAGCTAATGTCCAGTAAAGACCAAGCGGTGGCAGCGCGGCTTTACAATATCTGATTCGTGATTGCCAAATGCGATCATTATGAACTTAATCTCATCTGGAGTGTTTTACGCATGTCGAGTCAGTACTCTACTTTTTAGGGATAGGCGGAGCGGAGGTTATGCTGATGGTCGACCGGAACCTGGTTGATGAAGCGATCCGTTTGGCGGATGGCGCCGATATACACGATATCAAAGCCCTCGTCACGATTTACAATGCATTGAAAGAACCAAACGACGTTCGCAATGAGATCGAACGCGAGCTGCGCTCGTTCGTGACGAGCAAACGTTTATCGGTGTTCGTCGATCGGAGTGGCTAATTCCGCACCGGGCGATGCATCTCCTTGTGATGTTTCACAACGAGTTCGGTGCAATCCAAGACTGCGTCGGAAACGCTTAGCACGGTGGCCGTCAATCTGCCTTGATTTTTGCATTTCCAGCAATTCCAGAACGCCGAGAAGCCGCCGCTCCCCACTCGATAGACGATGATGTCATAAAATCACTCCGTCGAGCTCCACTTCGCGTTCGGCGACGAAAGAAAGACGCGACATCGCAGTTTAATGCACCTAGTCGCCAGATCGTCCCTGGGCGTTCACTTTGGCGAATAGCTCGTCGAACGCCAGAAGTTCGGCATCTCGCAACCCATTTCTAAAGAACTCGCACGAGCCAATTCTGTCGGCGTCGAACGGTCATCGTCTTCGCGACGATCACAACCGTAAAGGAGACCTTTCGATCGCTGGAACCAGCATTGCAAACTATATTCGATTATTCTAATGTTCTTACTTGTATGATGTTTACATCCACTTAGGCAAGGTGAGAAGCCATGCTGGAATCCATGCGACGATTCAAGGCGGGCGTCTTTCAGGCCCTGGCCCATCCGACACGCATTGCCATCATCGAGCATTTGTGCATCGGTGAAATGTCAGTGAGCCAATTATGCGAAAAGATAGGCATCGAACAGGCGAATGCTTCACAACATCTGGCTGTGTTGCGAAACAAGCATCTGGTTGAGACACGTAAGGAAGGTAACCAAATTGTCTACCGCCTGCGTGATCCGGCGATCGCTACGGTGTTAGGCGCACTGCGGAAGTTCTATTTATCCCACCTCAGCGAATTACACACATTGCTCCGAGAAGAGCAAAAGCAAAGTGACGAGCCCATAAAGACGGGTAAACCGAAGAAAAAATCCATCCGCGCTTAATTCAGAGCAAATCCGGTATTCACACTGTCACACCACGGACGATCAGGACCACCTCCAACCTAGACGCATCCAAGGATCGCGATGCGGAATGTTTCGCTTTGGTAGTTATGTGCCCAATCAAAGAGTAGTTCATTATGCAGTTGACGATTCGAGATGTGACCAAATTTCTTGACGTGTCAGAATCGACGGTGACTCGCTGGATCAAGCGGAGGGGAATGCCTGCGCAGTACGTGAGTGGCCAGTATCGATTCAATCGGGCCGAACTCCTGGAATGGGCAACCGCGAATCAGATTAAAGTTTCGCTGCAAATGTTTGACCGGATGGAAGCGGATTTGCAGCCGGTGCCAACCCTACATGAGGCGCTCGAAGCAGGCGGAATATTCTATCGGCTTCGCGACACCGACAAAGGCGGCGCACTTCGCGCGCTGGTTGAGGTGCTGCCGCTCCCTGAAGGAATCGATCGTGAACTGGTCCTGCGACTCTTCCTCGCTAGGGAAGCGTCGGCTTCGACGGCGATCGGCGACGGTATCGCCATTCCTCACGTGCGCAACCCGATCGTATTGCACGTGTCGCGGCCGACGGTCACTTTGGCATTTCTGGAGCGGCCGGTCGACTTCGGGGCGTTGGATGGGAAACCCGTCCACGTTCTGTTTTCGATGATCAGTCCGACAAACCGAAGCCACTTGCAACTGCTTTCGCGATTGTCCTTCGCATTGCACGACGACAGGCTGAGGAAGGCGGTGAATTGCCAAGCGGCGCCAGAAGAAATCATGCAAGAGGTTTGCCGCGTCGAGGCCGGCATAGGTGCGGCTGGCAGCGAAGGAGGGAAGGTAGCATAAGTATCATGAACGCTCTGCTTGCCGCAGTCACGCTTCAGTTGATGGCCGGATTCGCCGCCCTCATTTTCTCGAAGAGTCCCAGAGCAGCGACCGCTCTGGGCGCTGGTGGAGCTGCGCTGGGTTGTTTAATCGGATTGGTTCCAACGTGGCGAGTCTTGGTTGGGGGTGTACCGGAATCGCTTCGGCTAGGTTGGGACGCCGCGCATGGTGCCTTTTGTATCGGCCTAGATGAGTTAAGCGCATTCTTCCTGTTGCCTGTGCTCCTGTTATCCGCGTTGGCGGCCGTGTATGGCGGCAACTATCTGCTTGGCTATCGTCACGAAAAGAGGCTTGGCAGTCCGTGGTTTTTCTTCAATGCGTTTGTCGCCGGCATGGAGATGGTGGTGATTGCGCGGACGGCTTTTCTGTTCCTGTTCGCATGGGAAGTGATGTCGCTGGCGGCTTACTGCCTCGTAACCTTCGAGCACGAGAAGGCTGAGGTTCGACGGGCCGGCTGGATTTATCTCATTGCGACGCATCTCGGGGTCGCGTTCTTGCTGTTTGCCTTCATGCTCTTGGTGCGGCAGGCGGGAAGTTTGGAATTCGAGGCGTATCGCTGGATGCCTGCTCTGGGTACAAGTGGCGCAAGCGCGATTTTCGTGCTGGCCGCAATTGGATTCGGAGCCAAGGCCGGGTTCGTTCCCTTCCATGTCTGGCTGCCGGAAGCACATCCGGCGGCCCCGTCTCACGTGTCCGCTCTGATGTCGGGTGTGATGATCAAGATGGGTTTTTACGGGATGTTCCGAATGCTGACGTTCTTGGGGCGGCCCGTCGCCTGGTGGGGTCCGACAATCGCCGCGTTTGGTCTGCTCACGGGAGTGGTGGGTATTTCGCTGGCCCTCGAGCAGCGCGACATGAAGCGCACGTTGGCCTATTCCAGCATCGAAAACATAGGGTTGATCGGCTTGGCGGTGGGCGTTGGTTTGTGGGGATGGGCGCGCGAATTGCCGGTCGTGGCCGTGTTGGGAATGACGGCGGCACTGTTGCATATCTGGAATCACGCGCTGATGAAAGGGCTGATGTTTTTCAGCGCCGGCAGCGTATTGCACGGTACCGGGACGAAGGACATCGAACAGCTCGGCGGTTTGATGAAGAGGATGCCGTGGACCGCATCGTGCATGATTCTGGGGTGTGTGGCCATTGCCGCACTGCCACCGTTGAACGGTTTCGTCAGTGAGTGGCTGATGTATTTGGGACTTGTCAAATATGCGCTATTAACCAACGGTGCCAATAGCTTGGTAGCACTTCTGGCCGTCGGCCTGTTGGCATTCATTGGCGGCCTGGCGGCGATCACATTTGTTCGTCTGGCGGGCATCGCTTTGTTGGGGTCGCCGCGGAGCGAAGCCGCAAAGCATGCGCATGAATCGTCGCAGTGGATGCTAGGGCCGATGCTTGTGCTTGTCGTTGGGTGTTTGACCATGGCGATGATCCCACAGGCCGTTGCTGGTCTGACTGTGGGTGTGATCGATCAGCTTCTTGGCCAGCAAACCGCTGCGTCCTGGCTGAGCGCGGCCTCCGTGGCCGCACCTCTTGGCTTGATCGGTATTGTTAACGCTTTGACGTTGTTAGTGATCATAGCAGCATTTTTTGGTTTCCTGGCTTGGTCGCGGAAGACCGCGCGGGCAGCCGGCCCGACCTGGGGCTGCGGCTACGTCAAGCCGACGGCACGGATGCAGTATACGGGGCGATCGTTCGCGGAAATGACCGCCAAGCAATTGCTGCCGCGCTTTCTGCAGCCGCACACCCACAAGCAGCCGCCCCAAGGATTATTCCCATCCGCAGGAGAATTTAATTCTCAATATCCCGACCCAATCACAGAGAAGGTCTACGAGCCGTTCTTCCGAGACTGGGCGGAGCGGTTTTCGCAGCTACGCATTCTGCAGCAAGGGAAGGTTCACGTTTACCTGATCTATATCGCGCTGATGGTCGTGTTGGCCTTGGCCTGGGTGCCGATTCGCAGGTTATGGGGTTCGCCATGAGCGAGAACTCGATCCTCCTGGGAATCGTCATCACTGCGTCGAGCGGACTGGCGGGCCTTTGCTTCGGACGGACTTCAATTCGCGGACAATGGTTGACAACAGCGTTGGCCACGATCGGGGCAGCGATTGGCTTGGCAGGTGTTGCTGCGTTTTGGGTTACGGGCGACAGTTCGTCGATCGTCCGGGCGTGGGCAATTCCCGGCGGCGAATTTAGTATTGCGGTGGACGGGCTATCGGCGATTTTTTTGCTGCCGATCTTCCTGGTTTCGCTGTTGGGAAACATTTACGGTCTGGGTTACTGGAAACAATCGGAGCATCCACAGAATGGGCGCAAGCTGCGATTTTTCTACGGCACGCTCACCGGCAGCATGGCAATGCTGGTGGTCGCCCGCAACAGTATTTTGTTCCTCTTCGGTTGGGAGATCATGGCGCTCTCGGCGTTTTTTCTGGTCACGACCGAAGCGCATAAAGAGGAAGCGCGAAAAGCCGGATGGATTTATCTGGTGGCCGCACACCTGGCAACTTTGTGTTTGTTTGCGCTGTTTGCCGTGCTTCGTTCGGTGAGCGGCTCATTTTCATTAGTTGCACTTCGTCAAGACAATTTGGCGCCCGGGATGGCGACGGCAATCTTCATCCTGGGGCTGGTCGGATTCGGCCTCAAGGCTGGCATCATGCCGCTGCATATTTGGTTGCCTGATTCCCACGCGATTGCGCCTAGCCACGTGTCGGCCATCATGTCGGGCGTCATTATCAAGATGGGCATTTATGGCCTTGTGCGGATCACGTCACTAGTGCCCAATCCGCCGTTGGCTTGGGGAGCGATCGTGCTGGGACTGGGAGTGATTTCGGGCGTGTTGGGAGTGGCCTTCGCCATTGGCCAGCACGACCTGAAGCGCCTGCTGGCCTACCACAGCATCGAAAACATTGGCATCATCGTCATAGGCCTGGGCCTGGCGCTCGTCGGTCGCTCGTTGGGTCGTGCCGAGTGGATAATCCTTGGTTTGAGCGGCGCGCTGTTGCACGTTTGGAATCACGCATTCTTCAAGGCTCTGCTCTTCCTGAGCGCCGGTTCGGTGATTCACGCGACCCACACTCGCGAGATCGACCAGTTAGGCGGGCTGGCGAAAAAAATGCCCTGGACGAGCCTTGGCTTTCTGGTCGGGGCGGTTGCGATTTGTGGATTACCACCCCTGAACGGATTCGTTAGCGAGCTGCTCATTTATTTGGGTTTATTCGGCACGCTGGTGAGCAAGCCTGGGGCGACATTTGCGGGGGCCGCGATTGCGGCTCCGGCACTGGCGCTGATCGGCGCCTTAGCCGTGGCGTGTTTTGTGAAAGTATATGGCGTAGGTTTTCTCGGTACCGGACGATCCGATCGCACTGAGCATGCACACGAATCTCCGTCAAGCATGCTGGCGCCGATCGGCGTCCTCGTGATTGCGTGCTTCTCGATCGGATTGGCTCCGCGACTGCTTGTCCCGATTCTCGGACAAGGGGTTTCAGCTTGGGCACCCAGTGTGACGGACGCTGGGGGGCGCCTTCGCACGCTGGCCCCGCTGGGGTGGATCAGCGTGATGGGGTTGCTGTTGATCACCTCCGTGTTGCTGATAGGCGGGCTGTTGGGGCTGCGGCTTCACGCCAACATTGCTGCAAAGGGCGCGACCTGGAGTTGTGGTTACGTCCAGCCAAGTGCCCGTATGCAATACACTTCTTCGTCATTTGCGCAAATGCTGGTCGATTTATTCGCGTGGGCGCTTCGTCCTCGCACGCACGAACCCCGCGTCGTTTCGGCGTTTCCAAGATCCACCAATTTCCGCAGTCATGTGGCGGACCCGGTGCTCGATGAAGCCGTGCTGCCGACCTTCCGATTCTGGGCCTGGCTGTTGACTCGATTTCGGGTGTTTCAGCGGGGCAGCATCCAGGCCTACTTGTTGTACATTTTCCTCGCATTGATTGTCTTGCTGCTCTGGCATTAGAGGGACCGTGATGGACGCGATCATTCACAATTTAATGCATCTTCTCGTGGTGTTAACGCTACCGCCACTTTTGGTGGGCGTGATTACCAAGGTCAAGGCATTGTTTGTCGGAAGGGTCGGCCCGCCGGTTCTGCAGCCGTATTACGACTTGATCAAGTTGGTTCAAAAAGGATCGGTGTTCAGCACCACGACGACTTGGATATTTCGGGCCGGCCCTGTGGTAGCTTTGGCGACGACCGTGATTGCCGCAATGATGGTCCCGCTAACCGATTCACAAGCACCGATCTCATTCACTGGCGACTTCATTTTGTTTGCGTACTTGCTGGGCTTGGGACGATTCTTTACAACCGTGGCGGCCCTGGATACCGGCAGCGCATTCGAGGGCATGGGCGCCGCACGGGAGGTCACCTTTGCGTGCTTGGCCGAACCGGCGTTGTTTCTTGGCTTGCTCGTGCTGGCCAAGTTGACCGGCTCACTGCAACTGGCAAATCTTCTAGGGAGTTCGCTCGCGTCGCACTGGCCGGTGGCTAGCGCTTCACTCGCCCTGGTCTTACTCAGCTGGTTCATCATCCTGCTGGCAGAAAACTCGCGGATTCCTTTCGACGATCCGAACACGCATCTGGAATTGACCATGATTCATGAGGTCATGGTGCTGGATCACAGTGGCCCGGCGTTTGGCATGATTCTATATGGCGCGGCGCTAAAACTTTTCGTTTTCACAGTGTTAGTCGTACGCGTCGCCTTCCCCATGACTTCAGGCCATGCCTGGCTCGACTGGCCGATTTTCATCGTCGGGGCGTTAGCCGTTGCTGTGCTGATTGGTGTTGTGGAATCGAGTATGGCTCGCCTGCGACTGACGCACGTGCCGCTGTTGTTGGTGGCGTCCTGCCTGCTATCGGCTTTTGGCATCGTCTTGCTCGTGAGGTAACCTAATGTCCCAACTGCTCGATCCCTTGCTAATCGTGGCGTTGGCGCTCAACTTCGTGGCGCTCGGCGTAAGCCGCATTCGTGGCGTCATCAACGCGGTGGCCCTGCAGGGCATCCTCCTCGGGATTTTCCCGTTTTTAATTCACCATGACATTGGGGCACACGGCCTCGTCCTGATCGTCGTGACGATTACTTTGAAAGGTTTCGTCATTCCCGCATTCCTCATTCGCGCCATGCGTGAAGCCGACATCCAGCATGAGGTCCGGCCGATCGTCAACTACATGACTTCCTTGCTACTGGGCGCAGTCGGGACGGGTTTGGCGATGGTGTTCGCGGGCACGCTTCCGCTGGCCGAAGGACAATCGAATCTGCTCTTGGTTCCGGCGTCGCTCTCGACGGTATGGACCGGTTTTCTGCTGTTGACGACGCGTCGAAAAGCCATCATGCAGGTACTGGGCTATTTGCTTCTGGAGAACGGAATCTTCATGTTCGGCCTGTTGCTCCTGGAAGCCATGCCCTTCCTCGTCGAGATCGGCGTGCTGCTCGATCTGTTCACGGCCGTGTTCGTGATGGGCATTATCATCCACCACATTAGCCGCGAGTTTTCATCGATCAGCACCGAGTATTTGACGGAGCTCAAGGAGTAGATCATGGCTTACTTGCTGGTGCTGTTTCCTTTGCTGATGGCAGTGCTCGCGTTCGCGGCGCCTTCAAATCGCTGGCGACCGTGGCTTCTGCCGGCCGGCGCGCTGGCGCAACTCGTCTTCGTGATGATTGCGATCTTCCCGCCGAGCGACCGGGGGCCTGTCTCGGGGCTTAGTGACTGGTTGCTGCTAGACCCGTTGGGCAAAGTGATCCTCGGTTTCGTCACGGTGCTGTTCTTTCTGTGCGCGCTATATGCGCCGGGTTATCTGGCGCTGCGTGCTGATCGGCAGAATCGAATTTTGTGCACGAGCTTGTTCGGTTCGTTGGCCATGATGACGTTGGTCGCGCTGTCGCACCACTTGGGGCTCATGTGGGTGGCGATGGAGGCCACCACGCTCGTCAGTGCTTCGTCGATTTATTTCAACCATAATGCGCGCTCCTTGGAAGCAACTTGGAAATACTTGTTGATCGGTTCCGTGGGCATTGCTCTGGCGCTATTCGGTTCATTTTTCCTGGCCTATGCATCGCTGAAGTCGGGTTTGGAATCGACCCTGCTCTTCGACCAGCTAATCAAAGATGCGCCGAAGCTTTCCCCACAGTGGCTGCACGCGGCCTTCGTGCTCCTGTTCATTGGTTACGGGACCAAAATGGGACTGGCGCCGATGCACACGTGGAAACCAGATGCCTACGGCGAAGCACCGGGCATCGTGGGGACCTTGCTCGCTGGCGGTGTTACCAGTTGTGCGTTCCTCGCGATTCTGCGCGTCTACCAGATTTGTCGCGCCGGAACCGAAGCCGAGTTTGCCCGTGAGATCATGATCTTCATTGGTCTGTTGTCGATGGTGGTCGCCGCCGTATTTATGGCTCGGCAGAGGGATTTCAAACGCATGCTGGCCTATTCCAGCATCGAGCACATGGGAATTCTTGTTCTGGGTTTGGGGATCGGCGGGGTGGCCATCTACGGCGCACTATTGCATCTGATCAACAACGGTCTGACCAAAGGGGTCCTGTTCCTTTCGGCCGGCAACATACATCGAGCATATGGAAGCAAGGTTACGGATAACGTTCGTGGAGCGATCCAGCGATTGCCGTTGTCTGGCGCGCTGTTCCTAGCGGGGTTCCTGGCCATCACCGGCTCGCCGCCGTTTGGACCGTTCGTGAGCGAGTTTACGATCGTCAACGCCGCGGTTGGCAGCGGACAGTTTGTCGTCAGTGGGTTGTTCTTGCTCCTCTTGGGCATAGTGTTTGTCGGCATGGGAGCCACTGTGCTGACTGTGGTTCAGGGAGAAGCCCCCGAACCGAATACACCGAACGGTTTTCACGACAGCTTTAGCACCGGTGCGCCCATTCTGCTGTTCATGGCGCTAGTGCTGCTGTTGGGCCTCTACATCCCGACTCCGTTGGAGTCGCTGTTGCGAGACGCCGCGACTTTCGTGGAGGCGAAGCGATGAATCACAACCCATTGGCAACCGTGCGGACGGGGCAGGCAATCGCACGCGAACGGGTAGCACAACTGCCCATGGTGGACTTTCGGCGGACGATTGTTAACGCGGTCAGCGGCGGCCAGCGCGTCGCTGCTTTGTTCGGCGACGCTCCGAACCGGTCGGACAACGTCGATCTTTACGTGGTCCTGGCCGATGCGGCTCGGGCGCAATTGCACGTGGGCAAGACAACGCTTGAATCGGATCGTTTTCCTTCAATAACCCCAGACTGTCCTCAGGTGCATCTCTTCGAGCGCGAGATCGCCGAACAGTACGGCGTGCGTCCCGAAGGACATCCGTGGTTCAAGCCAGTTCGATTTCACACCTCGTATCGACCGGGGCACGATGCTTGGGGCCGGAAGCCGGGAGAAACTCCAGTCATCGGCGTCATGGATTTTTACCGCGTCGAGGGTGAGGAAATCCACGAAGTTGCCGTAGGGCCGGTTCACGCCGGCGTGATCGAGCCAGGCCATTTTCGCTTTCAGTGTTACGGCGAACACGTATTCCATTTGGAAGTCTCGCTGGGCTACCAGCATCGTGGAGCGGAACGGACGTTGGCAGGCGGACCCAACAAGCGCACCATCCACACGATGGAAACGATCGCCGGAGACACCACGATCGGCCACGCCACAGCCTACTGCCAGGCGATGGAAGGACTGGCCGGCTGCCAGGTCCCCATCCGCGCCGAGGTTTTGCGCGGCGTCGCTCTGGAACTGGAGCGACTGGCCAACCACACGGGCGATCTTGGCGCACTGGCCGGCGACGTTGGATTTCTGCCCACCGCTGCTTATTGTGGCCGAATTCGCGGCGATTTTTTGAATCTGACCGCACTTTTGTGTGGTAGCCGTTTCGGCCGCGGGATCGTGCGACCGGGCGGAGTCGTGTTCGATATCGACGAAAGCCGAAAGCAGCAGTGTCTGGAGCGCCTTGAGGCGGCGTATTGCGATGTTGAGAACGCCGCCAATTTGTTAGGGAGCTCTGCGTCGGTTCAAGCCCGGTTTGAAGATGCTGGAGTGGTCGAGCGAGAGGTCTGCAACGAGTTGGGGATGGTTGGCCCTGCCGCACGCGCCTGCGGTGTCGAACTGGACGTTCGTAACGACTTTCCTTCGGGTATTTTCCGATTCGCCCAGATCCCGGTCTCGACGTGGACCACCGGCGATGTCTTTGCCCGCGCCTACGTGCGCTGGTTGGAAATTCAGCGCTCGGTGGCATTTATTCGAGAGCAACTGCGTGCGTCTCCGGATGGACCGATCCGAGCAGAGATAAAACCTATGAAGGCCGACCATCTCGTTGTGACGATGGTCGAAGGCTGGCGCGGTGAAATCTGCCACGTCGCCCTGACCGATGCAAAAAGTCAATTCTCGCGCTATAAGATTGTCGATCCATCGTTCCATAATTGGTCTGGTTTGGCGATAGCCTTGCGCGACCAACAGATTTCAGATTTTCCGCTGTGCAATAAGAGTTTCAACTTGTCGTACTGCGGCCACGACCTTTGAGGAGAAATCATGCTGGAAATCCCTCTGGCAAGACTGAAGCAAGGACACCGGACCATCCCCTATCCGGCCGAGGAACCAGCGCTGCCCGACCGCTTTCGTGGGTTGCCGATCATAGACTCGTCCAAATGCGCAGTCGGATGTCGCGATTGTGCAGAGGCCTGCCCGACCAGCGCGATCAGCATCGATGGCAAAGGAGTCCGCCTCGATCTTGGGCGCTGTTTGTTCTGCAACGATTGCACACAGGCGTGCCCGGAGGGGTCCTTTCGCTATACGCCAGATTACCGTCTGGCCACTCGGACTCGCGAAGATTTGGTTTTGCAAGGCCAGACATTCAAGCTCGCGCAAGCTTTGGACGAAAAGTCGCGTCGCCTCTTTGGGCGTTCGTTGAAGCTACGGCAAGTGTGCGCCGGCGGCTGCAACGGTTGCGAATCAGACCTGAACGTTCTAAACACAGTGGTATTTGACCTCGGCCGGTTTGGAATTCAATTCGTGGCTTCCCCGCGTCATGCCGATGGCATCATCGTGACCGGTCCGGCGACCGAGAACATGCGTTCGGCACTCCTGGACACTTACGCCGCAATTCCGTCTCCCAAGCTGGTCATCGCTGTTGGCGCGTGTGCCATCAGCGGCGGACCTTATGTGGACAACCCAGAGGTTCACAACGGTTGCGATTCACTGCTTCCCGTGGACCTGTACATCCCCGGCTGCCCGCCACATCCCATGACGATTTTAGACGGCTTGTTGCGATTGCTCGGCAAGTTACCGGATGGACGCGAGTCGAGGGGAGCTACCGCCGGGAAGGAAACCGAATGATGATTTTTGGCCGATTGCTCTTATTCCACCGATCGAAAAAGTAACCAATGAACATTGCGGTTACGATCACTGTTAAAACTATCGTTACTTCTCTAACGCGGATTTCCGGCGCCATGTTCCAGAGCGTGGCGATTAACAGGACGAACCCCAGTACCGCTAACCCAATTAATGCCAAGATCAACTTCGGACTGCTGCTTGGCGGTTCTGGTTCATCGTCGATCATGCCTCCGATTCTATCACAAGCCCGCGCGAGAATCTCGTCGCGTAATTGAACCGAGGGTTTCCATGGAAAGGACGACGATTACATGATAGCAAAAAGTTCTATTTGCCGCGGAGCTACTGCAGCAACACGGCGCTTCGAGGCTGGTTTAAAGCAAAAAGCCGAAATTTGCGCAGAAATCTCCAAATCGCGTTCGGTTCGTCTCCTCGAGGCAATGGTGGCGCTCGCTTTGGATCGAAGTACGTACCTTAGTTAGGAGGCAAATCCTGTGGCCGATGAGAAGCAGATGAATGCCATCCGATTTTTCTGTGCGAAACCATACTCGGGTCATAGCTCGAAAAGGTCCAAGGGGTGTGACTACCATGATTGGAGCGATTTGGTCCAGCAGATTTCTTATTTTGATTTCGGCCATATCCAGACGGACGGGGCGATGATTGAAACCGTAGCTCGGCTCGTTCGGAAGGAGTTTCCTAACAAGCTGACAAAAAACCGGTGTAACCCAAGAGCGAGCCGTTACGTAGTTGCTTCCATGAGGATATTTAAGCAGACGACAGCCGCAGCGATGGTTGTCCAAGCGTCGATCGCGGTGCCCG
>Ga0182024_10007528_pt1 | contig 23434 bp, 21 predicted proteins | sample P32metaG_FD_120480 | JGI IMG/M metagenome (GOLD analysis project Ga0182024, IMG submission 120480) | Permafrost microbial communities from Stordalen Mire, Sweden - P3-2 metaG (Illumina Assembly) | ecosystem: Environmental > Terrestrial > Soil > Wetlands > Permafrost | place: Sweden: Stordalen... | reverse complement strand
GTGAGCGATCAAAACCTGAGCTTGCATCCCAACACCCTAACCGGAACTGAAACGACCTATTCGACGACGTCTACATACGTGCCGGGAACTTCCACCGCTCCTCACGCTAGCTTCTCGCCCAAAAGGGTGACTTGCCCGGCGCTGAACCTTTCCTCAAAAGGAGCGAGTGTCGGGATGGAGACGATGCAAACCGATCTCCTCAAAACCATGTTCGGCGGCAGCAAAGGACCGCCCACGCCGCCAGGCATTCGCATGCACGGCATCTTCGCCGCCCCCACCGGCTTCAGCGTCCAGTTTTTCCCGGAGTCCGTAATTCTCGGTTGCGGCCCAGACGCCGCTCGCGCCTATCCTTACTCCGTTGTGGCCGGCGGCACCAATTTGGTGATTCAAGTCGCAGCGCCAGATCATCCCCTCACTCTCGACCTACAACCTGACGGATCGCTCAACCCCGGCGCCTCCGGTCCGTACCAGGTCCACGGACGCACCGTCACTGGACAAAATGGCGATGGCGACTTCACATTCGCTCCATTGGAGCAAACCTGCAACCTCGCTGCCCTTACTCCCAGCAAGTCGATTCCCTCAACTAGCGCCCCCGGTGCCCTCAGCGCATCCGCCGCTGCACCTGGAACACCGTCGCCTAACAAAGCTGGCAACCTCGCAACCATCGCCGCTCCTACTGGCAATGCCATCCTCACCATCCTCAGCGGATTCCCCCCGCAACCCGGTGTACTCAATCCCCTCGCCGGTCACCCCTACGTCCTATTACGCGATGAGTACAACGCCGCTCTGAAAAAAGGCAGCATCGACGTCCCCGCAGGAATGCCTGCACAAAAATTTGTCGCCAGCATCTGTGCAACCCGTACCCCCGAATGTCAAAAAGTCCTAGCCGCGGTCACTGCCGACGCCGCCTCCGCCATCCGCGCCGACATCATGGGCAAAGCCGCCTTCCCCGGCGTCCCACCCGGATCTTATTACCTGATGATCTCTACTCAGTTCAATCAGCAAAACCTCTTCTGGGGCTTCAAAGTCGACCTGCAGGCAGGCGCAAATTCAGTGACGCTCGACCAGCGCAATGCTACGGTCCTGAAGTGAATTTCTGCCTGGATCCGCCTAAATTCGTGGTGCTCCAGTTCGCGATCAACCAGCCGCCCTAACCGATTTACGGCAAACACAAACCCTTTCCGCCGCTCCTGGTGCCCACACTCCGAAAATCCATTTCGCAATTGTCGCGTCTAAGTCTTCACGATAACCTTTATTCCAATGACCCTAGCTCCCCCTAGTTCACAATCTCGCGTTCCTCGCTTGTGTGCGCTACCGGCTTTGGGATTAATTCTACAAATGCTGTTTCACCCCGCGCTTGCGACAAGCCAGGAGCCACCGTCTCCACCCCCTCAAAAGTCTCACGACTCATCCCCTCAAACCCCAGCACCCAACGCAAACCCGCAAATCCCGCCAACATCGGGCACAACTCTCAAGGTCAATGTAAACGTCGTAGTCGTCCCCGTCGTAGTCCGCGACGCCTCCGGCCACGCCGTTGGCAACCTGCAAAAAGAAAACTTCCAGATCTTCGATAATCGCACGCCCGAAGAAATCACCCAATTCACCATAGAAAAATCCGATGAAACTGATCGCTCCGGACCCGCCAGCCCACCAATAACTGCGCCAATAGAAAAGAAGCCCATCATCCCCGACCGTTTCACCGCTCTGCTCTTCGACGACATGCACTCCACCTTCAATAACCTACCGCAAATGCAAACCGCCGGTCTGCGTTTCGTCTCTGTCGCTCTGGCCCGCATAGAACGTCTCGCCGTCTTCACCACATCCGGCAAAATCTCCGTAGACTTCACCGATGACCGCGCCAAACTCGAAGACGCTCTTCGCCACTTGCGCCCCAATCCTTTTCCCGGAACGCACCCCACCACCTGCCCCTCCATGACCTACCTCCAGGCCAACCAGATCGTAAATCGCCACGACGCGGCCGCCCGTGACGAAGCCCTCAACGATGTTGCCAACTGTGGCGTCCGCGATCCCAAGGTGGCCGAGGAACTTGTCATGCAAGCTTCCGAGCACGTCCTTCGCATCGGCGATATGCAAACCAGCGCCGTCCTCAAATCCCTCTCGGAAGTCCTGAACCGTCTCTCTCTGTTGCCCGGCCGGCGCACCATCGTCATCGCTTCCCCAAGCTTCCTCGTAAGCGACCAGCAACATCGCGAATACGAAGTTATCGATGGCGCCGTCCGCTCCCATGTCATCATCAGCGCGCTCGATACTCGTGGCGTCTACACCGACGAAAATAGTCAGCTCGCTGACTCTGACGTCCTTTCCGAATTCGCCGACGGCACTGGCGGCCTATTTTTTCGTAACAACAACGATCTATCCGAAGGCCTTCACCGCGTCGCTTCTCCTCCCGATTTTGTCTACCAATTAGGTTTCTCTCCGCAAAACCTCGTGGAGGACGGCAAGTATCACCGCCTCACAGTAAAAATCGTCGGTGCCAGCAAACTCTCAGTCAGCGCCCGTGAAGGCTATTTCGCTCCCAATCGCACCACCGACTCCAAGCAACTCGAAACCAACCTCCTCTCCGATGCTCTGTATTCCCAAACCGAAGTTCACGATCTTCCAATTCAGCTCCAGACTCAAACAGTCCACGCCGACAAGCCTCCCGCGAAATTAAACGTACTCGCCCTCGTCGATCTCGACACCTTGCCCCATCATCAAGGCGGCGGAAAAAATCTCAACGAACTTCGCGTCCTCGCCGGAATTTTTGATCGCAACGGTAAATACCTTGGCTCCCTCGACAGAAAAATCGCTGTGCACTGGTCCGACGATGACGCCGGAACGCAGACTGCCACCACCTTCTCTTTTCTCCTGGACCCCGGCGCTTACCTCGTCCGCCTCGTCGTTCGCGACACTGAAACGCATAGCCTCACCGCCCAATCCGCCATCGTCGAAATCCCATGATCCCCCGGGGCTATCCTGACAACGACCGTGGCACCACCGAAACCTGGATTTATCATCCCTAGCAGTTGATTTCTAAACCGAGACGACCTCGCACAATTTCTCGCATTGTGACGCCGATCGCTCGCATTCCATTCCGACCGGTTTGCCTGTTCCCACACCGTCCGCTTAAACTTCATCGCACAACAGTCCTATGCTTCGCCTAAAAACTCTCCGCCGAGAATTACCGCCCACGGTGCGCCTTGCCTTGCCGCTGGTACTCGCTGAGCTGGGCTGGATGAGTATGGCCATCGTGGACACCGTAATGGTGGGACATCTCCCCGACAGCGCTACCGCCATGGCTGCCGTGAGTCTCGGCTCCAACATCTTTATTGTGCTAGCGCTCTTTGGCGCTGGATTACTCATGGGCCTCGATACGCTTGTTTCGCAAGCGTTCGGCGCCGGTCAGCGTGAGGATTGTCACCGCTCTCTGGTCAACAGTATTTACCTGAGCGTCGCGCTCACTCCGCTTCTTACTGCACCCGTATGGCTGCTGCCAAATCTCCTTCGTAACATGCACATCGATCCCGCGATTCTTGCGCTGGCGATGCCGTACACCAAAGCGCTAGCCGCCGGGCTTTTTCCCTTGCTGCTGTACTTCGCGGTGCGCCGTTGTCTACAGGCCATGAACATGGTTCGAATTGTGGCCTTCGCGCTCATCACCGCCAATATCGTGAACGCCGTCGGCAACTGGGTTCTAATTTACGGCAAGTGGGGCGCGCCCGCCATGGGTGCGGTTGGCTCGGGATGGTCCACTGCAGTGGCGCGTTTGTACATGGCCGCCGTGCTTATCCTTTATCTGTTGTGGTACGACCGCCGTCATCGCACCGATTTACTCAAAACTCCAGTGGACATCGATCTCCCACGCATTCGTCGTTTGATTACTCTCGGTTATCCCGCCGCGCTTCAATTCACCCTCGAGAGCGGCATATTCGCGCTCGTCACCGCCTTGATCGCGCGACTCGGCCCCGTGCCTCTCGCGAGTCATCAAATCGCGCTGAACACCGTCGCGTTTACCTACATGGTGCCGTTGGGAATATCTTCCGCAGCCGCTGTTCGCGTTGGTCAGGCCATCGGCCGCAAAAACCCGCGCGCCGCAGGCGACGCCGGCAACACCGCAATTTTTCTGGGCGCTGCGTTCATGGCTTGCGCGAGCGCGGCATTGCTGATTTTTCCGCACGCCATCGCCCGCATGTACACACCGGCGGCCGACATCATCCGCGCCACCACATTTCTTCTCGCTGCCGGAGCCGCCTTCCAGTTGTTCGATGGTATTCAAACCGTGGCCACCGGCGCGCTTCGCGGTGCCGGCGACACTCGCACGCCCATGCTCTGCCACTTGATCGCCTACTGGATCATCGGCCTGCCGCTCGGCTACTGGCTCTGCTTTGGTCTCGGCTGGGGGGCCTTCGGCCTCTGGGCCGGTCTTAGCCTCGCGCTGATCCTCATCGGCGTAGTCCTCCTCGCCACCTGGCGCCGCATGACCCGCCGCCTCACAATTCATGTCGCTGCCACGCAAATCTCGAGCGCGGTCTCAGATTAAAGTTACAAGGAACGTGAAACGCAGATTGCAGGTTTTAGTGCGAGGAAAAAACCACGCTACATCTTGTAGCGTCCCAAATCATCATCCGACAACCCTTCCAGCCACGACCGCAACTGTTCATTCGTAGTCCGTTCATTAAGCGCGCTGGACACTTTAGAATTCTTCAATACCTGGTCATTCACAAATATCGGGCAATCCATCCGCAACGCCAGCGCCAACGCATCGCTCGGACGCGAATCAATCGTCATCAACTCCCCGTCGCGCTCCACACAAATCAGCGCGTAAAACGTATCGTCCTTCAATTCGCTCACAATAATTTTCTGCACCCGCACTTCCAGCCCCAGCAAAACATTCTTCAGCAGGTCATGCGTCATAGGCCGCGGCGTCTGCACCTTCTCAATTTCCAGCGCAATGGCATTGGCTTCGTACACGCCCACCCAGATCGGCAGAATCGCCTGTCCGCCCACATCCTTCAACACCACGATCGGCATATTCGTCACGGGATCCATCATCAGCCCACGAATCTTCATCTCGACTTCCACGTTGGACCCCCGTTCAGCAATCAAGCGCTATCGGGTGGCCTACCCTTGCGAATTTTGCAAGGGTGGGTCTCTTCCCCGAATTCATCCGAGCTCGGATCTCGAATTCCTAGCTTCTTCCCCAGGCACATGCACTCCCGTCAAACTCCCAGTCCCGCTATCCGTCACCTTCACGCGCACGTAGCTTCCCAGAAGCTCTCGCTCTTGGGAAGAGAAACTTATCACCCGATTCGAAGTCGTATGCCCGGACCACTGATTCTCCCGCCGCGATTTATTACTCACAAAAACGTCCAGCTCTTGCCCCAACATCGCCAAATTCCGCGCCGTCTGAATCACTCGCTGCTTTTCCTGAATCATCGCCAACCGCTGCCCCTTCACTTCCTCCGCTATCGGATCATTCAGGGCCAGCGAAGGCGTATTCGGTCGCGGCGAATACTTGAATCCAAACACCCCGTCATACTGCGCCTCATCCAGCATGCTCAAGGTCTCTGCAAAATCCTCATCAGTCTCCCCAGGAAATCCCACGATAACATCCGTCGTAATGCTTATCGGCCGCTTGGCCGCTCGGATTAGCGCAATCTTTTCTAAATATTCCTCGCGCGTATACGTCCGCGCCATCGCTCGCAACACTTTCGTCGATCCCGATTGCGCCGGCAGGTGAATGTGATCGCAAAGCTTCGGCTCGCGATCAATCGCCTCCACAATGTCCGCGCCAAAATCCCGCGGATGCGAAGTCGTAAATCTCACCCTTCGAATCCCCGCCACCTGCGCCACTTCCAGCAACAATTCCGAAAATTTCATCCGCCGCGCAGTCGGGTCCACATACGAATTCACCGTCTGCCCCAGCAATTGCACTTCGGAGTATCCCAGCTCCGCCAATTGCCGCACTTCCTTTAAAATCGATTCGCTGCCGCGGCTACGCTCCGGTCCTCGCGTGTGTGGCACCACGCAATACGCGCAAGCCTTGTCGCAACCCTCGATAATCGTCAAATACGCCCGCCAAGGATTGTCCCGGCGCGTAATCTCCGTCTCAAACGTTTCATCGGTATCGTTATCCAGGCCGGTGACCCGCTTATTCCCCGCTTCCAGCTCCGCCAGCATCTCCGGCAATTTACGGTAACTTGCCGACCCGCACACCAGACTCACCCACGGCGCGCGCTTGAAAATATCCTGTCCTTCCTGCTGCGCCACACACCCCAGCACCCCGATAATTTTGTCCGCGCCGCGCTCGCGATATTCTCCCAGCCGAGAAAATACCTTCTGCGCCGCCTTCTCGCGAATGCTGCAGGTGTTGTACAAAATCATCCGCGCCGCTTCCGGCGTCTCCACCTGCCGGTACCCGCGCGACAGCAGCAGTCCCGCCACCTTCTCGGAATCGTGGTCGTTCATCTGGCACCCAAACGTCTCCAGAAAAAACGTCCCACCATTCGCCGTATCGCCGAAACTCTTTGCCGCCTCAGCAACATCCGCCGACACTACTCCACCGCTAAAATCATTTTTACCGCTCGCATTCAATTTGGAGGAATAGGTGGTGCTACTGGCGGGGTCCGGTTCAAGCCCCGCATTCTCGGCGCGGCCGCGGCCGCTTAACGACTCCACGCCGATATCGAAGGCCTTATTCATGTGAATTCGCAGTCTACCATAGCTCCATTCACCCATTTCCGCTCACGAAATCCCGTAACCATTACTGTTACGTTTCGTTGCTTCCCATGTATGCGTATGCTACGGTTCTTAAGTCACCAAAAATTCGCTTTCACTGAGGGGTAAACCATTTTTCTGTTCGCCGCGTTCTTCGTGACCGATATCGGCAGCATTCTCGAACAAACCGGATGGGTCGCCCGTGGAGTTCTCGCGCTTCTCCTGATCTTCTCCATCGTCTCGTGGGCCATGATCTTCCAGAAACTAGGTTTCTTCGGCCGCGTCAAGCGCGAAGGCGACCAGTTTCTCCGCATCTTCCGCGCCACTCACGGAATCGCCAATCCCCAAGCCTTGGCGCAAGCCGGTTCCCCCTACGCCACCGTGTACGCGTTCGGTTATCGCGAACTCCAAAGCCAGGTCTCGCCTAACTCCGCGAATCCCAGCGCCGGCGGCAGACTCAAAAGCCTCCAGGCCGTCACCGTAAATATGCAATTGGCGGCCGCGGAAGAAGTCCGTCGCGCCGAAAAAGGCATGTCCTGGCTCGCCACGACTGGGTCCGTTTCCCCGTTCATCGGACTTTTCGGCACCGTCTGGGGCATCATCGACGCTTTCTCAGGACTTGGCACGGCAGGTGCCGCCAGCCTGCGTGCCGTCGCGCCCGGCATTTCCGAAGCGCTTTTCACCACCGCCGCAGGTTTGGTCACTGCCATCCCGGCAGTAATCTTTTATAATCAATTCTTGGCGAATATTCGCAACCTTGCGCAGCGCCTCGATACCTTTACGCTGGAAGTCGCCGCGCAAATCGAAAAAACTTTCACCTAGGTTTCAAACAGGCCGCGTCATCGCTGGCCTCGAATCAACTGGACGAAGATGGCATCCATTCAAAAAGGCACCCAATCCTCACTTTCCGAGATCAACATGGTCCCGTTCGTGGACGTCGTGCTGGTGCTCCTGATCATTTTCATGATTACAGCCCCGATCTTACAGTCCGGCATCGAACTTAATGTGCCAAAAACGCATACCGTCAAGGAAAGCCCTGAGCAGCGCATCGTCGTCTCCGTGGACAAACAACAACTCATCTATCTCGGAAACACTCCAGTGAACGTTCACGAGCTCGGCGCAAAAGTTAAAGCGCAGCAGAAAGACCCGCAGGACGCCATCTTCCTCCGCTGCGATGAAACCGTTCCCTTCGGTGCCTTCGCTTCCGTGATCGATGCTCTTCGTGTCTCAGGCATTAACAACATCAGTATCGTCACCGAGCCGATCGACGAGCGTCCACGTACTAAATAACTGGACGCTGAATATAGAAAATGAATGTCGCTCTCGCCAACACGGACGAAATCACACTGAGAAAGTTCCTCGTGTATTCCGTGTTTCTGCACGGCACGCTGGCCCTCGCCATTGGTATATCCGCCTGGTACCAATATCGCGGCAACCAGTGGCAAGGTGAGGGTGGCGCCCTCGGCAGCGAAACCAAGGTCACTCTTGTCCCCAACACCGGCATGAATTTGCCCAAGCCCGATTTCACCAGCGATAGTCACGTTGTCGATCCCACCAAAGGCCTTTACAAAGAAGAACCAAAACCGCCAGAAATTCCGGAAATCCCGCAAGACGCTTTGGCCATTCCCAAATTTAAAGATCAAACGCCGCCCAAACCCGCCTATAAATCCGACAAGGAATTCAAAGACGAACCACGCAAAAAACCTGTCGTGCATCCTTCTAAAGTTTTCGAGGATCTCCGCCCCACTCCAAATAACGCCGTAAACTACGGCAAGAGCGGCAGCCCCGATATGTCGGGCAGCGGTAACACTGCCGGTCCTCCCGTCAGTGGCATGCGCTTTCTGGGCCAGGGTGGCGGCGATTTCGCTACTCGCTACGGTTGGTATGTGGAAGCCGTCCGTCGCAAAATCGGCAGCAACTGGAATCTTTTTGAAATCGATCCCGCTGTGCGTTCCGCCCGCCGCGCCCGCACGGTCCTGACTTTCACCATTAATCGCGACGGCTCCGTCAAAAATATTCGCATGGAATCATCCAGCGGAAATATCTCCATGGATAACTCCGCTCAGCGCGCATTGGCTAGCGCCGGAAATATGCCACCGCTACCAAATGATTATTCCGGCTCCTTCGTAAACGTGGATTTCGACTTTGATTTGTCTATGACGAAGTAATCTTTTCTCCAGCCGCTTTTTACGCGGCCGGAACTCGGGGGTGAAGGTGTTAAGTCTGTTCAAGCGTCTCAAATATGTTTCCCTACTGTTGCTCCTGATGTCTTGCGTATCGCACGCACTACACGCGCAGGACATCATCAAGATTCACACTGGCCTCGGCCAGGAAAAGCCGCGCATCGCCGTCGCTGACTTTGCTCCACGCGTCGACCCGGCGAAAAATCACTCCGCCTTGTTCACTCAGGTCGTCCGCGACGACCTGCAATTCAGCGGCATTCTCGATGTCGTCAGCCCCAGCTTTTATCCGCCGCAAGCTCCTTCGCAGCCTTCCGAGCTGCGCAATCTCACGTGGACCGACGCGCCCGCCAACGCCAACATGGTGGCCTTCGGCAATCTCACAGAATCCACCCCAGAAGTAGCCATCCAGGGCTGGCTCTTCGATGTGCGCAATCCTTCCGCTCAGCCCGTGGTCGCCAAGGTTTATCGCGGCGCTCCCACCGACGCGCAAGTCCGCAGATTTGCTCATCAGTTCGCCGACGAAATCATCAACAAATTGAGCGGCGGTCTTCCCAGCATCGCGGGCACCCAAATCGCCTTCGTCAGTTCCCGCACCGGCACCAAAGAACTCTGGCTCATGGATTACGACGGCGCCAATCAGCATCCGCTCACGAGTCTCCGTTCTATCGCGTTGACTCCGCGCTGGTCGCCGGACGCCTCGCGCATCGCCTTTACTTGCTTCAAGCCGATGATCCGCGTTACCAGCGCGCAAATTTGCATGTATTCCATGGACACCGGAAAACTTGTTTCCTTTCCTCAGTTCAAGGGCAGCAACAGTTCCCCGTCCTGGTCGCCCGACGGCACACAAATTATTTTTTCTTCATCGATGCAGGGCAATCCGGAACTCTACGTATCCGACGCCAACGGCAGCCGCCCCAGGCGTCTCACCAATTCCAACGGCGCAAACACTTCCGCCACTTGGAATCCTAAAACTGGACAGACCGTCGTATTCGTCAGCGATCGTGGCGGCGTTCCGCAACTCTATTCCATGAACTCCGACGGCACCAGCGTTTCCAAATTCGATCTGCCCGACATGGGCTATGTGATCGATCCATCCTGGTCGCCCAATGGCCAAATTCTGGCCTTCAGTTGGCGCCGTCCCAACGGCAACTACGATATCTATGTGATGGAAGCGGCCACCAGCAAAATCGTCGAGATCACCCGCGACGCCGGCCGCAACGAACGCCCCAGCTGGGCTCCCGATGGCCGCCATATCGTCTTCGAATCGACTCGCGGCGGCACGCGACAAATCTGGAGCATGCTCGCCGACGGTTCCCAGCCCCATCAATTAACCACCACCGGCCACAACGAATCCCCCAACTGGTCTCCCAAATAACAATGACCCCCGGCGTAATGAGACACGGAGGGTGCCCCACCCTCGGCTTTTTTGAGGGTGGGGTCTTTGGGGTGGAACATCGCCACACCAAACTACGAAGCGCAGTTTCAGATTTTGGCTTTTGGATTTTGACTTTCGTCTTCACGCATCTGTAACCGAAAAACGTGTATAGCCCTGTTGCAGTGCTGGAACATCGGGTATAACTCTTAGGAGTAATGGCCTTTCGATTTACACGCAAGTGGTACGATTCTTGCCCAGACGGCTTGGGATTCTATGTCGAGGAGGAAATACGAATGTTTGCAGTTTCACCGAGGTTGTATAGAACATGCCTGCTGGCCGCTCTTTCGGCTGCGGTATTTAGTTTTGGTTGCGCCAAGAAACCCCTGAACACTCGAAATACCACGCCTGAGCGCACGGAAGCAGCGCCCCGCCCCACTGTAACCTTCCAGGCCGATCCCACCAGCATCAACAAGGGCGACTCGACCACTCTCACCTGGTCCACCACCAACGCCACGCAAGTCGCTATCGCGCCGGAAGTCGGTCCAGTTTCTGCTGAAGGCTCCACCAAAGTCACACCGGGAGACTCCGCAACCTACACCATTACCGCGACAGGTCCCGGCGGCACCGCTGATGCCAGCGTGCGCATCACTATCGCCAGCTCCGTGAATGCCGAGCCCACCGATACCGATCGCAATAGAGATGATATTTTCCTCAAGCAGGTCAAAGACGCCTACTTCGATTTGGACAAAGCCGACATCCGCCCCGATGCCAGAGAAGCCCTTGGCGCGACTGCCGAAGTCCTCCGCAAGTATCCAGACATCAAAGCCACCATTGAAGGCCATTGCGATGAGCGCGGCTCCACCGAATACAACCTCGGCTTGGGAGATCGTCGCGCCACGGCCGTAAAGCAATACCTAATCTCATTGGGTATTTCTGCCGATCGTCTCAGCACCGTCAGCTACGGCAAGGAAAAGCCTTTCTGCACCCAGGCTGACGAAGCCTGCTACCAACAAAATCGCCGCGGCCACTTCGTCCGCGCCAACTAACCATTCACGATAGATAGATAAACGGAGATACACGGAGGGTGCCCCACAGCTTTTTTGAGGGTGGGTCTTGTAACGTGGAACGAGAAAACACGAACGGTGTGGCATGGTTCGTCTTCGTTTGGGAAGGGTGCCCCACCCTCGGCTTTTTTGAGGGTGGGTCTTGTAACGTGGAAAAAGCAAAAGTAACTCACGCGGCTCCCTCCGCTTCCTATTTCGAAATGAAACATCATCTATTGCCCACTATCATCTATACGGTAAAATGAACTTGTATCCCGCTCTCCAACTGGCATCAAACTTTTTGTAAGTATTTTCTTTTCGTTGTATCCGCAGTCCGGAGGAGGTTTCACATGCGTTACCGTAACATCGCCATCTTCAGCGCCGCAGCAATCGCTGGCATAATCGCCGGCAGCGCCGTCGGTCCACGCCCCGCCGAGGCCGTCGCGGGCGAACTCATCGAGCTCCAGCGCGACGTCTCCACGCTCCTCCAGGGACAAAAAGATCTCCAGTCGCAAATGACCCAGGACCATACCGTCATGAAGACCCTGGTCGAGCAGTCCAGCGACAATGTCGGCCGCCTCAACTCCACCATGAGCTCGCTCCAGAAGTCCGTTCAGGACGTGCAAGCCAATTCCGGGGCGCGCCTCGACACCATGTCCACTCAGGTGCAAGGCCTCTCCGACAATCTCGAGGAAATTAAATCTCGTCTCGGTAAACTCAACCAACAGTTGGTCGATCTTCAGAACACCATGCAGAGTGTCGACGCCAAAATCTCGGGTGGCGGCGCAGCCCAGCCCCCAGCTAATTCCGCACAACCCAACCCCGGCAGCGCCTCCAACAACGGCTTCCCTACCACTCCGCCATATAACAGCAACGGCTCGGTCAGCCCCGGCGCCAACAATCCCGCGACCTCCGGTCTACCGCCCGCTGGTGCGCCCTCCGCTGATAATCTCTATTCCAACGGTCTGCGCGACATCACCAGCGGAAAATATGATCTCGCCCGCTCCGAGTTTCAGGATTATCTCCGCTACTACGGCAGCACCGATCTGGCCGGCAACGCCCAGTTCTATCTCGGCGAAATCGCCTATTCGCAAAAAAATTACGATCAGGCCGTCATCGAATACGACAAGGTCCTCACCGCCTATTCTCACAGCTTTAAAGTCGCCCCCGCGCGCCTCAAAAAAGCCCTCGCTAATATCGAACTAGGCCAGAAAGCCACCGGCGTCCGTGAACTCCGCGAAATCGTAAAGCGCTATCCCGGCACCGAAGAAGACCGCCGCGCCCGCGCCAAGCTAAAAGAAATGGGCGCCTCCCTCTCCGCCTCCCAGTAAACCTCACGTTGATTCCTCGTGTCGCAAAGCCTGAATTCTGCTTCTTTCAATCCGCTCGTAAATTTAAAGTTCGATATAGATCGCGACGGATTTGCGATACTCCCAAACTGCCTCGACCAAGACACTGTAGAGCGTCTGCGGGCAGACCTTCCCGAAACTCGCGGTCCCGATAGGAAAATTCTGGCGCTATCATCGGTCCGTGCTCTCGCGTCCTCTCGCTCCGTTCGTGAAATCGTTGAAAAAATTCTCGGACCGGAGTGTTTTACAGTTCGTGGAATTTTCTTCGACAAAACCCGACAGTCAAATTGGAAGGTTGTGTGGCATCAGGACGTGACCATTGCTGTTCGCGAGCAACGACCTGCCAATGGATTCGGAACTTGGACGACAAAAGGTGGAATCTGGCACGTGCAGCCGCCTCCACAGATAATGGAGGGCATGCTCGCGATTCGACTACACCTGGACGAGAGCGACCGCGACAATGGGCCGCTGCGCGTACTCGCGGGCACTCACAGGAATTGCCGCCTCTCCGCCGTGGAGATTGCGGCGTTCGCAAAAAATGACTGCGTGACCTGCACAGTTCCCGAGGGCGGCGCACTGCTAATGCGTCCTCTTCTACTTCATGCATCCTCAGCTTGTGTGGTCAACAAGCCTCGGCGAGTTATTCACCTGGAATTTGCTGCCGAAGAACTTTCCCATGGTTTGCATTGGTATCACGCCATAGTACGCAAATCTACAAGGTAGGAGTGGCCGGGCAGGGTGGCCCACCCTTGGCCTTTTGGAGGGTGGGTCTTTTAACGTGGAAACACTAAACACCTAAACCACGAGCGCCGAACTCGCTCTATCTTTTCTGAATCTCCCTAAATAAAATCTGTAGACCCCCATGAACATCCACGACTTTCGCCGCATCGCCCTCACCCTCGAAGGCGCCGAAGAATCCTCCCACATGGGCAGCCCCGACTTCCGCGTTGGAGGCAGAATCTTCGCCACGCTGGCCGCAGCAGAACAAGGCTACGGCAACATCATGATCACCCCCGAGCAGCAAGCCGCTTTCGTGGAAGAACTCCCCGAAGTCTTCATCCCCGTAAAAGGCGGATGGGGCCGCAACGGCGCCACGCACGTGCGCCTCGATCTCGCCAATGAAGATTTGCTAACCGGCGCATTGCAAACCGCTTGGAAGCTAAGAGTCGAAAAAAACGCCAAGTCAAATAAAAAAGGCCCTGCGCGGACGAAACCTCAATCCGCGAAGAGCCCATCACGTAAAAAAACCTAGCTGCTCGTACCTCGTCTATTTTACGTCACCTTTACAAGCAGGATGCCCGCATCGGCACGTGATATCCGGCGTCTTCTCCATCGCTTCGCATTCTGTGCTGCAATATTTCCCCGACGTCACCGTGCAGGAACAAACCGGGTGCGCGCACTTCTTGCCGTCTTTCGCTGCCATAGGTGTCTCCTTTTAGAGTGCTCTAACAGTCTCCTAATAGAACGTATCAGCTCGTTACAGGCCATCAGGTAAAAGGGGTATATCAGCACAGCACAGCACCGCACCGCACCCGCTCGCCGGTCACGCTGCGTCTTCGCTCGTTTGCATTTTTAACTGTTACAGGTGGACTATCAAAGCGATGGCTGAGCCGAGCTCAGGAAAGCAATCGATACTAATCCAAGCGGTCGCAATCTTCTTCCTCTGCTCCGCACTAATACTGTTGTTCCTGCGAAACATTGGTGCGGCTCCAAACGAATCAGCCCCTCTAACCTTCTATCGTGACGTCCTCCCTATCCTCCAGAATCACTGCCAGGCTTGCCATCGCCCCGGCGAAATCGCTCCGATGTCGCTGATGACCTACGCCCAAACCAAACCCTTCGCCCGCGCTATCGCCAACGACGTCATTCAGAAAAAAATGCCTCCATGGTTCGCGGACCCTTCCATCGGCCATTTTTCGAATGATCCTTCTCTGACCGCTCAAGAAATCGCCACCCTGGTTTCTTGGGCCGATTCCAACGCCTCCGCAGGCAACGCCGGCGACGCCCCACCCTTTCGCCAATGGACGCCAGGGTGGCTCATTCCCCCTCCCGATACGGTTATCCAAATGCCCAAACCCGTCGCCATTCCCGCTCACGGCGACGTCGACTACATCTACGAAATTGTTCCCACGCATCTCACCGAAGATAAATGGGTGCAATTCTCCGAAGTGCGTCCCACCAGCCGCGAGAACGTTCATCACGCCGTAATTTACGTGCGCCCTCCAGATTCAACCTGGCTAAAAAACGCGCCTATCGGTGTGCCATTTACCGGAGCCGATATGCCCGGCGGCCATGACCGCAACGACACGCACTTCACTACCGCCGATATTCTCCTCGTCTACGCACCAGGAAGTTCTCCCGACAACTGGCCCGAGTCCTCCGCGAAATTTATCCCCGCCGGTTCCGATCTTGTCTTCCAGATGCATTACACGACCCACGGCCGCGCCGCCGCTGATCAGACCGGTGTTGGCATCGTCTTCGCCAAAAAGCCACCCGCGCAGCGCATCCTGACCTTGCAATTAACCAACGACCATTTCCTGATTCCGCCCGGCGTATCCGATTTTCGCGTGGAGGTCCACGGCTCGCTACCGAACGATGCCCTGCTCCTCAGCTTCTTCCCGCACATGCATCTTCGCGGCAAACGCTTCGAATACAACATCCTTCGCCCAGGCGCCGCGCCGCAACCGCTGCTCCGTGTAAACTATGATTTTTACTGGCAGCTAAGCTACCGCTTGACCGAGCCCCTACCACTTAAAGCAGGCACCGTACTTCAAGCCGTCGCGTGGTACGACAATTCAAAAAACAATCCCCACAATCCCGACCCCGATGTAGCCGTTCGCTGGGGCGATCAAACCTACGACGAAATGATGGTCGGATTTTTCGACGTGGCCGTCCCCGCCAGTTCGGACAAAACGCAATATTTTCTCCGCTCTAATGCCCCGTAGCTCAACGCAAAGTGGATTAACAGAATTTCTTAATTTCGCTCATCTAACATACCGTTGAGCCTATAGCCTCCAAACGCCCCTAAGATAAAATTCCATAATGCCCGTAAACCTGTCTTTCCACCGCAACGATGCGGCCCGTTTCTGCCGAAGCTGTCTATCCTCCGCTCAACTCTTGAGAAATTTAGCAACTCAGCGCAAACTTCTGAACGTTCCAGGGCAGAGGCCTCTATGTCTTCGGCGAAAATCATTCCGGTCACAAATTTCTTCATCATCTTTTTATTCCTCAGCATCGCCACAACTCTAAGTGCGGCGGAAACTCCATCCGTTTCCCTGCTCGCACTCTCCAAAGGCGACCAGGCCCTGTTCATCATCGATCCCGCCACGCTCGCCGTCGTTGGCCAAGTCTCCGCTGGCCCCGATCCCCACGAGGTCATCGCTTCCGAAGACGGCAAAACCGCCTACATTTCCAATTACGGTGGCGGTTCTTTCAACACCATCACTGTCGTCGATCTCGCCACACAAAAAGCTTTGCCGGTCATCGATCTCGGCCCTCTGCGCGGTCCTCACGGTCTTGACTTTGTCGGCGGCAAACTTTGGTTTACCGCCGAAGGCGCCAAAGTCATCGGCAGCTACGACCCCGCCACGCAAAAAATCGACTGGGTCCTCGGTACTGGCCAGGATCGCACCCACATGGTTTATGTTTTCCCCGGCCTCACTCCCATCATCACCACTAACGTCAGTTCCGCCACCGTCACCATCATCGAAAAATCAAACGCCCCCACTGGTCCCGCCGGCCCGCCGCCCGGTGCTCGTCCCGCAGGCCCACCGCCACGCGGCCCGAGAATGAACTGGACAGAAACGGTAATCCCCGTTGGCAAAGGTTCCGAAGGCTTCGACGTTTCTCCCGACAGAAAAGAAATTTGGGTCGCCAACGCACAGGACGGCTCCATCTCCATCATCGATATCGCCGCCAAAAAAGTAGTGCAGACTCTGGACGCCAATGTTCGCGGCGCAAACCGCCTGAAGTTCACTCCTGACGGCAAATTGGCTTTCGTCTCCAGCTTGGGCGGCACCGACTTGGTGATTTTTGATGTATCCGCAAGAAAGGAAATGAAGCGCGTGCCATTGGGCCACGGCGCCGCCGGAATCCTCATGCAGCCCGATGGTCAACGCGCCTTCGTAGCCTGCACTCCAGACGACTACATCGCCGTGATCGATCTGAAATCCCTGGCCGTAGCCGCCAAAATCACCGCCGCCAAAGGGCCCGACGGCCTAGCCTGGGCCATCCGCAAATAATTTCCGCCTCTAACTAAATCTTCGCCGCTCTTTTCGCCAAAGTAACCGCATCCGTCCAGAAGCTTGTCGATGTATGCATCAATTCCACGACATCGCGTATCGCCACCACAAATTCATTCAGTTGCGCACGCGAAGCCACCAACGGCGGCGCCACCTTTAGCACCATGAAGTTATTCCCGCAAATTTGCGTCAGAATATTCTTGTCCCGAAACATTCTCATCACCACGATTTGCCCGAACATTGCCGGATGAATCTTCATGAACACTTCGAACGCCGCCTTCAGAACCAGCTTTGATGGCGTGCCAAACTCGATCCCCGACAACATCCCCAATCCGCGAACTTCCTTCACCATTTCAAAAGGCACCAATTCTTCCCGCAATCGCTGTCGCAACTCCTCGCCAAGTTCAGTCGCACGTGCGCCCAGCGATTCCTTCTCCAACACATCCAGCGTCGCCAGCCCGGCCCGCATCGACAAGCTGTTCTCGCTAAACGTTGACGTATGTATGATCGCGCGCCGCAGCGACGAATAAACCCCTTCGTAAACCGCGTCCGTCATCAGCGTCGCGCCCACCGGCGCCAACCCGCCGCTCAACGCTTTCGCCAATACCACCATATCCGGCTTCACGCCGTAGTGGTGCCCAGCCAAAAACGGCCCGGTGCGAAACATTCCAGTCTGCACTTCGTCCAGAACAAAAAGCGTCCCCGTACGCCGGCAAATTGCTTCCGCACTCTTCAAATATCCTTGCGGTGGAATTTTGATTCCTGCCTCCGACTGTATCGGCTCTACAACAAAAGCCGCGAAGCGTTTGGAATTTAGCTGTTTCTCCAACGCCGCCAAATCGCCAAATGGCACCACCGCCGCGTCCGCCAGCAGCGGCCCAAATCCCTCCCTCCAGAACGCATCGCTCATCAACGACAGCGCGCCCGCCGTCAATCCATGAAATGCGCTCTTCGCGCACAACAATCCATCGCGGCCCGTGCTCATCCGCGCAAATTTAATTGCCGCCTCGACTCCTTCGCTCCCGCTGCTGCAAAAAAACGCTTTCTGCAGCCCGCCGCCCGCAAGATCGCAAAGCCTCTTGGCCAGCTCGCCCGCCAGCTCCGGCACATGGCTCTGCAGCATCACCGGCCCGCGCGCCTCCAATTCATTCTGCAGCGCCCGAACAATGTGCGGGTGGTTGTGTCCCGTGTTGTGCACGCAATACCCCGACAAAAAATCCAGGATTCGCCGACCATCATCCGTAAAAAGCTCTGCGCCCTCGCAGCGCTCATACCGCACATTCATATCCAGCAGCTCGAGGAGTGCCACCCATTGCGGATTTACATAATCGGAATAAGACGTTGCAGTTGCAGTGGATACGGGAGTGCCAACCAAAGTAGTGGATTTATGCATGTTAGAAGGATGCTCTCACCATTAGCGAGGATGCATTAACAAAAATTCAGGTTTACCTGCCGGAGGCAGGATTGCCTACCGCAGGCAGACAACTATACGCCGCCACCTAAACTTCTTCGCTACATTGGCATTTCTCTTTTTAAATCCGCTCTATTCCCTGCGCATAATAACCTCGTGGCCTCGCCACTCTCTCCAATCACTGCGCCTGCGTTGACACGTCTCGACGGCGTCGACCTTCTCCGCGGCCTAGCCATCTTTTTCGTATTGATGAACCACGTCAACATGCGTCTGCTTCTCGCCCACGTTCCCTACCACGCGCATATCCCAAATCAACTCGCCTTCCTCTTCTGGGATGCTCAGCGTGGAGTGCAAATCTTTTTCGCCATCTCTGGCTTCCTCATCACTTCCACCACGCTTCGCCGCTGGCATTCTCTCTCACAAGTAAGCCTTCGCGGTTTTTACCTCATGCGTTTCGCGCGCATCGTCCCGCTGCTCTTCTTGCTTCTCGCCACACTCACCGCCCTGCACTTCGCGCACCTCCACGACTTCATCGTCTCTCAAAAAACCGGCGGCCTCCCTCGCGCACTCTTCGCCGCACTCACCTTCCACATCAACGTCCTCGAAGCCCGCCGCGGCTACCTCCCCGGCAACTGGGATATTTTGTGGTCGCTCTCCATCGAAGAAATGTTCTATCTCTTCTTCCCGGTGCTCGCGCGCCTCTTCGGCCGAGGAAAATTCTTCATCATCCTGCTGCTCACTTTCGTGGCCCTCGGCCCCTTCGCCCGCACCACCTGGTCCCACGGCAACGAAACCTGGCAGGAATACTCCTATCTCGGCGGAATGGACGCCATCGCCCTCGGCTGCCTCACCGCTCTCTTCCTCTCGCGCCACCAATTCTCCCGCCGCGCCACGCGCATCATGCTTATCGTCGGCACACTTCTTCTAGTCTTCACTCTGTGTTTTCTGAAGGCGGTAGTTCCATTAGGGCTCGCTGCCACCGGCCTCGACATGTCCCTCATCGCCCTCGCCACTTGCCTGATCATCGCGGCTGTCGCCAAGAGCAACTGGAAAGCGCCCGTCGTGCTGTCGCCGCTAAGAAATCTCGGCCAGCGCAGCTACGAAATCTATCTCACCCACATGTTCATAGTCTTCGCTCTGTTTAATCTCTTCGTCCTGATTGGAAAACCAATGCTCGCAGTAATCCCGCTTTTCATCGCCGTAATCGTCATCTCCGCATTACTCGGCGAACTTGTAGCTCGCTTTTACTCGGAGCCATTAAACCAAGCCATCCGCTCTCGGGTTTTACCTTTCTCTGTCTCTAAGATTCGGCTCGTCGACGGCTTGCGGCCTCCGGACTGACCGTGGGAGCGGGTAGGTGCCGCACCCTTCGGTTTTTAAGGGTGCGGGTTTTGCATTTCTCTGTCTCTAGACTTCGGGTTGTCGATGGCAGGTTGCCTCCGGATTGATTGTGAGAGCGCATCCCCGTAATCATAATTTCCGCGTTATCGGCTGTGGTCGGTGAAACTAAGCTGCATGCCCATTTTGAATTGAACCGTTTCTTCCACCGCGGCGTCTGGTAATTTGACGAGGGGAGCCACTGCGTTTGCCTCGAACAGGATCACCTATGCAGGAGCTGGTTCTGATCCAGCCAGGTCGCACGGCAGAGACCGATCTTCAGCGTGGCGCTACCGAAGCCGCCCTGCGCCGCGAATTTGAAGAACGCCTCGCCGAATGTGGCCCGCTTGCTTTCCGCGTAGCTCGCGGCGTTCTGCGCAACACCGCCGATGCCGAAGATGTCGCCCAGGACGCGATTTTGCGCGCCTACCGCCGTTTCGATAAATTGCGTGACCGTTCACGCTTTCGGGCATGGCTCGTGCGTATCACCTTTCGTCTCGCGCTGGATCGCGCAAAATCTTCCAACCGCCGTCAGCATCGCGAAACTCTTTGGTCTCAGCCGGAACGCAAGTCCGCGCCTCCTACAGCCGAAGATCTGGCCGCGGCCAATCAGTTTCGATTGCGCGTGGATCGCGCCGTAGACGAGCTCCCGAAGAAGCAGCGCCTGGTCTTGCTGCTTTCCGCCATCGAAGGCCACTCCCTGGAAGAAATTGCGGCCCTGCTAAATATCCCGCTAGGAACAGTAAAGTCGAGATTATTTTTTGCCCGGAAACAAGTGGCGGAGAAATTACGATGATTTGCGACCACTATAAACATGCCTTAGTTGAATTAGCCGCCGCTGGCGCTGAACCCGATCAAGAACTGCATGCTCATCTGCAAGCCTGCGACTCTTGCCGTAGCCTTCTCGAAAGCGAGCGTAGCCTGTTTGCCTCCATCGACTCCTACCTGCGTTCTTCCGCTAACGCCGACATCCCACCGTCTTTCATCCCAACAGTTCGCGTCCGGCTGCAGCAAGAATCTGCTCTCGCTCCAGGAAGCCCGGCGATAACAGATCGCCTCTTATGGGTTCCTGCACTGGTTGCCGCCGCAATGATTCTGTTCGTCTTCACGCGCCTCAACCACCGAGTACAACAGCCGTCCACCGACGAACAGGCCGTCACACAGCAAGCTGATTCCCCGGTCGCGCTACCGACAACGCCAGCAACTGCGAAGCCGTTGGGAGAATCCGTCCCTAAAATTGGTTCTGCCATTGAGAAGAGTTCTGCCAGCCCGTCTGTAATCCCACACAAAAAGAGATCAGCTCAATCTCAGACTCGCCAGGCTGAAATCCTGGTCCCGCCCGACCAGGAAATTCTCCTGGCTCGCTATGTCGAGCACTGGAGCCGTCACCGCCAGTCGCCTCCAGTCTTGCAAACCGAAAGCGCCCCGGATCACACAGATCCCCCCCAATTGCAGTTGATCCAAATCTCGGCGCTGGACGTCAAGCCTTTAGCGCCTTTAGCGGACGAACAGGAATATGGCCAGGAACAGGACCGCCGCCAAAAGTGACTCGCACGCGATTTTGATTTGACCAGGAGAAATCTGATGAAAGCACTAAGTTATTTTCTTTTGCTAAGCACCTTTAGTTTCGCGCCACAACTCTGCCTCGCTCAAGCTTCGCCGCAAGAGAAAATAAAACCCGAGGAGCGTACTAAACCGAACACGCCGGTCAAGGTACAAATTGTTTTCTCGGAGTATGACGGAGAAAAGAAACTCTCCAGCATGCCCTATTCGTTCGATTCCATTACCGATCAAAGAGAGTACGGTCGGTTTAATACCAGTCTGCGAACTGGCGTTCGCGTCCCAGTCGAGGCGACCGGCACCGAAAAGAAAACTACTTATACGGACATCGGCTCCAATATTGACTGCGGAGTTAAAACTACTGAGGATGGCCGCTATTCCCTCACCTTCATCTTCGAGCGTTCAGCCCTTTATCCGAATTCCAGCGCCCAAGCCGAAAAAGTGCAGGCTTCGCAGTCAGACGACTTGCCGCCGGTACATCAGTTTAAGGCTTCTATGAATATCATTCTCAAAGATGGTCAGACCTCAGAGACGATATCCACCGACCCCCTTAGTGGTCGCAGTCTCCGCATCTCTGCGACTATCCACGTGATCAAATAATTGTCCGCTCTGTTGCTCGCTGAATCGCCACCTTTGAATCTGTGGCACACTCGTAAGCGAGGCTCGCGTCATGCCGCCGGAAGCTTCTTCGTCTCAATCTAAACAAACCACCTGCTGCATCGCAGGAGGCGGCCCCGCAGGCATAGTGCTCGGCTTCCTCCTCGCACGCGCCGGCATTGAAGTCCTGGTCCTCGAAAAACACGCTGATTTTTTTCGGGATTTCCGCGGCGACACCATTCACCCCTCCACTTTCGAGCTGATGTACGAGCTCGGCCTCCTCGACGATTTTTTGCGCGTCCGGCATCAAGAGCTTTTGGAAATCGGCGCGGCCGTCGATGATTTCACCGTCACCGTTGGGAATTTTTCCCATCTTCCTGTCCATTGCAAATTCGTCGGCCTGATGCCGCAATGGGATTTTCTGAATTTCATCGCAGAAAAAGCCAAAGCCTACCCGCAATTCCACCTGCGCATGGAATGTGAAGTAACCGATCTGTTGATAGAAAACGACCGTGTCGTCGGCGTGCGCGCAAAAACTCGCGACGGCGATCGCGAATTCCGTGCGGGCTTAATGATCGGAGCCGACGGCCGTCATTCCATCGTGCGCGCCAAAGCCGGTTTCGAAGTAATCGATCTCGGCGCTCCCATCGACGTGCTGTGGATGCGCGTTTCCCGCCAACCCAGCGATCCCGAGCAAACTCTAGGCCGTTTCCGCTCCGGCAAAATCCTCGTAACCATCAACCGCGGCGATTACTGGCAATGCGCCTACGTCATCCCTAAAGACGGATTCGACGCCATCCAAAAAAAGGGTCTGCCCGCTTTTCGCCACGATCTCGAGACTGTCGCCCCCTTTCTCCAAGGTCGCGCCGCCGAGCTAAAAGACTGGAGCGACATCAAGCTTCTATCCGTCGCCGTCGACCGCTTGCGCCATTGGTCGCGCCCCGGCCTTCTCTGCATTGGCGACTCCGCTCACGCCATGTCCCCCATCGGCGGCGTCGGCATCAATCTCGCCATCCAAGACGCAGTCGCCGCCGCAAATATTCTGGTTCCCGCGCTGTCCACCGGCGCTTCCGACGACTATCTTCAAAAAGTCCAGGCCCGCCGCGAATTTCCCACGCGCATGACGCAAGGCTTCCAGATCTTCGCCCACAAACGCTTCATCGGCCCCGCCCTAGCCACCAAAGCCCCACTGAAGCGCCTCCCACTTCCCCTCGCGCTACTAAAGAATTTCCCAATCCTACGCCGCATCCCCGCCCGCATGGTCGGCCTCGGCTTCCGCCCCGAACACATCCACACCCCCGACACTCATCCCCATTCAATCCCCAGTCCCCGCAAATAATTAAAACGGTAGTGTCGTAAATAAACTCAAAGCTACCGTTCGTAAAAAATTCAAACGCTGTTATAGCAACGTGAAAATGTCACCCTAACGGCCCGATGAAAGTGTCACCTCGTTGTTAATCCGCATGATGAAGTTTGTTGTCTCCGTAGTAGATCTCGATGCTCCCTCGAAGTGATTCGCAGAGCTGAACCTTGGCACCCGCGAAGCTGAAGCGTTTTGGTTGGGGCGGGATTTGGAAACGG
>Ga0182024_10007527_pt1 | contig 23438 bp, 18 predicted proteins | sample P32metaG_FD_120480 | JGI IMG/M metagenome (GOLD analysis project Ga0182024, IMG submission 120480) | Permafrost microbial communities from Stordalen Mire, Sweden - P3-2 metaG (Illumina Assembly) | ecosystem: Environmental > Terrestrial > Soil > Wetlands > Permafrost | place: Sweden: Stordalen... | reverse complement strand
CCGCCACTGGCCGTCATGATCGGCCAAATGCCGCTAGTAATGGGAGTCGCCAAGGCTCCAGTGGTGTTTGCAGCCGTTAGCGTAACAAGTGTGAGAGTAATGTTGCCCAGCGTCGCGGCGCCATTGACAACGAGTTCGTCAGCCGAAGACGCACTGCTGATATGGCAAAGGTCAATAGAGCCAGTTGACAACGCCAAGGGGCCCGTCGTTAAAGTAGCCGGTCCGCCGACGGTCAAGTTGGTAGCAGTAATAACGGAGCCACTGTTAACCGTGACGGGTCCGGACGCGTATCCGTAGCCGCCCAAGATTCCACCGGCAACGAGGACCGAAGAAACGCCAGTGGCGCTGCCGGTTGTGTTATCCAAGAGGAGCCAGCCATTTGAAACGGTCGTCCACGCATTGGAGCTTTGGCTGATTGGGGCTCCAGCAGTGCCATACGTGTTAGCTGCAGTCAATTCCAGCATGCCCGCCCCAAATTTGGAAAGACCATTCGTCCCGCTGATGACGCCGGAGATAGTGACAAGATTGCCCGCAACACCGCCTGAACTGATATAGACCGGTCCCCACGTAGTTATAACGGGGACGAGACCATCAGATCCCGCAGTGTTGCCTTGGCTACCCGACAAAGACCACGGTCCGCTAAAAGTTACACCAGAAGGAGGCGACCCCACAGGCGCCACGCCCACAATATTTAAACTCGAGGTGCCTGTCTCGCAGACCGTAACGGAATTCGGAAGTGTAATAGCCGAGCTCCCCTCTGCAACTAGGGCGCCAGTAAAACCGGGGGATATGCCTGAAAGGTAGATGCCGCCCGTGCCAAGAGAGGCGCTGTTGTTAAAGTTCAGAATGCCGTCCCAATGTGAACCAGTGTACCCCAAAAAGGTTCCGCCGGTAAATGTGTTTACGCCGTTCAAATATACCTGACCAGTAGCTTCCATACAAATTCCAGCAGTGGAGCCACCGGTAATAACGTTGTTGATTGTCACATAGCCGAAATCGGTGGTCGGATCCTGAGTTACATCGAAGCCGTTAAGATTGGCAGCGAGCATGGTCATTATGCCGGAGCCGCTGACAGTCGCGTTGCAAGGATCAGGGGAGAGTGGCCCGTTGAAAAATCCAGCCACGGTATGGGCGGCATTCATGGTGACCGTAAATGCTGGTGTGGAAGAACCGCTGTGAACCGCAAAACATGCAGCGTCGTTATTTACCCACGCGGTCGGTGTGGCAACGCCGGCGGAGGACGTGCTCCAATCGTTGTTTTCCCATGTGCCCGCTGGTGAAACTGTAGTGGGGTTTTTGCCGGTGGTGCCTTGGGGATCCCAATAATCAACCGCAGCCATGGCATTCTTCGCCAGGAGAACTAGAAGCAGCGACGAGCACAGCAATATTGCAGGACGAAATGTGATAATATTTTTCATAGATTAATCATGTTTGGTTGCACGTTGACTGCCGCAGCTTGCGCAACAAAGCCAGCCCCGCCCAGCGCCAGGCCCCGAAAAAGAAACGCCGAAACGAAAAACAAATCATAGCTGGAGACTAAAGCGTTATAGGAAGAAGAATGAAGCAACGCCAATTGATTTTTCATTGCCTGCTATAAGCAATTCATGGGCCAACCAAACCGACTTAAATTGTAATCGGTTGAAGTTCAAGTATTAATAAATAGTCTGAAATAAAAACATTTGATTTTCACACCGACAAAGTGGAAGGAAATCCGACGCTTTCGCGGATATGCGACTCTTAAACGGTAAACGGCATAAATGTAACAAACTCCAACATAGGATGTTACGATGTTTTCTCCACATCCCGGGTAATCTGTAAGTTTATTCGACGGGAAATTCTGATTGTCGGATTTGATTTATTCGCGCCAAAGAGTTTAAGATCGAGCGAAAATAGGGAGTTCTTTTTTCGTCCTTCGCTGCGCCTTGGCCTTTCGTTCGCGCATGGCAGACTAAAGGACCGGGGCAAAGGGGCCGATAGGAGTCTTGACGTGAAAATTTTGAGCCGCAACTTGCCGATGGGTGTCGCGAATCGTTGTCCGAATAGATTTGCCTTGTCGGATTTCCCTTTCTTTGCCACTACTGCCACCACGAAATGTCCGTCAAACAAATACTAAAATTGAAAACAAATTGTAAGTCCCTTATCGCAGGGTTTATTGCCCTGGTATCGTTTGTCAGCATTCTGACCTGCCCAAGCTCGGTGTTTGCGCTGGGTTTTGCGTTGCCGGATCAGGATGCGTTTGCCACGGCGCGCGGCAACGCCTTTGTCGCGACTGCGGATGATCCCGCCGCCGTTTATTACAACCCGGCCGGCATCTCGCAATTGGACGGCATGCGTGCCTCTCTCGGCGCCTATGGGATTGTCTTGGGCTCCACCTATAAAGGCGTGGCTGGCGAAATCAATAGCAAGACCCAACTGGCCGTCCTGCCCCAGTTTTTCTCGACGATAAGCCTGCCCTATAATTTTACTTTTGGCATGGGCACCTATTCACCTTATGGCTTGAGGACGGAATGGCCGGACAACTCCATATTGGCCGCTGCCGGCCAAACGGGTGAAATCGACTACGTCACCCTTAATCCTGTCATTGCCTACCAGATTATTCCTTCTTTATCCATCGCCGCCGGCCCCACGCTGAATTACTCCGAGGCCGAATTTAAATTTAATCCAGGCTTCGTCGATAACATCCGCGGCCGGGACACGGCTGCCGGATTCAATGCCGGCATCCTGTGGCATCCTTTGGAGCAGCACTCCTTTGGCGTCACGTACCGCAGCGCCACGGACATGAATTATGAAGGTCATGGCACTCTGCCTCCGGGCCCCATCAACATCCCCACCGCTGCCAATGTTCATTTCCCGCAATCGGTGGCATTTGGCTATTCCTTCCGGCCCACCACAAATTGGAATGTTGAAGTCGATGCGACCTGGACGGATTGGACCCAGTTGCAAATGGTGAATATTAATCCTCTGCCGGAGGCGCTTGTCTTTGATTACCATCCAAGCTGGATTTACGGATTTGGAGCCACCCGCTACTTGGGAAAAGGCTGGAAGCTCAGCGGCGGCTTTATGTACAGTGAGAATACCGTGCCCGACAACACATTTAATCCGCTTGTGCCAGATTCAGACCGGTATATCTTTAGCGTCGGTGTGGGCAAACAGTACAAACAGTTTAGCTGGGATGTGGCTTATCAATTGGGCTGGGGCCCGACACGCACTGTCAATAATGACGGCACTTATCCTGTGGCCAACGGCAGTTATGACTTTTTGAGTGATGCCATTACCATCAATTTCGGCTACCACTTCTGACCAGGGAGGCGTCCCGCCTGAAAAACCGCGCCGGACCCTTCTCATCGTCGATGACGAGGAGGGGCCGCGGCAATCCTTGCGCGTCGTTTTTAAGGAGGATTACAACCTGCTGATCGCCTCCGACGGCCAGCGTGCCGTCGAACTGGCCCAACAGCATAAGATCAACGTCGCCGTCCTGGACATTCGCATGACGGGCATGAGCGGAACGGAAGTTCTGGAACGGCTCAAAGCCATCCAGCCATCCACCGAAGTCATTATGCTGACCGCCTACGAGACGGTCGAGACGATTCGCCAGGCTTTGCGACTGGGCGCTTGCGATTATCTCAATAAACCCTTCGACGTCCCCACCGTGCGCAAAGCCGTCGCCACCGCCATGGAGCGGCATTCCTTTGCCGACGAAATCCGGGCCAACAATGAAAAGCTGGCCGCGCTCCAGATTGAGTTGCACGATCAAAAAATGCAGGAGGAAATCACCCGCACGCGCGGCGAGATTTACGCCAGCATTATTCATGACATCAACGGACCGCTCACCATCATTTCCGGCTTCATTCAGATTATCAACCAGCGCATGGGCGATTCCAAAAAGCTGGAGGGGGACGACTTAGAAATGGTCCGGGACCGGCTGCGCCGCATCACGCGCCAGGTCAGCAATTGCATCGAGATTTCCCATCGTTACCTCAGCTTCATGCGCCAGCAGCCCACAGCCCCGGCACGCATCCACGTCAATCAAATTTTAGAGGACTTGCGCGAGTTGTTGCACGTCCATCCCTGCAAGGCCAATCACACCCTCAAGATCCAAGCCCTGGCCACCGACGTCGAGCTGCAAATCAATGGCACCGACTTGATCCAAATTCTCCTGAACCTGGCCATCAACGCCCTGCAATGTTCGACTGAGCCGCACTCCGTTGACATCTCCGGCCAAATTCTTGAGGCGGGCGCGGACTTCTCCAATTTACAGGACGGTCCGACCGACCGCATTCTTTATGGACAAGGCTTCGCCAATACGCCGCCACTATTGGTGCTGACCGTGCGCGATAACGGTTCCGGCATTCCGCCTGAAGTTTTGCCCAGAATATTTCAGCCCTATTTCACCACCAAACCCCCAGGCAAAGGCACGGGGCTGGGGTTGGCCATTGTGCATCGGCTGCTCAAGGAAGCCCGCGGCTGCATGCACGTCCACTCGGAACCGGGAAAAGGCACGTCCTTCAATATCTATCTCCCCGCCAGCACTCGCCGCGCTTGATTGAATTGATTTGGGGACACGTCAAGAATGCGTCTTGCGCCGCCGGCCCAAACCTGCCGCACGTGTTCATAACGTGAAATTGTCAACATCACGGCACGGCCAGTTGTAAACCCGGGCACACCTGACCTGCGTAAAAAGTAGTTCATTGCTGTTTTCGGCGAAATGATGACAATGGGGGTGACGGTAAATGGAAAATGCAACTGTCGAAGCGCCTATGACGAAAGATTATCCAAATGACCTGTGGCGAAAAGGATCTCGCCCATGAAATCCATGACCGGCTACGGCCGCGGCGAATCCGCCCAGGAAGGTTTTAAAATCACGGTCGAAGTCAGTTCGGTCAACCGCAAGCAAACCGAAATCGCCGTCAATTTGCCGCGCGACCTTGAAGTCCTTGAAGCTCAGATCCGCGATGAAATCAACCGCCGCGTCGCGCGGGGGCGCCTCACCGTCCGCCTTTCCGTCCACGCCGCCGAAACTGCCGCCGGCCGGATGCGCCTCAATCTCGTTTTGGCCAGGGCTTACGCCAAGGAATTGAGGGCGCTGGCAAAATCCATGCGCCTGTCCGACGATGTCACGCTCGACATGCTGGCCCGCGCCCCCGGCGTCTTGCAACCGGACGAGGAAATCCAGGACGCAGAAGCATTGTGGCCTGGGACAGCCAAGGCCCTGAAAACCGCGCTGGATACAATGCTCAAAATGCGCGAACGCGAAGGCGCGTGGCTGGGAAGAGATTTAAAAACGCGTGTGGCCCGGATGAGGAGCGGAGTGGCCCGCGTCCAGCGCCGCGCCCCGCAAGTGGCGGAACATTACCGCGCCCAATTGCTGGCCCGCATCAAATCCGCCGGGTTGGAATCGCCCGCTCTCGAGGAAGACCGGCTGCTCAAGGAAGTCTTTTATTTTGCCGACCGGGCCGATATCTCCGAGGAACTGACCCGACTGCAGAGTCACTTCCAGCAATTTGACGACTGCGTCAAATCCCAGGAACCGGTTGGGCGCACCCTCGATTTCTTGGCGCAGGAAATCAATCGCGAAATCAACACGCTCGGTTCCAAGGCCAATGACAGTTTTATTTCCCGTGAAGTCGTCGTCTTAAAAGCTGAGCTGGAAAAATTTCGCGAACAAGTCCAGAATGTCGAATGAAGAAGCCGGGGACAGAGGGGAAGGTTCGCCTTTCCTCGCCATTATTAATCTTGATTTCCGCGCCTTCCGGCGGCGGCAAGACGACCTTGTGCCAGCACATCCTGGCCCGCCATCCGGACATGGTTCGCGCGGTCACCTGCACGACGCGCCCGCCCCGCGCCGGCGAAATCGAGGGGCGCGATTATTATTTTCTGGACTGCGCCACCTTCACCCAACGCCAGGCTGCCGGCGGTTTTCTCGAGCACGCCACGGTTTATAACCATTGTTACGGCATCCCCAAAAACGAAGTTCTCGACAAGCTCCGCCACGGCAACGACGTTCTGCTCAACGTGGACGTGCAAGGTGCCGCCACCGTTTGCAGCCGCGCCGCTCAAGACCCCGAACTGGCCCGCTCCCTCGTCACCGTATTCCTGACCCCGGCCAGCCTGGCGGAATTGGATGCGCGCTTGAAACGGCGCGGCACCGATTCCCCGGCCGAGTCGGCCAAGCGCCTGAGCGTGGCGCGGCAGGAAATCGAGCAATGGCATCATTTTCAATACCTGATCATCAGCACCAGCATTGCCGAAGACGTGCGCCAGATGGAAGCGATTATTGACGCCGAGCATCTGCGCCAATCCCGCTCCACCTTCAATTTGGGCGGGTAGCTTCTGAAAGCCGCCCGCAACATTTTCTGGTTCGCGGCCCTCGCGGATGGGCCCATGCGGTTTGACGGACACAGATAAACATATCATGCATCTTAATCCGTTTTCATATCGAGTCGCGTTGCTGCTAGGTTTAATGTTGGTTGTTTCGGCATTGGATTTTTATCGGAACGGCGCGCGGGCGGCGAAGTTTTGAGAATATGGTTTTATCCTCATCGCGGGCCTGCTTAGGGCCACTGTGGATTTGCGAATGATTTGGTAGTGTCCTAATTTGGTTTTGAACGAGAACGAAACCATATCCAAAGAGTTCGTATCACCCACGTGATGGAGCAAAGAATCAGACATGGAAGCCATCCGATCATAAGCATCGCAGGAATCCCCCTTCCTTCAGGGAAATGTTTAAAGGCGTCCATATGAAATGCACCAGTGATGACCAGTGGGATAATAAAGCAGAAGAGAAGTGACCAGATAAAAAGATACAGCCACATGCGAAGAAACGACGGCCAGAAACGCCCCGAGGTGATAAGGCGTTTGATTGGTAAACCCAATACAAACAACAGAGCCGCACCCTGAAATGCAAGGCTTGCGGCGTCCAGCAGGTTCACTTTTTTATCCCTTTCGAATCCTTCACAATTTGCACACGGACTGCCGTTTCCGCTGATTCGACAGGCGGGATTTCAAGCACAGCCACAAACCGGGTGCGTTCGTCATTCTTGCCATCCAAATGGCTCCAGGCATAGGCGCGCTTGGCTTTGGCATGGCCGGTCAGGTTAAAGACTTCAACATCGCCCTGCCAGATCGTCTGGCCTTTAAAAACCTCGTGGACAGGCACAGTTTCAACCCATTCCGAGGAACATCCGTGCAAGTGGTTTATGACCATTTGCAGGCGTTCGATGTATTCCTTATTCGCCACAGCGTTCAACAAGTTCTGCAACGCTCCATTGGCTTTTTTCGACGCCAGCGGCCATTGCCGGTGTGCATCGGACTGCGCCATGCAGCTTGCAGAAGTTATAGTACGCGAAGTTGAGGGAAACCGCAGCCTCAAAATTCTCCAGTTTTTTGCTGAACGCGTTCGTCAACCGGGTTAATCGACGGCAGTGCATCCGCAAGGTGTGATTCTGCTTTTCGACATGGGACGTGGAAATGCGGCTCACGTCGGGCATGCCGGAAACGACAGTCTTTTCTATTTTTACAACCTCTGCCGGGCTGTATCGGCTGGCGGCGTCTTTGGCGAGATTGATGAATGAATAGGTTTTTGAAATCTGGCCATAGTCCACTTCGCTGCCGAAGCCCCTTTCCATCGCGTCGGTGTATGCGGACAGGGAATCAGAAGAAACCTGAATACGCTTTTTCATCCGCTCGGCAAGATCGGCAATAAACGCCTTGGCATGATATGCATCGCGCTTGCCAACAATGAAGGATGGAATCAGTTTGGTTTCGGAGTCCAGCGCAATGAATGTCCAAACATCGCCATAGACTCCGGCGCGGTCAGCGTTTTTGCGCTTGGCCCCGATGAAACCCCAAATTTCGTCAATCTCGATATGGCCGCAATTTAGGACGCGCATTTTGGAGTCAGCAATTTTAGCGCATTCCTGCCCGACGCGAACGCCAAGCCGCATGACCGTATCGCGGTGAATCCCTGTGATGCGCTCAATGGCGCGGATGCTCATGTCCTCGCAAAGCAGGCTTACGACCTGCACCTTCATTTCGGTTTTTAATTCGTTTGCCATAAAAATTTCGATTGACTTTGTTCCTAACTTGATTTAATCATACCAAATCAAGTTGATATGTCAAAGAAAAAAATAAAGAAAAAATCGCGTTGGGGAGGCTTGCGGAAAAACGCGGGCGCCAAACCTCGACCAGGAGGAACGGTAAAAAAATGTGTTTCCGTTACCAAGAGGGTTTGGCAGGATGCCATGCAAATATGGAACGGCCCGGCCTCTCGTTTGGTGGATAAACTGCTGGCAGAACACATTGCCAACAAAAGAAACGTCCGGCAAATGGAGGTATTATGAAGATAAAACTGAATCCTGATGTGTTACGTTGGGCAAGAGAGAGAGCTGGCCTAGATGAGGCGGCCCTCGCGAAAATGGTATTAGGCGCAAAGGGAACTGCCAAAAATGTAAGGGAGTGGGAAACGACTGGCGAATTGGCGATGCGTCTAGTTGAGGTAATCGCCAAAAAAACCCATACTGCTTTTGGCTATTTATTTCTCAATGAGCGGCCAACCGAAGCTCTTCCCATGCGTGATTTTCGCACGGTTAGAAATGTGGCCGTATCCAGACCAAGCACGGATTTGCTTGATATTGTCCAGAAGGCGCAACTGCGCCAGAACTGGTATCGTGAGCATTTGATTGCAAACGGGGAGCCACCATTGCCATTCATCGGCAAAGCGTCAAGCAATGAATCCACAAAAGACACAGCGGCAAACATAAGGAAAACTTTTGGCGTTGGCCCAAGCCTGACAGCCGAGGCGATCACATGGGAGGCTGCGTTTAGGGATACAATTGAGGCTTTAGAATCGTCTGGAATTCTTGTCCTCCGCACCGGATTTGCTCATGGATACACTGGCCGGAAATTGTCCACTGATGAATTTAGGGGGTTCGCTCTTTGTGATGATTACGCGCCGTTGGTATTCATCAATGGCGCAGACGCCCCAAATGCCCAAATGTTTACGCTGGCGCACGAAGTTGCCCATGTTTGGATCGGCGTATCTGGAATATCCAACTTTGATAAGACTTATGCGAGTGGAAATGATGTTGAATATCGTTGCAACCAGATTGCCGCAGAGGTGCTTTTGCCGTTGGATGAGTTAAAAATGTCTTGGCAGAAGGATTGCAATTACTACGACGAGATTTCCCGCCTATCAAAAAAATATAAAGTAAGTAACGTAGTCGTAGCGCGTCGGGCGCACGATGCTGGATTTATCAGCGCCCAACGCTACAATTCTGTTTTTGGTATAGAAGTCAATCGCAAACGAAAATCATCACGCGGAAATTATTACATAAACGAGCAATATCAGAACAGCAAGCGATTCTCAGTTGCGCTCCTTCGTGATGCAAGGGAAGGTCGAACATTGTTGCACGACGCTATGAAACTTTTGGGAATTAAAAAGCGCAAAACCCTCACAAGATATATGGAGGCTTTACAGTTGGAGGCTGTCTAATGGCATACATCCTTGATTCGGACGTGTTCATCCAAGCCCAGAACCTGCATTATTCGTTTGCTGTTGTTCCTGGATTCTGGAAATGGCTAGATGCATCACATGCGAGAGGATTGATATTCAGCATTAACCCCGTTCGCGACGAATTACTCGCGTTACATGATGAGCTATCAAAGTGGATTCAGAAGCGCAAATCTCTTTTCTTGGATACAAATGACAGCAAGACTTATGAGAGTCAGATGCTTTTGAGTACTTGGACGGCGGAAAAATATGCCCTTGCAGCCCAAACAGAATTCTTCGGATCAGCAGATTTTAGATTGGTGTCATTCGCACACGCCCACTGCCATACTGTTGTAACGCATGAAGTTGAAGCTCATGGATTTAAGGTGAAAATACCCAATGCATGTAAGGCGCTAGACGTTCCTGTGATAAGGCCGTTCAAAATGCTGGAAATAGAGGGAGCACAATTCTCGTGATTCCAAATTAGGACACTACCAATGATTTGATCGCTTCGTCGATTTCTCCAGTGTATTTTATTTTGGGCAAAGGTTTGGAGGAAAGTCCACATTTGCGGATTCAGACGGCTTATTTGGATTGAATGGAAGTGTAGATGCGTTCGACTCGATGCCATGGTCTAAAAAGCCTAAATTGCACGATGCGCGGTTTTGCGCGCTCATTTTTTCTGCAAGCGAAATAGTCTCACGTTGCTGATCACGGCGGATTGAGGGAAAGAGTGCCAGTCGTTGATGTCGTCGAGCTCGGGCCTGTTCCCGTCATCAGGTCTCGTTTGATGGGAAGGAATGGCGGTTGCGATGCTGTATCCGGGATAATCAGGTTTCAAGGTATTGCTGAAATCCAGAATCCATTCTGGTTTGCCAAACAGCCTGTTAAAGGCCCGATCATTCATGACTCGGTGAAGGGCTTGCACACATTCGGCGGATGGCTGATACAAGAGGGGACGGATGAGATAACGGTCGCCGAGGTAAAAGATCTCAACTTCAGTTATCCAAGGGGGCAGTGAGATTATCCCTGCATCGTGACCGGGAGCGTTCTGCGGTTCGCTTTTTAGCCGGGACACGACCAGGTCCCAGGTGTTTTCCCGGGGCCTGACGATTTCCGAATAAACCGGAAGGAGCCATGAGGCGGGGACGGGGACGGGGAGAAACGGGGGTTTTGCCCAAAATGTCAGCGCCAGGAGATTGAACGCCACCGCAATTATGCTGACAATCAAGTACAAACTTCCGCTGGCGATGGCGGCGTTAAGAACCATGAAAAGGCAAGCCAGCCCAAACACCAGCAAATGAGGCCCGTACCGAAGGTAGGAGTAACCAAATACGGCCGTGCCGGCGACAGTCTGAATTAGAATGTTCAAGAACACGAAGGCATAAAGCCGTTCCCGAAAAAGGTTGCGCAAAATGTGGCGGCCTCGGATGAGCATAAACGCCAGGAGCACTGTCCATAATAATATTGGAAAGCAGCCCACGGCATCCATGACAAAAATCGTTTTCGAAAGGCCGGTCCAAACTGTCTTGAACCACAGACTGAAGTGGGTCGCGATTAATGAAATGGGCAGCTCGGTGGCGGGGAGTGACGGGCCGAGAAGTTGATACCAGATCAACCAGAAGACAAAGCCAACCGCGCAGGCGAAAAAATAAGACGCCAGAACTTCCCGGCGAAAGAAAAAACAAAACGCGACCAGAGCCAGGGCCGAGCACAGGGCCGCAAACGAATGAATGTGAAAAAGCAGGATGAAGATCAGTGCGGCCAGGATAAAGTGGTTGCGGGAACTTTTGAAATTTCTCGATACGTGCCAGACCAACACCGAGTAGAGCAGGGTGAGTAGCGGATAATACCGGGCGCTCCGTTGAAACAGCACCACTTGCGGGGAAATCAGGATCAGGGCCGTCAGGAGGGTCGGGTATCTAAGCCGCGTTCGCAAAATGGCATAAATTGGAAAGAAGGCCAGAACGCCACTGAAGGCAAACAGAACTCGCAAGCCGAGCGTATTGTTACCAAAGATCAACAGGGATAAGGCGCCAACATAATACTGGATCCATGGAATTTTTTTGCACACCAGGTTCCCATTAAGGCCGCCTCCGTTGTCATAGAAACTGACATTTCTGCCATCATAAGCTGTCGGATATCCGTGGCGCAGGACGTTGCGGGCCACTATCCCGGTTTCGGCTTCGTCGTCCCATAAAAGCGGTTGGTCGAGCCTGTAAAAATAAACCAGCGTGACGATCAGCAGGGCAAACGCGGGCGGCAACCATTGCCTATAGTTGCCCATATTACAAGGCGCTCAAGTTTTGACTCCGGCGACTCGGAACCCTTCTTGTTCGAGCAGAGAACGGACTTTGTCCACCTGATTACCCTGGATTTCGATGCTGCGTTGCCGGGTTGTCCCGCCGCAACCGCAGGCCGAGCGCAGCTTGCGCCCCAGATCTTCGATGGATTGATTGCTGATGTGCGGCGCAAAATCGTGGATGACAATGACGATTTTCCCGCCGCGATGGGCGGTTTCGCGCCGCAGGACGACGCGTCCCTGGGCCGCCTTCGCCTTGAGCGGTGGCGGCGGGAGTTCGTCTCCGAGGGGCAAATTGTCGATTTGCAAATCCGCGAACGGATTATTCAACTCAACCGAGTTCTCGGTCGTCATTTCGATTCTATCTTTTCTGGCCATGACACGTTTATAAGTCTATCGGCAATATAATGCGGGACTTGAGGCCGTGAAAAGTCAAAATCCAAGCTCGATGGTATGCGTCTAAGCGATTTTACAGAACGCGACGTGATCGGAGTCGAATTGTGTTTGGTCTGGATGTGGCCGGGGCGACCTCAAAACGTGTAACCATTCGCTTCCAACACGTCAGGCAACTGTGGCATGATTTGTCCAGATTCTGATGAGCAATGAACCGACACCACCGACGCCGCGCCAGCCCCTGCAGGGATCGCCGGGTGAGGATTTTCGAACGACGCGGTGGACGCGGGTCAGCCGGGCGAAAGCCGACTCGCCGGAAGGACGCCGTGCCCTGGCCGAACTATGCAAGGATTACTACGAACCGGTTGCCGCATTCCTCCGCTACGAGTTGCGGGATGCGGATGCCGCGCGCGATCTCGCGCATGACTTCTTCGCACACATGCTGGCGGGCGGAGCCATCGCACGCGCCGAGCAGGAGCGCGGACGATTCCGTTCATATCTGCTCGGTTCGGTGAAGCACTTTTTCTCGCATCACCGCGAGGCGTTGCGGCGGCTTAAACGCGGCGGCGGAGTGAAAGACATATCGCTCAATGAAACCGAGGTCCGTTCGGTGCCGGATACGCGTGTGTTGTCTCCCGATGCCGCTTTCGACCAGCAATGGGCGCTGACGGTGGTGGCGCGCGCTGGAAGCCCTCCGGCGCGAATGCGCCGCTGAAGGTCGCGCGGATTTCTTCGAGCTGGTCAAACCGTGGCTCACCGGCGATACCTCGCGTGGGGACCAGACGGCGCTGGCGGCAAGTCGCGGGATGAACGCGAATGCGCTGAAGGTTGCGGTGCATCGGTTGAAGCGGCGCTTCCGCCAGTTGCTAAGGGCGGAAGTTGCCGGCACGCTCGACGACCCCGGCTTGGTCGAAGCGGAGATGCGCACTCTGTTCGCCGCATTGGGAAGTTGAGAAAAAAGTTGGTAACCAAACTACGCCGTCACGTCAGGACACCAGTATGAGCGAGTCAACGGCCTCTTCGACCTCCTGCCCAAAGTGCGGGGCGGCGTTGCCTTCGACCGCCACGGCTGGCCTCTGCCCGCGCTGTCTGATGGCCGAGGCGATGGCACCAACACAAGTTGAGGCGGAGCCGACCGCACAGCGACCGCTGCCACTTGAACAGATTGCGCCGCATTTTCCACAGCTCGAAATCCTCGAATGTCTCGGACGTGGTGGAATGGGGGTGGTTTACAAAGCGCGGCAAAAGACCTTAAACCGCTTCGTCGCTCTCAAACTCCTTGCGCCAGAGCGGGTGCTCGACCTTCAATTTGCCGAGCGTTTCACACGCGAGGCCCAGGCACTGGCCGCTTTGAACCATCCGAACATTGTCACCATTCACGACTTTGGACAAACCGGCGGATTTTATTATCTGCTGATGGAATTTGTGGACGGTGTGAACCTGCGCCAGCTCTTGCGGGCGCGAAAATTCACTCCCGAAGAGGCGCTGGCCATCGTGCCGCCGCTGTGCGACGCGCTGCAATTTGCCCATGACCGGGGCATCGTTCATCGCGATATCAAGCCGGAGAATCTCCTGCTCGACAAAGCAGGCCGGGTGAAGGTTGCTGACTTCGGCATTGCCAAAATGCTCGGCACGGTCAACGCCAGCGGCCATGCTGGCGAACCCGCCGCACGGGAAAATGCCACGCAGACCGCCGTTGGAACACCCAGTTACAGCGCACCCGAACAGAAGACCGATCCGCAGCGCGTGGACAGTCGCGCCGACATTTATTCATTGGGTGTTGTTTTTTACGAGATGCTCACTGGCGAATTGCCTGGCAAACGCATCGAACCGCCGTCGCACAAGGTTCAAATCGACGTGCGGCTGGATGAAGTGGTGTTGCGCGCGTTGGAAAAGAAACCCGAACTCCGCTACCAGCAAGTCAGTGAAGTCAAAACGATGGTCGAGACTATCGTGGCGACGAACCCCGGTCCGATTGTGCCGCCCGCTCACTCTCAAACGTCCACTCAAATTATGAACACAAACACCAATAAATCGTTTTGGCGCGGTGCCTTCATACTTGTCCTCGCGGTCCCGTGCCTGGTCCTCGGCGGCCTTGCCATTCTGTTCTTTCTCAAAGAGAAGCCGATTGTGGGCACGAATAGCACCAAACTCAGTCAGTTTTCCATCACGCCGTCGGCAGGCCTGGTGGAACTGAAATTGAAATGGCCGCCTGGCAAACGCTACGTGCTGAACTTTGATCTGAAACAGAACACTGCCTTCCTCCTCCGGGGCCGCTCCAACACGGTCAAGGAGGACATTACCATGGGAAATCAAGTCGGGCTTACGGTGTTGCAGGAAACCCCCGACGGCGGACATGAGTTGGAATTAGAATTCCTCAGCGCCCGGATGGGCATGAAAATGGGAGACGATTCGATACTGGATTACAATTCGGCGAACCAATCAGCGGCGGACAAAACCAACGGAGCGGCAGCGGTGTTCGGAAAGATTGTCGGCTCCAAACTCCGCTATTTCCTCAATGCCAGCAACGACCCCGAGCGCCTGGAAGGCGTTAGTGAGGTGGTCCAACGGATCAAGTCCGTTCCGTATACGGACCCTCTCACGGACGGCATCAAGAATATATTTGGCGCGGCCTTTTTCCAGCAATCGACGAACACCAGCCCTTTCCTGCCGCGCCACGCCGTGCAGCCCGGCGATACTTGGCCTTCTCATACCGAATATCCGGTGGCCACCGTGGGTATCGAGGTGTTGGATTGCAAGATCGTTTTCCAAAACTGGGAAATGCACGAAAACCACAATTGCGCCCGCCTGGAGCTTCAGGGAACCATGAAAGTCAAACCCGATCCAAATTTAAATCGGGATGAGACACACTATCACCCCCGCGACGGCGTCTCTGAGGGTGTGGCCTGGTTCGATCCGGAACTGGGGCAGATCATTGAAACCGATCTGAAGGATGACGTCAATGTGGACAAGAAGACATCCATGGACGCGAGCGGCCACCCGCTGGCCACCGATCAGATGCAAACGATCACGACACAGAGGCATCAAGTCTACACCATCAAGCTGGAAAGGTGAAGCGACCCGGCTGACCGGATCCTTGCTCGTCAAGCGGCTTGGGCGACTAATTTCTCCTTCACTTTGGCCTTGGCCCATGCCGCTGGTATGAACGTTTTTATCTCGGCGATCTTGGCTTCCGGTAAGCGCGTGAACCAATCCTTGAGATAATCGGCCGGTACTGGCGTTAATGGGAGCCGGCAGGCGGGCGGGTGGGGGTTACAAACAGGTAGTAGCGCTGGCGTGTGGTCTTGGTTTTGCCGGACATTAAAAAACGGCCTTTGGTCTTCGTCGTTTCGGTCCACAGCGGCCCGCGAATGGCCAGGGTTTGGCCAAGCGGCACAATGTATTTGGTGCTGGCTTCCACGACGCGAAAATGAGGCAGCGGAAACACGCCGGTGATCGGTTTGCCGCCAGTCATGGCTGAAACTACAAACTTGCCGGGATCGTCGTAACCCAGGAACGTCGTGAAACTGACAAGAACATCCAGCCGCCATGTATCGTTGTCCTCCACTGTGGAATGAATGTCCATCGCAAGTCCGAGACCGATGTCGTCGGTGAAATAGTTGATGGAAGCGGCGTTGGTGGGAGAGGTGTCGCTCGCCGCCACGCCCGTCACGATGGGGTCGATCTCTCCAATCGCGAGGCGTGTTTGAAGGCCCGAAATGCTTTCGGTTGCCGGGATGAAGATAAAACCGCCTCCCGTCCGGGCAATAATTCGATTGCGCAACGCCGCAAACTGTTCCGGTTGCAAAAGGGCGGATTGACCCTCGGTGCGCAGACGATCCACCACAAGGTTTCTGGGGTGATTGTTCGTCTGGTTGACAAACGATGCTTTCAAAGCGTTCGAATCGCGGCTGGTTTCAAAACCGGGGTTATTGGTCGGAACCAGGCCAAAGACCCAATCTAATCCTATGTCGTCGGAGTTCTTTTCCGTAATAATCACGGCTTGAACTTGCAATGACACCTTGGGCAGCGGTTTGGCAGTGACGGCGGCGGAAGCCACAAGCATTGTCACGGGAGGCGAACTGTTGCAGTTCGACGTGGCCACCCGGTTGGTCACCAGCGCGAAAACAGGCTCTGCTGAAATATTGCTGCCGTTATAAACCCATTGATAACTCAAGGGCGCGGACCCGGTTGCAGACACCGTGAATGTCGCGCTTGCCGCCTGGATATTTGTCAGAGGCGCAACATCAGCGAGCATATTGGTCACAGCCACCAGACTGTTAGATGTATTGACAGACGTTTGATTCGTGACTGGAACGGACGCCGGAAGGGCGGGCGGAGTCTCTGCGCGGGCCGGAACGGCGGCGGCAAACAAAGCCAATATCGAGCCGGAAAGCCCCGTTTGAATGGGTAGAACAGCGGACGCCAGCGCAACAAAAACTGCCGAAAGATGAGGCATCCAGCGCACCCACACAGACGATGGCCGCCAATCCCGCGGTTCACGAAGAAGCCACGCAATCCGGGCCGCAAGCTGCGAGCGCGGGCCGCTGCCGCCAACGCCCAATAAGTGCGCCGGGCCGCCCGCTGTTAATTCGCGGCCAAGACGCACCAGGCATTCGGCCAGGGCGCACGGGCCGCCGGGGATCAAGGCGCTGGCTTCATCTGCGGCGGCTTCCGCGGCGATTTGCAACTTGTTGCGCGCCCACCAAACGAGCGGGTGCCACCAGGCCACGGCGATGACGACGTCGCTCACCATCAACCAAAATGGATCATGAGCGGCAAGGTGCGCCATTTCGTGCGCGAGCATTGCACGCTTTTCGGCCGAAGAAAAACGGGTGGCAAAATCAGGCGGCAGCGCGATGGTTGGACGGAAAACACCGAACGCCACCGGTCCGCGCAGGCCGGACCAAATCTGCGATTGGACACTGCCCAAGCCGAGCGGCTTTTGCAGATCAGCGATCAACTGGAGAGAATCCTGACCGGCGGGCGCGGCCTGGCGGCGGCGAACACCCAGCCAAATTCGGGCCACCAAAGCGCGTGCCAGAAATAGCGTTGCGCCAGCCAGCCAAGCCCAGCCCGGCCATTTCACCATGGAGGGCGCAGGCATAGCCGCCGGCGCAATTTCCGCCGCCCGATCATCGGGCCTCGAGACAAGCCCGGATGACGGCAACACCGTAGCGGTGATGACAAAGTGACGACGTTGTTTCAGGTCTGGACCGGTCATTCTGTCGCGGAGACCGGAGAATTCCACAATCAATACAAGTGCCGCGCTGGCAAAAGCGGCCTGCCAGAGAATTCGTCGCGCCCGCGGCGAACGGAAGCAAACTTGAAGAACTGCCGCCCCAGCTACCAGCGCCGTTATTTCAGCGGCGAACCAGGCCATCAGCCAAAACCAGCTTGACAGGCTCATTTGGCCTTCCTTCTGGTTTCCTTGATGAGCTTCTCCAGTTCATTCAGTTCGCGACGGCTGACCTCGCGGGTGCGCAACAGATTCATGACCGCCCCCGCCACGCTTCCGGCAAAAAGCCGCTGCACGAAATGATCCCCCAGGCCGCGCGTGACTTCGTCGGCATCCACGGCGGCGCGATAGATGAAGGCGCGCCCTTGTTCGCGATGATCCAGCAGGCCGCGCGCCTCCATTTTGGCCAGCATGGTGGCGACGGTAGTGGGAGCGAGGGAGCGTTCCTGCTTGAGCATGGCATGGACGCGGGACGCAGGCATTTCGCCGTGTTGCCAGAGCAACTGCAGAATGCGCAATTGCAGGTCGCCAAGGCTGCGAAGCCGGTTCTTATTATTCATAACTATGACGGTAATACTACTATGGTAGTTGAACGTCAAGCGGAAATTTTTCGGGTTCTTAACCGGGCTAAAATGGTTGGCGCAAGACGTTGGCCAGACATACCATCGGCGGAAAGAAGATGATAAGAATCCGAAACTGGTTCGCGGTGGGATTGAGCCTGATGGCCGTCATCGCGCGGGCCAGCCCCGTGTCGCCGCAAGAGATGGCGCGGCGGGACGCGTGGGTGGCTGCCAATCCGGCGCCGTTCTCCTTCACTTACGGAGCGTGGTCATCGTGGCAGTTGCTCGCCTCCTGGCCGCGCAAAGAGAAACAACGGCGGCTCGATGCCAATCGCAGCGAGAAAACCGTTACTTGGACTGACCACGCCTCGGGTCTGACCGTGCGGTGCGTGGCGGTGAATTACGTGGATTTTCCAACGGCGGAATGGACGCTCTATTTTAAAAACACCGGCGAGAAAGACACGGATTTGCTCGCGAACATCCGGGCAATTGACGCTTCGCTCAGCCGTCAGCCGCAAGGCGAGTTCTTGTTGCGCCATTGGCTGGGCAGCCAGGCTTCGAAGGAAGATTACCAGCCGCAGCAAACCATGCTTGCGGCGAATGGGAGTTTGGCGCTGGCGCCTTCCGGCGGACGCGGCTCGTGCGGCGTCTGGCCTTATTTCAACATCGATTGGGGCGGCGAAGGGGCGCTCGTGGCCATCGGCTGGCCGGGACAATGGGCGGCCACGTTTGCGCGTGACGGCGGCACAAATCTCCGCGTGCGCGCCGGGCAGGAATTGACGCATTTCAAACTGCATCCCGGCGAAGAAGTTCGCTCGCCCTTGATCGCGATGCAATTTTGGCACGGCGGCGATTGGATTCGGGCACAGAACATCTGGCGGCGATGGATGCTGGCCCACAACGTGCCGCGGCAGGAGGGCGAATTGCCAAAGCCGTTCACCGCCACATGCATCGACGATGCGTTTCCCGGGATGTTAAGTACGGCGCAGGTTGAGATGAAGTCGATGGATGAGTATGTGAAGCACGGCGCGCCGCTTGATTATTGGTGGATTGACGCCGGTTGGTATCCTGCCAACGGCTCTTGGGTGAATACGGGGACATGGGAGCCGGATCCCAAGCGTTATCCGAAAGGCGTGCGCGAAGTCTTCGATCATGCGCACCAAGTGGGAATGAAAACGGTGCTGTGGCACGAGCCCGAGCGGGTCACGCCGGGCACATGGCTTTGGGAGAAGCATCCCGGCTGGCTGCTCGGCACGGACCCAAACACCCGCTTGCTGAATCTGGGAAATCGAGACGCATTGAACTGGGCGATCGATCATTTTTCCCGCCACATCACGGAGCAGGGCGTGGATCTTTACCGGCAGGATTTCAACATGGACCCGCTGGGTTGCTGGCGCGGCGGCGAGAGCGAAGACCGCCAGGGCGTTAACGAGATGAAAGATGTCGCCGGATACCTGGCGTTCTGGGACGGGTTGCGCCGGCGCCATCCTGGATTATTAATTGACAGTTGCGCAAGCGGCGGCCGCCGCAACGACCTTGAAACGATGCGTCGGGCCGTGCCGCTGCTGGTCAGCGATTACCGTTTTGAACCAGTCGGCACGCAAGGGCACAACTACGGCATTTCTTCGTGGATACCCTTTCATGGCACGGGTGTCTGGCCGGCCACGCCCTATGTGATGCGCAGTCATTTTCGCCCCTGCTATGCTTACGGAGGCGCGAATTTGGACCGGCCATTTGATTACATCACCTGCATCCGCATGGCTACTGAATGGCGACAGATCGCTAATGATTTGTTGGGCGATTACTATCCGCTGACCGCCTACAGTCTGGCGGGGGATGCGTGGATGGCATGGCAGTACGACCAGCCGGAATCCGGGCAGGGTGTGGTTCAGGCATTCCGACACGCCGAAAGCCCGTATGAATCCGCGCGCTTTAAGTTGAGGGGACTGGATCCCGGGGCTACTTACGAATTGCGCAACTTCGATGTGGAAGGAACCACCATCCTCCAGGGCCGCGAACTCATGGAACCCGGTTTGTTATTGACTCTCACCAATACCCCGGATTCCGCGGTCATTAGTTACAAGCGAATGAGGTGATCCTGCTCATTTTTGGCGCTCTTTTTCCAGCGCGTCGGAAAGTTCCTTTGTTTTTCCGGCGTGCTCGCTGGCCAGGTTGTGCCGCTCGCCCAGGTCGCTGCCCAACTCGTAAAGCTGGACTTTGGGCGCGCGGCCGGGCTTTTCGTCTTCCAGTATTTTCGGGCTGATGAATTTCCACAGGCCGTCGCGAAAGCCCAACACGCTGAAACCATCGTGCTCGACCAGTTTTTCGCGGCCGGTTTTTGATTCTCCGAGCAGCGCGGGCAGGACATTGCGGCTGTCCGGGGCGTCTCGCGCCGCAATTTTCTGGCCGATCAGCGCGGCGAAGGATGCCGGCAGGTCCATCAGGCAAATCAGCGCATCCGAAACACCGGGCGCCACGTGGCCGGGCCAGCGCAGAATAAACGGCACTCGCGTGCCGCCTTCGTAGATGCTGTATTTGCCGCCGCGCAAGGGGCCGGCGGGGTGGTGGCCGTTGAGATTCTTCACCGCGCCGTCGGCATAGCCGTCGTCCAGGACCGGGCCGTTGTCGCTGGTCACAATCACAATGGTGTTGTCGGCCAGATTCAGCCGGTTGAGCGTGGCCAAAATCTCGCCCACACACCAATCAAACTCCACAATCACATCGCCGCGCAAACCGCAGCCGCTCTTGCCGATGAACCGGGGATGCGGCACGCGCGGCACATGCGGATCGTGGGTGGCGAAGTAGAGAAAGAACGGCCCGTTTGTGCTGTGCTCGATGAAGTCCACCGCCTTGCGCGTGATGGTATCGGCCCTGTCCTGATCGATCCATCGCGCGGCGTGGCCGCCGCTCATGAAGCCGATGCGGCTGATGCCGTCAACAATAGTCCCGTCGTGGCCGTAACTGGGTTTCATGGTGAGCAACTCCGGATGATCCTTGCCGGTCGGGTCATCGCCAACTGGGTCGCCGTAACTGACGCGGATGGGATCTTTTGAATCAAGCCCAACGACGCGATGGTTCTCGATGTAAACGCAAGGCACGCGGTCTCCGGTGGCGGCCATTATGAAGCCATAATCGAAACCCAATTCAAGCGGGCCGGGCCGGATGTCGCCGTTCCAATTCGCCCCGCCCGGACCGCCAAGGCCGAGATGCCATTTGCCGATCGCGCCCGTGCGATAATCCGCCTTTTTGAGGATGGATGCCAGCGTGGCATGGTTCGGATCGATGATAAGCGGAGCGTCGCCGGGCAGGATGCCCGTGCCTTTCTTGCGCCACGGATATTCGCCGGTGAGCAGCGAATAACGCGACGGGGTGCAGGTGGCCGAAGTGGCATGGACATCGGTGAAACGAAGCCCTTCCCGGCCCAGACGGTCAATGTTGGGCGTTGGAATTTTCGTCGCCCCGTAACATCCGGTGTCGCCGAAACCGAGGTCGTCGGCGAGGATGAGGACGATGTTGGGTGGCGCGGCGCGGACCGTTCCGGCTAAGGCCAAAATGGCCAGCAATGCGAGCAATCGTGTCTTCATTAGTTGGTAAACGGCACGGCCCCGTCGGCGTCCACGGGATAGCCCTGTTGCTGTATGTAAACGGTCGAGGGCAGAAACTGGTCGTGGGTTCGGCGCAGTTTGTTTTGCAGCGTCTGGTCCAGTTTTTTCTGCCACTTTTTCCCGGATGGCTGGTTCACCAGATTGGTCAATTGCAATGGGTCTTTTTCGTTGTCAAAAAGCAGCCATGGGCCATCCAATGCGCGCACGTAAGTAAACCGCTCCGTGCGAATGCCGCGGTATTCCCTGCCGCCCTTCCCGTGGGACCAGTCGCTAAACGGCGCCACGCATGAAATGAGAGCGGCTTCGTCCGATGGATTTCTTTTGCCGCGCATGTAGCCGCTATAATCGATGCCCTGCACCGTCGGCGGAATGGGCGCATGACACAGACTGAGCAAGGTGGGCATGAAATCCTCGGTGGTCAGGACCGCATCCAATCGGCGGGCCTTGATGCCAAGGCCCGGAGGACAGCGAAAGAGCAGAGGCACACGAATCGATTCGTCGAAAGGCTTTTGCTTTCTGGCCATGCCGTGCGAACCGAGCATGTCGCCATGGTCCGAAGTGAAGATAACGATTGTATTCCGGTCCAGACTGGTGTCACTTAAAGTCTGCATCAACTGGCCCACGCAATCATCCAGCGCGCTGCAATGAGCGTAGTAACCGGCCAGATCGCGCCGCCATCCCTTGACCGGCCCGGGCGGCACGTTGCCCCGAAGCGTCAGTTTCACCGGATCATACAAGGCCTTAAATTTTTCCGGCGCGTTTCCATACGGGTCATGAGGTGGCCCCCACGAAAGCACGAAAAGAAACGGACGGCCGTTGGTGGCACGGGTGCGCAGATATTCCTGGGCATCGCGCGTTTGGGCGATGGCATCGTAACCCGGCCACAGTAATTTTTCCGGTGTGTCGCCGTAATAGAACGAATGGTTATAATTATGCGTGCATTCGAGGACCTTCCAATAATCGAATCCCTGGCGGCGCTCGCGCGGAATAAAGGCCGAACGGCCATCCCCATTGAGATGCCATTTGCCGACGTAACCGGTATCGTAGCCGTCGACCCGCAAAACTTTGGCAAAAGTGACCGCATCCGGGGCCAGCGGGACATCGTTCATGAAAACGCCGTGGGTCAAGGCGCGTTGCCCGGTCAAAAGCGAAGCGCGCATTGGACAGCACACCGGCACGCTGGAAACGGCGTGGGTAAAATTGACGCTCTCACGCTCCAGCGAATCAATGTGGGGAGTTTGGACATTGGGATCGCCAGCGTAGCCAAAAGCCTGGGCGCGCCACTGGTCGGCGATGAGAATCAAAACATTGGGGCCCGGCTCTGTTGACCTCGCCGCCCCGCCCAAACCGGCGAGAACCATGGCCGCGCAGAGAAAACGTTTCATTGCGCCTGACCCTATCGAAAAAATGACCAATTTCCAAGCACGAATGACCAACTTGGAAAGAGGTTAGCCTTAGAACGGGATTCGCATCGACAGAATAAAATTGTAGTTGAAGGTTGGATTTGCGGTGAGGGCGAATTGATAGGCCAAACCGATGCTCACACCCGCCCGGTTCCAAATGGGAAACCGGCCCATTAGAAATCCCGGGCTGCGAAAAACCTGGTTTTTGCCGGTGTGCCCCCGTTGCCCCAATAAGTATAATTGACATCAACTTCCGGCCACAAAAATAATCATGCTCTTTATAGTTATAAACATATAACGAGACGCAAGCGAAAAAACAAAAATAGTCGGGCCGCCCCGGTACATCGCGACCCCCTTGTTGGTTGAGAAGAGACTCCAGAGGGATGGGGTGAAGCAAGAAAATTTTGGGTGAAATATGGGGAGCTTTGATGGCCAGCAAATCGGCTGGG
>Ga0182024_10007526_pt1 | contig 23438 bp, 19 predicted proteins | sample P32metaG_FD_120480 | JGI IMG/M metagenome (GOLD analysis project Ga0182024, IMG submission 120480) | Permafrost microbial communities from Stordalen Mire, Sweden - P3-2 metaG (Illumina Assembly) | ecosystem: Environmental > Terrestrial > Soil > Wetlands > Permafrost | place: Sweden: Stordalen... | reverse complement strand
TGGACCTGTATACGCCGCTATATGTGCCTCGACCGACGGTCGTGCCCGAGCTGTTCGCCTCGCTGCGGCCAGTCACCTACAACAGCGACCTCAATATGATCTCAGGCGTGGCAATCGACGCTCCGGCCAAGAAGCCCATGGCGCATGCCAGGCGTCTTGCCGACGGGGAGCAAGTGGAAGAGCGGCAGGCCTTGGCGGCCGATAAAGCCGCCGGTCCCCAATTCGGCGCCGAACTCCGCAAGGATCTGGATCAGAAGATGGACCTCGGGGGATCGGGCGTCTCGACGATGGCGACGGCGACTAAGCTGGGCGACTTCTTCCAGTACGCCATCGACAAGCCGGTCAGCCTGCCCCGGCAGAAGTCTGCCCTTCTACCCATCGTCAACAAGGACGTGGAAGGGACGCGCTGCAGCATCTACAACGAGCGCACCCAGGCCAAGTTCCCCCTGCTGGGACTCAAGTTCAAGAACACCAGCGGCCTGCACCTGATGCAGGGGCCGATCACGGTGTTCGAGGGGTCGAATTACGCGGGTGACGCGAGGATTCTAGATGTCGAGCCGAATGAAGAGCGCCTATTGTCCTACGCCGTGGACCTGGGAACCGAGGTCAACCCGGTCCCTTCGTCCGACAACGGCCGGCTCACCACGGTCAAGGTGAACAAGGGCATCCTGTATTCGACGACCAAGCTGCGCGAGACCAAGACCTATACCATCGTCAATCGAAACGACTCCGAGCGGCTGGTGCTGCTGGAGCACCCCGTCCGCAACGACTTCCATCTGACCGACGACACCGCCAAGCCGGCCGAGACGGCCTCCGACGTGTACCGCTTTGAAGTGCCGGTGCCGGCCGGCAAGACGGCCACGCAGGCCGTCACCGAGGAGCGGATCATCAACGAGCAGGTCCAGCTGACCAACAGCAACGACGACCAGATCCGCTTCTTCTCCAACAGCGCCGTCAGCAGCCCCAAGGTCAAGGAAGGCCTCAAGCAGGCGCTCGACCTGCGCGGCGCGTTGAACAAGACGCAGCGGGAGATCGCCGAGCAGGAGTTGCAGCTCAAGACGATCACCGACGACCAGGCGCGGCTCCGCGCCAACTTGAAGGAGATGCCTCCGACGGCGGCGGCCTACAAGCGTTACCTGGACAAGTTCGACCAGCAGGAGACGCAGATCGAGAAGTACCAATCCGACATCAAGACGATGCAGGGAACGGCCCACCAGCAGCAGACGGAGTTCGAGGACTTCCTCAGCAACTTCTCCGCCGATTGAGGTCGAAAGAATCTCACGCAAAGACGCAAAGGCGCAAAGAGCCTCTTTGCGCCTTTGCGTCTTTGCGTGAGATCTTATTGTCCTAAGCCCGGCATCAGATCCGGGATCTTCGGCACGCCGCCTTCCGGCTTGAATTGCAGCCGCACCCCTTCCGCTCTTGTGCCCTCTCCCGCCGTCGGCTCCTCCCGCAGCGCGTCGAAGCGATACAGCCGCGACCGGCTCCGGTCCCATCGCAGCGTCCGGCCGTCGCGCAGCGGCAGCGTCGTGTACAGCACGTCGCCGGGGGCGTAATCGAACTTTTGCCCCGGCTTCGCGACCCGGAAGGCGTAGGCGTGCAGCGGCCGTTCGCCCACGCGGGCGCCGTCGTCGGCCGGCCGGAACACCAGCGTCGGCCGCGCCTCGCCGGCCGCCGGCGCGTGGTAGATCGTCAACCACTCGCCCGGACGCGGCTTCACGTCCAGTTCGTCCGGAATAATTACCGTTATGGATTCTACATCAATCGTAAAACTTTTTGTATCCAGAAAGACGGTCAAAGCATCCACCGGGTCGGCCGCGGAGGCGTCGGCGAGGCGCGCCAGGGCGTGGGCCAGGCCGCGCCAGCCGGCCAACTCCGTGGGGTCGTTCAGCCAATCGCGCACCGCCCGCCACCGCTCCGGCGTCTCCGCGTCGCCAGCCCCCAACTTGTCGCGCACCAGCGCCCGTGCCGGTTCCAGCAGCCGGTCGTAGTCGCGCCGCGCCCGCCGTCCCACCTCGTCGGCCACGGCTTGCGGCAGCCCGCCGTCGCGCACGAACTCGGTCGCGTACTCCGGGTAGGCGGCCCGCAGGTCGCGGAAACGGTCGCCCGCCCGTTCCAGCGTCAGCCCGTCCGGCGGCACGACCAGCACGGCCGGCTTGCCCTTCAGCCCCTCGATCAGGCCCAGCGCCGCCCCCACGTCCAGCAGCCGCCGCAGCCGGCCGCGCACCGCCTCCCACTGCGCCCGCGCCGCCGCCACCGCCCCGAACTCCTCCACGGCCGCGTAGGTCAACGGCGGGTCGATGTTCGGCACGGCGGCCGGGTCGGCGTAAGGCGGCTTGCGGGCCGGGTCGAGCTGGCGTTCCGCGTCCCCGGCCCAGCCGTTCCAATCCGGCCCGCCGGCGTCGTGGCCGGCGAACGTCCACAGCGCGTCTCCCTCGGCGTAGGCGTGCTGATACCACGTCCGCAGGGCCGCGATCGCCCCCAACAGCGCCTCGTCCTCCGCCGACAACTGGCGGCGCAGCCGGCCGGCGTCGGTGTCGTCCCAGCCGGGGCGCGGCGGCGCCAGCGGCCCGTCCAGCCGCGCCTGGGCGGCGTGCAATTCCTCCTCGGTCAGCGCCTCGCGCGGCCGCGGCGCCTCGTCCAGCGCTTCCAGCCACGGGATATACGTCTCCAATTCCGACCGCCGTTCTTCCACATAGGAACGCATGTCTCGCGGCAGGGCGGCGAAGTCGGGGGCGCCGCGGATCGCTTGCCACTGTTCGAGATACGGCCGTAGCCGTTCCGGCGAGCCGCGCAGCCGTTCCTCCGGCGTCTTCGGCTCGACGTAGCGAAGGGTTTCGACGCGGATTTCCAGTTCGGTCGGCGGCCGGCGCAGGGCGTCGGCCACGATCAGGGAGGTCGCCACCGCCAGCAGGCCCAGGAATCCGCCGACGACCGCGATGGTCATCTGGGCGAGGCGGTGGTTGGAGTGTTCGCGGCGTCGGCGGAACGTGGCCGCATGGCCGAGGCACTGCCGAAACAACTCGGCGACGCCGTAGGGGTCGGTCGGCTCGGCGGCGCCGCCGGCAAGCGGCGGACGCAGGACGGCCGTGGCCCAGAGGTGGAGATGGATGCGGCCGAAGGCCGGCGGCCGGCCCGCGAGAAAGGCCTGGAAACGGCCGCCGATGTCGCGCTTGCGCTGTTCGATCTGTTCCAGCCAGTCGGCGGTGGTCTGGCCCGGACGCGCCAGCCGGTCGCACTTGGTCAGCACCAGGAAGACCGGCAGGCCGCCGACGTCGGTGCGCAGGCCGCGGTACTGCTCCATCCAGCGGAGGAAACGGTCGAACTCGGCGAAGTCGGCGTCGAGTTTTTCTGGCGCCGCCGAGGCGTCCACGGCCAACACCAGGGCGTCGGCATGCAGCATCTCACGGCCGAGCGTGCCGGCGGCCGGGGCCGGTTCGCGGACGAGGGCGTCGGCGACGCGGCCGTCGCAGTCGAGCACCACGGCAGTTCGCGGGCCGTCTTCATCCTTTTCGGAGGGTTCATAGGTGAAGGAGTAGGCGACGACTTCCTCGTCGGTGGGGGCGGGGCCGTGTTCGTAGACGCGGCGGCGCAGGTCGGCGAGGTTGGGCGACGGGTCGGCGAGGGCACCGCCGAGCAGGTGCGGCTGCACGTCGGCGGCCTGGCCGAGCGCCCCCAGCAGCGACGACTTGCCGGCGCCGGGTAGGCCGAACAGCACCAGGCGCAAGGGGTCGTCGGGCATGGTTCACTCCGTCGGCGGAGGAGCGGGCAAGGCGAGCGGGGGGCGTCAGCCCCCTGATTCAGAACATTGCCGCCGACTCCATGCCGAATCAGGGGGCTGACGCCCCCCGCTCGCCTTGCCCGCTCGTTCACGTCACCTCGGCGGAAATTCCACCTTCAGCTGGGGGTAATCAGCGGCCAAATGTCGCACCTGCTCCGTTCGCGGCGCCGTCTCGTCCGGGCTTTCCTGTCCCGTCACCACGTCCAGTCGTTTCAGGGGCGGGTCGCCCTTGCTCCGCTGCCGGATCAATTCCTTGAGACCGGCAAGATTCATCAGGTCCTTTCCTCCTTCCACGCGGTAATACCGATGCTCGCTCACGGCCTGCTGGCCGTCCAACTTGCGCACGGCGTCGTCGGTCAGCACCTCCAGCCGCAGCACGCTTTCCGGAGATGGCGGGTTCGCTTCGTCCGGAGAGACCTTATCCTTGTCCTTCACGTCCTCCGCGACCTTCGCGGGACTTTTGTCCGTATCCGTCTTCGTCTCGCCGGGGCCGTTGCCGGGAATGCCGACGCCGTTGCCGCCGCCCAGACCCCAGCCGCCGGCGCCATGCCACAAACACATCGCCGTCAACACGCCCAGCGCCACGCCGCCTAGGCCGCGTATTACCGTCGTCGGCAGGGGGGGCAGTTTCTTCGTGGTCAGCGAGCGCGTCGTCAGCTGCGCGATCAGGCCGGAGCCGAAGGCGCCGACCGCCGCCCCGCCGACGATCATCAGGACCTGCTCAAGCAGGTTGGTCATGTCCATCGCGGGCGGAAGGATGTTAGCGATCACGGCTGTTTGCCCTCCTCCGCCCCGGCGAAGGGGCGGTCGTACTTCACCGGCGCGTCCGCGAACCAGTGCTCGTACTGCTCGCGCTGCGACTTCAGCGGGTATTCGCTGTTGGGGTCGCGCGGGTAAAGGATGACATAGTAGACCTCATGCGGCCCGCCCGGCCCGTCGCGGTCGCGGCGGATCAGGGCGCGGGCGTCGGCCTCGTCGCGGACCTCCACGCGATCCGGGTTGCGGTAATACAGCTTGCCGTTGGACGGGTCGATCTCCAGCACGCGCGTCGCCAGCTGCTTGAGCACCTCCTTGGCCGTCTCCTTGCGGAGGCGGTCCAGCTCCTGGCGCAGTTCGCGCTCCTTGGCGTCGGCCTTGCGCTCGCGCTCCGCCAACTGCAGCTCGCGTTCGTCGAGCCGATCCGCGCGGGCCGCGTCGGCGGCCTCGGCCTCGCTCCCCTTCTTGACCACCGGCATCATCAGGAAAATGCAGAATAAAAGAGTCAGCACGTCGATGAGCGGGATGAAGAACCGCGTCACGCTGCGCCGGGGCATCTGGAGCATGGCGGCCCTCCAACTCTTGGGCGAGCGGCGCGGCGTAAGCCCGCCGGTATGAGATCGGTCCCGCGGCGCTATCCTACACCGGCGGGCTTACGCCGCGCCGCTCGCCTTCCTATCCGCGGCCGGCTCGGCCGGCGCCTCGCCGCTCAGGGTGCGGATGAGGTCGCGGCCGATCAGCACGATCCAGGTCGGCAGGATGTTCACCAGCGCCATGAACAGGCCGCTGCCGGTGGCCGTGATGGCGGGGGCGTACAGCGCCACGATCTGTTCGGGCGGCGTCGGACCTTTAATGGCGCCGAAGGTGCGCAGGATGCCGGCCACGGTGCCGAGCAGGCCCAGCAGCGGGAACCATTCGGCGGCCTGGGCGAGGTGCGTCAGCCACGGGTCCGGCCGTTCGTCGAACGACGTGCCGCGCCAGCGCATGGCCTGTAAGCCGAGGATCATTTGCAATACGAACAGGAACGCCCCGAGTCCGAGGATGAGGCCGTCGAGGGCGGTGAGGTGGTTGAGGTAGAAGGTGCGGGCGTCGTCCGGCAGGGCGGCCGCGATCAGCACGGCGGCCAGCGGCGGCAGGGCGCCGAAAAACAGCGGCAAAACGGTTCGGATCAGGAAGCGTCGCACGTGGGACTCCCCAACCGGTCCGCGGCGCTACGGACTGGTAGATGCCAATTGTAGCAATTCCTATGCCGGCTTCTTCCCGTCCCCTTCGCGCAGGAACTCCGGCAGCGCCTGCGGCCGGCCGTCGCGGTCCACGCAGGCCAGCGTGGACGAACCCTCCGCCAGCAATTGGCCCTCGCAAAACACCTCATAACGGTGGTCGATGCGCACCATCGTGGTCTTCTCCACCGTCGTCCGCACCGTCAGTAGGTCGTCGTAGCGGGCCGGCCGGCGGAAGCGGACTTCCACCTTGGTCACGACCAGCAAGAAGCCCTGGTCCTCCATGTCCTTGTAGGTCAGGCCGAGGGAGCGGAGCAGGTCGGTGCGCGCCTGCTCGAAATAGACCAGATAATTGGCATGGTGCAACAACCCCATGCGGTCGGTCTCGGCGTAGCGCACGCGGATGGTGGTTTCGCCGCTGGTCATGTCTTCTCCAGGGGTCAGGGGCCAGGGGTCAGAAATGAATGCTGACCCCTGACCCCTGACCCCTGGCCCCTCGCTGTCAACGAATCCGTCCGAACCGATTGAACGGGTAATAGATGGCGACGGCCTTGCCCAGCAGCAGCCGATCCGGCACCAGACCCCACGACCGGCCGTCGGAACTCTCGGGGCTGTTGTCGCCCAGGCAGAGGTAGTGTATCGGGTTGGGCTGCACGTACATCGTTTTGACCGGCAGGTGCGCCAGTTCGCCCCAGGTGGTCGGGTCGTCGTAACGGACGCCGTAACCGGCGTCGGAGCGGCCGGGGTTGCCGCCGACGCCGACGGTGTAATAGCTGTCGCGCCACAGCTTGACGCCGCGCACCGTCGCCGCCGTTCCCTGGACGCCGATGCCGGCCGGCCGCTCCAGGTCGTTCTCCTTCGTCGGCCCTTGGTTCTCCGGCGGCGTGTAGGTCACGCCGTCGCCGAACGGCAACGCGTCGTCCACCCAGACCGTCAGCCGTTCGTCCACGTCGGCGAAGCGCACCGAATGCGTCCCGGACTTCAGCCCCGTCAGTTTGTGGTCCAGAACGGTTTCCTGATCGCCCTCGATGCGCACCAGCTTGCAGTCGCCGTCGGCCAGGTTGAAACGCGCCTCGAAACGGTCCACGCCCTTGGACAGCTCCAGCGTCAATTCACCCTGAGCCTGGGGCACGTCCACGTCGCAGTCGAGGCTCAGGTCGCCGACCCAGTTCTCGCCGGGCGACTGGTGGCCGAGGCGCTGGCCCTCCCAGGTGTTGTAGCCCATGAAGTCGGTAATCAGCTCCGGCTTGTCGCCCATGTCGCGCAGCAGGTGATGGTAGCCTAGCCAGTGAACCTTGTCGTCGGACGGCGGGGCCAGCTGGAAACTGTGGTGGGCTTCGTCGGCCTTCCAGGCGGCGGTTATGTCGCGGTCGGCCCAGCGCGGCGGCTGGACGCCGATAAGGTCTTTTGCCGGATGGTCATTGTCGTAGACGATGCGCCGCATCGATAGGACGGTGTCCGGCGCCTTGCGGATGATCTGGAACGAGCCGTCCTGGAACAGCTGCTCGGCGTCGCGGTCGTTGCCGTGCACGTGGTCCTTCTGCCACAGCTCCTTGGCCAGTTCCGCGCGCTTGATCGGGTCCGGCTCCCTTTCCAGATCGAAATACGCCAATTGTCCGTATTGCTTGAGGAGCCGGTCGTGCATCTCGTCCGGCGTGGGGTCGCGGCCCAGCTCGTCGTGCAGCTTCTTCCGCACGTCCTCGATGCGCTTGGCGTCCGGCGCCGGCAGGACGTAGAGGTTGCCGTTGTGGATGGCGATGGTCTCGCCGGGCAGGCCGACGAGCCGCTTGATGTAGTTCATCGGCACGCCGTCGCGGAACGGCCCCGTCCGCGGGAACGACTCGTCGCCGGGGTACTTGAAGACCACCACGTCGAGGCGGTTGGGCGGCGTCTCGAACAGGTCGTAAATGAACTTGGCCACCAGCACGCGGTCGCCGGTCAGCGCCGGCGGGTCGTCGGGCGCGGCGAACCGGATGCGTTCGCGGCAGTTGGGGCAGGCGCCGCCGATGATCGGGTCGGGCGGCCCGCTCTGGGGGTCGATCTGCTGGCTGCAGTTGACCGGGAACTCGAAGCCGCACTTGGGGCAGACGACCATTTTCTGATAGCCGAGCAGCGTTTCGGCCATCGAGCCGGTGGGGATAACGAAAGCCTCGGCGGCGAACGACTTCAGGAGCAGCACCAGCACGACCACGAAGACGATGGTCTCGACGATCTCCCGGAAGCCGTCGGTCGGCGGGGCGTCGGAAGTGGTTTTGGCCGGTGTCTTGGCGGCTTGCGGCGCCTCCTCGCGGGCGGCCAGCGTCGAGCGCACCAGCAGGCCCGGGATGCCGAACAGCCACAGGAACAGGGCCGACCGCCAGGCCGGGCTGTCGGGCGTGACGCGGAGGCCCATGAGCCGGCTCAGCCAGTGTCGGTACTCCAACAGCTGGAACAAAGCCAACGAAACCAGGGCGGAGAGCACAACGGGCAGGGCGCTCCCCTGGGCCGCAAGGGCGGGGCCGATAAGGAACAAGCTCAGGCACATCAACCCCCAGCCACAGCCCAGTACCAATAGGGCGCCGAGGAGCCAGCTGGCGACCAGCTGGATTTCCGACCGCCCTTCCTCGCCGCCAACTATGACGGAGCGGGCGCCCGGCTGGACGCGCGGCGTCAGGCCGAGAAGGCGGACGAGGGAGCCGCTGAAGGCGACGCCCAGCAACAGTCCGCCGCCGAGCATGAGGATGAGCGTGCTAGTGGTGTTGGGCCAGCGGAAGAGGAAGATACAGATGAAATTGAGGAGGAACCCTAGGGCCAGGCCGATAACGCCGCCGAGGACGGCGTGGAGTACGGAGCGGAGCAGCCCCTGGGCGATGTCCGACGGCGAGGCATCGGCGTCGTCGGCCGGGGCCGTGGTGACGCCGGCGGCATGGGCCGGCGGCGCGTTCGCGGCGGTGGCGACGGCGTGCGGGAAATCCGGGGAAGTCGGCGGCAGGTTATCGTCGGCCATGCGTACACGCTTACCTTTCAAGACGGCCCGGCGAGCGGCGCGGCGTCAGCCCGCCGGTGCTTCGCTTTGTCGGAGGCGCTATCCTATACCGGCGGCCTGACGCCGCGCCGCTCGCCCTACTGGTCCGACTCCAGCACCGCCAGGAACGCCTCCTGCGGTATCTCTACTTGTCCGACCTGTTTCATACGCTTTTTGCCCTTGGCCTGCTTCGCCCAGAGCTTGCGCTTGCGCGTGATGTCGCCGCCGTAGCACTTGGCCGTCACGTTTTTCTTCATCGGCGCGATGTTCTCGCGCGCGATGATCCGGCTGCCGACCGCCGCCTGCAACACCACCTCGAATAAATGCCGGTCGATCTCCTCGCGCAGCTTCTTCAACAAGTTCCGCCCGCGCCGATCCGCCGTCGCCCGGTGGACGATCGTGGACAGCGCGTCCACGCGGTTATGATGGACCAACACGTCGAGGCGCACCAGGTCGGCCGGGCGGTAGCCGAGGAAGTCGTAATCCATCGTGCCGTAGCCGTGCGTCACCGACTTCAACTTGTCGTACAGGTCGTAAATGATTTCCGACAGCGGCATCTCGTAGGCGAGGAAGGCCCGCGTCGGACTGAGGTATTCGGTGCGGACGTAGACGCCGCGGCGCTCGGTACACATCTGCATGAGAGCGCCGATATTCTCCGACGGCAGTAGGAAATTGATGCGCACGAACGGCTCGCGGAACTCCTCGACCTGGCCGCCTTCCGGCACCTTCTGCGGGCTGTCGATGACCAGAGTTTCGCCCTTGCGCGTCAGGATCTCGTAGGTGACGTTCGGGGCCGTCTGCACCAAATCCAATTGGCTGTCGCGCTCCAAGCGCTGCTGAATGATCTCGCGGTGGAGCATCCCCAAAAAGCCGCAGCGGAAGCCGAAGCCGAGGCCTTCGCTGACCTCCGGCTGGTAGGTGAAACTGGAGTCGCTGAGCTGCAACTTGGCCAACGCCTCGCGCAGGTTCTCGAACTCGTTGTTGTTCACCGGGTACAGCCCGCTGAACACCATCGGCTTCGGCTCCTTGTAGCCGGGCAGCGCCGCCGCCGTCGGGTTCAGGGCGTCGGTCACCGTGTCGCCGATGTGGACGTCGGAGAGCGTTTTAATCTGGGCCATGAAGTAGCCGACCTGGCCCGTGCCCAGCGCCTCCAGGGCCGTCGGCGCCGGCCGGAACTGGCCCACGTCGGTAACATCAAATTCCTGGCCGCCGCGCATCAGGCGGATGCGCTGCCCCTTCCGCAGCGCCCCCTCCATGACGCGGACGTGGACCACCACCCCCTTATAGGTGTCGAAATGGCTGTTATAGACGAGCGCCTTGAGCGGCGCGTTCGGGTCGCCCGGCGGCGACGGCACGCGCTCGATGATGGCTTGTAAAACCTCTTCGACGCCGGCGCCGGTCTTGCCGCTGGCGCGGAGCACGTCCTTGGGCTCGACGCCGAGGGCCGACTGCATCTCGGCGATCACGTCGTCGGGCCGGGCGATGGGCAGGTCGATCTTGTTGAGCACCGGCACGATGGTTAGGTCGCCCTCGATGGCCAGGTAGGCGTTGGCAACGGTCTGGGCCTGGACGCCCTGGAAGGCGTCCACCAGCAGGATGACGCCCTCGCAGGCGGCGAGGCTGCGCGACACCTCGTAGTTGAAATCGACGTGGCCAGGCGTGTCGATGAGGTTCAGCTCGTATTTCTGCCCTTTATATTCGTAATAAATGGTGACGGGGTGCATCTGGATGGTGATGCCGCGTTCGCGTTCGAGGTCCATGTCGTCGAGGACCTGGTTGCGGAAGTCGCGGGCGGTGATGGCGCCGGTCTTGAGGAGGAACTGATCGGCCAACGTGCTCTTGCCGTGGTCGATGTGGGCGATGATGGCGTAGTTGCGGATGAACTTCGGGTCGGTCATGGGGCTGAACGGTCCCTCCTCCGTACCGGGCCGCGGCGAACGGTCGGCATAAGGCTCAGGATACCAGCTAATGGGCCGGGCGGATAGGGCAGGGCGCGTGAGGCGAGCGGGGGGCGTAAGCCCCCTGATTTAGCATAGCACCTCGGAACAGATGACGAATCAGGGGGCTGACGCCCCCCGCTCGCCTCGATCCCCTGGCGCGCCAACGGACCTAAGCCGCCTCGCTCGCCGGCGGCGCGTCGGCCGGCGCGGCCTTCGCTTCAAACAGCCGCGAGCGCCGCAGCCGCAGCCGATGGAGCCAAAACTGCCCCACCACGCCCAGCGTGGCGAAGCCGTATTTCAGGCTGCGCCGGAAGTTGATGCTGCTGGCCTCGGGGAAGTAGCGCACCGGCACCGGCACGTCCCCCACGCGGAAGCCCAGATGGACGGCCTGCACCAGGAATTGCGTGTCGAAGACGAAGTCGTCGGAGTTGCCCTCGAAGGGGATGCGTTCCAGCACCTCGCGGCGGTACACCCGAAAACCGCTGTGGAAATCGCCCAGGTTCTGACCCAAGGCGAAGTTCTCGGCCAGCGTCAAGAATCGGTTGCTGATGTATTTATACTTGGGCATTCCGCCGGCCAACGCCTCCTGGCGGGAGCGGATGCGGTTGCCCACCACCACGTCGCAAATGCCCAGTTCGACGACGCCGACGGCGTGGGGAATCATTCGGCTGTCGTACTGGTAGTCGGGGTGGATCATCACCACCACGTCGGCGCCGCGGTCCAGGGCGTTGCGGTAACAGGTCTTCTGATTGCCGCCGTAGCCGCGGTTGCGCGGGTGTTCGATCACCGTCAAACCCATCCGCCGGGCCAGCTCGACGGTTCCGTCGGTGCTACCGTCGTCCACCAGGATCACCTCGTCCACCGAACCGACGGGCACGTCGGCCAGGGTGGCCGCCAGGGTCTTCTCGGCGTTGTAGGCCGGCAAAACGGCGACGACCTTGTGTCGCCGGTGCGGCCGCCGATCCGACTCCGGCCCCAGGATGCGCTCGACGGGAAAGGCCTCGCGGTGGGGCGGTCCCGACGGTTGAGTCCGTTTCTGCATTGCCAAACGCCCTCCAGAAGACCGATCAATACCCTTGCCACGCCCGGAGGACGACGGCGAACGGCCACACCGCGGCGGGCGTCAGCAGCCACATCGGCCAGCGCTTCCGCGCCTGAACGCTCACCAGCCAGGCGCCCAGCGGAAGGAAACAGAACAGCCGCGTGTAGCCGAACAGGTCCATGTAGAAGGGGGGACCGCCCAGGACCGCCAGCCCCACGCCGCACAGGAGGACCGCTTTAAGCGTCCAGTCGGCCCGGAAGGTGGTCAGGGCCAGGGCCAGCAGGATTTGCACGGTCAAATACGACAACCCCAGGAGGTTTTGCAGCGCCGACAGGCGGCCGCCGGAGTCGCCGGTCGGGTGTACCCAGCGGCCGATCATGCCGGCCAACGGCCAGGCGAAGAGGCCTTCACCCGACTGGAACGGCCACCGTTGGTAGCCGAGCCAAAGGGCGCCGATCCAGACGAGCCAGACGACGATCACGGCGGCTAACCCGGCGGCGGCGCGGGGCCGGCGCGCCAGGACGGCGGCGGCGAGCAGGATGGCGACGACCGCCAGGTTTTGCTCCCGGCTGAACAGCGCGGCGGCGGCCCACAGCGTCAGCACCCACCAGCGCCAACCCAGGAGCCACCCCGCCAGGAGGCCGAAGGCGGCCAGCGTGGACAAGGGATCGGTCAGGTCGCGCAGGGCCGGCAGGCCGGCGTTGACCGCCAACGGCAACACGAACCCCCACCACGGACTCAGGCCGTGGCGGACGGCGACATAGGCGCCGAGCAGGGCCATTCCGGCGATGACGGCCAGGTTGACGGCCGGCAAGGCCCACAAGAGCAGGTACGGGTTGCCCGCGGAGAGCAGCCAGGCCAGGGCCGGGTAGAGGATGCGGACCTGTCGCCGCGCCGGGTCGTCGAAGCCGCCCCAGTCGTGGGGCTTCCAGGGGGAGCGGGCGAGGGCGTAGTAGAGCTTGCCGTCGTAGCCGCCGGTCGGGAAGCCGACCCGAATGGTTTCGTAAGGCGGCCGGCCCACGTCCTCCCGGCCCGCGCAGACGAGGGAGGAAACGTCGCCGCGGAAGGCGGCCACGTACAGGGCCATTATCGCCGCGTGCAGGGCGACCGCCGCCACGGCCGGCCAGAGCAGGCGCGACCACGGCCCCACCGACGGCGCGTTCATCGAGGCGGCCATTCCCATTTCTCCGCGAGAAACGGCGCGGGGTGGTGTCAGGAAGCGGAAGGCTTTTAGCAGTCTCTTGGGGCGGAGTCAATGGGGGACAAGGACCGGCGGCCAGGAGAATTGCAAAGTCGCCTGCCGTCGCCGTAAGTCCTTGAGCGATGGTCGGGAGGCCACGATCACTAAACGACTTATGGCGTGCCAAACGGACTTTGCAATTCTCCTGGACCGGCGGCGGGGCGGGTGGATGGGGCAAGGCGGGGCGGGTATAATGAGTGCGGGTCGCACTGATATTAAGGAGGGCGTTCCATGATTCGGCAGATCTTCGCGAAACCGTCTGAGGGCGGTTCGACGCCCCGCCGTGAGGTCGTCATGGTTGAGGAACAGCTCAGCCCGGAGGAACTGGCCGCGTTTCACGCCCAAGGGGAACGTTTCGAGCGCAACTCCGATTGGCTGGATGCGCACGCTTCCGAGGTGTACGCCCAACACCGGGGCAAGTACATCTGCGTGGCGGCGTGTGAGTTGTTCGTCGCGGACACGCCTTTGGAGGCCATCGCCCTCGCGCGGGCGGCCCATCCGGAGGACGACGGCCGGCTGCTCCGCTATATCCCGAAAGAAAAAAGGATTTGTATCTATGCTCATTAGCGGCCATTGGCGTGTGTGCGAGGACGGCGGCGTACGGCCGGTGGTTTCGGGCAGGGTTTTGGCCGCGGACGGCTCTTGGCGCGAAGTGCACTTCCTCGTGGACACCGGCGCTGACCGCACCGTATTCAGCGCGGAGGTTTTGGTCGACCTAGGGTTGGCGGCTTCGGGGTCTCCCGTCCAACTGTCCGGCGTGGGCGGTCAGGCCGCCTCGGTCCCTGTCGATACGTCCATCAGGCTGCAACGGGAGGACGGCACGGCCGTCGCTTTTCACGGCGGTTTCGACGCCTTCACGGACCAGGACGCGCTGGATATGAGCGTCCTCGGACGCAACATTCTGAACCTCTTCGCCGCCATTGTGGACCGGCCCCGTGATGTCGTCTGCCTCATTGGCCAACGCCATCAGTATGTCATCCAGACCCTCTGAATGCCGTTCGTCCCCCGTCCGTCTACACTACCGATGCCCGCCCGACGAAAATCCCACCCCAGGAGAACCCCGAATGCGTCCCATCGTACTGAGCCTCGCCGCCGTGCTGGCGTTGGCCCCCGCCGCCGTTTTCGCCGCCGACAAAGAAACCGCAACAGGAGACAAGACCGTGCCGGCCGTGCTCAACTTCAAGATGAAGTCCCTCGACGGGAAGGAAACCGACCTGTCGCAATATCAGGGCAAGGTGGTGCTGATCGTCAACGTGGCCAGCAAGTGCGGCTTCACGCCGCAGTACGAAGCGCTGGAGAAGCTGCACGAAAAGTACGCCGACAAGGGTTTGGTGGTGCTGGGCGTGCCGGCCAACGAATTTCTCCATCAGGAGCCGGGCACCGACGAGGAGATCGCCAAGTTCTGCTCGTCGAAGTACAACGTGAAGTTCCCCATGCTCTCCAAGGTCGTGGTCAAGGGCGAGGGCATTTGTCCGCTCTACCAGTACCTGACCTCCAAGGACACCGACCCCAAGTTCGCCGGCGACATCGGCTGGAACTTCACCAAGTTCCTCGTCGGCCGCGACGGCGAGATCGTCGCCCGCTTCGACTCGAAGATCAAGCCGGACTCCAAGGACGTGGTCCAGGCCGTCGAGGCCGAGCTGGCCAAGAAGTAAGCGTCGGGAAAGCGAAACAGGCCCGCCCTCCGACGGAGGGCGGGCCCGTTCCTTTTGTGCCGTTGTCGGTGCCCCCGCGGCTCACAACCGCTTGCGCTTCAGAACCATTAACTGCCGGCCGGAGCCGGCATTCGCCGTGAATTCGGTCGGCCGCCCGTCCTCATCGGTGCAAATCGTCAGGGTGTCGCCTTCGAGTTTATAGATGCCGGGCACGACGTGGTCTCCGTCCGTCGCCAGCCACAGCCGCACCCCACGGCGGCCCAGCCACGCCGCCGGCCGGCCTATTCCCCTACGAAACTACCCCCATCGCCGCAGTGAGTCCGGCCGCCTGATTGGCGCGGCCGCCGCGCTCTGCTTCAATGGGACGGATTCCGGCCCGGGCCGGCCTATCCATCGGGCCGCGGCGGGGCGAATCCCAGGGGGAGCGGCATCGTGAAAAAGAGCGTCTTCGGAGCGGGTCTTTGTCTGGCAATCGGGTTGGCCGCGGCGGCGCGGGCCGCGGCGCCGGCCGGCTATCGGCCGAAAGTCACGGTCGCGGCGGCGACGCGCCTGGACTGGACGTTCGCCCTGTCGAACCAGAGTCTCGCCGACCCTCCCGCCGACTGGCTGAAAGATTACGACTCCACCAAGCAGCAATATGAACTGTACGTTCCTCCCAAACGCGACCCGAAGAAGCCGCTGCCGGCGATCGTGTTCATCTCGCCGGGCGACGAGCCGATGGGCTGGAAGGCGTTCGAGACGGTCTGCAAGGACCAGGGCTTCCTCTTCGCCGGCCCCCGCGACGCCGGCAACGACTGCCCGCCCAAGCGGCGCGTGCGCATCGTGCTGGACGTGCTGGACGACCTGCGCCGCCACTACCCCACCGACCCCGACCGGACGTACCTGGCCGGCTTTTCGGGCGGCGGCCGCATCGCCTGCGCCGTGGCGTTCGCCCTGCCGGAATGCTTCGGCGGCGCGATGCCGATTTGCGCCAGCGGCGACCTGCGCGACGAGTCGTGGCTGCGCCGGCGGGTCATCGACCGGCTGAGCGTCGCGCTGATGACCGGCGACAACGACTTCAACCGCGGTGAGGTGGAGCGGCTGCGCGGGCCGTTCCTCAAGGAGATCGGCGTGCGGGCGCGCGTGTGGCGGCAGGCCGGCCTCGGCCACGGCATTCCCGGAGAAAAACAACTATCCGAAGCGGTGAAGTGGCTGGATGAGGACGTGGACCGGCGGCGCGAGTTGGCGAAGGAACACCCGGCCACGCGCGTGGCCGGCGACGCGGCGCCGACCCGTGAGGACGCGGCCAAGGCGCTGCTGGCCGAGGGCAAGAAACGGCTGGAGGCGAAGGAAACGCTGTACGGCGGCCTGATGCTGTTGCAAGGCTGCATGAACCGCTGGCCCGATCTGCCGGCCGCCGACGAGGCGAAGAAGATTTTGCTGGATTACGACGGCCGCAAGGAGCATCCGTGGGAGGCCGACGACGTTGCGGAGCAGCGGCGTTTCCTGATCGCACAGGCCCACTCGCTGGACACCTACGCCTCCGGCGATTTTCCGGCGCAGTACGCCAAGGAGCGGCCGGGCGCGGCGAAGCAGGCGGTGGAGCTATGGCGGAAAGTGCTCGACGACGGCGCGGACGCCGACGCCTGCCGTGAGGCGAAGAAGCGCATCCCGGCGCTGGAGAAGCTGGCGGGGGGTGGATGAGGACGTTCGCCTCAAGCGGTGACGGCAAGCCGGACTTGATGCCCCCCCCGCCGTGTGCTGTGATGCCTGGAGGGGAGGAGGTGGGGGGGTGAGTCACAAGATCCTGGTCCGCGTCACGGCGCCGGCGGTCGTCATCGGCCTGCTCCTGTTCGCCGCCTGTCTCGCCAGCATCGGCTATATTAGCCATCTTCAATACAACCTGAATACGATCCTGTCCCGCAACGTGGCCAGCCTACAGGCCGCCCAGGAGTTGGAGATCCGCGTCCGGCAGTTGCGGCACCACAACCTGCTCTACCTCATGGACCCGGCCCGCGGCGACCTGGGGGTCATCGCCACCGATGAGCGCGAGTTCGAGAAGGCGCTGGACGCGGCCCGCGGCGCCGGCCACGCCGACGAGTTCCGCGCCATCGAGCGCGGCTACCAACGCTACAAGGAGGGGCAGGACGAGTTGCGGGCCGACGCCGCCCCCCGCCGCACGCCGGCCGACTTCCGCAGGCTCCTCGATTCGCATCCGATCCGCCGCGTCGTCGATCTCTGCGAGGACCTGGTGCGCGTCAACAAGGAGCAGATGGCGCAAACGGCGCAAGAGAGCCTGCGCGTCAGCCGCCAAGCCAGCTGGGCGATGCTGCTGCTGGGGTTGGCCGGCCCCGTCGGCGGGCTGGCGACGGGATACGGCGTGGCCCGCGCCCTGAGCCAGTCGATCTACCGCCTCAGCGTCCGCGTCAAGGACCTGGCCGGCCGCCTCGACCAAGACGTGGGTTCCGTGAGCGTGGCGGCCGGCGGCGACCTGCACTCGCTCGACCGGCAGATGCAGGGCATCGTCCGCCGCGTGGAGGAGGTCACGGAGCGCGTCCAGCAGCACCAGCGCGACATGCTGCGGGCCGAACAGCTGGCCGCCCTCGGCCAACTGGCCGCCGGCGTCGCTCACGAAGTCCGCAACCCGCTGACGAGCATCAAGATGCTGGTCGAGGCGGCGCTGCGGCCGCGCAACCCCACGCCGCTCAACGACGAAGACCTGCGCATCATCCACCGCGAAATCGCCCGCCTGGAACACACCGTCCAGGGCTTCCTCGACTTCGCCCGCCTGCCGGCGCCGCGGCGCGGCCTCCGCGACCTGCGCGAGATCGTCGCCCGGTCCTGCGACCTCACTCGCGCCCGGGCGGAGCGGCAAAACGTCGAGGTCGTCGTCCACACGCCGGACCATCCCGTCGTCGGCTACGTGGACGAGGGGCAGTTCGGCACCGTGCTCGTCAACCTGCTGCTTAACGCGCTGGACGCCATGCCGCACGGGGGCCGGCTGGGGGTCGAGCTGGAATCCGTCGAGGGCGGCGGCGCCCGGCTCACCGTCACGGACACCGGGGCCGGCATCGCGGCGGAGATCGCGGGGCGGCTGTTCACGCCGTTCGCCACCACCAAGGCGGCGGGGACGGGCCTCGGGCTGTCGCTGTCCAGCCGCATCCTGAAGGAGCACGGCGGCGAGATCACGGCGGGCAACCGGCCCGGGGGCGGCGCCGCCTTCGCCGTCGTCCTGCCGCCGCCGCCCGCGGAGGAACGCAATGGCGATCTTATTAGTCATTGACGACGAGGAGAGCGTCCGCTACTCGTTCCGCCGCGTCTTCGGGGCGGGGGACGTGACGGTGCATACGGCGGCGACGGCCGCCGAAGGCCTGGCCCAAATCGCCGAACACGCCCCCGACGTCATCCTGCTCGATTTGCAGCTGCCCGACCGGCCCGGCCTCGACCTGTTCCGCGAGGTTCACGGCCGCGACCCGCGGCGGCCGGTGGTGTTCATCACGGCCCACGGCACGACGGAGACGGCCATCGAGGCCATGAAGGGCGGCGCCTTCGACTACCTCGTCAAGCCGGTCGATCTGGAACGGCTCAGCCAGGTGCTCGACCGCGCCTTCGAGGCGGCGCGGCTGATGAGCGTCCCGGCCGTGCTTCCGGCCGACGACCGCGCCGACCGCATCGTCGGCCGCAGCCCGGTGATGCAGGAGATGTGCAAGGCCGTCGGCCGGCTGGCGCCGCAGGACGTGAACGTGCTCATTTTGGGGGAAAGCGGAACGGGCAAGGAGCTGGTGGCCCGCGCCCTTTATCAGCACGGCAAGCGGGCCGGCCGGCCGTTCTTGGCCATCAACTGCGCCGCCATCCCGGAGACGCTCTTGGAGAGCGAGTTGTTCGGCCACGAGAAGGGCGCCTTCACCGGGGCCGACCGCCGCCGCGTCGGCAAGTTCGAGCAGTGCGACGGCGGCACGCTGTTTCTGGACGAGATCGGCGACATGGCGCCGGCCCTGCAAGCCAAGATGCTGCGCGTGTTGCAGGACCAGCGCTTCGAGCGCGTCGGCGGCCACGAGACCATCCGATCCGACGTTCGCATCCTGGCCGCCACCAATCAGGATCTGCTAAAGCTGGTTTCCGAGGGGCGTTTCCGCAAGGACCTCTACTACCGCCTGAGCGCGGTGTCGATCCGCGTGCCGCCGCTGCGGGAGCGGCTGGAGGACGTGGCGGAGTTGGCCCACTTCTTCCTGTTCCGGTTCGACCGCGAGCTGAACCTGGACCTGCGCGGCTTCGGCCCGGAGACGCTGGAGGTCTTGCAGAATTATTCCTGGCCCGGCAACGTCCGCGAGCTTCAAGGCGTCGTCAAGCAGGCCATGCTCAATGCCTCCGGCCGTCTTCTGCTCTCCGAGTTCCTGCCGGAACATCTGCTGGAGACGGCGGCCGACGAGGCCGCTCCGGAGGCGGGCGCGGCCGCGCCGCTGGACTTGCAGGCGTTCATCGAGAACCAATTGCGGGCGCCGGACGGCCGGCTTTACGAAGAAGTGATCGCCGCCGTGGAGCGCGTACTGCTGACGCGGGCGCTGCGGCAGACGCACGGACACCAGACCCAGGCGAGCGAGTTGCTGGGCCTGAGCCGGGCCACGCTGCGGCACAAGTTGCGCACCCTCGGCGTGGCGGTGGAACGGGCCGTCGTGGATGAGGGGAAGGAGTGAGGGTCCGTTCGCGGCGCCGTTTAGCCGCGACCCGAAGGGGAGCGCTCCGTCCCCGCGCTCCCCTTCGGGGGCCGTCAGCGGAGCCTATGGGACGCCCAGATAATGGCTGCTGCCCCGGCGCCGACCAGCGCCCCCGCCGCAATGGAAGCGATCCATAAAACAGGCCCGTCCGGCACGTCGGGCAGGGCGTGCTTGAGGGCGGGCAGAAGGAAGAAGGGGGAAATGGCCGCGCCGAACGAGGCGCCGATGACGCCAACGACCAGGGAACCGGGCGTGCGTCGCAGTTCCGCCCGCAGTTCCTCGGGAGATTTCTCCCGAAGGCGGGAGCCTCGCAAACCACTCAAGGCGAACCAGGCGAGGCCCAGTCCTCCCAGGCTGGCAAGGAGCAACAGGCCCATGCCGAGCAACAGCCCGTTCGTGGAGTCGCCGAGGAGGCCCACGAGGAGAACGCCCAGGAGCGCCAGGCCGAGCACGCCGGCGCTGGCCGCCAGAAACAGCGGACGAACTTGGCCGGGGCGCGTTCTCATGAAAACAACTCCGCCACGCGGCAACTGAAGCCGGGAAGCACGTCCTCTCCGGTCAGGATTTCGTTCTCGCCCAGGACCACCATCATTTGGCCGGGACGGTAGACGGTCACGCTTCGGTCCTCCGGATCGGCGACCCAGATGAGCCGGACCTCCTTCTCCAAGTAATGGGCGATGCGCTTCTGAATGCGGGCGTAGTGATCGCTCGGCGAAACCACTTCAACGAGCAGATCGGGAGGAATCTTGATGTAGTCCACCGGCACTTCGGGCAGCCGCTTCCGGCTCCAGAAGGACACGTCCGGGCCGCGCACGGTGTCCGGGTCGCGTTCGGTGACGAAGCCGGTGTCGTTCGTGAACACGCTGCCCAGTTCCTTCTCATCAACATAAACGCCGATCCGGCGATCAATCCTGGAGCAGCAGTATCCGTGGCGTCCCCCTGGCGGCGGCATGGTGACGATCACTCCTTTCACCAGTTCTTGCTTGGAACCGTCCGGCGGGTCCGGCATTCGGAAAAACTCCTCCGCCGTGATCAGCTTCTGCGTAGCGATTGACATGGCGCCTCCTTACCCCTGACCCACATTGACCCACTTGCCGCCCTTGGCCGAGTCCAGGATCGCGTCCAGCACCAACTGCGTCCGGTAGGCGTCGCGGAAGTCGGGCATGGCCGGCTTGCCCTTCGCCAACCCGTCCAGGAAGTCCGCCACCTGATGCGTGAAGCTGTGTTCATAGCCGATCTGCAAGCCCGGAACCCACCAGTTGCCCATGTACGGGTGGTCGCTGTCGCTGACGTGGATGGAGCGCCAGCCGCGCACCTCGCCCTTGTCGCGGTGGTCGAAGTATTGCAGCCTATGCAGGTCGTGCAAGTCCCAGGCAATCGAGGCGTGTTCGCCGTTGATCTCGAAGGTGTACAGCGCCTTGTGGCCGCGGGCGTAGCGCGTCGATTCAAACAGTGCCAGCGAGCCGTTGCGGAAGCGGCCCATGAAGGCGCAGGCGTCGTCGATGCCGACCTTCTCCACCTTGCCCGTCAGCTGATGCTTGCGTTCCTTGACGAACGTCTCCGTCATGGCGCTGATGGTGTCGAGGCCGCCGTTCATCCACAGGGCCGTGTCGATGCAGTGGGCCAACAGATCGCCGGTGACGCCGCTGCCGGCCGCCGCCACGTCCAGCCGCCACAACGCCGCCCCGCCCTGCGGCAGTTCCGGATTGATCGTCCAGTCCTGGAGGAACTTGGCCCGGTAGTGGAAGATTTTGCCGAGCTTGCCCTCGTCGATCAGCTTCTTGGCCAGCGTCACGGCCGGCACGCGGCGGTAGTTGTACCAGACCATGTTGGCCACGCCGGCCTTCTCGACCGCCTCGACCATCTTCAGACCTTCGGGGCCGTTCATGGCCAGCGGCTTCTCGCACAGGATCATCTTGCCGGCCGCCGCCGCCGCCAACGCGATCTCGGCGTGCGTGTTGTTCGGCGTGCAAATGTCGATGACGTCGATGTCCTTGCGCTCGATCAGCCTGCGCCAGTCGGTTTCGACCGACTCGTAGCCCCAGTTGGCCGCGAAGGCCTTGGCCTTGTCGGCGCTGCGGGCGCAGAGCGCCTTGAGGACCGGACGGTATTGGAGGTCGAAAAAGTGGTTGACCTGACAGTAGGCGTTGGAGTGGGCCTTGCCCATGAAGCCGTAGCCGATCATGCCGACGTTGAGAGATTTTGCCATAAGTTCACCCCGTAGCGAAAATTTGAACCGCCAAGACGCCAAGAACGCCAAGAAGACAAAAATCAGGGTTCCAAGCCATGACAATCTCGAACCAATTTCTTTGTCTTCTTGGCGTTCTTGGCGTCTTGGCGGTTCAATCAAGTTTTCAGCCCGCGTACTGTTTCCGCATCTTGTCCAAAAAACGCTTGGAGTCGGCCGTCACGCTCCAGGCGTCCGGCCAGAAGCACAGGTCCACCACCCACCAGTCGTTGGGCACGCCCGCCTTGTTCAGCGCCGGCAGCAGCTTGTCGAAGTCGAGTTTGCCGGTCCCGAATGGGTTGTGTGTGCTGGTGTTGTGCTCGTTGAGGCTGCCGTCGGAGTCGATCAGGTGGACCTGCGTTATTTTGCCCTTGAGCTTGTCCAGAAGCTCTAGGGCGCCGCCGGGCAGCGTCTCCTTGTCGCCGACCTGGTTGGCGCCCACGGCGGCGCACATGTGGGCGTGGCAGGTGTCGTACATGACGCCGAAGTTGGCGTTGCCCTTGGCCCGCACCGCGTCCACGATCTTCACCACTTCCGACGGCTTGTTAAACAAAAAGCCCGGCTCGAACTCCCACGTCAGGTTCATGCCGTAGTCGGCGGCGATCTTGCTGCACTTGTCCCAGACCGTCACGATCCGGTCCATGCCGACCTTGGGGTCCATGCCGGAGGTCTGGAAGAAGTCGGGCGGCTCCACGGAATCGACGCGGATGGTCTTGATGCCGAGGTCGGCGGCGAAGGCCGTGTAGCCGAGGAAGGCGGCCACGTAGGGCGCCGGGTTCTCGTCGAGGATCGACGGGCCGGGTTTCTTGAAGCCCCACAGGTCCACAGCGATGCCGGAGAACTCCAGCCCGTGGTCGGCCACCTCTTTCTTGAGACGCTGTCGATCCGCCTTGGTGGGATGCGAGAACGGCGTCGGGTGGGCGCCGAAGCTGCCCAGCTCGACGCCGTCGTAGCCGAGGTCCTGGAGTTTGTGCAGGATGACGTGGAAGTCGGTGGTCGGCTTGTCCTGGTTGAAGAGGTAGGCCCAGCTGCCGATGGAGAGCTTTTTCATGGGGGTGGTCCTGTTTGGGTGTCCGGCGAGCGGCGCGGCGTCAGCCCGCCGGTGCGGCCTTACCGGCGGGCTGACGCCGCGCCGCTCGCCCATGCGGTTTACTTCTTCTTATAGTCCCCGATGTTCGGCGCGTCCGGGTTGGCGTCCGGCCCGAAGTAGCGCAGCGTCACCAGCGGCTCGATTCCCGTGTTCTCGAACACGACGCCCTGTACGGCCGCCTCGTGCGACACGAACACCTCGTCCTCCGTCAGCTCGCCGAACTGGATCATGGCCGGCGTCTGTAGCGCGAGTTTGCCGATCCGGCCCGTTCCCTGAACGGCGATGAGGCCGTAGGCGCCGTTGTCCTCGATCATGACCTTCGCGCCGGGGTGGACGGTCAGCTCCTTGGCGCTGAACCGCTGCTTGCCGGCCATCTTGCCGTAGACGACCCAGCGATCGACGTAGCCCTCCGAGGCGCCGTCGGCGACGGGGATCGGTTCGAGGTAATGGCTATCCTTGAAGTTCGGGTTGACGTTGCCCTCCCAGTCGAGTTGCTCGACCAAGTAATCGAGGTCCTTGTGCTTTTCGGGCGGCACGTCCTTGACCAGCAAACTCCACGGCACCGGCCGGCCCTCGACCAGCGACTGGTACATGCCGAAGACGTCGGAACCCCACTGCGGCTCGTAGGTGACGAGCGAACCGGGGGCGTGCAACACGCACGGCGGCACCAGCCAGCCCGTACCCGGTTGCAGACGGTAGGCCTTGCTGTGGTTGAGGATGAGATTGTCGCCCTCGTTCCAGCGCCCCAGGCAGCGGCGGACGTCTTCCTTGGTCGTGCCGGGCTCCAGG
>Ga0182024_10007525_pt1 | contig 23442 bp, 19 predicted proteins | sample P32metaG_FD_120480 | JGI IMG/M metagenome (GOLD analysis project Ga0182024, IMG submission 120480) | Permafrost microbial communities from Stordalen Mire, Sweden - P3-2 metaG (Illumina Assembly) | ecosystem: Environmental > Terrestrial > Soil > Wetlands > Permafrost | place: Sweden: Stordalen... | reverse complement strand
CGCTCGCGAATATTCTGGAACAATCGCGAACTCATGCCGCCGCCAAGCAGCGTATTCAGGATGTAGGAAGCGTAGCGGCGTTCGTGCGCCATGGGATGCGACGGCACGCCGATGCAGATTTGCACCTGTTCGAGTGACTTCTTATTGCGCAAATTGATGCGCGATGAAGTCTTGGGTTCAGGGGAATGCAATCCATTTTTCGCCGGTTTCACGTGCTCGAAATGTTTTGTAACGAGATCAACAAATTCCTTGTGATCGAGGTTTCCAGCAGCGCTGACGATCAGATTCCCCGGAGCAAAGTGATGGCCATAAAAACGCGAAACCACGGGACGATCGAATTTCTTGACCGTTTCGCGCGTGCCCAAGATCGGCAGCCCTAGGGAGTGATCTTTCCAGAAGCTCTGGGTGAAAATTTCGTGGACAAGATAGTCAGGATTGTCCTGATCCATTTTTATTTCTTCGAGAATCACGCCGCGTTCGCGCGCGATATCGCCCGCATCAAATATGGGGTGAAGGACGAGATCGGTGAGCACATCCATGGCGATGGGCAAATGCTCATCGAGAACCTTGATGTTGAAGCAGATGCATTCCTTGGCGGTAAAGGCATCCATGTTGCCGCCGATGGAGTCGACCTGACGGGCGATGGCTTCGGCCGAGCGCGTCTCGGTGCCCTTGAAAACCATGTGCTCGATGAAATGCGAAATGCCGTTCCATTCGGAATCTTCGTCTCGCGAGCCTGACTTCAGCCAGATGCCAATCGAAACAGAGCGGATGTGAGGCATCTGCTCGGTGATGACCGTAAGGCCGTTCGGCAGGGTTTGACGACGAATGCTGCGAGTTTCTTTAACCATTAGAAGTTCGTTTATCCTAGAATTTCGTATTCGGGTGTGACCTGAAGTTATCGTCTATTATTGTCCCACAAATGACAGGACTACTGGGCTCAACCAAAAATACCCTTATTTTGTTACACTTACATGGCTTCAGCCACAGTATCACACTAAATCAGAACGCAAGCGCGGTTCGATGGTCAATTCGTTCGATGACTCACTAAAGATGCCCAGCCCGACAAAAATTCTATTAGGCCTGAATGTGCAGGAACTTACGAATCTCGCGCTTGCGTCGGGACAACCAGCGTACCGCGGCCAACAGCTATTTGATGCGATTTACCGGCAAAAGATTGAGGGAGTGGATGAAGTTTCAACCTTGCCTCTGGAGTATCGAACTCGGCTAACAGACGAGGGTTGGCAGGTTGGGCTGCCTCGAATTGCGCGGAAGTTTACGTCGAGTGATTCAACGGTGCGGTATCTCACGGAACTGAGCGACGGCGAGACGGTCGAGACGGTCTGGATGCCGGAGGGAGACGGAGGCGAGACGGGCGACGGGACAGAAGCGGGCGACGAGGTTGAGGCGGGGAGCGCTCCGGCGGAATGGCGTCGCGCGACCATCTGCGTGTCAAGCCAGGTCGGTTGCGCCGTCAATTGCAAATTCTGTTTCACAGCCCTGCTCGGGGTCAAAAGGAATCTGACAGCAGGAGAGATAGTGGGCCAGATTGCCGCTGTCCTGCGCGATCAAGGAGTACAGCCGCCACTGCAACGGGTCAATATCGTATTCATGGGAATGGGCGAGCCCTTTTTGAACTATGACAATTTCATGAAATCCGTGAGCCTGCTGGTGGATGGCATCGGGATTCCGGAGTCGCGAATGACCGTGTCGACGGCAGGAATAATTCCGAGAATTAAGGATTTCGGAGAGGAGCCGGTGCGTCCGAAGCTGGCGATTTCGCTGAACGCGTCCAATGATGCAATACGCAGCGAAGTGATGCCGCTTAACCGCAAATGGAACCTGGCAGAGTTAATGAAAGCGGCGGGGGAATTTCCGCTGCGGCCCCGGGAACGGTTGACGTTTGAGTACGTCCTGCTGGCGGGAGTCAATGATTCGCTCGAGCAGGCGCGTGAATTGGTCGAACTGGTACGCGGCATCCGGGCGAAAATTAATCTGATTGCCATGAATCCTGGGAACGAGTTGCCCTACCAGATGCCGAAGCCCGAACGGGTGCTGGCATTCCAGAAGGTTCTGGTTACGGCGGGGATTCCGGCCTTCGTGCGGCGTCCGCGTGGCCGCGACATTTTTGCAGCGTGCGGACAGTTGAAACGGACAGTAGAAATCATGCCGGTTGGGGGAATCCAAAACGGTTAGTCGAACCAAGCGATCGTCGGCATGGCGATACGGTTCTCCGACAATGTTGCGGCCGGCACAGCTAGGAAGTGCTTCGGGCTGCGGATCGATTGAGAGCGGTGTATGAGGAACGATTCCTGGAATTGGCGGCAGCCCGAAGTTCGACACGAAAGGCTGCGAATGCCTGAAGGGAAGGCAGCCATATACGCCCTCCGTGTTCTTCGAGAATACGGCAGCATGCGCTGAGCGAGAGGGTGGTGGGCTTGTTTCCGCCTTCTGGAGCGAGCAGCGAAGTGAACGAAATCGACTCCGAAGAATCGCTCGAAAGCCAGTCCGCCGGATAAAAGTCAATAAACACCACATCGTTTTGACCCTGCGTGCGAATCCAGACGGTGGAGTTTTTCCCGGCATCCATCTGGGCGCTTATCTGTCCGGCAAGATGAAGGCAGACGTGAAGGACCTGGTTGGAGTCGGCAAGCACTTGCGGAAGGGAAGAGGCGAGTGCCAATTCGATCTTAGTGCCATTCGCTTCCAGCTTCGGAGCCAGCAGGCGTGCGGCGGTTTGCAGAACGGAATTGATATCGACTTGCGCAAGTTGCGCCGGCGATTGACGGGCAAAAGTCAGTAGGCTGGCAACCAGCGTCGTCGTGCGCCGAACCTGCTCCCCGATTTGCGCGGCCTGAAGTTGTTCCTCTGGCGGTAAATTCGACGCGCTAAGCAAATCGGAGTAGCCCAACATTGCAGTTAGCGGATTGTTAATCTCGTGGGCTGCACCTCCCACCAGTTGACCAAGAGAAGCCAGTTTTTCCGACTGGATCAGTTGTCCCTGCAAGGCCTTGAGATCGTCAAAGGACCGGCGTGAGTTTTCGAGAATTCTTGAAAGTTCGGAACGCAGCAGCCGTTGACGCCAAAAAACAACGATTCCCATCCCCACCATGGTCAAAAGACTGACCGCAATTCGGAACGACTTTACGGCAGGCGGAAGGTGTGAATTTAACTCAGCGTACATCGCTGCCAGAAGAAGACTGAACAGAGCCAGCATGCTAAGCCGAGTAATCCATAGGCCGAGTATGGGTTGCGAAGGTTTGGAGTCCGATAGGTTGAGGCGCTCAGCGAGCAACGGGATCGCGGCCATCCACGCCATCGAAACAGTGAGCGGAATGTCGTAGATGCTGCCGCTGTAATAAATCTTGTGGCTGAGTGCCCAGTTCGCAACGTAGGAACTCGAGGCATAGAGCGCGCTGGCGCCCAGCAGCTGCGCGTAAAGCTGCCGCCAACCGCCATGTGCGGTATAAGCGAGGATGGAAAGAGATATCAGGAAGACAATTTTTTCCGTCAAATAGGCAAGATTAAAATTGGCGCTGTAGAAGGCTTCGTTGACCTCCACCGTCTGCCACGGAATGACGGTGTAAACATAAACAAAAACCCACCACGTTAGCAGCAGGGTGAAGTCGAGCATGCGAATGCGTTCATTCCGTTCCTCTTCCCGAAGATGCGGAAGTACGGCCAACGCCGCAATCATCGGGACGAGATGAAGAAAGAGAACGACATCTCCCAGGAAAGGGTTGGGTACGTCGACACCTTTCAGGACCTCAAAATAGTTCCACATGCCCTGGTAGATGAGCCATAAGGCCATGCCCGCGCTCATCAGAATCCAGAAAAGACGAATGTGGAGGGTAGGACAAAATCGATTTGTAGTCTTAGGCAGGAAAGCGGCGGTGGCAACCAGCAGCAGAGTGCCCTGGATGAGGTCACTTGCAATGGTAAGCGGAGTTCCTCGTTGCATGACGACGGAAGCCGCTATTTGGGCGAAAACCAGCGCCAACACTGATACGCCCCAAACATGGTTGCGTTGGCCCAAACAAAATACCTCAATTACATTCTAGAGTGAGAGGGCTCTAAGGAAGGGTTACTACAGTAATTCACTCTGGTTCGGAATAGCCGATCACGGACGCCTGAAGTTAATTGGCAGTGGGCCTTTCTTTGGGACAATCCGGCCGCAGCGAAACTTGGCAGCGCAGGATCTCAACTCAGAAATCGGAATACGAAGCGCATGGAGTTTCGTTCCATTTGCCATTAGAATAGCCGTCTAACCATGCAGCTGAATTTAAGTTGCATCCTTGACCGGGCCCGCGTACCGCATTATTCATTTTTATTCATTTGTTAAACAGCGATTGCTTACCATAACTTGGGATTGCATAATCCCGATTGGCTTGGCGAAAGACTCTTGTCCCGGATGATCCCCCGATATCGAGACCTGTGGAGATTTCGCGCTCCCCTGAGTGCCGGAGAGATTCGGCGCACGGAGCGCTGGCTCGCGACCGCTCGCGTGGCGTTGACGATCGCCGCGGAATTAGCTTTGTGGATGGAGCCCGCCCGGGGCTTTATTTATTCGCGCTGGCTGTATTGGTTATTAACCGTATATCTGGTTCATGCGGTCGTTGTAATGCTGCTGGTGCGCTTCCGCCATCAGTCGACGAGGGCGTTTCGCCTGGTAGTGCACTCGGCCGACATCCTGTGGCCCGTGCTGATCTCGATGTTCGCGCCGGCGCAGCATAGTCCGTTCTTTCTCTTTTTCGTCTTCGTGATGGCGGCGGCAGCGTATCGCTGGGGGTTGTGGGAGACGGTGGGCACGGCTGTGATCGCGGTGGCGTTGTTGTGGATTGAGGCGTTTGTATTGCGCCTGGGCTTGGAACCTGTAGCGGATCAGTGGCTAAAGGTAGTGCATCAACCGCGGCTCGGTGTCAGCTTACGGGAGTTGGATCCGCAGCAGCTGTTTCTAAGTTCCGTGTATCTCATCGTGCTCGGTCTTCTGCTCGGGTACATGGCAGAAAATCAAAAAAAGGCGCGAGCCGAGCGCGCCGTAATTACCAGAGTCCTCAGTTCGACACGGGTGGAAGCGGGCCTTACTGGGAATATGCAGCAGATTCTCGGCGAGGTTACCAGCATTTACGGAGCGCGGCGTATCATTAGCGCTTCGCAGGAGACGCACAGTTATCGTGTCTTTCTTGCGGAAGTAAGCCGTGGCGACGAAGGGGTTCAAACTCTGCGCTGGCGTGAAGCTGCTCTGGAAAGTGAAAAGGTGTATCTGTTCACTTCGCCAGTGGATGCAATCTACGCGTCGCGCTCCGCCGATGGCTTTCAAACCGTGATGCTCGATGCCAAGGGAGTGCGGTTGCGCCATGCCGACACGGAATTCCTGGAGTCACTGGCGAAAGTCGAAAAGTTTGACGTTGTGGCCTCGGTGGGCTTATTGTTTGGCACCGAGTGGTCCGGCCGGGTTTTCCTGTTCGATCCCCAAAAGATGGGAAATCCGGAAGAAGAATTGCGGTTTCTACAAGAGTTTGCGCAGCAGGTGGGCCCGGCAATCTACAACGTCTATTTGGTTCGGCGGCTTCGCGAGCGGGCAGGAGCGCTGGAGCGAGCTCGTTTCGCTCGGGAACTTCATGATGGGGCAATTCAGTCGCTCATTGCGGTGGAAATGCAGCTGGATGTTCTGCGCCGGCAGTCCAGCACGCAAGCTCCCGTAGTGAATGCCGAACTGGGACGAATTCAGCAGTTGCTGCGCGAAGAAGTTTTGAAGTTGCGGGAACTGATGCAGGAGATGAAGTCGTTCGAAGTGGATGGGGATCGTCTGCTCGGCTTTATAACGGACACAGTCGAACGCTTTCGGAGGGAGACTGGGATCGCCGCGGAGTTTGTCAGCGAACTGGAACGAGTGGATCTCGCGCAAAAAGGCTGTCGTGAAGTGGCGCGTATAGTCCAGGAGAGTCTGGTGAATGTGCGTAAACACAGCGGGGCTCACCATGTGCTGGTGCGTCTCGCTCATCGCGCCGGTAATCTGCAACTGACGGTTGAGGATGATGGAAAGGGCTTTGGTTTTTCCGGAAGGCTGTCTGATATGGAACTTGAGAAGGGTGGCAAGGGGCCGGTGGTGATACGGGAAAGGGTCCGCTTGCTCGCGGGAGAAATCGCTATAGAATCTACGCCTGGTCACGGAGCCCGACTGGAAATCCGGATACCGCCATCAAGAAGGACGGAAACCTTGAGGACGGATCGTGGATAGGCTAAACATGGATAGGCTAAACGCGGACAAGCCGCTGGACAGGGCAAGCATGGATAAGCTAGGCATGGGCCGGCATAGCCGCCCGATACGCATTGTGATTGCCGACGATCACCCGATTTTCCGGGACGGACTGCGGCGCCTGCTCGAGTCGGAAGCGGACATGAAGGTCGTGGGCGAGGCTTGCGATGGCTTGGAGGCCGTTAAACTAGCATCAGAGTTGAAGCCTGACATTCTTTTGCTCGACCTGGCTATGCCGCATCATACCGGTCTGGATGCGTTGCGCGAGCTCAACTCCAACACTGGCGGCGTGCGGGCCGTGCGCATCATTCTGCTGACCGCTGCGGCAGAGAAAAAGCAGGTGGTCGAGGCTTTGCAACTAGGAGCCCGCGGTGTGGTCTTAAAGGATTCCGCCACGCAACTACTGCTAAAAAGCATACACGCCGTGATGGCTGGCGAATATTGGGTGGGACGGGATAGCGTCTCGAACCTGGTGCAGTACCTGCGGAACCTGATGCAGAGTACGAATGAAGAATCCAAGCAAAAGAAATTTGGGCTCACTCCGCGAGAGCTAGAGATCGTTTCGGCCGTGGTCGCGGGCTACTCAAACCGGGAAATTGCCGAGTACTTCAAAATTAGCGAAGACACGGTAAAGCATCACTTGAGCAATATCTTTGACAAGCTTGGCGTTTCTACCCGCTTGGAACTCGCGTTATTTGCCGTGAATCAGGGGCTTCCATTGAAAACTATTGTCTAGTATGGGCGACCATTTATGGGATGGTTTATCGACGACGGTTTCCCGATTTAGTGTGAATGCAGTTAATAGCACCAAGGTGCCATCTGCGGTCACGGGTGTGCCATTGGGGGGAAGACCCAATTCACGATATTTTTACAGGCACGGCGGCATTCTGACGCAATCACCGAAGTTGTCTGAGGAATACTGTCGACCCGGGAGCGAATCATGAAAGTTATGAAAGCAATTAACAGGTTGTGGGCTGAGGAGTCCGGTCAAGACGTTGCCGAGTACGCCGTGATGTTGGCGGTAATCCTCGTGATCGTCATCGGCACTGTCCGCTTGATTGGCGGAAACGCAAACAACGTGTTCTCGCAAGTCGGAACCCAGATGACGCAGTAGTAAGCGGGGTCTCGCCGCGAACATGCAGTGAGACCATTTCCCATTCCCTGCCTATACCATCCATTGGAAAGTGTCACCACGTGACGCAAGCGGTGAGGCATGCACACTTTACTTCAGAGCGCCATCGATTTTGCTTTTGGGTGGCGCAGCGGTTTACCGCTGCGATCCAAGCCCACTCAATTCCGCCGGCTTTAGCCGCCGACCGACTCCATCCGGCGCGATACCAGTTCCTGCAGTCCTGCCATTCTCTCGGACTCGTTGCTGCTCTGAAAATGTGCCCAATAGGCAATCGCGCTAGTGCCCCGAGGGCGCAGCCCCGCTTGGTGCGGAAGGTGGCTGATCGGTTGCTCCCGTAGTCATCCTCGTCAGGAAGGGGAAGAAAGGTGTCACTTCAAATGGCATTTTGTCGGCTGGGGAACCGATAGCGATGGGCTTGGTTTTGTTCAACGCCAGTTGATCGTTCCACGGGTCGACCTTGACCCTGCCGCCCAGCGGAAGTGCTGCAACCTGGTCCGTCTTCTTGGGGTCGAACTGCGGCGTATTCGTCATCAAAGGAGACATCTTGGTGGCGCTGCCATTCAGCAGGCTGTCCCCCAGATGCGCGCGGATCAAGTTCTTAAGGGCTGGAGCCCGCCATTGAACTGCTTTGAGGAACAAACCGGCGTTGGTCAACTTGTCCTTATAGGGCGAATTATTCAGCAGTTCCACAGCTTTTTTGTCAGCCGCTTCCTCTTCGCCGCGATCCCGGGCAAAATCCAGCCGCTGAAAAGTTCGTTCGTCCGGAAAGAACATTCGGTCGTTAAAGGCTGTCCTGGCATCGAAATGGTGGCCGAGAACAATATGCGCCAATTCGTGCGTCAGAATCATGGCCAGTGCCGCTTCGTCCGGAAGAACATCAATCATGCCGCGGCTCATTACAATGGTATGGCCGATGGTGTAGGACTCGAGCGGCGTGGTCATCATCACCCGGCATTTGACTTCGGGTTGAATATCCAGATTATTCGTGACCATCACGTTATTCACGACGGTCTGCAGCACTTTATCAATCTCGCCTTCCGGCGCAATCAGGCCGACCTGCTGTAGCCGGTCAATTACATTCATCTCCGCCTGGTGTTCCCAATCGCGCTGAGCTTCGAGAGGCGATGCGTCTTGTCCCTTCTGGCTCTGATCCTGCAATCCCTGCGGAGACTCCACCGTAATCTCGGTGAACTCGGAGTTGTGTTGCTGGTCTTTGAGGTTATATCCCCACAGCCGGGTTTGCGCTTTGTAATGAAAACTTTGTCCCAGCCGGTATTTAAGATCGGATTCCTCAGAATAGATGAGCGAAGGCAGCCAGACACCCGGCCTCAGGTTTAGGCGCCAGCTATCAAAATGCAGGTAATAACTGGATCGTGAGCTTGGGAAATAAGTTCCATTAAACCGGACGATGTTGTAGTCCTTATCCTCGATCCAGATACGGCCAAGAAAGAGGCCCTTGCCCGCGTTCTTCTTGGGAGCGACGTCGACCACGATGCACCGTATTTCGCCCAGAAACTCACGGCGGATGAAGCGAAAGGTGTAGTTCTTGGGCTGGAAGTCCTGATCAAGTATCGCCATTTGGGCGAAACCCAAAGGGTAGAACTTCATGGCGTAAACGTCACCCAGCTTGCCGATGATGCGTTTGCGCAGACTACCGGAACTCGGTGTCTTGAAGGCTTGGTCCGCCGTGCCGTCGGTCATATCCAATTTTCCCAGGAAATACAGGTCGCTGATGGGGACGGGGGCGTCAATCTCCTTATCTCGTTTTAAATTCTGAAGATAAGTCTCGACTACCGGATGAAGTTGCTTCATCTGCGCGATAAACAAATGCTCACGCTCCGCAGCTCGATCTATAACCTGCTCAAAGCTGGTGGCAGAGGCAAGGGATGGCTGGTCGGAGGGATTGCGCGCTGAAAACTGCGGAGACGAAGGTGCCGTTGAAGGCACCGTTTCGGTCGGCGAACTCTGGCAGAAAACAAAGCTAGCGCAGCAAGCCACGAAAATAATAAACGCAAAAGGGCGGGGAAGGAACGTATTGGTATCCATTTCACCTCAGATGGTAAAGGTCGATAACCTAGGACGCAAGTTGAAATGTTATATGCAATACGGCCTCAAAATCAGCAGGATGCCCATCCTTTAGTGCGGGCTTGAATTGAATTTTCTCCGCGGCGCGAACGGCGGACTCATCCAGACCGTGGCCCAGGCCTTGGACAACTTTAACGATGTGAATCTGGCCGCTCGACGCGAATACCACATCAAGGAGAACTTCACCCTCAATCTTCAGCTTCCGACCCTCCTCGGTGTAAACGGGATGAGGTTTGAAGATGATTTCGGCGGGCAAGGTGTGCGGAGTTGGTTCAGCCGACTTTGGCTTAGGTTGCGAGCTGGTTGTTACCACGTCCGCATCTCCAAATGAGCCTTGGCGAACCGCGCCTCGGGACCCAGAAACGGGACCGGAGCTATTGCCGGTCGCGACTCCACTGCCAAATCCCGTGCTCGCCACCACGCCACGCGCGCCATGCGAGCCCCCGGTTCCGTTGCCGTAGCCTGGTCCAACTGGCATATCGAAGGATCCCGCCTTCGCAATGGTTACAGCGCGGCCATGAGTGTCCGACGCCGGAACGCCGTTCGGATCGCCAAACCCTCCGGTCTGAACCTTCTGCGGCGCCGCTGCCATGGTGGGCGTCGCGGAACTTCCAGTCGAGAATACGTTCGTCTTAACCGGCGGCCGCGGAATCGTTGCCTTGGCGTCTGGCAAAATGTCTTTCTTCGCTTCCACCGTAACTTTTGGTGCCTTCTCTTCGGGTAGCGTCTTCTTGTGCACCATTTCCGAAGGGACGCGAATCGCCTCTGGCCGAGGCGTTACCGGCTCCGCAAGCTTGGGCTCGGGAACGCGAAAGTGCTTGATCGGAGCGGGAGTCTGCGGCACCGGAGGCGGGGTGCTGACCAGCGTCACAAAGTGATAGTCATGCACCGGCAGAACTAATACTTCGGGATAAATGACCGCGGTGATCACGAAAAAGCTCATGATCAACGACTGCATCCCGTAACTCAGCACGAACCTTTCCCAACGGGTCTGAGGCTCGGGCAGCAGCCCAAGGGTCATTGTTGAAGCAGGGGAACTCATATCCGCACCTCATTCGCGAACGGTTAGCGCCTTAGGGGAAATCAGGTACTTCCCTAAGATTCTTCACAGGCTGCAGGAGTTGGCCCGCAGGACCACACATCTTATGAAACAGGCGTGCACGCCGAAGACCATTTTCGGATCGAAGATCCACCTTAAGTTATTGCTTAGGGGATACTTAATCGAGCGAATTGGCTGATAGCTGTGAAAACACTGCTCGACTGTGCAAACTTTTTCCTATTCGGAAAGAGAAATCGCGCCCAAATGATCTCTCTCCGGTGAGATCGCGTCTGCCGCTATTCCTCGTCTTCGTCGTCTTCGATCTTAATTCGAAGCGACTTGAGAAATTTAAGATCCTGGTCGCTGATCTTAAGTTCGGAGTTGGTGCTAAGGGTGGAGACCAAAGAAGTCTTATCGGTCGTGTGTTCGCCCTGCTTGCTGACGCCAATCGTGGCCTCCAGCACCAGGAAAATGTCGTAGCCGCCTTCTTTGATGCGGGAGACGACTTCGGCGATCTGTTCAGAGTCGGAAAGTGATTCGTTAATCGCTTCCCCGAGTTCTTTCATGAGTTGTTTCAGTTGCTGATCCACGAATCCCCCTGAAATCGGACGCCGCTGATGGCGCACATCACACGAAAATGTGACGGCGCGCGTATTCATTGTACCCCTAGCCGCTGCTAAAATCGAATCATGGCGGCGGGCGCATGGGCAAGAAAAGTAAAGCTCTATTTTCGAGCCGCCAAGGCTATGATCGAACGCAGCCGCGCCGGCCGAGCCATACTGGCGGGGGTGGTAGCGGCTTCGCGCTCGTTCGGCAAAGTGGCGCATCAGCTCTGGCTCGAAGTAACCGGCTTTACGTTTCTCGTGATGGCCGCGGTCGGGGCCATGGCCGGAGTACGCGAGTATGGCAAATATCAGGCAGGCCATGCCTCCGGACCGGGGCGTTTGCTGCTCGCGATTTGCTTCACAATTTCATTCGCCTGGTTTGGACTAAGCTCGTTCTGGCGGGTGAAGCGAAGAGTTAAGAGCTAAAGCCCATAAGAGTTAAGAGACGCGTCGAATCGGACGTGCCGGCAAGAGGGAAGGCACCACAATGACGCAATCGAAAACCGTCGAAGCCCCACCCGCGAAAAAAGCTTCCTCTCCAACGCAAGAGACGTCTTCCCATATTGCTGTACGCCCGCTTTACACTCCCGACGATCTTAAGGGGCGGGATTATGACCGCGACCTCGGCTACCCCGGCCAGTTTCCTTACACACGAGGCGTGCAGGCAACGATGTATCGCGGCCGCCTCTGGACCATGCGGCAATACGCGGGCATGGGAGACGCGGAGGAGTCGAATAAGCGCTACAAATATTTATTGGCAAACGGGACGACTGGGCTTTCGGTGGCGTTTGATTTGCCGACGCAGATTGGGCTTGATTCCGATCATCCATTGGCGGTTGGAGAGGTGGGCAAAGTCGGTGTTGCCATCGACTCCATCGAAGACATGCAGCGGCTTTTTGATGGCCTCGACCTGACCACGATTTCTACATCGATGACCATCAATGCCACGGCGTCGATCCTGCTTGCTTTGTATGTGGCCGTGGCACGTCGGCAGGGCATGGACATTCGCAAACTGTCGGGCACGGTGCAGAACGACGTCCTCAAGGAATACATCGCGCGCGGCACTTATATCTATCCGCCGCAGCAGGCGATGCGCATCATCACCGACATTTTTGCGTGGACGAATGAGAATGTGCCGGACTGGAACACCATCTCCATCTCGGGCTATCACATGCGCGAGGCGGGCTCGACCGCCGTACAAGAAGTTGCCTTCACTTTGGGCAACGGCATCGCTTATGTGGAAGCGGCGATTCGCGCCGGGCTTGATATCGATAAATTTGCGCCGCGGCTTTCGTTCTTCTTCAACGCGCACAATAATTTTCTGGAAGAAGTCGCGAAGTTCCGCGCCGCCCGCCGCATGTGGGCGAAGATCATGCGCGACCAGTTCAAGGCGAAGAATCCAAAATCGTGGATGCTGCGCTTTCACGCCCAGACAGCGGGCTCTACGCTAACGGCGCAACAACCGGAAAACAATATCGTACGGACGGCGATCCAGGCGATGGCGGCTGTGCTGGGAGGAACGCAATCCCTGCACACCAATTCGTTTGACGAGGCGCTGGCCTTGCCGACCGAAGCTTCTGCACGCATTGCGCTGCGGACGCAGCAGGTAATTGCGTTTGAGTCAGGCGCGCCGCAGACGGTGGATCCGCTCGCGGGGTCGTATTACATCGAAGCGCTGACCAACGAAATCGAAAAGCGAGCCGTTGACTATCTGCAAAAAATCGAAGCCATGGGTGGCATGCTCGAAGCAATCGAGCGCGGATATGTACAGCAGGAAATTCAGAACGCCGCTTACGAATATCAACAGGCTGTCGATCGCGAGGAAGCGATTGTGGTCGGGGTCAATCGATTCCACATCGAACAGGATCACACAGTCCCGATTCAACGTATCGATCCAACACTCGAACCGAAGCAGGTCGAGAGGCTCAAGGCGCTGCGATCCAAGCGCAACCCTGGCGCGTGGAAAACCGCGCTGCAAGCGGTAGAAGACACGGCGCGCACCGGAGAAAATCTTATGCCAAGAATACTCGCAGCAGTGGAAGCAAACGCCACGGTCGGCGAGATTTCAGACGCGATGCGGAAGGTGTACGGAGAATATAAGGAAGCGGTGGTAATTTAAGGCGCGTTAGTCGGCCGTTTGGTAATCGCACGCGGTGCGGCAGGCTTCGCAGTAGTAGAGGCCGTCGACGCAGAGCCTTATTTCTAACTGCGACTGGCAATACACGCAGAATTTTTCGCAGGCGCAATCCGATTCGGTGCGCTCGCATTGCGCACATTGGATTCGGCTGGTTCGAGTCTTAGTCGACTGCATGCATAAAGTCTAGAGCGTGGCCCACGGGTCTAGAACGTAACCGAGGTAACGTCCCCGCAACGCCATCAGTAAAAATAATGTGGACAATTAATACCCATCAGATTTTGCTTTACTGAGACTGAGAACTGAGAACTGAGAACTGAGAACTGCAATAGGCCCCCACATTTGCCGCTCTTCCCGCCTGGATGTTAACTTAACAGTTCCACATTCCGGCGGCCCAGCCACTGTCGGAAGGTCATCCCAAATTTCGAATTGAGGTCTTCTTGTCCGCTGTCGAAACATCTCCCGTCGTCCGCAAGACCGCGCTGAACGCGGTGCATCGCCAGATGGGCGCGAAGATGGTGGAGTTTAACGGCTGGGATATGCCGGTCGAATATCCTGCTTCAGTTGGCGGAGGGATAGTCGCCGAGCACCTGGCGGTGCGTACGGGCGTTGGAATTTTCGACGTCAGTCACATGGGAGATATCCGTCTCGCTGGACCGGGAGCGCTGGCTGCGGTGCAGCATATCTCCATGAACGACGCGTCAAAGCTGGCAATTGGACAGGCGCAGTATTCGGCGCTCCTCTATCCGCAAGGGACTTTTGTGGATGATGTGATTGTGCATCGGTTGGGCGAAGACGAGTATTTGCTGGTAATAAACGCCGGTACGCGCGAGAAGGATTTCAACTGGGTGCGCGACAATACGCGGCAGTTTGACTGCGAGGTCGAGCATCTCTCCGACGACTTCACGCAGATCGCGATTCAGGGGCCGAAGGCAGTTGATGTGCTCCAGAAGTTGACTGACGCTGACTTGAGTGCAGTCAAGTTTTATTGGGTGGCGCGTGGAAAACTTTGTGGTCTCGACAACATTCTGATGGGCCGCACCGGCTACACTGCCGAAGACGGATTCGAGATTTATATTCCGTCGCTCGAAGCGACGAGCGCGCACGTCTGGTACTCAATCCTCGATGCGGGCAAGGAATTTGGCATCGTCCCGTGCGGGTTGGGTGCACGCAACACGCTGCGGCTCGAAGGCAAACTTCCACTCTACGGCCACGAAATTTCCGACACCATCAATGTGTGGGAGGCCGGCCTGGATCGGTTCTGCAAAATGGACAAGCCGGAATTTATTGGGCGCGATGCGCTCGAGAAGGCGAAAGCGGAAGGCGTAAAGAAAACGCTGGTCGGCCTCGAAATGGTTGATCGCGGGATTGCTCGGGACGGTTATAAAGTTCTCGACGACGCTGGGCGCGAGATTGGCTATGTCACTAGCGGATCGCCGGCGCCGTTTTTGAAAAAGAATATTGCGCTGGCTTACGTTCCGCCTGAGCACTCGGCGGTGGATAGTTCGGTGAAGGTGGAGATTCGCGGGCAGGGTGTGAGTGCACGAGTTGTCCCTACGCCTTTTTATAAGCGGCCGAAAAAAGTTTAAACCACCAAGGGCACAAAGGGCACTAAGGAAGATACTGGCAAAGGCCTGGAGACAGAGCGAACATGGCGTACCCTACCGATCGCAAATACACCAAGGAACATGAATGGATTACGGCCGACGGTACGGTCGGCATCACCAGCCACGCTCAGGATTCACTCGGCGACATCGTTTTTGTGGAGTTGCCGAAAGTGGGAGCGGAGATCACCGGCGGCAGGCCGTTCGGTACAGTCGAATCGGTGAAAGCGGTGTCTGATTTGAACGCACCCGTCTCTGGCACCGTCACCAGCGTGAATGAGGCCTTGGCCACGGCTCCCGAGCAAGTGAACAAAGACGCCCATGGCGCGTGGATGCTCAAGATCAAGATAAAAGATCCGGCGGAGATGAACGCGCTGCTATCGGCGGCAGATTACGAGAAATACGTTAGTGAAGAGGCTGGCCACTAGAGATCATTGCAGAGGTGAAAGGTCAGAGGTCAAAAGTGAGCCCGTTGGATGGCGCTATCGTAACTGGAAGTCGAGGATCTTACTTCTGCAATCTCACCTTTCACCTCTGCAATGGCCTTCTCGAATGCCACAATCGAAGTGACTGGTGATTACATCTAAGACAGTTACGTATAGAAAATCCTTATGAGATATCTTCCTAAATCTCCCGCGGATCGCGCTGCCATGCAACAGGCAATCGGTATCCGCTCCATCGATGAACTGTTCGCTCCCATTCCGGGCGAGTATCGCCTCTCGCGCGATCTTGCGATTCCCCGGCAAATGGCGGAGTCGGAAATTGTCGACTGGTTCAAGCAGCGAGCCAAAGAAAATGGCGAAGGCTACACCAGTTTCCTGGGGGCCGGAGCCTATTTTCATTACCGTCCAGTAGTGATTGATGCGCTGGTGCAGCGCGGCGAATTTCTGACTTCTTATACTCCGTATCAAGCGGAGTTTGCACAAGGCACACTGCAAGCTATCTTCGAATTCCAGACCATGATCGCGGAGCTCACCGGCATGGAACTGGCAAACGCGTCTATGTATGACGGCTCAACGGGAGCGGCCGAGGCTGTAATGATGGCAGCTCGCGTCACCGGACGGCATTCAGCGGTCATCGCGCGCAATGTGCATCCTGAATATCGCGAGGTGCTCACCACTTATGCGACGCATCAGGCGATTCCGCAAAAATTGGTTTCGTTTACTGACTCCGGGCAAATTGATCTCGAGGAACTTGAGAAGGCAGTCAGCGACGACACGGCATGCGTGCTGATTCAGTCGCCAAATTTCTTTGGCACGATCGAAGACGTCGAAGCCATCGCCGAGATCGCGCACAAACGCGGAGCGCTCCTGATTGTCTCGATCGCCGAAGCCGCTTCGCTGGGGATTGTCGAACCACCTCGCGTGGCTGACATCGTTGCCATGGAAGCGCAATCGTTCGGCGTCCCTCTTGGATTTGGCGGTCCATATTGCGGCGTGCTCGCGACAAAAGAAAAGTTCGTCCGCCAAATGCCTGGGCGGCTTGCGGGGCAAACGGTCGACAAGAACGGCAAGCGCGGTTTCGTGCTGACGCTGGCTACGCGCGAGCAGCACATACGCCGCGAGAAGGCGACTTCGAATATCTGTACCAACCAGGCGCTTGTCGCATTGATGGTTAATATTTTCATGACCGTGTACGGCAAGGTTGGTTTGCGGGAATTGGCGAAGCAAAATCTGGCGAAGACGGCATATGCCGCGGGCCAGTTTGGCAAGAATGCCAATGTCAGCGTTCTTTTCTCGAGTGCTCCTCGCTTCAACGAATTTGTGGTTGAAACCAGCGAAGATCCTTACGCCATCAACTCGCGATTGCTGGGACACAAGATCGTTGGCGGACTGCCGCTGAAAAAGTTTTATCCCGAACTGGGCAATGCGGCGCTGTGGTGCTGCACGGAATTAACTACGCGATCCATGATCGACACGGCGGCTGGGCTTATCGCCGAGAGCGACGGCTCGGAGCAGAACTCAAAACAAAGTTCACAAAAGAGTTCAAAACAAAGTTCGGACAAAAGTTCAAAGCGAAGTAAAAGCAAGAAACATTCCGAGCCTGAGGAGGTGGCGCGATGACAACGAAGCATGTAACTCGCAAGGCCACTCGTCACGTCAACCAAAACGAAGGCCTGATTTTCGAAAAGTCGTCGCCGGGAAAGGCGGCGTGGAAGTTGCCGCCGCTCGATGTCCCGGAAGTGGACACAGCAAAGTTGCTCGGCAAACAGGAGCGAAAAGATCTCGGCAACATGCCGGAAGTGAGCGAGATCGAAATCATTCGCCACTTCACGCGGCTGTCGACGTGGAACTACGCCATTGATCTCGGAATGTATCCGCTCGGTTCCTGCACCATGAAATACAACCCGCGCGTAAACGAGTTTGTTGCGCGCGTCGAAGGCCTCGCCAACGGGCATCCCTATCAGGCCGAGAAGATTTCGCAAGGCGCTCTCCGCATCATGCAGACCTTGAGCGAGTGCCTGCTCGAGATTACCGGCATGGATGCGATCACACTGCAACCCGCTGCCGGCGCGCAAGGCGAGCTGACTGGGTTGCTGATGGTTCGTGCGTATCACGAGTCCAAAGGAAATGCGCGAAAGAAAATTCTGATTCCGGATTCTGCCCATGGCACGAATCCCGCGACGGCCGCCACGGTTGGCTATGCTGTTGAGAATTTGAAATCGAACAGCCGCGGCATGGTTGACGTGGCAGCCCTTGCGGCGCAGATGAATGAAGATGTCGCGGCGCTCATGGTCACCAATCCAAATACGCTGGGCATTTTTGAACAGGAGATACACAAGATCGCCGACCTGATGCACGAAAAAGGCGGCTTGCTCTACATGGACGGCGCAAACATGAATGCGCTGGTCGGGAAGACGCGCCCTGGAGATTTCGGCGTCGATGTCATGCATCTCAATCTGCATAAAACTTTTTCTACTCCGCATGGCGGAGGTGGTCCAGGATCGGGACCAGTTGCGGTAAAGAAAATTCTGGCGCCGTTTTTGCCGACACCGGTTGTGATCACCAAGCCGGACGGCACGCTGGGTTTCGAATACAACCGCCCGCAATCGGTCGGACGCGTGCGCGCGTTCTACGGAAATTTCGGAATGTTCATTCGCGCGCTGGCTTACATTTTTGCCAACGGCCCCGATGGCCTAAGGCAGACAACCGAAGATGCCGTGCTCAATGCGAATTACATTCGCAAAGGGCTGGAGGGAACCTTCGACCTTCCGTACGACACGCCCTCGATGCACGAAGTTGTCTTCAGCGACAAACTACAGTCGAAAAAAGGCGTGAAGACGATGGACCTGGCAAAACGCCTGATCGATTACGGCTTCCATCCTTATACGACGGCGTTTCCGCTGATCGTTCCGGGCGCGCTGATGATCGAGCCGACCGAGAGCGAGCCGAAAGAAGAATTGGATCTCTTCATCGAAGCCATGAAGTCAATTGCGGAAGAGGTGGAAGAAGATCCGCAGTACGTTCTTGATGCTCCGCACAACACGCGCATTTCGCGTTTGGATGAGACGGCGGCGGCGCGCAAACCGGTGCTGCGCTGGAAGCCGGGGGCTTAGTCCGTGTGGGGACGGGCGCCCTCGCCTGTCCACGTCGAGCAAAGCTCGGCCGCAGACCGCTCCCAGCCTCCAATGCCGTTATCTCGAATCGTGCATCGCTGGAGCGATGTCTGATTACGAATCTCCGCGCCTTGCTAGAATCACATAAGCCCAAACCCATGTCTGACGATCCAGCCAGCCCCGCAACCGCCCGCGAACGAGCCGAACACCACTACTACGCCGCGCTCGACCTGGTTCTGGAAGGGCATCACGAGCGGGCGGTTGAAGAGTACCGGCGGTCGGTGGCGGCTGATCCTCAGTTCACTGACGCGCTGCATGGGCTGAGCCGGGCTTTGCAGGATCTTCAGCGCTTCGACGAAGCCATTGAAACTTCCAAGCAAATTTCAGAGATCGATCCTGACGACATTCTTGCGCACACCAGCCTTTCGATTCTGTATCAGAAGAAGGGAATGGTGCCGGAGGCCGAGGCAGAGGGAAATAAGGCTCGCGTGCTGGGTTGGAAGCAGCAGTTGAAGAAGGGTAGCGGGTAAGGGTGATCCCTCCGACGGCTGAAGCCCTAAGTATTTTAGCCGTTGCGGCGTCGGCTGAACGAAGACCTCTTGCCCTCCGCGGGGACGGACGAATGCGTCCGTCCCTACGTGACGGCTGAGCTTTACGCGAATCTCACTTTCACGTCGGGCCCTTTGTCTAGATGGACGCTCTCGATGAAGCGGACTCTGCCGGTTTTCAGGGTCAGGATTACGGAGGAAGTCCTTGTGCCTTCGCCGAAAAAGCGCACGCCTTTTAGCAATGCGCCTTCGGTCACTCCGGTAGCCGCAAAAATCAATTGTTTTCCCGGGGCCAGGTCTTCGGCTTCGTAGACTTTTTTTCCGTCTTTGATGCCCATCTTTGCGATTCGTTCTTCGAGTTCAGGCTTGTCGATGATTAGTCGTCCCTGCATGTAACCATTCAGGCAGCGAATGGCTGCCGCAGTGATTACGCCTTCGGGAGCGCCGCCAGAACCCATGACTGCGTGCACGCCCGTGCCGATCACTGCAGCGGCGATGCCGGCAGAAAGATCGCCGTCACCGATCAGGCGGATGCGCGCTCCGGCTTTGCGAATGTCGGTGATTAATTTCTCGTGACGGGGACGGTCGAGCACGACTATTACCAGGTCCTCCACGCCGCGATGCAGGCGGCGCGCGATGTTTTTTAAGTTCACGGACACCGGAGCGTCAAGATCGACCGCATTCTTGCACGATGGCCCGACGACGATTTTTTCCATGTAGCAATCCGGAGCGTGCAGTAGTCCGCCTTTTTCGGAGGCCGCCAAAACCGTGATTGCGCCGGGCGCTCCGGTTGCGCAGAGGTTCGTGCCTTCGAGTGGATCGACCGCAATATCGACGTGGGGAACCTCGCGTCCGTCGGAATAAGTGCCGCCGACCTGCTCGCCGATATAAAGCATGGGGGCGTCATCGCGCTCGCCCTCGCCGATGACGATGGTGCCGTGCATGGGGACAGTGTCCATGGTTTGGCGCATGGCCTCGGTGGCCACCTGATCACTAAGTGGACGATCTCCCTGGCCCATGGTGCGCGCCGATTCGATTGCCGCATTCTCCACCACGCGCAAAAATTCCAGCGCCAGATCACTTTCCAGGTTGTCTCCGAAATTCTTGGCACGCGGTTCAGTCCGGGTTTGGATGTTCATTGAGTCTCCGAAATAAAATTGCGACTCTGCAATATATTCCCTTGCAGGCGAAGATGGAAGTGCATGGATCACCTTAGTTCGATTGGGATTTTGCTGGTGCAGGGTGCAAGGAGAAGGGCCGGGCGGGGACGCCCGGCGCTCCATCCTTCGATGGCTCGCCCGCATTTTTCGAACGCACACCGTCTGCTAATCCCGGCGAAATATAAAGAGCTGATGGGCTGGTGGCTTCCGCGTGTTTGCGATGCGATGACTGCATCAATTAGCACCTAATCCAGTCGTATCGCTTAGGTGTGACACGGGCGGAGCAAGAAGAGGCTATGAATGTAGCGCTCGTGGTTGGCGGGAGCATTGTAATCCCGCATATGCGGCTTGCGTATGAGTTGCTGACGGAGCTCTATTCCATGTGAGGTTGATTGCCGGCAAGCGGCCGGGCTAGCGGGAAAAGGGTCTGGGTGCTTGGAAAGCGTGAGGGAGTTAGCAGAAATTCTCTATTTGCGATGCCAAAACTGAAGGTGAGGTAGTGTGCCCGAAACCCTTCCTTGGTGTTAGAGGGGTCCGGAAACCTTCCCCGTTTTCCGAACCCCTCGCTTACTGGGCTTACCAGACTCGGTTAGGAGAGGTAAGCAAATCCCGCAAGTGAGTGTGATATTGCTCCCAATCACAGGCAACGTCCATGGAGGAGGTCTGAAGCAATGTGAATTTATCTGAAGAAATTGACATTGCGAGGCTTGACACCGCGAGCCCGACGGAACAGAATTTGTGGCGTCGCAAAAGTCGTTGTGAAGAGCCGGGCACCCCCACCTGGCTGGACCTTCGACTCCGCTCAGGGCAGGCTTGTGATAAGCCAGTTGCTCCACTGAGCCATTCACTGCGTCCGCTGTACCGATCTGGGAGTGTATCTTGCCTGACAAAAGAATTTGTTTCGACGATTTCGAACTCGATTACAGTCGCTTTCAGCTTTGCCGGGCTGGCCATACGATCCGGCTCGAGGGATTGCCCCTGCAATTGCTGATGATGCTGGTCGAGAAAAGAGGCCAGTTGGTTACGCGCGAGGAGATCTCCGAGGAGCTGTGGGGCAAAGACGTTTTCGTGGATGTTGAAGGCGGAATCAACACAGCCATCCGCAAGGTACGGCGGGTGCTCGGGGACGATGCCGACGAACCGCGGTATCTGAAAACTGTGGTTGGCAAGGGGTATCGCTTTGTGGCTCCTGACGCCGAGGAAGATGTTGGCGCGCCTCTTGCTTCCGATAAATTCGCTGTCTCCGCGGAAGAATTAGGGCGGGCCATAATGGCGGCGGCGGGCATAGACCCAGAAAATCCCAGCGGAACGAAAACCTAACCACCCGTAGAGACGGGGCTTGCCCCGTCTCCCTCTCACCTCACACTCAATACGGCCGATCGTTTTACAATTGAAAAATGTCTCGTCTCGAACAGATCGCCGATCTGGAAAAACGCTTTCTTCTTCCCACCTACAACCGATATCCGGTTGCCTTTGAGCGTGGCAGAGGTGTTTTCCTTTACGACTTTGACGGCAAGAAATATCTGGACTTCGTCGCTGGTCTCGGCGTGAACGCGTTGGGGCACGCTCATCCTCGTATCGTAAAAGCGATTCGCGAGCAGGCGGCAAAGCTCGTGCACATATCGAATCTTTATTACAACGAATACCAGGGAAGGCTGGCGGAGCGGCTCTGCCAGCTCTCCGGCCTTGATCGGGCCTTCTTCTCGAATAGCGGGACTGAGGCGATGGAGGGAGCCATTAAACTCGCGCGCCTTGCCGCGCACAGGGCGGGCGGCGCGGCTAAGTCGCAACTGGTTGCGCTGCAGGGTTCGTATCATGGCAGAACATTTGGCGCCATGTCGCTTACTGGACAGGAAAAGTATCGCAAGGGTTTTGAGCCGATGCTGGAGGAAGTGACGTTCGTCCCCCAGAACGACGTTGAAGGGTTGCGCGCGGCAGTCAACGCCAACACTTGCGCCATCGTGCTGGAACCTATCTTCGGCGAGGGCGGAATCTTGGAATGTTCGGAGGATTTTTTGCGTGCTTGCCGGACATTGGCTGACCAGCACCAGGCGGCCCTCATTTTCGATGAGATTCAATGCGGATTGGGACGCACCGGGAAGTTTTTCGCATTTCAAAGTTTTGGCGTGATGCCTGACATTGTCACGATTGCGAAGCCCATTGCCGCAGGGGTTCCGCTCGGCGCATTTCTCGCGAAAGAACATTTCGCGTCTGCTATTTCTCCCGGACAACACGGCACCACCTTTGGAGGAGGTCCGCTGGCTTGCCGGGTTGGACTTGAATATCTGGCGATTGTCGAAGATGAAAAGCTGCTGGATAACGTCATTAGAGTCGGCGGGCATCTGCATCAACAGCTTCAGGAATTGGTTGCGAAGTACGCTGCGACTCGCGAAGTGCGCGGGCGCGGATTTATTCAGGGGCTGGTGCTCGATGTTCCCGCTCGTCCATTTGTAGAGCAAGGATTAGCGGCAGGCGTGCTGTTCAATGTGACGCAGGATACGGTGCTGCGTTTTTTGCCGCCTTTTCTGCTGCAGGAGAAGCATGTGGATAAGGGCATCAAGGTGCTGAAGAAGTTGCTGGGAAAGAAGCGCGGCAAAGCGAGCCGTGCGATGGCGGAAGCTTCATCATGAGCAACAGCGATCACTTGGAAACGGCATTTGTTACGGCCAAAAAAAGTAGGGGAGCGAAATGCCGCTCCCCAAGAGCGAATAGGCGATACAACGTATAACTCGTCTACGAGTATTTTGTTGCCCACTAAAACTCAACATCCCGAGGAAAAATTTACCTGCGAAAGTGGCCGAAGTATTAACGGCTGTGCCGAAGAGCGTTGGCTCGACTTGCCTGACGGCCGCATGCGCTATCTGAAGGCGGGATCCGGCCCGGCGCTAATTCTGATTCACGGACTGCTGGGATACTCATTTTCCTGGCGATTTGCCATGCCCGCGCTGGCGCGCCATGCGACGGTTTATGCCATCGACAATCTGGGTGCTGGTTTGTCGACCGCGAGCAAGGGGATCGACTACGGCATGCGTGCGACGGCCAGGCGCGTCTTTCAATTTGCTGATGCGATGGGCATACAGCAGTTCGATCTGCTCGGCAGTTCGCATGGTGGCGGGGTCGCGATTACGGCGGCCGCGATGAGCGAGCAGGAAAAAAACTCGCGGGTGCGCCGTCTAATCCTGGTGGCTCCAGTGAACCCATGGTCATCGCACGGCAAACAGCTTGCGCCCTTTATTGGCGGCGCGATGGGCTCTTTTATTTTTCAACATACCGTCGCTCAGTGGCGTTCTCTGGATTATTTATGGCTGAGCCGCATGTTT
>Ga0182024_10007524_pt1 | contig 23448 bp, 20 predicted proteins | sample P32metaG_FD_120480 | JGI IMG/M metagenome (GOLD analysis project Ga0182024, IMG submission 120480) | Permafrost microbial communities from Stordalen Mire, Sweden - P3-2 metaG (Illumina Assembly) | ecosystem: Environmental > Terrestrial > Soil > Wetlands > Permafrost | place: Sweden: Stordalen... | reverse complement strand
GCGCGGCACCAAAAAGTGATTCCAGCATGGACAGGCAGCGGCGCGCAGGCGATAATTCCGGCGAACCCTTGTAAGGGGCGCCGCATCCCATCCAAGTAGCATCGACTGAGGAGGCTGAATGAGTATTTCGCCGAACGTACCAAGCTCGAACGTGCCGAGCCCGCAGGAAGCCTATCACTACGATCATCCAGGCACGCCTCGCTGGATCGCCGTATTGTTTGTGGTTCTCTTTGCCGGCTTGGCGGTTCTCGCCTACGTGGGGCATAACCAGCAATTGCGGCTGGAACAAGACTTGGCCCATCAACAGGACCAGAGTCGCGTCATGTCCGCACAGCTGGAGCAAGCCAACTCGCGCCTGGCCGATCTTAAAGGGCATGTGGAGGTCTCGGAAGAAAGACTTCATCTGACTCAGTCCGAGCTGGCGCAAGCGCGCAGCCGCGCCGAGTCGATTCGCAAGGACCAGGTCGCTTCGGATCAGAAGCTCACCGCCCAGCTTTCTGAGGTCAAACAGGAAAGCGAAGCGAAAATCGGCGCCGTGGCGACCGACGTCACTGGAGCGAAGAAGGACATCGAAAGCACCAAGACGGATCTGGAAGCTACCAAGAGCAAGCTGGACCGGGCCACCGGTGATATGGGCGTAATGAGCGGATTGATCGCGCACAACCGTGACGATCTCGAAGAGTTGCGGCGCCGTGGCGATCGCAACTACTATGAGTTCAAGCTGGACAAGGGCAAGACTCCCCAACGCGTTGGCCCGGTGCAGGTGACCCTGAACAAGACGGACCAGAAGAAAGGCAAGTACACGCTGACGGTATTGGCCGATGATCGCTCCATCGAAAAGAAAGACAAGACGGCCGGCGAGCCGGTACAGTTCTATATGAAGGGCGCGTCACGAATGGCACCGTACGAAATCGTGGTTTTTGACGTGGGCAAGAACCAGGCCTCTGGTTACCTCTCTACACCCAAGGACGCTGGCGGTGCAGCGCCGGCGGCTGCTCCCGCGGCTACTGCCAATAAGCCACCAGCATAGCTCTGCGAAAGCCGGTACCCTTCTAAAACCCTGCTTCGCGATGAGCACTTTTTCGCGAGGCAGGGTTTCTGTTTTTACTTCACAATAGGGATACGTTACTTTCCTCAGTGTCCTCTTAGGAGCGCCTTGATGAAGACGGTACGCACCCGATATCTCCTGCTGTCCGCACTCATACTGATGCTTTGCGCGCAGGGTTTGCAGGCCCAAGCACCTCTCGAGCCCGCACAGTTGCCCGCAAACACTACGTTTTATTTTATTTGGCGCGGCCAGCCCAGCGCGGAGCTCAAAAAGTCCAATTCCATCGCTGCACTTTGGGATGATCCGGACTTCGCTCCGGTGCGTTCCTCCCTCACCAGAGCCCTGCTCAAAAATTCCGAGGAGAAATCCGACGCAGAAAAATCCAAAGAGCCGCGCCTGACACGCGAACAATTGGAACAATATGCCACGCTGCTCGAAAATCCTTTCGTTTTCGGCTACCTGAGCGATCCCAACAAGAAACACTCTGAAGCTTCCGCCAAGACCGGCCCAGGCAAAGCAACTCCCTGGAAAGGAATCTTTTTCGTGTACGACCGCACCGGAAAAGAAGCCATCTTGTCCAAGGCTGTTCTCAGCTTGCGCGCGAACGAGAAAGAGGTTCCACAGATTTCGCAGGTGACCATCGCCGACGTGCCCGCCTTAAAAATCGATCGCAAGTCGGGCCTTACCTATTGGGTGGAAGACGGAAAATACGCGGTCAGCGCGAACGAGACGGTCGTGCTCGAAGAAATCCTTCATCGCTTGCATGGGAAATCGGCTTCGTCTGGCTCCATTACGGATTCCGCAGCGTACCGGGAAGCCAAATCCGTCCTCGGCTCAGGGCAACTTGAATTTTTCATGCGTGTGCCGGAAATGAAAAATCTGGCTCCGGATCCAAGCGCCGGTGGCTTTCAAATCGGTCCCGTCCTTGAAGCTATGAAACTCGACGCTATTCATTGCATAGCGGGCCGCGTTCTTCTCGAAGGAGCAAAAACCCGCGTGCAAGCCGCCGCCCTCGGCGATACCGCTCCCGGCTCGCTTTTCGATATTTGGGATTCGGGCACGCCCGTGCCGCCCGGTTTAAGCGTGGTGCCTGCCGACGCGATTTCCTATAGCGATACGCAAATCAACTTGGATCACCTCTATGCATTCATCAAGCGCGTGGCCACTTCCATCATGCCGCCCAGTCGGCAAGGTAGCAGCGTGGACATGCTGGAAATGATGGCTCAGGCCAAACTTGGGCAATCGCTCAGCAGCGCTGTGGCGCTCTTCACCGGAGAATTCGTTTCACTACAAACCAATCGATCCTTGGACAACGATAAGCAGGTTTACCTGATCGGTATTCGCAACAAGCCGGACACGCTCAAGTTGCTTCATTCCGTTCTCGGCGACCGCATTACCGCCGAGCACGCCGAAGGCGATACCACCTTCTTGAAAGTTTCCAGTGGCGGCGGGCAGAGCGCCGCTGGTACTGCTGCGTGGGATTTTTATCATGTCGCAGCCACTCCGGATTATCTGGTAATCAGCTCAAGCGTAGAATCCGTTCGAGACTTGCTCGCCAAGCGGGCGCAAAGCGCCAAAGCGGGAATTTCCACCACGTCCGGATTTCAAGCTGCGCGAACCCAATTCCCGGCCAACGTGAATGGTCTCGGCTACTTTGACTTTCGCAAAGTCGATTGGCCCGATCTGAAAGCACGCCTGATCGCAGAAGCAAACAAGCCTCCAGCAACCAAACGGCCCGGCGCGCCGAAAGCCGAGACTACGCCAACTCCATCCTGGATGCTCGACGTCAATCCGGAAGTGTTCGCTCGGCACTTGCACTCCGCTTCCAGCGCGTCGTGGAAAGACGCGCAGGGATTACACTTCGACGAATGGATCGAATAAGGTGCAATGTGCCGGTGCCACGCGCGTGTTCTGGCTCTGCTTTGGAGTCTGATTTTTGCAGTCGCGGCCGCCGCCCAGGAACCACCGGCCTCACCGCCATCCAATGCAACGCAACAGTCAGGACCTATCCGCGTAAGCGTTGATCTCGTAAACGTGGGCGTCTTTGTCACCGATTCCTCCGGAAATTTGTCGAAGGTTTGCCGCGCGAGAGTTTTCACATTTTCGACAATGGCGTCGAGCAGCCCATCACGGACTTCTCGCCGTGGAAGAACCCGCTCAAGTTCTCATGTTCATCGAGGCCGGTCCGGCCGTCTACCTTCTGGAAGGCGGCCACTTGCTGGCCGCCCGCGCATTTTTAAATGGCTTGTCTGCCGATGATCGCGGGGGTCGTCAAATATGCGGACAAGCCGCACGGCATCGTCGATTTCACCACCGACAAGCCATCCGTCGCCGGCGCGTTCGACTATCTGGGCTTCAATATTGGATTTGGTTCCTTGAACTTATCTTCCAGCCTCTCGAAGGCGCTGGATTGGCTGGGCGCTGTGCAGGGAAAGAAAACGATCGTGCTGCTTTCTACTGGAGTGGATACTTCCTCTGAATCCGACATTAGAAATTTGCTTCAGCGTCTGAGAACCAGCGACGTGCGCATTCTGGCTGTTTCGCTTACCGGTAACCTGCGAAATCCTCCTGCCGCCATCAAAAAAAAATCGCCACCCCCCAAGGCAACGCTTACTGCCGAAGAATTCGAAGAAGCTGACCGGCTTTTACGGCAAATCGCACAAAGCAGCGGTGGACCAGCTTATTTTCCCCTAACTGCCAATGAGCTTTCCGCTGACTTCGCGCAGATCGCTCTCATCGTGCGCCATGAATTCAGTCTGGCTTTCGCGCCGCCAGTTCAGGACGGCGGCGTTCATTCCATCGAGGTCCGCATCACCGGCGACACTAGCAGCCGTCACAATTTTTCTGAATATCGGGTCGAGTATCGTCGCGCGTATCTCGCCCCTTCCGCGGTGAATCCTTAGTTGCCGGTAGTGAGGGTTACTGATAGTCCTTCATGACATTTGCCATGGCACGTAATCTTTCGTCGACCAGAGCAAATACCGTGCCTTCTTCGAACTTTCCGTAGCTGTCGCGTTCCCCGGCCGTCCTGCCGGTAAGAATCTCGATTCCCTGCTCCACTTTCTCGACCGGCCAGATATGAAATTTGCCCGCCGCCACGGCATCCAGAATATCTTCGCGCAGCATCAAGTCTTCCACATTCGAAGCGGGAATCATCACCCCTTGTTTGGCGGTGAGTCCCTGAATGCGACAAACGCCGAAGTACCCTTCAATTTTTTCGTTCACCCCGCCAATGGCCTGGATGTCGCCTTGCTGATTCATCGAACCGGTTACCGCGATGTCCTGGCGCAGGGGCAATCCCGAAAGCGCGGACAGCAGCGCGTACACTTCCGTGGAGCTGGCGCTGTCTCCGTCTACCCCGGAATAGGATTGTTCGAAGCAAATGCTGGCTGCCAGCGAGAGCGGTGTGTCCTGGGCAAATCTGGTACGCAGAAATCCCGAAATGATGTGTACGCCCTTGTCGTGGAAGCGCCCGCTGAGATTCGCTTCGCGCTCGATATTGATCAGGCCCACTTTTCCCAACGCCGCGGAGGCGGTGATACGCACGGGCTTGCCGAAAGAATAGCCGCCGATTTCCAGCACGCTGAGGCCATTCACTTGGCCGACGCGTTCGCCGGAAACATCCACGAGCAACGTGCCTTCCTCGATCATTTCGCGAACACGCGTTTCGATCAGGTTATGCCGTTCCATTTTGGAAGCCAGGGCGCTGCGCACGTGCGCGGCGCGCACAATGGTTTCGTCTGCTGCCACAGCGGCGTAGTGCGCCTCGCGCGCTAGGTCGGCCATATCCACGAATCGTGCCGTCACTTTATTGCGGCGCCCGGCTTGACGTACGCCATATTCCAACATCGCAGCAAAAGCACCGCGATCGAACGGCCACAAATTCTCCTTTTCACACAACGCCCGCAAACGCCCGGCATATTCGGCGATGACGCCGTCACTCATATGCATTTCTTCGTCAAATTCCACGCGTACTTTGAAAATCTTGCGAAAATCTTCTTCGTAGTGATACAGCACTTCGTACAATTCTCGGTCGCCAATCAAAATTACTTTTACATCGAGCTGCACCGCTTCCGGCTTCAGCGCGCTGCCCCCAAAGGGATAAAACATTTCCAGTGGCTGGATTTCCAGCCGGCCGTGATTCAGCGTGCGTTTCAACGCGCGCCATACGCCGGTCTCGGAAAGCGCTTCCAGCGAGTACATGATCAAAAATCCACCATCGGCACGCAGCAGCGAACCGCCGCGCAAATCCATGAAGTCGCTCGTCCAGCCGCCGCGAGCGTCGTAGGCGCGTTGAATAGTTCCGAACAGGTTGGCGTACGTAGGCGTCGTTTCAAAAATCACCGGCGAAGCGTCTTCGTCGCCGTGGGCGAGAATCACATTCACACCGTAAACCCTAAACGGATCACGCTCTTGCAAGCCCGGAAGTTTGGGCAGGCCATCGGGAGGCTCTCCGGCACCGCCGGCGGCTTCCGATTCGCTTTCGCCTTCGCGTTCTTTAAAGGGACCCAGATTGTCGAGTAAATGATGGCGCACTTCTTCCAAATATTCCGCAACGCCTGTGCCTGGATATTTCTCTTTCAACTCTTCGATTGCCCCGTCGACCAGAACCGAAGCAGCTTCCTGCTCCAGATAACTCAGCTCGCTGGCCAATTCGCGCGACAACGTTAATGTCTTGCGGTAGACCACCGTAAATTCCTGCCGGAATTGTTCGTATTTTCGTTCGATGGCTTCGGCTACCGGCGCATCCAGTTTTCCTTCGTGCACCATTTTAGAAATGTCTTCGATGGGCACCATCTGGCCTTCCAGAACCGGGAAAATCTCCGGAAGCGCCACCGCTCCGACCTGCATGTGGCCAAGGGCAAATTGCTCACGGGCAATACGCCGCGTGAAATCATCCATTAATTCTTTTTCGCGCACGGTGAAGCGTTCTACGATGCGACCTTTTTGGCGCTGGAAAGGCTCGCCCTCGAAGACCTGCGGAATACGCCGGCGCAGAAAATCGATTCCGGCCTGCATATCTTTTTTGAATCCATTAGCTTGTCCGCGCGCCAGCGACAACAGGCGAGGCCGGTCTGCAATCTTGAAATTGTTCACGTAGCAGCGGTCGAGAGACTTTTTTGTTCGAGGGTGCAGCTTCTCAATCATGCTCGCGATCGTCCCGCCGCGGCTGGTCCCCGCCAACCCGCAAACAAAGACGTTGTATCCGGGCGCCGATAACTCCACACCCATCTTCAGCGCACGGAGCGCCCGCTCCTGGCCGATAAAACCCTCGCGTAGTTCCGCCTGTGCCGTCGTTTCGAACGGGATGCGCGACAACTCGCAGCGCCAGCGGAGCTGCGCAGGCTTTAGCTCGGTATGTGTCACGGCCGGCTTGGTGGTATTGGAAGTCATCAAGCGGGGTACTCTAACATACGCTTACGTGCGCTCGTGGTATTTTGGACGCACCGTTGAGCACTCGGTTACGAGGTCTCCACACGTGGTAGGATCAATTCGTTAGTTCGTGCCGCGGCCAAATCTTCGCGGTGTGCCATGTGCACACGAAACACGCCCATCGCCGCTGCGACGATCGCTGGGCCTACCACCAGGCCCAGCAGACCAAAGACAGACAGCCCGCCCAGTACGCCGATAAACAGCAGCAGTTCGTTGAGCTGCGTGCGATTGCGCAGCAGCAGCGGCCTCACGATATTGTCGGCAATCCCCGCCACCGCCCCGCAAATGGACATGATCACGATGGCCTTTCCCCAGTGTCCGCTGAATCCCAGCCACAACGCCGTGGGCAGCCAGATCAACGCCGAGCCTACTACCGGCACCAGTGAGAAAAACGCGATCACCACTCCCCAGAAGATCGGCGTATGAATACCGGCAATCGCAAACGCTGTTCCTCCAAGCAAGCCCTGGATTCCCGCGACTAACAGGCCCACAGCCACGCTGGCAAAGATCAGCTCCTTGGATTCGAACAGCATTTCTTCCTGTATCGTGCGGTCGAACGGGAACAAATGCTTAACCGCGCGAACGGCTTCCGGCCCGTCGCGGAACATGAAGAATAAGGCAAAGACCAGAATGAACAGGGCGACGAAAAAGCTGACCAGGTTCCTTACCAGCGCGCCAAATTTCCCCGCGAGGAATGCGGCGATTCTTTCCGCTCCTTGTCGTAAAGGCTCCGAAAAATCCGTCGACTGCCACGCCTCCGGAAGCTGTGCTCGCACCCGCGCGATTACTTCCGCAGGCAATTCTCGCTCTGGATTCATTAACGCGGATTGCAAGCTGGCGGTCGCGTCGATGGCTTGTTTAGCCGTGTAGGACAGCACTACCAGTGTTGGCGCGATCAGCAGCACGGTCACTCCCAGTGTGCTCACCATGGCGGCCGCGGTGGGACGCATGCGCCTCGCCAGACGCTCATGCACCGGGTAGAAAAAAATTGCCAGCACCGCCGACCACGTCAACGGCACCAGAAACGGCTCAAAGATCAGATACATCACGTAGCCGAGTAGCAACAGCGCGCCGTAAGAAAGCACGGTGGTGAGTCGATCGCTTGTGGTGGTAATCGTAACCGGCACAGTCTTCATTGCCGTCTATTCTGCCGCATTTCGGAGGGAATTACTTGATGCCGACCAGTTCGATCAATCGTAAAACGTCGTCATGGGTTACATCGTAGACCGGACGTACATCTTCTTCTTCCAGTCTTTCTCGCAAATATTCAGCGGCAATGAAGCTGGCCTCGCGATCGGTCAAATCGCGGCCGGTGCGCTCCCGAAATTTTACGAACGCAGTATGTGCAAGGCCGACCATAACAACTTCGCCGTCTACAAAGAATTTTGTGTCGATAGTATCGCTATGGCGCGTAGCGATGCCATTCCAGAGATAGGAGAACCGGCACTTATAAGCGTGGCCTGTGAGCTTGGAAATTACTTCGTAGGCGCCCACAAATTCTTTCATCGCGCCTGCGTTTGCCAATACCGGCCGTGTGGTCACGCGTTCTCCCGGACTTGCTGTTCTATCGCTCACAGGTCAACCATTATGCACATTTGCGAGCACTTCGAAAAATGTGGAGCGCTCAGGAAACTAGCGCGCTGACGCTGTCGCGCTTTCCACCTGCGAATAGTTGCGGATGGCGGCGGCGACTCCGCCGCCTTCCGGTACGTGTAATCCCATCTCAAGCAGGATTTTTTCCATCGCTGCGAGAAACAACAGCACATTGGGCTTCTGGCTACAGTAGCCCATCAAGCCTACGCGCCAGATTTTGCCTTTCAGTGGACCCAGGCCGCCCGCGATTTCGATGTTGAATTCATCGAGCAGTTGCGTACGAACTCGCACGTCGTCAATACCTTTGGGAATCATCACTGCTGTAACCGTAGGCAGGCGTTCGGCGGGATTTTTCACCAGCAAATCCAGCCCCATAGCTTCCAGGCCCGCAATCAAGGCCAGTTGGTTGGTGCGATGTCGTTCCCAACGGCCTTCCAGGCTTTCTTCCATCACGATGCGCAGCGCTTCGCGCAAAGCGTAAATCAGGCTGATCGGCGGTGTGTGATGATAGAGGCGGTCTTTGCCCCAGTAGTTCATTGCCGTAGTTAAGTCGAAATACCAGCTTTGCACTTTTGTTTTGCGGGTCCGCATTACTTCTTCTGCTCGCGGGCTTACGGTAATTGGCGACATTCCCGGCGGCGCGCTGATGGCTTTTTGTGTGCCACTGAAGCAAATATCCACACGCTCGTTATCCACGTGCAGCGGGACGGCGGCCAGCGACGCTACCGTGTCGACCACCAGGAGCGCACCCAGTTCGTCGGCTACTTTGCGGAAATCAGCCAACGCCGTAAGTACACCCGAAGACGTTTCGCCCTGTGCCAATCCGATGATCTTTATTTTTCTTCCTTTTCCTGCGCGGCGTACGTCTTCCGCGTCCACCGGTTTGCCGTAGGGCGCCTCTACCTTGGTAATTTTTGCGCTGGTGCGTTGCGCAATTTCATACATTCGATCGGAAAACAGGCCATTCACGGCGATGATGCCCTCATCGCCTTCTTCCAGCGTGTTGAGGACCGCGGCTTCGATACCGCCCGATCCGGAAGCGGACAGCGGCAGCGTCAATCGATTTTCCGTCTGGAACACTTGCCGCAACAGAAGTTGCGTCTCGTCCATGCAGGTTTTGAACCACGGATCGAGATGGCCCACCAGCGGCGTGGACAGTGCGCGGTACACCCGCGGCTCAACGGAAGACGGTCCCGGCGTCAGCATCAACCGCACCGGCGGATTCAATTCACCAACTTTTTGTGTCATGGCTTGCCCTTCTAAAGCGTGCAGTTACCTGTCGGCGTCCGCGTGCACTTCTGGAGGACCTTGGAAGCGGGGCCGGAAGTCTAATTTTCGCCCATCTGACCAGCCACGCGCAACGGTCAAATTGGCAGGTGCCATCGACAAAAGCGGATTTTGCATGTGTGCTGACGGTTGAATTATTTTCCGTAAATAAGCAGCACGAACGTATCCGGAACGATGGCAGGCCGCGGGTGCGGATGTTCCGCTGTAGCTGCCGGCGTCGCGCCAAAGTCTGCGCTTACCAGGTACAAATTATGATTGGAGCGGTCCAGTTCCATCGTCCGGGCGCCGCGCTGCGTGTTGATCGTGTCCACCGCGGAAAATTTGTCTGGCGAATCTTCGTGAGCCACGGTCACCGTGCCGTCACCGCACGAAGCGAACGCAAACCCACTGTCCGCATCAAATCGATTCGCGTCGACGCCCTGCCCAATGGGCACCGTGCCGATGATGTGCCCGGAATTCCCATCCACGAACGCCATCATTTTGTTATGGCAGCCCACCACCAATATCTCGTGCTCCGCATCAATCGCTAACCCCGAGGGAGACTCGCAGGGAGCCAGCGGCCAGCTCTTTTCCACTTTCAGAGTGGTTGCATCGACCTTCACCAATTGACCTTTATCTTCCAGATTTACAAACACATGCCCCTTGCCATCCGCGGCCGCAAACTCGGGACCTCCACCGAGCGCTACCGTGCCAACCACTTTGCCCGTAGCCGCATCGATCGCGGTGGAAGAAGACGCATCGCCATTGAACGTAAAAACGCGTTTCGAGGCCGGGTCGTAAATAATCGCGTCGGGATCTTTGTCCGTCTTGACTTCGCCAAGAGCCTTCAATGTTTTCATGTCGAAGATCGTGACTGTCGCGGTACGACCGTTGCTGGTGAATCCCTTATTCATTTCAGGAACAAGCGCGATGCCATGCACGCCCTGCGTATTTGGAATGTCTCCCACCACGGTGCCCTGATCCGCATCGACCACCATCACGTGGGTTCCGCGTGAAATAAATAATCGACGGCTCGATGCATCGACGCTCAGATAATCCCATCCGCCTTCGCCACCCAGCTTCACTTTCTTGATGAGGTGGTAACCGGATTTCCCCGCAGGCGCGCCGCTCGTTTCCTGCGCTTTCACAACACTTTTTTCGGCGCCCATCCACAACAAAAGCAAAATGAAAAACCATACGCACCCTGCCCAGGCTTTCCGGTTCACGATTCGCACCAACCACCTCCGCAGATTTGTTCGCCTTGCCCGTACCCACTATACAAGGTCGATTTCCAGACTTCAGCTACGGCGTTAATCGAGATCGGCCGCTGACATAAATGTTTTTTAATTAAATGCGCAGCGGATTATTTTTCGCCAGAACGCGAACGAGAAGATGGATCCGGGTACTACGCCACGAACAACTGCTGAGGACAGTTCCAAGTCGAGACTTGGTTTGAGGCAAGAAAAAAGGGGCTGGCGCGGTGCCTGCCCCTTTTCTTGTGAAGTTTCGTGAGAGTTTTGTTATGCGGCGATTTTTTCTTCGCTCAACAAATGCACTGGCACCTTGCGCAAATCCCACACAATGCCGAACCACGACAAAACCTTCAGCGTGTAGTAGGTGATGTCTACTTCCCACCAGAAAAAGCCCTGCCGGGCCGAAGCCATGAAGTGGTGATGGTTATTGTGCCAGCCCTCGCCCAGCGTCAAGAGTGCGAGAAACCAGTTATTCTTGCTGGTGTCGGTGGTTTCGTAACGGCGCGTCCCAAACAAATGCGACAGCGAGTTGATGGTAAAGGTATCGTGCCACAGCAGCACGGTGCTTAGGCAGAAACCCCAGATGAACAGGTGCCAGCCACCGATCAGCCACAATGCTGCTCCCAGCACAACGGGAGGGACCATGTGGTATTTGTTCAGCCAGCGCAGTTCCGGGTACTTGGCGAAATCCCCGATGTAATTCAAACGTGTGTCGTTGTATTTATCCGACATGATCCAACCCACATGGGACCAGAAAAATCCGAAAAGCGTGGGCGAATGCAGATCGAGTTCCTGATCAGAGTGCCGGTGATGGTGCCGATGGTGCGCCGCCCACCACAGCACACCCTTTTGCGCCGAGCTCATGGCCATGAATGCAATTACGAATTGAAACACGCGGCTGGTCTTAAAGGCGCGGTGCGAAAAATATCGGTGATATCCGGCGGTAACGAAAAACATGCGTACGCCGAGAAGCCCCAGGCAGGTCACCAGGTAATACCAGTGAAAAGGAATGAAAAATATCAGCAATGATGCGATATGTACTAGCGCAAACGGCAAAGACATAATCAGCGAGATTCGCGAGCCGTTGGGCAGTGGTATAGACCAAGCGCGTGCAACTGAAGCCATCCGTATATTTCCTTCCGCGCCCATGTTTCCGAACCGGGCACTTTCCTACATTTTCTGCGATCGTAGAGTCAATCCGGGGCAGACGATGCGGAAAACTGAGTGAGTCCTAGTCTACGGGCACTCCGCGGGACGGTCAAGAGTACAGTAGAACAGCTGTACATAATTGGATGCCTGCTTACGTGCATTCGATATCCGCCCGGACAGAATCATCTCCCCGGATGTGCTATCGTTTCTCGCACGCTGACGCCTTGCTTGTCAGTGACGAAGCGCACAAGTCAGCAATCATTACGAGCTCATTACAGGATCATAAGAAACCCATGGCTGAACGGCCCGTATTTGTAGGCGTTATTCCCCAAACCGTCGTACTCGACGACGGCGACCAGATCTCCTGGATTTCCGACGCTGGAAACCTGCGCGTCGAATTCGATGTGAATCGGTGCCCCTTTTCATCCAACGTTTTTCAGGCCCCGGCTGGCATGCGCCTTTTGAGTGGCCCCGCGCGTCCGGGCATCAAGGCCGCGACGTTTAAGTATCGCTTGTGGCTCAACGACCAGCTCGTTGGCCAGGGCGAAGTAATCCTCCGCGAAAAATAGCGAGGCAAAAAAAAAGACCGGCTCTAAGGACGCCGTTCGGCTGTTGCGTTTCAAAACAGATGTTACTTTGCGGCTGCTTTTCCCTGCTTGGCGATGATCTTGTCTTCGATCTTCTTGTAGGTAGCCACCGGAATGATCTTTTTCCTGGTCAGGTCCGTCTTCTTCGCGTAAGGACGCCCATCAACAATCTTCTGAGCGTATGCGTCCCCGATTCCCGGCAGCGCCTTCAATTGATCCACCGTGGCGGAATTAATATCCACTAGGTCATCAGCGGGAACCGCCGCCGCATGGGAAGCCGGCACAGCGGGTTTCGGCTGCGAAACACCCAGCGAGACTGCCCCCAACACCCCAAGCGCTACCATCGCAAAACGCAAAATGTATTTTGTCATGCTTTTTCCTCCTTAGTTTTAGCAGCTATCAATGTCTACTACATTCGTTCAATTCTTTTCCGCGGCCCGATACCCGACTTTCTGAGCGTCGGCCTCGGTCATATATTTTCCTTGCTTGGTCTTGCCATACCATCGCGTTCCTGGCTTGTGGTACACGCCCGAGTCGGTGTTAACCCACACCATGCCGTTGCTGTTAGCTGGTGGCGTTTGAGTTTGCTGCGCACTGGTCCTGGGAGCGTTCCGGGCGCTGGTCGTATTCCCGGAGTTCGAAGTGGTGGCCGGGGCGGCTGGCGCAGGCTCCGCGTTCACGCTGCCGGAAGAGCCGCTTGCACCTGAGGTTGTCTTGGTCTCCGGGCTTCTGGTACTGGTCGTATTCCCGGAGTTCGCCGCCGCCGTCGGATCCTTGGTGGTTGCTGAAGCGGAACTCTTGCCCGTTCCCGACCCGCTCGAAGTGTCGGCTGCTGACTCAGTGGCGTCCTTTTTCTTCCTGCTCTTCGAAGTGCTGTTGGTCGCCGCGGTGCCCTCACCTTCTGTAGCTGCAGGTGCGGCACCGGTTGGCGGGGTCGCACTTGCGGCCGGATCAGCCACAGAACTCTTCTTCGTTGCGCTCGTTGCGACTGGCTCGGTCTTTTTTGTGTCGCCTTCGGATGTTTCAGCACCTTTTTTCGTTGTGGATTTGCTGGGTTTCGCGCTCTTGTCGGCACTACCCGACGCGGTTGTTGAGGTATCTTTCCCTTCCGCGGCGCCCGATTCCGAACTCTTCTTGCTCTTGGTCTTCTTGGAAGAGGTGGAATTCTCCCCTGCAGTATCCTGGGCTGCCGTCGAGGAATCCGGGGAGTCTGCCTTCTTTTTCTTCTTTTTCGTCTTGGTTGCGTCGGTCGAGTCGCTCTGCGGCTGGTCACCGGATTGCGTGGATTGCCCAGCCGGTCGTGGCCAGGCATGCGCCAGTGCTGGAATCGTCCAGGCAAACAGTGACGCCGACAGAATAGCTAGATAGAACTTCTTGCTCATGACCTTCCTCTCGCTCAACTCGCGCCCCGAGGCGCACTACTCCCCGTGAGTCGGCGCATGATGGGCGACTCCGTTAATGAAGTCAATACCGAAGAAGGAGCAGGCGGGAGCAACAACGATCCAGGTCGGACTTTCAATTATGATTTATACGAGTAGAGGGGAGCAGTATGAGGGCGGCCTCACCTGCGAAAGCGATCTTTGCGCACCGATTGAAGCGCTAATCGCCCGCTGCAGCCGCGACTCGCGGCGGTTCCACCGACTCGGCCAGTCCTCTGCGCATCGGACCAAGCGCAAAGGCCGGCACTTCCAATTCAGGTTCAACAGAGAGGTTGGTCGCTTTACGCGGAAATTCGCCGCGGCGATCCAGCTTCAATCCCGCTTCGCGCAAAAACTCGGCCGAGAAGCCCATGTCTTCCGCGCGATCCACCCCCCAGAACCACAGCTTTTCTTCGTTACGCTGAAGAAAATCGAGCGATTCCTCGAGCTTAGTCATCGCACGGTTGAAGGAGGAGGCCAAGAAGAACACCTCCAGCGTCCAGGCATGGCGAGGGTAGCGTACCTGGATTCTGACGCAATACTTGCCGGTCTGATTTCTTTCCATGCTGCAACGGTAGCTGTTTCTCACCGCCGAGGAGCGAACTGCTGTCTTCGTCTTCACTGAGCCTCTGGACTCGAAACCGCCTACCCAACCCTCGTCGGTGCAAAGGCCACCGATAAGCTCGAGTTTGTCTGGAAGGGGATTGTTGGGACCCTAATAGGGTATCCGCGTGGGCGAGTAAAGGCAAGAGCACCCATCGAAATGGATACTCCATTTAACTCCTTTAAAATAAGTTGTTTATTATCCTAGGCTGCCGAATCCCGCCAATTTATCGTTCATGATTTTGACTTTGCCCTCCGCTTTGAGCTTCGCTTCAAGCGCTGTTTTGAAGGCTTCGAACGCCACATTGCGCTTGCTCTGCAGCAATTGCTCCTCTAAAGACTTCTTCTGCTTGTCGAAATCCGCCGGGTTAGGCTCGTCCTTAGCCTCGACGCGATAGACCATCCAGTTCGAACCGAGGGTCAACGGCGCGCCGACGTCCCCAGCTTTCATCTGAAACGCTTCCGCCAGTTGCTTCCCACTGGCTGCCCCAGCGATGGACCCGTCACGTGCTATGGACTCGCTGGTCTTGGCTTCCAGTCCCAGAGCCTTCGCAGCGGCATCAAACTTTTCGCCGCTCTTGACGCGTTTTTCAAGCTCGTCCGCCTTCGTTTTCGCCAGTTTAGCGGCCTCTTCCTGCTTCAGGTCGTTCACGACCTGTTCGCGAACCTCTTCCAGCGTGCCCTGATGGGCCGGATTAATCTCTTTGACCGACAGAACCACGTAACCGCGGTCTGTTCGTACCGGCAAACTTAACTCGTTCGGACGTAACCGAAACATGTCGTCCTTTACTTCCTTGGAGTTTCCAAGCTCCAGCAGCGGGTCTGCCGCGCTGACCGGCCGGGTTTCTGAAACGGTCAGGTGAAATTGCTTGGCCAAATCATCCAAAGACACTTTGTTGGACTGGCGAATGGCCTTGGCCAACTGGTCTGCCTGATCGCTGGCCTGCTGGTCAGCCTGCTGCAACGCCATCGGCGACCGCAGGGATTCCTTCACTTCGTCAAAGGGCTTGGTGTGCGCGGTTTCCTTATCCAGGACCTTGATGATATGGAATCCGTACTGCGTCCTCACCAGGTCAGATATCTGTCCCTTTTCCAACCCAAAAGCGGTCTTTTCGAACTCCGGTACTGTCTGGCCCTGCACAATCCAGCCCAGATCGCCGCCTTTTTCCTTCGTGCCGGGGTCCTCTGAATATTTCTTGGCTAAGTCTTCGAAATTGGAGCCCTTTTTCGCCTGTTTCAACACGTCTTCCGCGGTCTTCTTGATTTCATCCACTTCCGCATCGGTCTTTCCCACGGTCATGAATAAAATGTGTTCCACGTGGACGCGATTAGGCACCTGGTATTGCTGAATGTTGGCTTGATACTGCGCCTTCAGTTGGTCGTCGGAAATCTGCACATTGCGGCGCAACTGCGAAGTGTCCAGCAAGGCGTAACGCACCACCCGCTTTTCCGGCACCTGGTAACGGGATTTATTCTTCTCGTACTCTGCCTTGATCTCTGCTTCCGTAGGATTGATCTTCGCCGCCAGATCCTCCGGCTTGATTAACGCGTAATCCACTTTGATTTTTTCGTTCTTGGCCCGGAACTCGTCCTGGAGCTCCTGCGGTCCGACACTGACTCCATCCGTGACGCGCTTGCGAAATTTCTCTTCCAGCAATCCCTGGCGCACCAATTCTTCGAACGTTTGTACCGTCATCTGAAAGCGCGCTTGCACTTCCGACGAGTAACGGTCCATGCCTACAAAGGTGCCACCGGTAAAAGCGGTGGGGACATACTGCTTGATACGATCGGCGCGCTCCTGATCGGATACCGTAATTCCCAGGCGCTTGGCCTCGTACTCCAGCTCTTTTTCAAATACCAATTGATTCAGGATTTGCCGCGCGTATAAGGATTCCAGTGGCTTCGGCACCTGGTTGCGTTGCTCGATCTGCGCCAGTTGCTGGCGTACATCTCCCAGCGTGACGGACTGGTCTCCCACCTTGGCCACGGCATCGGTGGCAGCCTCGCCCGTATCCGGTGTCTGAGGCACCAGGTAAAGCAGCATGCTTCCGCCAAGAATCAGCACTACGACTCCCAGGAAGACGCGGTACCCCAATTTGCGATTATCCGTTGCTCCAGCCATCCAGTCAGTCTCCTGCGCCGCCAAACGAACACCAAATTATAGGAGATACGCGCCCCACCCTCAATGACAATCGCGGAGAATCGACTCCAGCGACACCTGCATGTCGTCTTTCGACAACCAACCGCGGGCACACTTCTCTAGCGTCGCAGGAATGGCTATGTGCGCATTCGCTATTTGCAATTTGACTACGACTGCCCAGCGCCATCGACCAGCGCACAAATCGCTGTGCTAGATTTAAAATTTGGAGCGCTGAGCAACTTTATCTCCGTGAGCGTACAAGCACCCATCGACCCAAAGCAGGCCGCGGCTTCCAGCAAGGCTCCCCGCGTCCAGGTCTATTGGACCGCCGTTACCTACAAGACCGTGCTGGTCTACGTATTGATCACCGCGGGCGTGCTGTTTGGGGTGATTTATCTGATTTCTCCCGATCTCTATTCCACCACCTACCACAAAGTTTCCAACGCTATTGCTGCGCCCGATTCTGAAAACCTGACGATTTCCCAGATGCAGGCCAAGTTCGTCAATCTCGACGGCAAAGTGCAAATCAAAAAAGTGAACTCCGTTCAGTGGGTCGCGGCTGACTACAAAACCACGCTAGACAAAGGCGATTTTGTGCAAACCGCGGCCGATAGCGCCGCGCGCATCACCTTCGCGGACGGCACCACGTACACCGTAAAGGCTGACACTCTCGTTACCGTCGAGGAAAACTCCATGGCCAGCAACAAGCCCACCAGCGTCGCGGTGCGCATCAGCACCGGGTCGGTGGACTTGGCTACTCCGAACTGGGCTTCGCCAGACTCTAAAGCGGCCGTCAACGTCGAGGATGCCAGCGCAGAATTGCGGCAGAACAGCCGTGCGTCAGTCAAAAACGATCCTCAGGGCAACAGCCACGAGATCGTAGTGTCCACGGGGTCCGCTCAAGTCGAACGCGGTGGAGAGAAAATCGAATTGGCGCAGTGGGAAAAAGCCAGTTTCCCAACCGGCGGGCCAATCCAGACTTCCAACGTGCTGGCTCCCCCTTCGTTGGTCGAGCCCCTGAATCTGGCGCCGATCATCAACGAAAAGCCTAAAATCACTCCAGTGCACTTCGAGTGGAAAGCGGTGCAGGATGCCGTCTCCTACACTGTGCGGCTCAGCACCACTACGTCTTTCCGGTCGATTGCCAAGCAAGCCAAAGTTTCTGGGACCGCCGCCGACATCAGCGGGCTCGACCCGGGCGAATATTTCTGGAATGTCACCGCGCAGGATGACAAGAAGCACACCAGCGAAGTCAGCGAAACGTTTCAGTTCACCTTGGTGGCGCAAGGCAAATCGCAGGACATGCTGTTGGAGATCGACGGAACACAGCTTCACGGGCGTGTGGCGGAAATTGTAGGCCGCACCGAACCTGGCGCGGCACTGATCGTAAACGGTCAATCCGTTCCGAACATCGCTCCCGACGGCACCTTCCGCCATTTCACCGAGCCGTTGGAGCCGGGACAGCACACTATTTCAATTATTGGTTCGAACCGCCGTGGAGGCACGGCAAAGGAACAAGTCTCCATTGTTGTTCCTAAATAGTTTTTTTTGCGGACATAAGTACCGCTGCAAAAGTTGCAGTGCGGAATTGACGAAAATCGTAGCGGCAGGGCGAAGGAAGCAAAACGGCGTTTTTTGCGTTGCTGTCGACGTAAGTGGAAAAATGGAATGGGTTCCGCGGCTTCGTGGGCACGAAACAAAGTTTTACGGTTCGTAACGAGCGTTGGAATTTTGCGGGGGAGACGGGGGAATGAATAAGAACGGTTACAACTTAAGGTCGGTTTTCAGTTTATTTTCCTCCGACCTCGCCATCGATCTGGGCACCGCTAACACGCTGGTGTTCTCCGCCGGCAAAGGCATCGTCGTCAATGAGCCTTCGATCGTCGCCATCAACAAGTCCACCGGTGAAGTGGTTGCCGTCGGCCGGGAAGCCAAAGACATGCTCGGACGCACCCCGGGCAACGTAGTGGCCATTAAACCTATGAAGGACGGCGTCATCGCCGACTTCAAAGTCACCGAAAAAATGTTGACGTACTTCATTCAGAAGGCGCACAACCGCCGTGTTCTGGTCCATCCGCGCATTGTCATCGGCGTGCCCAGCGAAATTACCCCGGTCGAGAAACGCGCGGTGCAGGACTCCGCTTATCGCGCCCGTGCCAGCGAAGTTTATCTCGTGGAGCAAGCCATGGCCGCGGCTATCGGCGCTGGGCTGCCCATCGAAGAGCCTTCCGGCAACATGGTGGTGGACATCGGCGGCGGCACGACCGATATCGCGGTTATCTCTATGAGTGGCATCGTCTATTCTCGCTCGGTGCGCGTGGCCGGCAATGAAATGGACGAAGCGGTCATGCAGTATCTCAAGCGCAAGTACAACCTGCTGGTAGGCGAACGCACCGCCGAGCAGATTAAAATGGAAATTGGCTCCGCCTATCCGCTCGAAAAACCTTTAACCATGGAGGTCAAAGGCCGCAACCTCATCGAAGGCGTACCTCGCACCGTCACCATCGACGACAGTGAAATTCGCGAGTCCCTTGCCGAGTGCGTGGCCACCATCTTGAACGCTGTGCGCGTCGCTCTGGAGCGCACTCCACCGGAGCTTTCCGCCGACATCAGCGACCGCGGCATCGTGCTGACGGGCGGCGGCGCGCTGCTCAAGAATTTGGACAAGCGCATTCGCGAAGAAACCGGTTTACCCGTTTCCATCGCCGACGACCCTCTCGCTTCGGTAGTACTCGGCACCGGAAAAATGTTGAGCGATTTCCGCTTGCTGCGCCAGGTGTGCATCGACTAGCGCTCTTCGCCGTCGCCAAATTACACAGATTGGTTCACTGATAAATTCTCGTTGGTAGAAATTCAGGATTTAAAATAGCGAAATCGAAAGATTCTGAGCTTGAAACACAATGGTCGCCATCCCATCTCGTCATAAGTCTCTCTTTCTGCTCACCGGCGTGGTGCTACTGCAAATCCTGCTGCTGGCGCTGCAGATCAGGCGCGATTCCGAAGGCCGCCTGATCCGCGTTTGGACCGTGGGGGCGTTTTCCCCCTTTGAGCGCGCTGGTTCACACGGTATTGGGCATGTTCGAGACACCTGGCGCCATTATTTCGCATTGCAGAACGCCTCGCGCGAAAACGAACAGTTGCGTCGCGAAAATGACGAACTGAAAATGCAGGTTAACCAACTGCAGAGCAAAGCGAACGAGGCCGATCGCCTGGCTGCATTGCTGAACTTCCACAAATCTCATCTGGATGTGCCGATGCTCGGCTCGCGGGTCATCGCCACCAGCGCGGGCACCGCCAGCCAGACAATCGTTCTTGATCGTGGATCGAAAGACGGCATAAAGAAGAATATGGGCGTAATTACCCCAGAGGGCGTTGTCGGCAAAGTGGTCGAGGTGTACGACGACACGGCCGAAGTGCTGTTGCTCACCGACAAAGACAGCGGCGTGGGGGCCATGCTTGGCAATTCGCGGATTCAAAGCCCCGTGGGAGGCACTGGTGAGCCATTGCTCGCCATGAAATACGTCGCCAATGACGACACCGTGAACCTTGGGGAACGCGTGGTCACCAGCGGGATGGACAAAATCTTTCCGCGTGATCTTCCTATCGGCACTATCACGGAGATCAAGTCCGGCAATCCTTTCAAAAATATTCGCGTTCGACCCTCGGCAAACCTCGAGCGCCTTGAAGAAGTAATTGTTCTGTTGACACTGCAACCGCTGCAACTCAAACAGGAACCGGATACATCAAAAACTCCTGCGAATGCCGCAGCTAACAACACCGCGCCCGCAACCAATTCGCAATCATCAAATAATGCTGCTCCCAACGCCGCCTCGGTTAAGCCACGATGAACGACACCTTCGACATTCGCAACATGGAAGCGCACATCGAGGTGCACAAGTTCCACGGCGGCGCGATCGTCGGTGCGACGATCCTCGCGCTGATGTTTCAGGCTTTCGTGCCGGTTTATTTTCCGAAGGTCGCGCTGTGCGACCTGCCTCTACTGATCACCATCTATTTTGGGTTGAGCCGGCGCAATCCTTCCACCGGCCTTCTGCTCGGTATGATGATCGGATTGCTGCAGGACAGTCTCAGCGGACCAACTGTCCCGCTCGGTTTGTACGGCATCTCAAAAACGGTTATCGGTTATTTCGCGTCGTCCATCGGAGCGCGGCTTGACACTGAGCATCCGGCAGCGCGTTTTGCCCTGACCATCATTTTCTTCGGCCTGCATCAAGGGATTGTGTTACTCACCCGGCGGATTCTTCTGGCACAATCTAGCACCTGGTTTACCGTACATCTGGCAATTGCTGCGCTGGTCAACGCTGTGGTCGCTGTTTTTCTTTTTATGTTCCTCGATCGCCTGCGCAAATCCTGAACCGCTGCGTTTCGTAGAAGTTTTTACTCCATCACCAAAATCGCCACAGGTAGAATTCCGCCTGTGGAGGCCTCCAGATGCCGGAACAACATTTCCATTCGTTAATGGGCCAACAGAAATTCTTTGAAATCTTCGTAGCAACTCGACATCGGCACCGACAACTTTTCGCGCTTTAGATACGCTGCAAGCCTCGACGGCAACCGAGGGGCAATGCCGATCGCACGTGTTACAACTTCCGCAAATTTTGCCGGATGCGCTGTCGCCAGCACCAGGCCCTGTGCCGGCTCTGGATGGACCTTGCGATAGGCTTCCCAACCCAACACGCCGACGGCCGTATGGGGATCCGCAATATATTTGAATTTCTCATAAACCATCTTCATTGCCGCCAGCGTCTCCGCATCCGTGGCGCCGTGTCCCCAAATTTCTTTCTGCACGTATTCCAGCCGGTTGCGGCACAAATCCATCAACCTGGGGAAATTATTTGGATTGCCTACGTCCATGGCGTTCGAAAGCGTGGCCACTGCCGGATGCGGACGAAACTCTCCGCTACGCAAATATTCGGGTACCACGTCGTTCGCATTGGTAGAGGCGATGAACTTCGTTACCGGCAAACCCATGCGCTTGGCAAAAATTCCCGCGATCAGATTTCCAAAGTTGCCACTGGGCACCGATACGATCAGCGGCACGGAGGCCACCGGGAGTTGGCGATAAGCGGCCACGTGATAAAACATCTGGGGCAACAGCCGGCCGATATTGATGGAGTTTGCGGACGTCAAAAACGTGCGCTTGTTTAAGTCAATATCGGAAAATGCCTGCTTCACCAGCCGCTGGCAATCGTCAAAGCTGCCCTGCACTTCCAGCGCCGTGATGTTTTCTCCAAGCGTCGTAAATTGTTTTTCCTGCGCATCGCTGATGCGCTTCGAAGGGTAGAGAATCACCACGCGAATATTTGGCACCCGGAAAAACCCGTGCGCCACCGCGCTGCCGGTATCGCCCGAGGTGGCCACCAGCACCGTCAACGTGCGTGTTTCGTCGCGCACGAAGTAGCCCATCAGCCGCGCCAGGAATCGCGCGCCGAAATCCTTGAACGCCAGCGTGGGGCCGTGAAAAAGCTCCAGGATGTGCAGCCCGGGCGATAGCGACACCAGCTTTACGGGAAAATTGATGGCCTCACTTACCACCTGCCACATCACTTCTTCGGGTACTTCCGCGCCCGCAAACGGACGCGCCACGCGAAAACATACTTCCGTGAACGGCAGCCGCCGGAATTCTTCCAGTTCCGTCGGCGAACGCCGCGCAATTTCCACCGGCATGTACAATCCGCCGTCGGGCGCAAGCCCGCGCAACACTGCGCCGCGCAGTGACGTCAAGGGCGCTTCCCGGCTTGTGCTGCGGTATCTCATCTCGTAGTCAAACTACTGCGAAGCCGTCTGCTCGATTCCCCCGCGTACTTTTTCGAGAAATCGCTTCACGTCCCTCAGATTTCTAGCCGCTCCCCGCCCACCCATCGCGGCTAACTCCGAAACCTGCACGGAACAATGTGCCAGTGCTTCGTAGCTCTTCTTGCGCGCGGCAATCAGCTTCGGGTAGCAACGCGCTACCGTTTCCCGGGGCGATTCCTGACCCTGCGCCTGAAACGCCCCGCGCCACAATACCGGCTTCGGATCATTTAAATAGCGCTCCACCAGTAACCGCTGCTCCTGCTCGGTGCTGGCTAAGTGCACCACGGTCATTTGTCGTCGAAGGCGCTGCAGCAAATCTTCGCCCGCGTAAATCACGCTCCCAGTGGTATCCCACACGACGGGGAGCCCGCTTTTATCGTTCTCCAGATCGTTCAGAAATTCCTCTGCCACTGCGATTTCTTCCGCGAGGTATTCCCTTTCCCGTTCGGCATACGTGGGGCTGTCCGGCCAGCCCATCCATGCCGCCACGCCGTTAATCCCGGTGTAGCGGCCCGCCTCCAGGCGCTTGGCAAGCCTTTGCTCGATCAGGTCGTCGCAGCACACCGCTCGCCACCCGGCGGCCGCTAACTTCCTCGTCCAAAATGTTTTCCCACTGCCGGACATTCCAACCAGCGCCAACCGCGACGCTAGCTGGCGCGCATTGCCCGACGCTTTTTCCTGCGGTTCGTTTATTTTCACGAGTCAATTTCTGGCTTCATGGTTGAATTTCAACCTTAACGTGGGGCAGGCACCACGGCAACTGACGATCCTCCAGACTTAGCCTGAAAAATAATGCATTCCTGGAACCCTGTCCGGCCGGACGGCTTGCGGCGTAACCACCCTGGTGTTAGGTTTGCAAATAGCTGCAAGGTACCACCGCAGCACGGGTTAGCGGTGTTAAGGTCGGGCTTAATTCTTTGCGTGGATGTGAAGGCAGCTTCCGGCGGGACATCGAAATCCAATTGTAAATTTTCGTGACGCGACAGTTCTCCGGTTCTGCCGGAGAGGGTCGTTTCTGACCCTGACATAAAACTTCGCGCGCGAGGTCTTCGTGTCGATCTGGTTTCGCAGCGATAATCGTTTGCCGCAAGGGCGTCTGGCCATGGCTTCCTACGTCATCGTGGGCATGGTAGGCGTTTTG
>Ga0182024_10007523_pt1 | contig 23448 bp, 25 predicted proteins | sample P32metaG_FD_120480 | JGI IMG/M metagenome (GOLD analysis project Ga0182024, IMG submission 120480) | Permafrost microbial communities from Stordalen Mire, Sweden - P3-2 metaG (Illumina Assembly) | ecosystem: Environmental > Terrestrial > Soil > Wetlands > Permafrost | place: Sweden: Stordalen... | reverse complement strand
TGGCGGCGGTGGCTTCGGCGCGGGAGCATGTCAAGTTGTTAATGAAATCAGCACTACGTTTACAATCACTTGGGGGGCACCGTATAACTGCTTTGATATAACCGTGAACGCGGCGGCTACTATCGCGCTTCCAACCCCAACGGGAGGTGCCAGCGCGACAATCTTAGTAAATATAAAAAATGCTACTCCTACATTAAACCCTATCACTTGGTCTGGTCCAGTTAGCCTCTTAGGGTCTCCTGGGCCGCAACCTGCCTCCAATGGGGCCAACTACGTTACGAGTATACCGCTAAGTTACGATACAAACCTTGGATCGTACTTACCGGGCGCTCCTGTTTCCTCTAACTGTACTGGGCTGACGGCTGGGCAGATCCCTGCTACGATAGCTGCGGGATGCTCCGCTGCCGCTACGCAGACCAACATCAATGCGGTGGGATTCGGAACGGGTGGGGGTTCAGCGAATGCGCAGACCGTGACGCTATCCCCTGCCATTACGAGTTATACGGTAGGGCTAACGGTTTCCTGGTTGCCGACAAACGCGAATACCACCACCACCCCCACTCTTGCAGTAAATGGCTTGGGGGTAACTACTATCGTAAGGGCCGGAGGGGCGCTCAATGCGAATGACATTCTTACTACCGCAATTGCCACGGTTAAATATGACGGCACAAACTTCGAGCTTGAAAATCCCCAAACATCACCCAGTGGAAGTGGACCCACTAACTCTAGGGGTAGTATTGGGGCCGGTGGCACATCAGCGCCTACTTGCAATTCTGGTAATAACGGTCTGATTTATTGGGGAACGGATTCTGCCTATCAGGGGCTTTGCAACGGAAGTTCCTGGTACTGGTCCTGGAGCGGACTCTCAAACCTCACATTTCCTCTCACATCCAACACGAGTTGGATCAACCAAACGTCGGCCACGCTCACGCAGGTTGGCGGCGCATTGGTGCTAAAAAGCACTACTAACAGCGGATCGAATCCACAGGGGCAAATTGCGAGCGTTCCGTCCACTCCCTATACGGTGGTCGGTTGTTTCGTGGTTGACTACGCGCCCGTGCCGCTAACAGGATCGGCGCAGATCGGCGCGGCGGGACTGTTCTGGTCTAACGGTACAACGACGGGAGCGAGCACCGAGTTTGTGTTCTTTTCAAGCATTGGAAGCAGCTATTCGCTATTTGCTGAGCGCCAGAACGCCTTTAATCTAGCGGGAGCCGATACGGTGTCTCACTGGGTGAATTGGAACGGGAGTGCCGGAAACGGCGGTCTTTACGCCAATAATCAACCAATCTGTGTGGGGGTTCGGGACGATGGAACAAATAAGGCCTTCGCGGTAAGCCGGGATGGAATCCCCGGAACGACGGCGGCCCCCGGTTCGTGGTATGTGGCCGGAACTGAGACTCACACTAATTTCATCACCCCGACAAACATAGGTTACTTTGTTGATTCGCTCACTTCCAGTCAAGCCGTAGCGATGCAACTAGTGGGGTGGACTGTTTACAATTCAGCAATTTTCTAAGCTTATGAAAAGGTTATTGTTTTTGTTTTCAATCGCGCTGCCTGCCTTCGGGGTTACATGTCCATCGTATTGCTTCGCTACGTTGCCGTTTACGGCAGCTACGGCTTCGATTGCGAGTTCAACTTTCGGCTCAACGACTAGCTTTTCCGTCGTTGGATGGATTCATAATTTCAACTTCAATCAAACAACAAACAACGTAAATCCAATCTCCTCTTATGGCGGTTTTGGGGTATCAAATCAAGGCTACTCAGTTGGTGATCTTATTTTTCTTAACAGCCCAGACACGCTTACCAATGGAACTGGTAACTTCTCTATAGGTCCACCTTCTGGTGGATGGACTGTGGATATGACGTTTATTATAATTCGCAATACTATTGCAAACACGGAAACTTTGGCAATCTTCGATGTTCCGTCTGGGGCGCTTTTAGGTACTCATTCGGATACAATAGCAATCACTGCAACAGGCACAACCATTATTAACGCTGGATCGATTATCCAGTCAATCTCTGCTGCTGGAGGTAGCATTGGGTTCCTGCGAGCATACTCTGGACTTGGATCATCAACAGTACCGCCATCAATTGCTCCCCCTTCGTCCCTTATTAACTACCTCGCGGATTATGAGTTTTCTGTCGCTAACGGAAACGATGCCGTCAACCCCAGCGTCCAGAACTTTACCGGGCTATCCGTATTCACTGTCAAATCGGTATTCCCTCCATCCTGCACGATTGCTGGCCCATACACTACTCCGCTGGGAAGCTCCACGACCCCCGTTGGAACCGGCATACCGCTCAATGGAGGAACGGCCATTAGTTATATGTGGAATAACATAGCTGGACCGACTACTCCAACGATCACAGGCGGAACAACCCCTACTCCAACTATTTCGAATCTCAACTCCGCTACCAACGTCTCAACTACGACGACAGACTACATTATTCAATTGTCCTGTACTGATTCTACGCCGCAGACCACCCCAGCACAGGTCCATATCGGAGTGGTACCAATTAACAGCAAGGGTGTAGTGACTAATATCCTTTCTACTATTCAGTCCATCTCTGGTTCGCAGACTATAGCGAATAATCAAACGATATCTCCTAACGCTTGGCCTACGGATGCCTTGCAAGCCACATGGTCTGCTAAATTTGGAGTGGCTCAGGGCACCGTGGTTCCATACTTCGCTGGGTCTTCCGGCCTTCCGATATCGATCCGGTGGAATTGGGACAATGCGCACGGGTTCAGCTACGCTCCGGGAACCGTCACTGTCGCTAACGGAGGAGTAGCCGTTGCCGGTAATGGCAGTACGACCTTCACTTCAACGTTTTGCGGAGGTGGCTTATTGGCGGTCAATAGCGCGGCTTTTGTTGCTCCATATATCGATACAAATTGGTCGTGGAATCCAACAGGCTATAGATACTCTAATGTCTCGGCGTGCGTTGGAACGCTGGTCAATACAAATTTCGGAGGTAGTTCCAATGCCGTCGTTACGGCCACAACCAGCGGTGGAGCGGTAACCGGCATAAATATTATATCCGGCGGGTCAGGCTATACAACAGGCAGCTATTCCACCACTTTTATAGGAGCGGGTACTGGCGGTAGTGTAACCCTTATTGTTTCTGGAGGAGCCGTAACGAGCAGTAGCTCCATCGTTGGCGGCTCTGGGTACACCGGAAACGGCACGCAAGACGACCACAATCTTATTCTCGCTGGCAATGCTACATGGAGCGGAGCCAGTATCTCAAACTCCAACTATACATCCTGGTCAAATGTTGACTTTGGAGGATGGAATAAGGGCAACAACACCGGATATTCCAATTATTATTACAATTTAGCGATGGGCATGTGGAATATTTTCGTTAAAACTGGGCTGATCTCGCACTTGAACTATTTCCGCTTTCTCATAGACGCAGATTTCTACAGTCCAGTTACGGATCGTTTTACTACATGCGATGTCGTTACTAACGGCTGCGGCTATCCTCCACGAACTAGAATCACTCAGGGTCAATATTTACGGGCGCTAGACGAAGACGCCGTTGCCGGGACGCCATTTAATTCTAAAAGATGGCAGTACTTGTGGCTGATGGTATCCCAAATTTCTATGTATAATGAGCTAGAGTTAACATGCTCAAACTTTACGTTTATCTATCCTTGGACCGGAACACTCCCCTGCACCGGAGCGGCAATCCCGCTTGCCGATCTTCGAGAAGAGAGCTACGAAGTGGGAGAAATATCGCTATGTGCGCAGTTAGATACGTCGAACACCCCTGCCGCACCAAGTCCCTATTCTAGCCATCAAGCTTTCTGTCGGGCTTACCTCGACGCCATCATAAAATATCGATGGTTGCCGCTTCAGGGTAGCGACGGAAACTGGGCGATTGCAACCGGAAACCCCAACGGTGTAAATAATAATGTAAGTTTTGATACCCACGGTACGCATATATCCGGAATGGGCACTCTCAACGCCATCACCACCGGAACGAACAGCATCACTTGCAGTGGGGCTTGTTGGAATCAGGCAGCGTTCCAGTCCACTGTGTTCGGTATCGTCAGCGCCTCTCCGCTTGAGATTGCAATGACATCTCCGATGCCGGGGATGGCTCCGGGTAGTACGATTACTATAACTGGGGCGACAAATTGTTCGGCTCTCAATGGCTCTTGGACTGTTTCCAGGGTAGATTTTACACAAAACCTTTTCGGGTCGCAGCCGAATGGGTCCGCATATTTTTATCTAGTGATGACTTCTAATCTGGGAGCAACTTGCCCTACCTACATAACAAACGCTTATTATCAGGGTCCTGTTGGATTTTGGTCCTGTCCGATTGCTTCCATAACTGGATCTGCAACCCTAGCCGCTAATGTCATTGACAGGATCAATTGTGACTCGCAGTGGTACTCGGCTACTTATGTATCATCTACGCAAATCAGCATCACTCCAAATTATTCCGGCACCACGTATCTCACTGGTCGCGAATGGCAATTAGCGCAAGTGCAGGGCGGATTTCAAACGCAACCCTTTATGGAGGGGCTCGCTCTGCAAAACCTTTCCCTGGCCTATCAGGCGTTGTTGACTTACGATCCAACCCTTGCGGCGCAACTCCTCACGGCTTTACAGAAAAGTGCTACTTGGCTTACTACTATCGGATACCCGCAAAACATAGTATTCAACGGCACCGCTTCCTCTGGCACAACCAAGGGCATGTGGTACGTAGTTGGCGGCTTTGCGTGTAACCCAGACGGCTCCGGGCCGTCCAGTTTCAACCCTTACGACTTCAATGGTATTTGTACTGCTTGGAATACTGACCAGCAGGCCCGTGAAGTGATCCCTGAGACATTCTTTGGTCTGACTGATGTTTATAATACGGCCCCGATTCCTGGAATGCTAAACACGCTCACCCAGCTTTATGGTCACGTGTTCGCAGGTGGCCCAACATCAGACGCTCCCGGAACTTGCTCGACTGCCGCTGGATGTTCTGATAACTTCGGCACTGACACGTTTTTCTACAATAACACCTACAACGCTAAATGGTGTGGAGTATGGTGTGGGCAGGGCAATACAGAAACGTTCTTACCTATTTACGCGCAGTCTCTAGTTAGCTCTGGAGTAGGGGTTTCTAGCCCTGCGGTTACTGGATCGGGAGTGCGCGATGAGGCGCTCTATAGGGCATTACGTAGGGAGCTTAGAAGAATAGTCGAATTCCAATGATTATGATTCCGATCCCGGCTAGCCACGTTCCCGGCTCCGGGGTGTCCACTGGTGGGTCTACAAGCAGTAGAACCGAATACGATACAGCGCTTCCAGTGTTAATGCCAAGTCCCAGGTAGGCGTCCATCATATCTCCTTCGTAAAGCGGCTGCGGCGGAATGAGCGTAATCATGTCTTGGCCGGTGAAATCGACAGTCCACTGTTGGCCATTAGATCCAGACCCGGTACATGCCCCGATCAGCATCGGAACTAGACCCCCGCCGTAGCCCATCGGAGGGTCAACGTCCTGGCAGTATGGCGGCCACGTGATGCCAGTTTCACCAGTAAAACCTAAATACGTAACAGAGATAGCTAGCACGTCATTCGGCCCCTCCCACGGCTGGAGCGGGATCTCCCAGTAGCCGTCCGACTCGGACGTTGGCGCGGAGAAGAAGGAACTGGCATCTTGGCTGCTGAAGGGGACCTGGACGATGGAGGCGCTCAGGGGGAGGGCGATGAGGAGCGGTATTGATAAATACTTCACGGCTGATAGACTCCTACCAGCCATTATACGTTTCCGCTTGACAAAAAGCAACATGCACGATAATATTTTATTTAGTGGTAAGTTGGCAGCGGACGAACTAAGGCGGCGGGCGATGCGGAACGCGAAGCACGATTGCGGCAAGCTTTGTCGCGAGAACTCCATTGTGGTGAGTGCGTATGGCAAAAATGTTAATCACAGTTCAAATAGTGGTAGAAGGCAATACCAATGACATCATAGATGCAGTAGGAGACTTTGCCGGAGCAGTATCTAAGCATTTTAACGAAGAACATTACGTATTAATTCTTTGTGAACAAAGTACTAATACTAGGGAATTATATACATGAGAATGACATACGGTCAAACCAATGCTTTATTTACTGAAGATTCCGGAAGCCAGATAAGTAATCCTGGTGATTTCTACGCCGGGGGGGACGCAGGATTAGTTCCGGAAGCCGTAAATAATAGCGCTTTCCAGGACCAACACAATACGGGACCACTTCCGCAGGGCTCCTACTCAATTGGAGATCCTACGGTAGATCAACACCTTGGCCCGGTGATGTGGTTAACCCCCGATCCAGCTAACCAAATGTTTGGCAGGTCCAGTTTTGGAATACATTGTAAAAATTCTAAACGCGATGCCGGGATGCTGGGAACGCCAGCAGGTAGAAACTCATCGGACGGCTGTATAGTAGCGGTCACTTACGCCGCATGGTTAAACATTGCAAACAGGCAGAAAGCAGGAGATAATAAACTTGAGGTAACAGCGTGATCCACGATCCGAGTATTTTTAAATTAGGCAAGAAGAAGGCCGTACATCCTAAGGGAATGAGGATGCTGGCGTCCCTGACGGCTGGGCTACCAGAGCCGCCTCCCGCTGTGGGTTGGTATAAAGGCTATCAAGAAAAGCCTGGAGTAACATCATGGCCAATGGATGCAAACGATACTTTAGGCGATTGCACCATTGCTGGTATTTCTCATTTACTTCAGTTGTGGACTACACTGACCGGAGCCCCGGTTGTACCTACAGATGCTCAGGTAATTGCAGAATACAGCAGGCTTTGCGGATACGTCCCTGGAGATCCCAGTACGGACAACGGAGGCGTAGAGTCGGATCTTTTAACGACGTGGCAAAGCGGCGGTATATTCGGCCATAAAATCGATGGTTTCGTAGGCGTAAACCCACAAAGCGCTATCCAGATGCGCGATGCAATCCATTATTTCGGTGGAGCGTATTTGGGTGTAGAACTTCCTATTTCAGCGCAAGATCAAGATATTTGGGACGTTCCTGCCGGTGGCGCAACCGGGGACGGTGAGCCCGGAAGTTGGGGTGGGCATTGCGTCTTGGGCGTAGTTGCAGATCCAAGATATGTTGGGTTAATTACGTGGGGCTCCATCAAGCTGGCAACGTGGAGTTGGATTTATACTTACTGTTCGGAAGCTTACGCGCTTCTCTCCCAGGACTGGATGACTCCAAGCGGATCAACTCCCGGAGGTGTACCGATGGCGTCTATGGTGGCAAATTTAAAAAGGATCACGGCCTCGTAATTTTAGCTTGACAAATATTGCTCAATACTGTAATCTGTCACTTTATGTAATATATGGTAAAATTATGAAATATAAAGTATTTTCAGCTTTGCTGTTGGTGTCTTCCAGCGCCTTCTCTCAGCAGGGAACGCTATATGGGACCGTGACGGTAGCCAGCAGCGTTCCTATTTTTGGCCGTGGGGCTAAAAGCGTTCTTCAAGGGACCGTAAGAGCGTGCGCGTCTGGACCGCTAACCGTAACCATCCCAGACATTTACGTACATCTAGGAGGAATTGGGGCTATGAACCCGGCAGATGCTACGATCATCCTGAATAATTCATTTAGCAGAACTCCGGCACAGACGGCCATTCGTGATATTGCAATCGCGGCGGCTGGCGTTGGAGCGCTTACTATTCCTGGGGCCGCTGTTAAGTTATCCGCTTCTGTGCTGGGTTATCTTTTGTTCGGAACAAACTTTCTGACCCAGGAAATATCACCGATGTTGAGCGCTAATACCGCAAACATTCAGTCGCTTCTAGCAAACACGCTAGATTCTATGGGCACACAGACATTAGCCGCAGGCCAGTGTATGCCTACGGGAACGATATTCATATCGGCTCCGTCCAGCAGAAAAAGCAGGAACGGAACTGTTTATCCAGTATCGGCCCAATTTAGCTTTATTCCTGGAACTTCCCCGGCAATAGCGGCTCCCGTAATGCTGCGGCACGCCTCTATTAGCAAGCCGATAATGCCAGATGTTCCTGTTGCAGTAGAAGCTAAGTCTGAAGTTGTGGTGCCACCGTCAGACCTGCGTGACCTGCCTCTGAACGTCCGCCCGGTTGTGGCGACTACACTAAACCTCGCTACTCGTGACAGCGAGCGAGTGGACGCCCTACAAAAACAAGTTGTTATGCTTCAGCAACAGCTTGCAGCGATGCAGTCCCAGTTGCAGCAGATCTCCACTTCCTTGACCGCCATAGAGTAAACATTAACCCTTAGAAGAATACTTATGCCAACCTCCGTTCAGACTCAGCAACCGATTCCTCCTACATCCCCGTATGGGATAAGTCTGCTTTATTTGTTTAGCACTTATACCAGGGCTAGTTTTTTGCAGGCTTTTGGTGTTGTAGCGCCGCCTTTCAACCCATCTTGGCCTGTAAAGACTTGGTTCGACAGTGCAGCCAATTCAAATGTCCCAACCGTTTACTACTCTCTAGAGACAGCAACGGAAGGGGACACCCAGCAGATTGTTTTCCCTCCGGTGATGGCTCCATTCTTGTTGGCCGCAGGTCAGGCTAATGTGGTCAACCTGCCAAACGACCCGACCTCGTATTCAGCATGGGTTCCAGCACCCACCGTAGCGGTACAGACGCAAACGCTCAATGGCGTTACAACTACGATTAACGCGGTCAATCCAAACTTCCTGTCAACGCTCGATCAAGCAAACGCTCTATATTCCACACTAGGCGGACAGGGCGGAGTGCAGACGTGGACTCCTGCTCCGGGGAACAGCGATCTGCAAATCCAATACGGAGCGGAAACCCGTAGGATTTATTACTTCATCGACAGCAATAACCAGTGGCAGTGGGTGGGATATCTACTTCTACAGGAGTACGCTAGCGGCGTAGGAGCGCCAGGACAGTGGGTAAGCGAACCAGCGACCCCTGGACCAGGAGCCCCGGCGAACATGTGGGTATGGCAAGCAGGAGTAATCGCTTCTCCGGTTGTTCCTACCAGCCAGATGATACCAATGCCGATGCGTACCCTTTTACCGACAGAAACAATTATCTCTGTTAGCGCTGGCATGGGGGTAATGGTTAGCAATACGGCGGTGTAAGTGAAAAATTACAATCCTAGAGAATATCCGCTTTATATGGCGACTGACAGCGCCTTGGAGGAATTTAACAAAGAGGTTGCCGCAATTAATGAGATATTGGCAATTGGTGATGGATTGGCGCAACAACAAGCCGCCTATAAAAAGGCGATGGAAATGGACCTGGTACTGACTGGATCGGACACTTATCGTCCAAAATTACCATATCTTCTGAGGGTAACTACTGTCCTAGTTAAGCAGCTTAATTATGGGCTTTTTTCTAACGCCTGGGCCGACGTGGAGCGTGCCGAGATCTTGGAACTTCAATCAGGAATGGCATTAGTATGTGTAGTTTTTAAAAGAAACGGGTCTGTGTTTGTAGAATCGCAAACCATTGCTTTGGCTACGCTTGTTGATCTAGGGGCCTTGCGTTACGGTGATGCCGAGATGCTGGCAGCGGATAACTCTGTAAAAACAGGTGCAGTATTTAACGTTGGGTGGTCGGGGAAAGTGTCGCCGCCGCCTGTTACTACGATAACCAGTAGCTATATCGGTGAATGGTCTAATAACGTTGGATGGTTTAATGAGGCACGGGATGGATCGGATGGATCGGTTAAAAAAGTAGAACCAACTAAGCAGGAGTCTTTTGTGGATAAGAACCCTCATTCTCGCCTAATTGAGGTTGAATAGACGCTACTAGATCGTCTATAACACGGCCTAGATTGATATGCTGCCTTTTAGAAAGCTCCTCCAAGCCCTGTAATGTTTCCGGTGCGATGCGCGTTCCGAACTGTACCCGTCTCTTGCTAGGCTCCAGTGGCCTGCGACCAGATCTTTTAGTCGGATTTCCTGTTGCTAAGTCCATGCGTTGATGTTAACATAATGCTGTACGAAAATCAAGTGCCTGTAAAATGAATACTTTATCTATAGTATTGTCAAGCATCTGTGGAACTATTCTTCTGGTAATAGTTGTTTTTATAGGATGGAAAGCGTGGACAAGGTTTATGTCCGCACTTCAGGCAATTTCAGGTATTGAGAAATACTTCTCTGGAGACCAGAGCAAGACAATACAGGCGCTACTTGAAGGTCAGATGAGAATGTCTGCCGCACAAATAGCCGCAATCACGGAATTACGCAAGGCCGTGAAGGGAATTCAGGATGCAATCTTTCGCCGGGACGAAATAAAGCATTTTGAAACTCCGACCGAAGACGACAAGAATTTTGCCTGGGAAGCCAAGAAGATCCAGGAAGCCAACCCGGAATTAGACTACGCCACGGCCCTTATGCGAGCAGTAGAACGAGAGACAAAAGACCTAAACGGCCCGGCGGGAGCGAGGAACTTTGAATTATGAGCTATCAGGATTACCAGACCTGGAACGGAAACATATATCCTACATACGGCTCGCAGAGCCTACAAGCAGCAAATGATGCTCAGGGACGGGAAGGGCTTCAGGACGCCGCGTGGGTTGTGACGTACTATACCCAGCAGCAGGCCGCTATCATTGGCAAAACCACAGTGCCGTTCATGAGCGAACGAAAGTCGGACGCTATCGCTCCAGCCGGGATAGGAGAAAATCCCCACAGTAGATTGATCGAGGTCGAATAAATGGATATTGGTACGTATAAGCCGCTGATAGCAAAAGTTCTTTCAAAGCTAAGTGGTCGTGGTTTATTGCCCGATCAAGTAGCCGCAGCGATCTGCGAAAGAATATCTTCATTCGAAGAGGATATGGCGCTCATGGGTGGGAAAGCAGCTATTATTCAAGGCCCCACGCAGGAGGCTGGGATGATGAAAGACTTGCAGGATGGCCCATACCCGGCACTTGAAAAAAGAATAGACATCTCCGAACGTGTCGGTGCCGAGCAAGAGACATTTGTAGAGCGATTCACTAAAGACCAATTACTGGAGTTCGCCAGAGACCAGATGCCTTCTCTTTTGCAGGTTAGACCACCGGATTTCGATGCTCCAATCGAGATCCATAAATTCGTCGAAGCGGCTCCAGGGGATCTTGGATTTGTAAGTATTGTCTACCAGATAGAAAAAGGACAGACCATTGAAGGGCAAAGGATGGGACCGTTTGTCCGGATCGCTACATCGGACAAGTTTCTAGATGCTGACGAATTAACTGACAGCATCCGCTCACAGGCTAACGCCTTATATACTAAGAACAAAAAAGTTCTAGTGCCGCTCAAGCCGCCCCCAATGATGGGACAGGCACTAGTAGGAAACATTCCTGGAGACCGAGAGCGTCAGATTGCCGAGATGGGAGGTGCTCCCGGTTCTACGATGCCGGAGGCTGGAGGATTATCACAGCAATGGAACTCCCAGAAGAGAAGCGGGTCGGTATAAAGGCCACAAGCATGGCCCAGGTGATCCGCTCCGTAAAGGGTGGACAAAGCCGCGCGAATAAGCTTACGCCCGAGCGCCGCAAAGAAATCGCTAAAAAGGCCGCCGCTAAACGATGGAATAAATCCTAGACCTTGCATTTAAATGACTTCTGCCGTAAACTTGCTTCGTGGCCGAAGTTAAAGATAAACCTGAACTGCCAAAGGTTAAACAAAAGAAAACAAGGCAGATAAGGCTAACACCAGACAATATAGACCGCTTTCAGCAGCGCCTATACTTCGAAAACCTACCCGCACTTCTCGACGCTTCCTATAAGCAACTCCTAAAAAAAACCAAGGCCGGAGACGTAAAGGCGCTGGATATGTGCCTCCAGATCGTAAACCTGTTCAAGCCTCGCAACGGACAGGTAAACGTAATTACGCAGGTCTACAACAAGAATGGAGAGTCTCCAACTGCGGATAAGGCGCAGTCCTTCGAATCGATCCTGCGCCGCCTGGAGGCTGGGGATGGCACACCTCAACAGGGTCCGTCTGGGCAAAAGGCCAGGAGCGCGGTGATCGATGTTTAGCATTCAAGAGCCTAGGTCTAGATGGTATAGGGATCTTGCTGTTGCGGACCTGATAGAGCACATGGACGCTCTGGAGCAGCGCGCTATAGAGGAGGAAGAAAGTCCGTGGAGTCTGCTTTCTTCCCCCGAGTTGCTGGCAATAGAGGGAGAAGTTAAAAAGTGCCGCGACGATTTCGTATATGCCGCCAGGAACTACTTCTGGATAGCTGATGATCGCGGCAATGAAACCCCCTTTTGCTTATGGGATTCCCAGGAGCTTATTTACGCTAGGCTATTGGAACTAAAGGCAAAAGGAAAGAAACAAAGAGTGGTGACTGTGAAATCCCGCAGGTTGGGATGCTCAACTTTAATTGAAGCGCTAGTGGCCTGGGACACGATGTTTTTCACCAACCGAATTGGTCTTGTTGTTTCCTATAATCGGGACCACACCAAGGAACTTCTCGGAATAATGCTGCGCATTTATGATAAGTGCCCTTGGTGGATAAAGCCGCGTGTATCCAGTAGAACACTAGAAAGCGGCCTAAAATTCGACAACCCAAATCCAGATTCTCGCCGCCACGACCCCGGCACGCAAAGCCAAGTCATGCTTCGCGGAGCCAACTCCGCTAGTGGAGTGGCTCAGGGGTATAGAATTAGCGCGGCCCATCTGTCGGAGTGGTGTGATTGGCCGGAGCATGTTGCTAGAGAAGTCATCGAAGAAGATTTGCAACCGGCGTTGATGGATGAAGCCTTTGCATTTCTGGAGTCTACAGCTAAGGGTGCGAATAACTACTCTCACCGTTTTTGGAAGCGTTGTGAACAGCTAGCCGAGAAATCAGAATGGAGCCCACTATTTCTGCCTTGGTTCGTAGACCGAACCCATGTGATTTTGAGCCCAAGCGGGCAGTACTACGACCGCGACGTGTTATCCATGAGAGAAAAGGCTCAGAACGAATGGGTGAGATGCGTTGAGGAATCCTGCAAAAAGTACTTTAATCGCTGGACGTGCAACATCGACCAAGCTAATGAAGTATGTCCATCATGCGCAATTGGTTCGCTTGAGCCGCTTATTTTAACGGACGATCAATTAGCATGGATGCAGGACCGCAGAAACAACTCTCGCGGCGATGAAAGATCACAAAAGACACTTCTGCAAGAACAGGCCGGGTGTATAACGGGCGATAGCCGGGTTGGCACCGATCTGGGAATAATCAGGATTGATGAGGCTAGGGCAGCCAAGGCCACTGAGACTGGCACGGTAACTCAGTGGTTTGACAACGGAATCCGCGAGGTGGTTGAGGTATCTACTAAATTTGGCAGAAGGGTGCGCTGCACTCACGACCATAAGTTTCTGCTTAAATCTGGTGAATGGCTAGAGGCTAGGGAGCTATCCAAGGGAGACGTTATCCAGCTTTCCCCGCCTCGATTCGTCGAGGATTATTATACCGCCGAATGGATGTATACGCCCACTTGTAAGATGTCTATAAAAATAGACGAAGATTGGGGTAGATTTCTTGGATATTTTATGGGTGACGGTTGTCTATGTAAAGATGGCGTTAAGGTCACTATGGATCGCAAAGATCAAGATGTAGTTGGCGACGTAGCGGCGCTGCTAGAGCGGATAGTCGGTAGCCCTCCGCTGATAAGCCACTACAACGGTAGAACCGACATACGATCCAATAATACTCTATGGCGTAGGATGCTTGTTGGATTGGGGCTAATAGCTCCTTATGAATGCGGCAGTTGGAGGCGGCTGGTGCATGTTCCGGAATGTATATGGAGAAGCCCAAAGCCAGTCGTGCGGCAATTCTTGTCTGCGCTAATCGAATGTGATGGTCACGCTTACCGCGACTCACCAAAGACTGTTTTCTTTACTAAATGGGATCAGTTTGCGATGGACGTGCAACTGCTTCTGCTTGGATGCGGAGTCAATTCCCATATTTGCTCAGAGGACAAGAAAAAAATAGATGAAGAGACCGGGCTGTGGAGAACATATCACGGCAATAATCTTCAAATGAAATCGGAATCATCTAACGTATTTCATCGCGAGGTTGGCTTCATAAGCGAACGCAAGCGCACCACCGGATCAGTTCGTCCGCCTAGGAGGAAGGGTGCCTTTAATAATGAGATGGAAGATACTATTGCATCAGTAATACCATCTGGTTCCGAACGTGTTCACGACTTGACCGTACAAGACGTTCATCGCTTTGGATGCAATGGGATCATGGTCCACAACTCCGTCGAGGAGGCCTTTCAGGTTAGTGGTTATCAAGTTTTCGGTAAGGTAGCTCAAGATTTCGCAAGTGAGCAGGTTAGACACCCCATCTTGAAAGGCTTTTTTGACATAGCTGGTCGCATTCACGCCATTGATCCAAAACTAGCTAAACTAGATCCAGTAACGCAAGATATAGATCCGAAGACGATCCATTGCATTATCGAGGAATGCGAAGAGGATCATTCTCATGATTTTTGCCCGCTTCTTATATGGGAATATCCAGATCCAGGCTCTACATACTACGTTGGAGCAGACGTTTCGGAGGGCCTTGGCGGCAATTGCGATTTTAGTGTTGGATGTGTTATAAAGATGGCTGGCGGACCTAGTATTGGCCCTACATATCAAGTGGCGGTGTGGAGATCAAATCAGATCGGACCACAAAATTTCGCGGAGGAGCTAGCAAAGCTAGGACGATACTACAATGAGGCTGAGATTTCGGTAGAAGTAAACCGCTATGATACGGTTCTGACTTGGCTAAGAAGCAACATTCAGTACCCTAATTTATATCGTTGGAAACACATGGATTCCATCCAGCCATTGTCGCAAAAGTTAGGCTGGTTTACGAATCTACTTTCTCGCTCCAGGTTGCATCAAAACCTTAGGAGGTTCTTGGAGTACAGAATGTTCTTCGTGCGGTCTTCTAACACAGCGGAGGAGATGAAAAACTTCGTCAAGGATGATTATGATGACCGCATGGCAGGCGCAGACAGTGATTCTAAGGACGACGAACTAATCGCTACGATGATAGCTCTGTGGTGCGCCTACGAAGGCATGTTCGACGAGACGCGCGGATATATCCCGTTATCTAAACAGTCCCAGCCGGAAGATTGCACCTACACCGTTCAATGTGTAGTGTGCGGACACAAAGACTTCACTAATTTAATCCCAATGGAGGGCGAGCAAAACCTTAAATGCGGCAACGAGAAATGTGGCTCCATCAGGTTGATGATAACCTCCACGAAGGCGTTTAAAGGGCTAAAAGCCGATCCTAAACAGCTTCTAGAAGACGCCGGGGTGTGGGAACGGGAGCGTGGGTCTACTGTTGAGTATTGGGAGCTATAGGTTCCTTGTTAACCGAGTCAAAAGCCTCTAGAGCCGCGTTGGCTCCTTCTTTGGCGTTATCGGGCGTGAGCCCACGCAGAAAGTGAAAATAAGTTCCCCACCATACATCAAACTGTTGATTCGTCATGTTTCTCCTTTTACGTTGTTTTTGGTAAATGCGAACTCAAGTGCCACAGTCCGCAAAAATCACACAGATAGCACGACTTAACGCGGATATCGTTAACGTGCCTTGTAACTGCTAGCATTGCCTCATCTTTGTTTTTATACCCACGCCGCTTCTTAAGGCACCCGCGAGCCTCTTTCCAGCGAGATTCAGAAGCGTACTTGTTCACGCAGTAAGCGTACCAAGATCTGGATAAAAATGTCAAGCAAATATTGTTCAATACTTGAAATAAAAATCTGGTCCTTGCAAAAATCCCCTTTACGTTGTACACTTTCCGATAAGGAACTTAAAGTAATGGTCAAAGAAGCAAAGCTAACAATACCCCTAAACCTGGAAATGAATAGGGATAGTTACCAAAAACTGTCCGCCTCCAAGGGGTTGCAGGGCAACGAAACGATGACGGGAATAACATTGGGGCTGATCTGCAATCAACTCCTGGACTGCTACGCTAACGGCGGTCTAGTGCTTAAAGGAGAGAGCGTGAAGCAGATCGAAGATGCCTGCCAGGAAAAGGTCTCGACGGAATTGCAGCTTGTTTCCGCAGTTCAAAAGCTAAAAGGCAAGAACGACTTCAGTATCGATGATGCCCTCATGCCAGCGCTCAGAACATGCGCCGAAGCCGTAGGAATGAGCGAAAGAGAATTCATCGACGAAGTAATACATAGAAACGCCCGTAACAATCTAGCCTTCTATGTGCAGGGTATGAGCTATGAGCCAGTCGTTTACATAACGGAAGACCAAGGACGCAGGTTAGAAAAGCTAACCGGCAAGAAGCGTCTAACTGGCGAAGACATCTTGGCGCTCACAGAGAAGAAAGAGTTGGTGGGGGCATAGTCGTGGAATATTTAGATTAATACAAGAAAAGAGATGAGATAATGTTAACACGCAGAAAACTATTCGGATTGCTAGCAGCGGCTCCGTTGGTTTCCCTTGGTGGAGCCGCGATTCTTCCTCCTCCAAAGCTCAAAGATGCTCCTGATGGATTCAGCTATCGCGGCTACGAGATTATGTGGACGGGTTGGAAGCAGGAGTGGTGCAGTATCAACGAAGCCGCTCAATGGGTAGCTTTTGATATTAAGGCGGAGAAGTACTTCTACGCAAGCTCTGGGGGAGAGTTCAAGCGCTTCCGTCGCGGGGAAATATTCGATATTTCCCGTTGTCAACATGGTTGTTGGGTAGATAAGATTGTCGATGACAAGGCGAAAGGAGAGATCAGGAAGCGCACATTAGACAACCTCATCGCCCTACTCCATAAGGAAGGATTTTAAGTAACTAAAAATGCCAGTCCGAGAGCTTCGTTGTGACAATGCGGAATGCGTGTATCATCCGATCCCCAAGTTCGAGTGGTATGCCAGTAGAATGTCCAAAGAAGATCCAAACTGCCCCAAATGCGGTGTCAAAATGACACGCCTAGTCTCGACATTTAACGCTCCCTGGACCGGAACCTTAGATCGATTCAAAGAAAGCGGCAAGGAGCCTTTTCAGGACTGTAAGGATGGCGGGCATTACGCATGGCGCGTAAAGAGCAGCCGCTTAGCGGATGGCGGACCTGAAAAGTGCGTCATTAGGACAAGAAGAGATCAAATCGATTTTTGTCGAGCGGAAGGCTTAATTGACCCGACTGACGTAAACCCACAGTCCTTCATCTCGGCAGACGGAAAAAGGCTAGACACTGTTGGCATAGGGGACTCGGCATGGGGTGCTGTGGCTCCGAAAGAAGACGGAACGCCTTGGCTGTATCTAGATGAGTAATAGCTCCTACCTCCCTACAGCGCCGATGTACTACGACGATAGTCCCGAAGCGAAACCCGTGCGCGAAGAGGGATACGACCGCAAGTTGATGTATTGGCAAGATGAGTTCAGGAAGGAAGCCCAGGACACAGCACGTTTAAGCGAAGAACTAGCCAAAGTTCCGCAATACATTTCAGCCCTCACGGGAAAGTTCTGGGACCGCCGCCGACCTAAATATAAGTCCAGCTTCTTCGCCAACCGCATGGACAAGGCTAGAACCGACAATTTAGCGGTTCTCACCGACACAAGGCCGACGATGGACATAACGACCAAGCGCTCGGAATTAGTCCATCAAGTAGACATCATCAAAAAGATTTTCGAGCACGAGTGGTTAGATAAGAACATGGACCTTAGTCTTATCACCACGACTGATATTACCAAGTTATTCGGGACCGGGTTTAGTAAGATAGGGGCCTCGTATCCTGGTTCGATGAGCGCGTTACCATGTGGTCCGGATTCCGTTATGCCGGTCCAACCCGGTTTTGACATCCAAGAATCTACCGGAGTATTGTACAAGACCTGGAAAGCAATCCCTTGGGTGAAGAGAAAGTTCCCTTTTGATTCAACCGGAATAGAACGGGAAGGCAGTACTTACGATGTTCGTCCAGGAAATTCTAAATACACCCGACCGGACAATATAGACGAATACGTGTGGAACGGCCTTTCCCCGGCTATGCAACGAGCTTTGGGACAGTCAACAAATCCTCCACCAGAAGCGCAGTCTTCTATATTTAAGTCTCTAGAGTATCAGGAGATGTACGTAGAAGACCACTCCATAAATGACTCCCGAAGACCAGTCCTCATGAGGCACCCGTACTGGCCATTGGACGGTTACAACTGGTGGTACTGGGTTCAACCAGGAGAAAGGCTTTATCCCAGGAAAAGACTTCTAATTTTTGCCGGTAGGCGTAGGTTGTATGACGGACCATCGCCGTTCTGGCACGGAATGTATCCGTTTGCGTGTATGCGCCTAAACCCGGTACCTTGGAGTTTTTGGGGACTAGGGTCATATAGAAACCTTCTTCCTATCAACATGGCCATAAACGATATCGTAGCTGGCATGTTGGATATGACCAAGAGGGCCTTAAACCCACAGGCGATTGCTAAGCAGGGCTCTGTTTCACCAGCCGCGTGGAAAGAATTCTATTCAGATATGCCTGGAGGAAAGCTTTACATGGGCTCGATGGCTAACGTTTCTCAGGATTTGCGGTACATGCCGCCTCCTGAGATCCCTGCCTACGTTTTCCAGCTTCTTTTGCAGTATCTAGTACCTGAATTTGACAGGATGTCCAACGCTTTAGATGTCGGGTCTTTGTCTAAGAAAAAGCAAGTTCCTGCGGGAGATACCATCGATATGATGCGGGATTCGCTAAATACAACATCCCGTCTTGAAGAAAGATACATAGAAGTTTTCTTGCGGGATATGGCCCAACAGGCGCTTTCTAACGTTTTCCAATTTTATACCGCCGCTCAGAGGCTAAGAATTCTAGGCTCAGACGGAACAACCCTAGAGGACTACGACCTAGATCCAGGGTCGCTCGTCCCGGATAGAACTTTGCCGAAGTGGGACCACTGGAAACAGTTCGGCGTCCAGGTCATGCCTGGATCGGTTCACGGAGGCAGCAAAGACCGGACAAAGAACTACGCGATGCAGCTATTTGCTCGCGGAGCCATCCCATTGCAATACCTGTACAAAGTTCTGGAAATACCCAACCCGGAAGAACTTATGCAGCAACTTCAGGCAGAGCATAAGATGGGCATAGGTGCGGTCGGGAAATCCCCGCGAAGCGCTCAGGAGAAGAAGGGCGCTTAGAATGGGAATTATATACATGACTACAGGCAATGTTTAGATCCTACGAGTTGCGATTGAGGCCCACGAAAGCGCAGATTAGTGCGTTCGAGGAAATTCTTCGCGACTCACAGGAAACATACAACGCGGCTCCTTGCGGGACTTCCAAGTCCTTCAGAATCTATACCAAGGTCTCTGGACTTATGTATATAAATCCCCTTAGAATATCTTCTCAATTGGCTTAACCTTACCCTCCGCGATGGCGCGGCGAAGTTCTACAATGACGGCGTAGGTAAAGCAATTTACACCCTTAAACCCAGCCGCCTTGGTGGCCCGGTTTGCAGTTACATCTCCGTTAGCACAGGCGATGGCAAGCTCCAGGAACCCTTGTGGCCTAATCTTATCTGGAGTTTTCCGCTTAAGGCTTTTTGCTTTTGCTACAAGATCGATAGGTTCCAGATCGTTCATAATGGTCATACCTTCTCAATTAGCTTAACCTCACCATCTATGATGGCGCGGCGAAGTTCGTAAAAGGCGGAAGAAACAAAGGTACTAATGTGTTTAAACCCAGCCGCCTTAGACCCTTGGTTTGCAGTTACATCTCCGTTAGCGTAGGCGATGGCAAGCTCCAGGAACCCTTGTGGCTTAATCACATCTGGAGTTTTCCGCTTAAGGCTTTTTGCTTTTGCTACAAGATCCATGTAGGCATGTTTGCATAACATGTAGCATTTTGTCAAGCGGAAATATATAGAAATACCCAAAGTGTCGCTAAGTTGTTGCTGGCAAAAGAAACAATTATCCAACCGGGGCCGACTATAACAATTGAACGCCAAAATTTCAAGAAAGGAGGTCCTCTAAATGGAAACTGCAAATCGACACAAAAAGGGACGTGGCAAGAAACGCAAGTAAGGGGAGGTGATCCCACGTCTACCTCGAATTTGCCCGCGAGGTTAAAACAAAGGTGGCCTGATTCTCACAGGAAAGGAGAACCCAGCAAATGCGTAAACGGCATCGTAAGGGCGGACGGAAAGCGAAACGCTAACCGAAAGCGACTGACAAACCATGCCGAGGGCTGTTGGGAAATAGCCCCCGGCTAGATTTATGTGGGGCGGAGTGGTTATGGAAAAAGAATTTCACGGATCGAGAATGCCGCTGGATAAGTCTTCACCGCGAACGGTTCGCGACGACGGCTCCACCGGGAAGATGGAGATGGAACTTTTGGGAGAATCCGTGCCGCTGTCTCGTACTCCGGTATGCGATTTCAAGAGCGCGGTATCCGAAGGCACGTACCAGAACCTTGGCGAGGAAGTTCCATTAGGCAGGACGGCAGTTAAGGGTTGGGATTCCTATCCCACGCCGATGAGTCACAGGGCAGACAAACAGCAAGGCAACGGCTAATCAAGCATGGCTCAGGATACACAGACTCCTCCTCTTCCTCCGGACGTAACGAATCAACAGGAAGGGACCAGCCTGGAGCAACTTGCTCAACAACAGGGTCAGCAGCAACAGCAGCAGCCAAAACAAGAAGGCCCGACGGGTATTCAATTAATCGAGCAACTCTTCAATCAGGTTGCCGAGACGTTAAGTAAAATCGCGGAAGTAGCGCAAATGGAAGATCCGACCATGATTGAATATGTAAAAAAGATGGGCCAAGTCGGGGCTCAGGCAATGAAAGCAGTACAACAGGCAAAGCAAAAATCACAAGGGCAAGGGCCGCGTGCCGGACTAGAGACGCCTCGTCCAGGGGTGGAAGGTCAGGTAGCCGCGTTAGCGGCATAAGCGAAAGCGCTTATCAAAAAGGTTCGCCTGGAGGTGAAGTGTGGCAAAGAGCAGTTTTGATAGTTTGCTCGAAACGTTATCGGATACTGAGGAATTTGAATTCAAGGGTCCGGTTCGTAAGGCATTCGCAGAGTTGGCGGAGAAGGTTCCCAAGTTAAAGGATTCAGTTCTCGCCCAGTCGGATTACAGCCGAAAGATGGATGAAGTCCGAGACAAAGTTAAGCTAGCCGACACTTGGAATGAGTGGCGGAAGGAAAACTGGGACGACGAGAGCAATGCTTCAAAATCAGAGCTTAGGCTAAAGGCCGAAGCCGATAGATTGGCGCAGGAATTAGAGACAGCTAGGACGGCAGCACTGGGAACTGGAGAAGAAATGACGTTTGAACAGTTGAACCAAAGTCTTGATAAATACACGAAAGATAAGGGGATTGTGGATAGAACATCCCTAGACGAAGTAGTTAAAGGCAAGGCCACGGAGTTTCAGGACTACGTGAAGGGCTATAGCCAGCCAATCGCCAGGGCAGCCGTCGAGGTTCCCGGCATCCTGTTAAAGCACCAGCAGGAATTTGGCGAGATCATGGACACCGATGCGTTCATGAAATACGCGGCAGAAAAGGGCCGCATGGATTACCGAGATTTGTACGAAAAAGATTGGGTTGTAGAGCGCCGCACCCAAAAAATGAAGGCTGACTACGAAAAGCAGCTAGCGGACGCTAAGACATTGGCCGAGACGGACAAGGCGGCTGCGGTAGCGAATGCCCAGGCGGAAGCCAAGAAACAGCAGGTAATGGGCAGCCCGTCCGGCAACCCGATTGATAACGGCAGTTCTGAGCTTGGACCGTTACAGCGGAGAATGCAGGTTCAGCAGGAACAACTGGTGGATGGCGAAAAACCAAAGGCCCCGGAAGTTCCGATTGGAGAAGGCGGATTAGCAGCCTTCGCGGCGAGAGAGTTTTTGGCAAAGCAGGCGGGACGAACGAATTAAAGTTCGGCGTAACGCCATATTAGAAGACAAGAGGACAAGGGTTTAGTATGGCACTTACGCTAACTGACTTGACTGCGTTTACAGAACAGTACATTGTAGAACGCACGACCGACGTTATCTTTAAAGAGTCCCCGCTTCTGGCGCGACTCTTAAGCCGCCGCCGGATGCGTTTTGCGGGCGGCACTTACATTCAGCGCCCGTTGATGTACCAAGCATTAAGCGGCGGATGGTTTGGGAAGGGCGACGACCTGAACATCGCCTACGTGACCACCGATACAGCGGTCACGGTGTCGATCAAGACGGTATACGTCAATATCTCGCTGTACTTCATCGACAATATTTTAAACCGAGGCCCACAGGCGGCATTCAGTATTGTTGAATCGAAGTTCGCCAACGCCTCTATGACGATGGCGCAATTGATCGCAACAGCGCTTTACCAGGACGGTCAATCCAGCGTCACCCCACCGTTTACCGGCGCACTAAGTAGCACTCTTTCTATTGACGGACTTTTGGCCTGGATCGATGACGGCAACAACTCCGGCTCTTACTCCAGCGCAACCAACCTAACCAAGTCCTTCCTTGCGGTAGGTGGCCAGAACCGTGCCGACTTCTTCACCACCGCTCCGACGTTCACGGGAGCGACCACCCCATCGACGGCTATTCAGGGCCTAAACGCCTATACGAATCGCGCCTTGACGACATTCACGCTAAACGAAATTAACACGGCATACGGATATGCGTGGTTTGGCCGCGACTTCCCGGATCTGATCTGCTGCACACAGACCGGATATAACAGAATGTGGAACGCGATCCAGCCGCTACAGCGCTACAACATGGACGCGAGCGGAACGGACATCGGCAAGATCGGCTTCAACGCCTTCCAGTTCAATGCCAGCACGGTTGTAGTTGACAAGTACATGCCAACCGACGGCACAAATGGCGCTATGTTCGGAGTGAATACCAACTACGCCGAACTCTATAGCAGCGACGCGAAGTCGGCGCAATTCGGATTCACTGGCTTTAAGGAAGCCCAGACCACCCTTGATGTTGCAGGTCAATTTGTTTGGGCGGGAGATTTAATTATTTCTAACCCAAGATGCAATTTTAAAGAAATCGGCCCCGTTCTTTACCCGTAAAAATAGTTCTTGACGAATACGTTGATCCTGGGCCGCTAAGGTTTGAAGATCGGGTCTTTTGGGCCGGTCGGTGGGTAACAGAAATTGATCCGTTGCGCGAGTCGTTTAACCGGATCGTAAAGGCGGAGATGTCCGATATCCCCGAATTTGTCGGGTAAGGGAAAATTTCAACTATGTCGAGCTACAATTTTATCAGTCAGGGCCAAAGCACCCTTCTAAACACGACGGCAACGCTCACTTTGGGCTCCGGGGCGGGAGCAACAGCGCCTCCTGGATTACTGCTCCAGTCCCTAGCGGCTGGAGGGACGATTACACTCCCGAAGATCAACCAAGTCGCTCCAACGGCTCCTGGAACTCCCGGAACAACTCCCGGCATTGGTGACGGCTTCCCGTTCGCTATAATGAACCTGACGGCCTTCCCAACGACCTTGGCCGCCGCCAGCGGGGATACCATCTTCACCAACGTCCCCACGGTCGTCAACGGCACAGGGAGCA
>Ga0182024_10007522_pt1 | contig 23449 bp, 19 predicted proteins | sample P32metaG_FD_120480 | JGI IMG/M metagenome (GOLD analysis project Ga0182024, IMG submission 120480) | Permafrost microbial communities from Stordalen Mire, Sweden - P3-2 metaG (Illumina Assembly) | ecosystem: Environmental > Terrestrial > Soil > Wetlands > Permafrost | place: Sweden: Stordalen... | reverse complement strand
GGCGTCAACTGAACCATGGCCATCAGTGCCGTCAACTGCAGCGCCATCACCAGATTCAACGCCGTAGCGTCTTCGCCGTCGTCTTCGAAAACGCACTGGTGTCGCCAATAGTATCATCGCCGGGCCAGACAGAAGCAACTAAGTCTTTTTGCCTTTGTTGAATGGCAGTCGCCAACCAGCGCCCTGATCTCTGTTGGCGGCATCGATAAGTGATTCTTCCGCTCTGCGGTGTGCGCTTTCCGCCTCATTAAGCATGACGGCAAGCAAATCGCGCTCCGACTCTCGCATTTTGAGCTGCTGCCCCATCTCGGAAACCGCGGCTCGCAACTCTTCCACCTCGGTGAGCTTGGTGTCCAGAACACCGGTAACCCGAGAAAGTTCTTGATGAAGGTGCTTGTTTTCCCGGCTCTTATCAGCCAATAGCAACCCCTGGGCAGTCAACTCGGCGTTGAGATCTTCTGAATCACGGGCAATTCTCTCCAACTCTCTTGTCTGAGCAGAAAGATGGAGATTTTTTTCTTGTGATTGCAATAATTGATCCTGCAACTCCACAATACGTTCCATCAACGAATTGATGTCCCATTGCTTACCCGTTGCTGGATTGATCTTGGAATCTTCTACTGCCATGTACCAAGGGTCTTGTCGATGGATATTTCAACCAGTACTATTCCCTGAGGGCCAGCTAATCAATCGATTCGAGGGACACAAGTCCACAGGGCGACAATTTCGTTGTGCAAATATTACAGAAAACTCATTAACGCTTCAAGCGCCACATTGATCTTAGTATGAATCGTTTTTCCTTGAGCGGCGGAATCGTCATCACTCCTTCACAGGAGCGTTTTGCCAGTTTGCGCATCGCCGACGGATTGATTGAAGGCATAGGCTACCCTTTTGCAGACGAGCCCAATATCGATGTTTCCCACTGTTATGTGACACCTGGTTTGATCGACTTACAACTAAACGGTGGCGAGGCTTGCGATTTCTGGGCGCAACCAGACCTTGCGCAGGTGCAAAAATTATCAGCCGCACTCTTAAAATGCGGAGTGACCACCTTCTTGCCGACCTTAATTACTGCCGATCTCGATCACATTCAGGAGAACACCGAATTTCTGGAATCCATTGGTGTCGGAGCGCAAACGGAAATTGACGCCGAGTTTGGTCTTATCAAATCTTGCCACGCTCGCATGCCTGGTATCCACCTGGAAGGACCCTGCCTGTCGCCGCAAAGACCTGGTGTGCATCCGCCAAAATGTTTGCAGCCACTCACAGTTGCTGTGCTGGAAAAAATCATCCGCTCGTCGGTGAAGTTGATGACCCTGGCACCAGAACTCGATCATAGTGGCGACGCTCTTGCATATCTTGCCGACCGCCATGTCTTAATGTCGCTTGGGCACTCTAACTCAACCTTCGAGGAAGCCAATTTAGCTTTTGACCGCGGCATTAAAATGGTTACCCATACCTATAATGCCATGCCTGCCCTCCATCACCGGGCGCCGGGAGCAGTGATGGCATCGATGTTAGATAATCGAGTGAGCAACTGCGTCATTGCTGACGGATTGCACGTTGAGCCAGCGGCGATCAAATTGCTGATCAAGGTCAAAGGAGTAGATAACGTGGTTCTTGTCACCGATGCAGCCCACGTAGGGACAAGCCAGGGCGGTCTGGTCGGCTCTTCAATCTCGTTGGCCGATGCGGTCGCAAACGTAGTCAATTGGCAACTCTCAACCTTTCCTGAAGCCATTCGCATGGCCGCTTTGAACCCGGCCAGCTTAATGGGATGGTCGAGTAAGATCGGTCAATTGAATTCCGGTAATTGCGCCGACATAGTTGTCTGGGACCAAGCCAGCCTGGCGGTAAGAAAGGTTTATGTCAATGGTGAACTGAAATATGATGGCTAATGAGCATAGACGGTATGTGAAATTTCAGGCCATGGACGCAGTGCCGGCGATGGTATCGCATACGGTGCAGAGAAGATGAATCGATGAACTACGATCCGAAGAAAAAGCAGTTCGAGGAGAAGGCAAAAGAAGCGCTCTTCCATAAGAGATTGGCTGAACTGCGGACCCAAAATGCACAGTTCCCCTGGACCACCGGCGACCTGCCCGAGCTTGAGATTCCAGCGGCAGAGTCGAAGCTTTTTGCCGACCGAGAAGTGGAAGGCCCGGGCATCACAGACGCCGAGCTGGCTCGTAAAGCGATGCTCGATTTGACCTCCCTCTCATCTAGCTTTGGCGCCTTTTACAAGCGATTGCATTATGAAATCAAAAGAGCTCGCCGCTATAAACGAGAGCTCTCTGTCTGTCTGGTGGCTATCGATGACCTGGAACGCCTGGGCTTGCAGCTAGGGGCAGAGACAAAGAACGCCATCATTGAGGAGTCGGCCAAGATGCTCCTCAGCTGCATAAGAGACACGGATGTGCCTGGGCGATGTCGGGAGGACTGTTTCGGTATCATTTTGCCTGAGACTCCCATTGCCGGCGTTGAAATTGCCGCTGAAAGAATACGTACCAAGATGGAGCAATACATTATTCCGCGCACCTGGAGCTCTTCCACTCAGTTGACCGTCAGTGTAGGGGCGGCTGCTTATCCCACCAATGGGGAAACGGTGGAAGAGCTGTTTGCTCAAGGCGCCGAGGCACTGATGCACACCATTAAGAAAGGTGGCAATGCCGTAACTTTTGCCGGTCGCTATTGAGAGTCATCCATTCTGGCAGGATAACGGTACACTGGTTATATCGTCCTTATTGGAGAACTGATTATGAGCTTGAGCAAGTTTGCAAACTCAGACCAGGCAAGGCAGGGGTCTCACCTGCTTCGGAAGATGATTTGTCTGTTGGGTTGTGCTCTCATGCCTGGCTCTTCTGCTGCGGCACAGGGCATGGCGGAGATGGGTGCTGTCAACGGCATGTCAGCCGGCATGGGCAGCGGCCTTTTCAATAACGGTCTGCCCAACGCTCTGGGCGGCGCCTACTCCAAGAGCGCAGCAGGAGTCGGAGCAGGAGCACCGGCGGTTTCTCAAGACTATTCGATCATGGGCGACGGCGGGGTTGACGCTCGCATCGTCGTCAAAACCGCAGCCAGGGATTCCAACCATCTTTTTCAGATGGCTCAGATGAAAGAGAAAGCCGGCATGTTGGCGGAAGCAGAAAAATACTACAAGCAATCTTTGTATATTCGCGAGCGCATCTGGCAAGACCAGGATCCCGCCGTGCCAAAGATTATTGAGCTGATTGGCGATATCGCAGTTAAGCGCGGGAACCTGAAAGAGGCAGAGGAGTGCTATCACCGCGCTCTCAGCGACGCTGTCAAACGTTACGGTGTTGGCGAATACCAGCTTTGCAACCCACTACAGAAATTAGGTCAAGCTTGCTTTAAAGAGAAGAAATTCGGTGACGCCTGTAATTACCTGCAGCAGGCTTATTTGCTGCGTTCTCGAAAATTGGGCGATGCTAATAGGCAGGTTACCGACACGGCTCTTGCCCTGGCTAAAGCGTACATGGAAAATGACAGCGCCCCTGAAGCCAGTGAGTTGCTGCGCAAAGTGATTGACGCACACACAACTGAATCAAACACACCACAGATGATTGCCCTGCTGGATATCTACGCCAAGTCCTTACGCAAACAAAATAAGATTGAAGAAGCTGCTCGCATCGAGGTTCAGATCCAGAGCGTAAAACCGGCTCAGCCACCGGAAAAGCCAGTAAGTGCCGCGGGAACGCAGACTAAGACAGACAGCAAAGCTGCCACCACGGCCGCACCAGTTACGGTGGCACCAGGCAGCACCCCGGTTGTTAACTTGCAAGATACGCAGGTGAGCAAATCGGGCAAGCAAGATAGCGCGAACACCACAAGCGAAGTGAAAACGCAGACGGTGACAAAGTAACGTGATGCTTTGTCATTCCACAAGAAAAGGACCCGGAGTAGTCCGAGTCCTTTCCCATGCAGACAACGATCTTACATCGCTGGGGATCTGGGCACAGCCGCAACAGATGTTACGCTGTCCAGGACAACAGAATACGGTTCGCCGATAGCGATCACTCTGCTTGTGCCCGTCGTCAGGGCCAGAGTTTGGGTGAGGTTGCCGGCGACGGCTCCGATACCGAGTGTGGCAGGAAGGCGACTGCTTGTATACTCATTGGCAGGGATGCCATTTGTGCAAACAGGATGTGGCCCCATTGTGCGGACAAAGTAGCTATCCATGGCTGTGGCGCTGATTGGCATCTCAGTGCCAGTGGGAGTGGTCAGCGTATTGAAGGTAACCGCCAATACACCAGGGGTGGTCTCAATCAGTTCGCCTATGACCGTGGAACCACAAGGAATTATGTAATTTCCTAGCGGCACGTCTTGTGTGAGCCTGGCTTCGACTCTGTCACCAGCTTTGCATGTTGTGCTGCTGATTTCACGCGTAAACGTGACAGGCAAAGATGTGCCGGCCGGTGCGTAGAGTCTCTTTTCGACGACGGTCATTGCTATGTCGGCCTGCAATTGGTTCGGGCTCTTCAGCGAAGCGATGTAGGTTGCGGCCTTGTCGCTGTCACTCAGAAATGATTTGATCCCGTCCGCCCACTTGTCGGCCAGTTGCTCTACTGAGCAACCTTCCACAAGTGCACTGCCGGCGTCTACAGTTGCTACTTTACGACCGCCAAGGGCGACGATAATAGCGCCGTTGCGTCGTTCTACTGTCACCGCAGATGGTGATTTGTCAGCGGACGCCACCAGAGCGTTGTCCAAGGCATCCTGAGACATCCAGGCTCTGTGTGCAGCGCTGTAGCCCTCGGCTCCTGAGCCGATCGTGAAGACCCCTTCACCGCCCATGGTGACGTTGTCGCCTTGCGAGAACCCGGCATAGGCGGGTACGGTGGCAAATAATGCCAGGACCGAAGCTAGAGCCAAAACTTTGGGAACTCTATTTGATTTCACTACTTTCATTGTTTTTCTCCTGAATAAACTTTGTATAGAAAGGGCGCGTATAACACCGCGCCCTTTGCGCGAACTCTCTTACATGCTGCCGATGCCGACGCTTGAGATCATTTCGTTCGTCTGCAACTCTGGTGCAGCATTAACAGCGATCGAGGTGGTGGCATTCAGGCGCAAGAACATCTGTTCTCCAGCAGGAATGACCAGGTCTGAATCGTTGCTCAGAAGCAAGCGGTGGAACCCTTCTTCAAGGTCTATCTGTCGATCTTCAGGCAAGCCTTTCCAGGCGCCTGCGATTTCGCCCTTTCCGGCCGTCAAAGCAATGACTTTGAGGTTGCCGTTGGCGTCGAAGGCTTCCATTTTGGTGCCCTTGGCGCCGCAGCAAATAGGCTGGAGCGGATTTACGCTGACATAGCCCCAGGTGTCAACCCCGCCCTGGATGAAAGCGTCGATCGGTATTTCCTTGCCATCTGGAGTTTTGAGAGCATAGAAGCTGAGAGTGACGGCGTTTTTGCCGGCATACTTGTTTGTATTCCATGGCGCGGCGTTCAATACTTTGCCCATAACCAGAGTTCCGGCTGGGATATAACTGGTGAAATGCGGTCCCAGAGGAACGTCAGTGCTTACAACGGCTTGCACTGGGTCGCCGGGCATGGCCGCATCAGTCAATGTGGTGCCCAACTGTATCGGCAGTGCCATTCCGCGTGGTGCCACAGCGACGTCTTTATTGATCGTCAAGATGGCAGTCTTTTGCGCATAATTTCCGGTCAAAAGGCTGAGATAGTTGTTGATGGCATTTGCATCTGCCAGGCAGAATTTAATGCTGTTAGCCCATTTTTGAGCCAATTCCAACTGGGTCATGTTGTTGCGGGCGGCGCTATTGCCATCAGCGGTAACTACATAGAAGTTGTCCAGCGTCACCACTGGGTTGTTATTCATCATCGCAACTCTGACGGCATCAGGAGAGCGATGCTTGGCCGCTATCAGGGCATTGTCCAGATTCTTCTGCACGATAGATGCTCGTTCTTGCGCGGTCATGCCGGCAGCATTCGAATCGATTGAGAACAATTTGCCACAGGCACCAGTGATGGTGGTCCGGCTTTCAACGACTGTATCAGCTTTTGCTGCTATATATGGCATAGCGAAGCTGACGGCCGTCAATACGCCCACGATCAGCTTTTTCTGCATTCTTAATTTCGATATGTTCATTTCCATTTACCTATGTTGACTGCATTTAATTCATCCGGAGCATTTCGCACTAGCTGCGGTATTCGCCAACAAAAAGACGATGCGACAACGTGGTTGCCTACACTCGTAGTATTTTGCAGATGGGAATACTCTTTACTGCCCTTCAGTTGAAAGGCACGACGGGAGCAAATTTTTAAATGTTCCGGGCGCTTGCAATATGTTAATCAGCGAGCGTCTGTGCGGATGCGCAGTCCTTACATAAGGACGAAACTAGGCAGCTCTATTTAAGCGAGCGCCTGAATTTATCGGCCCGCCAACCAACCGAGGAAATTCTTGACTGGTGTAATCAACCAGTGGTCCTCTTTGCTGTGGCGCAATTTCTCCACGGTTCGACCCTTCTCTGGTCCGCGTTTTCTCACACCCAGGGCGATCATGTACATCAATGCAATGCCGCGTTTCGTGTCAATTTCTTTACGCAAGACCACATAGCCGATGCAGGTAGGGCGTTTCCAATAACATAAACGGATTGCCTTTATGTCTCCGCCACTACTGGCGATACCTTTTGCCCAGGGCGGAACGACATTTCTTAACTTCTTCCTCTTTCGTTCACCAGGTACCCCAGTACCGGTTGTCTGCTGCTGCTCGGCTGGTTCTTCCTCTTCTTCTTCCTCTTGAGAAATTTGGCTTTCATCTTCCATCGTGCTGTTGAACTGGGGCAGTCCCCAGGTTCTGGTTATTTCATTGACGAGCGATTCGTAACTGGCAATAAAGCGGTTTTCGACGTCTGAGACATGCCTTGAGGCCGTGTCTAAGACGTGCTCTTTTGAAGTCACCGATTGGTCATCAAGCAATTTTTCTAAAAGTGCAACCGCCGACATACACTGCCCCTTATTGGGAAGGACGTAGAATACTGTGAGATTTAGTAAACAAGTTTAAAGGTTACTAGTGAATTTCCCCATTTAGGGAAAAAATAACACTACGCGCAGAATTTGGAGTGACGAATGCGAATCTATACATTGTATCTGTTGTTGGCAAGTTTAATCTCCTGCGTGGTCATGATGCCGTGCCAGGCTCAAGATGAAGGACGCGGCTTTCCTGGAAAGGGCGAAAGAGCTAAATGGGTTCAGGCCAATAAACCGTTCAACGAAGGCATCTTGTTTTATCGGGCGTTGAACTACGAAAGCGCGATTACAAAGTACAAAGAGGCGATTCAGATTTATGCTGATGACTATGAGTATTACAACAGTCTTGGTCTGGCATACAAGAAGACGAATCGTCTGGAGGAGGCGCTTGAGGCTTTCAAAAAGTCAATTGAGCTGAAAGACAACAGTTGGGAAAGCTGGAGCAATCTCGGCAGCATCTACAAACGTCAGAATCACCCTCATGAGGCATTTGACGCCTACTCCAGGGCCCTGCAGTTTAATCCACCGCAAAAAAGCAAAGTCCTAATCTTGCAAAACGTAGCCGCCAGCAAGGAAAAAATGACGCCTGCCAAATAGGCACCAAGCCTGGTGATTTGAGATTACCGTTTTCACGCGGCAACTTTGTTGCTGTAGCTTGTACAAAGGAAAAATTTCGGAACTTAGTCTTAACCATCGCGTCTGCGCAAACAGAACAAGTAGTAAGAACGAGAGGGAGCTGCTGATATGAATAGAGACTGGGCGCATCTTTTGCTGTGCAAGTTTATCCAAGATGAAAACGGTCAGGCAATCTCCGAGTATGGCAGCACGCTTGCCATGGTAGCTGTAATGGCGGCCGCTCTGACGCTTATATTTTTTCCGATGCTGAAATTAGGTTTCACGACCGCTTTCAATGTTATGTGCACGGGGCTCAATAGCATGGCTGCAGGGGCGACACAAGGGACCATGTAATCAACGTGCTCTTAATTTGCAGTAGACAAGCAAAGCGCACAAATACGCCAGCACACCCAGCCAAAAGCTGGTCGTAATATTGGCGCAGATAGCAGCGATCACGGCTAAAACCGAGCCCAACACCGAAGCAGCGCCATTGATTCCCCACAGCCAGGGGGTGAGGAAAGAAAAATTTCTGTTGGCCAACTGCATGCTTGCAGGAAACAGCGTGCCCAGCACCATGCCCACCGGAACCAGCAGCGCTATCGTAAAACAAATGCGCATGGGGGTGCTGGCACCGGCAAACTGTGCCATGAGGGGATGTGATACCAAACCAAAGGCGACCAGAATGCCCAAGACTATCAAGGTGAAGAAGAGCGGTTTGATATTGGGCGACCACAAAGCCGGCAAGACTAAACTTCCCAATCCTGTTGCCGCTAAAAGTGACGCCAAGACCACGGTCGCACCGTATGTCGGGTGACCGAGAAAAATCGTAAATCTTTGAATCTGGGAAATCTCTACGAACATGAAGCCCAACCCAATTAAGAAGAAAAGGGCGAAGAAGGGCGCCGCACCTTGCAGTTGCTTCTTGTCTTTGGTGCGTAGAAAGGGAATTCTAAAACAATAAAGGGTGGCGAACAAAACTGAGATGGCAGTGATCATTAAAAGAGGCACAGCCAGCAAGTTGGCGCTGCTTCTGCCAGCCATGTAGGCTCTTGGATCAAACAGATGTCGGATGCTGAAGGTTTGAAAGAAGAAGGGATTATCATCAGACGGGGGCGCCACATTCCAGGGCACCTGGTCATTCACCTCATCAACGGCACCACCGGTGGCCAATTTGGCCAGCAGCGGATCGAGCGTAGTGGTAGGAGTGAGGGCTAACTCAAAGTTCTTCTGCCTGCAGACCTGGCGCGCAGTGGCCACGTCTTTTTCAGATAGTGGTGATTCACCGACAATAATGGCTCCGATGCCGGCGGTTTCATAGGTTGCATCTTGGGGCATGATCAGCCTGACAACGGCAATGTGTGAACGCGGATCAGCGACACCTACTTTTTTAAGAGCATCGGCTGCCAGGGCCGTGAGCCGATAAAACTCGGACGGCCCGGTAATATCATAGAATCGGCACATCGTGAGAATGCCATTTTTGTTCAAATGTTTGAGCAAAGTGGCCCAGGCATCAGTGGTATAAAGAGAGTTTTCCGACATCGAATAGGCACCGCTGGCGCTGGCAGCCCAGGTGTCTACTACGGAAGCCAAGATCACATCGTAGTGATCGGGTGAATGGGTTATGTAGCTTCTGGCCTCATCTGTGACTATCTTGACCCGGGGATCGGCAGTCAAATGGCCGGTGAAATCGCCGAATTTGTTTTCATCGGCATCAACAATATTAGGATTGATTTCCACACCAACAATTGACTTGTCTCCCATGACCAGAGAGGAAAGAACGTCGCGGCCCCCGCCGATGCCGATAATTAGAGTCTTTGCTTGCGGTCGCAAAAAATGGGCCACGTTGACCGGATCGAACTCCAGATATTTTGCCGTGGCTGGATTGCCGTCATAAAATGGCAAACTGGTGGAAGCGCTGCCATCGATGTCCAGATACAGTTGCCTGGTCTTGTTTTTCTCTTCCCGCGGTAGTTTATCGCTGAAGTAACCGTAGGGAAAAACAAAGGCCTTGGGATCACCCATCACTCTAATTCGAGAAAAAGAGTTCCATTTTTCCAGAAGGACGGGCACGTCTTTCATGCCTTTTGTCCAGCCAAGAGTGAGAAGTGGAGTTTGCCGACAAGAGAAATAGGAAAGTGTGGCAGCTGTGCTGATGAGCAAAAGCGACGATATAAGTGTAATTTTCTTTGTTCTCTCATCTGCCCGCAAAGAAAACGAGAGACCGCCAAGCGCTGCCATGGCAGCAGTGATAAAGACGGCGCAGATGGCGTCGACAAACCGCAGACTGACTACGGCACCAAAACAGCCAAGCGAGGCGCCGATCAGATCTGCGGCATAAAGCTTGTTCACGTCTTCCGGAAAACGGGTTAAAGCAAGAGAGACGCATACTCCACTGATGGCAAAGACGACCAGCAAAAAAGGGGCGGTGATTAGCAAGGCGCAAAGGACAATGGTATCGGCACTGGTGCTGGGGATTATGTTTGGGCAGTAAATGTGGACTAGAACGGCAATAATTCCGGCGATTCCAAAGGCAACAGCGCTCAAGGACAGATGTTTGTACGTAAGATCATTTGTAAAGTAGTTTGACTTCAGATATACAAGGATTGATCCAACCGTCATCCCCAGCATGGCCAGGGAGATAGCCAGGAAGGCAAAGTGATACCAGGTGGTGACGCTAAAAATGCGCGTCAGCAAAAGTTCGTAAGTAAGCGTCGATAACGTTACCAGGAACAGTCCTAAAAATGTCGAAGGTTGGGCGCGCACTAAGGGTTCCAAATAGCTCGTTCCTAGCGCTGCTATGGTAGCGAAAATCAGCAATCATTGCTTGTGCGCCAGGTGGATGAACTTGGCAGCCGTGCCCCAGATCAATTTTTTCAGGCGGCACTGATGAATGGATGCAACGATTCCTGAACTTTGGCTCGGGCCCTGGCAATTCTAGATTTGACAGTGCCTATCTCCGTTTTTGTGAGAGCGGCAATTTCATCGTAAGAAAGCCCTTCAAGCTCGCGCAAAACGATCACCGTCTTGAACTGCTGTGGCAACTGGGCAATTGCCTTCTCAATAGCGTCCTCCAGTTCACGTCGCTGATTGAGTTCATCAGGCATAGCGGAAAGGTCAGCGATGTCCCGGGTTGATGACTCTTCCCCTTCATCCGATTTGATCGGATCATCCATAGAAACAACCCGGTTCTTAGGACGTTTGCGCAGTTCGTCATAAAACAGGTTGGTAACCAGTTGGTTCAACCAACTGCGGAAGGCGTGAGGATTACGTAATGTGCCAATTGATCGCCAGATACGGATAAAAACTTCCTGGGCCAGATCTGATGTGTCACGAAAATCAGGAGCCAATTGAAAGAGCAAACTGTATACCGATCGCTGGTATTTGCCGATCAAAGCCTCAAAAGCACCGTCGCACCGTCTCTGACAAGCCATTACCAGCTCGGCATCAGTCATTGATTCGAACGGTTGTTTGCTGGCGACAACAGTGAGAGTAGCGCGTTTGGGGCTGATAGCGGCAGTCATTTGTATGTCTCCTGGAAAGGGACTCACTAACTTGATTCTGTCCTTTTTCAGCTGATTTGAACACTATGGAAACAAGATACAGTTGGCCGATTGATTTCAGTCCTACGAAATGTCCAATAAATTGACTAGGAAATAAATATGAGGAAGCAAGCGTATCTATTTTCGGGTGATCTTATAGGGGTAGCCACAGCAGCTTGCTGGAAGGGAGGAGGATGAAGTATATATATGGTTATCCTCTAATCTAAAACGGATCAGGCTCACATATCGAATTGTGGCCGCAAGTTTGTAACTTTGTATTTTTGCCTGCCTTTGCGATAGAGCCACAAAGCTGCTTGTGTTGGGCTTCTTAGAAGACTTGTTGGCTTTCGGGTTGGGGTTTGATGGGGTGAATTAGCGTGTATAAAAAAGATTGGCGGGTCGGGAGGCGGCATGGTTATCGTGACTAGTGGCTGGCAGCACTACAAGAAGTTGGCGGATCAATCAATCAAGAGCGGTGATTACGCCGACGCGGAATCGCTCTGGTTTGCCGCTCTGCAGACTGTTGACTTTGAAGGTGAGGCAGATCCCCGATTGCCGTTGACCCTTGACGGATTGGCTTACGCCTGCTCGCTTTTACGCAAATATGCAGACGCAGAGCGACTCTATTGGGAAGCGATTAAGATAAAAGAACAGTATTGTGGCTCTGAGAGCATGGAGACTGCTGCCAGCATAAAAGGGCTGGCTGCTGTTTACTATGACCAGGGTCAGTTTGCAGAAGCGGAAGCGTTGGGCAGGCGCATTCTCAAAATCATAGAAACAGTCAAGGGACAGGGCAATGAAGAGTTTGTCGATGCAGCCATGAATCTGGCCACTTTATGTGCCAAACAGAAAAAGTCAGACGAGGCTCAGCTTTTCTATCAGCGAGCACTTGAAGCCAGCGGGGTGAGCGGTGAGCGACCGAAAATCAGCAGTCCCTTTGGCCAGAATACTAATCTTAAGCCGACTTCGGTTTGCTCTGTGTGTAAGCGCACCTATATCGGCGAAAGTTGTATGTTATGTACTCAAAGTACAATGATTAAATAGACCGTACCGGATTAACCCGGGAGCGCAGGCGTCCCGCCTGCATCTCAGATTGACGGTATCGGATCAGCCTTGATCAGATGACGAGAGTCGGCTCTTTGGTTTCGGCTTGTTTGCGATTGCGCCCACGACTCTGACCACCCTTGCGACCCGCTTCTGCAGCTTCGGCGGAGGTAAATTCATGCGCGGTTCCCCGAGCGTGCGCGGCTTTTCCACCCATGCTGGCTATCTGCTTTTGTTCGTCTTTGTTCATCGAGGCAAAACCGCGATTGCTTTTTCTAGGTCGTTCGGTTTGATAGGACATAGTGGAAACCCTCTTTAAATTAAATGTGTCGATCTTGATCCCGATTGCATCCAGCCGGGCACCACATGTGGTGCGCCATAATATCGAATTTTCCCCAGGTAACTGATAGTCTACACCTTACTGCCGCGTTTGACAAGATGAGCTAGAAAACATATTTTCTCAGATTCGTTAGCTCTTTTTCGCCCTGTACCAGGTCTGCGAAATAACGGACGGAATCCTTGTCGTCTTTTATGCTACACATTCTGGCCCGAGAGCAACCTAAAGCAGAGCTTGGCTACCCCTAAAAGATATATGAAAACCTGGCTTGTCAGCCAGGCGCGATGGTGCGCCGCTGATCACTGCACATTCTGGCAGCAGTCTTTGCTTACCGCCAGTCCTGCTTTTCATCGCATGCTTTCCTACTACATTGAGTCTTCTTCAGTATACCCCTTAGTCTGCCCCAAAATTAAGGAATAATGTGTTTTGGCAAGCCTGCCTTAATGTCTTATTAGAGTGAAGTTATGGGTGCGAACCCACCAGTTATATAGGGCGAAAAATTTTGCTGTTGGAGGAAACATGGGTAAGTCTGTAGGAATCGATCTTGGTACGACAAATTCTGTTGTCGCTGTAATGGAGGGTGGCAAACCGACAGTTATTGCAAACGTTGAGGGCTCGCGAACGACTCCGTCAATTGTCGCTTTCACAAAGGCGCAAGAACGTCTGGTTGGGCAATTGGCGCGACGGCAAGCAGTATTGAATCCGGAGGGCACCGTTTATTCGATCAAGCGCTTTATCGGGCGAAGATTCGAGGAAGTTGAAAGTGAAAGAGACACAGTATCTTACAAGGTACGTGAGGGCGCTGACGGCGGGTGCAAAGTAGTTGTGCAAGGCAAGGAATATAGTCCGGAAGAGATATCGGCGATGGTGCTGCGCAAATTGAAAGAGGACGCCGAAAAATATGTTGGCGAAAAGATAACCGCAGCAGTGATCACCGTGCCTGCTTACTTCAATGACTCGCAAAGACAGGCGACAAAAAATGCAGGCGCAATTGCCGGATTGGAAGTTTTGCGCATCATCAACGAGCCAACTGCTGCTGCTCTGGCTTATGGACTGGAGAAGAAGACAAGCGAAACGGTTCTGGTCTTTGACCTTGGTGGCGGCACTTTCGATGTCTCAATCTTGGAAGTTGGCGACGGCGTATTTGAAGTGAAAGCCACCTCAGGTGATACACATCTGGGCGGCGATGATTTTGATCACTGTCTCGTCAACTGGCTGGCAGATGAATTTAAAAAGTCGGATGGCATTGATTTGCGCAAAGATTCTCAAGCCTTGCAGCGCCTCACAGAGGCTTCTGAAAGGGCTAAGATCGAACTTTCTGCAGTCACTGAAACAACTGTCTCTTTGCCTTTTGTCACAGCCAACGCTGATGGTCCTAAACATCTCGATATGCGCATCACCCGGGCCAAATTCAACGAACTGACCAAACACCTGGTTGAGCGTTGCAAGAAGCCCCTTGAGCAGGCGTTGCAAGACTCAAAACTGAGCTTTGGCCAACTCGATGAAGTTGTGTTGGTGGGTGGTTCGACGCGCATTCCTGCAGTTCAGGATTTGGTCAAAAAGTTGACTGGCGGCAAGCAACCTAATCAGAGCGTCAATGCCGACGAGGTTGTTGCCATCGGTGCTGCCATACAAGCAGGCATTTTGGAAGGCGCAGTCAAGGACGTTGTCTTGCTCGATGTAACACCACTTTCACTGGGAATTGAAACTATGGGCGGTGTGTTCACGAAACTGGTGGAACGCAACACGACTATCCCCACGCACAAGTCTGACGTGTTTTCGACAGCTGAAGACAATCAGCCCGCCGTTGACGTGCAGATCTTCCAGGGCGAACGACCGATTGCCAGAGCTAACAAGTCGATTGGCAATTTCAAACTCGACGGCATCAAACCGGCGCAGCGCGGACTGCCACAAATTGAAGTGTCCTTCGATATCGATGCTAACGGCATCCTCAACGTGGCAGCCAAGGATCGAACCACTGGCAGAGAGCAGAAAATCACAATCACTGCCAGCACAAACTTGAGCAAAGATGCCGTCGACGCTATGGTGAAAGAAGCTCAGGTTCACGCGGCACAAGACCGTAAAGTGAAAGAAACCGCCGACCTGCGCAATGAAGCAGATAACTTGTGCTACAGCGTCGAGCGACAACTGACCCAACTTGGCGAAAACGTCGAGGCAACTAAGAAAGCCAGAGCCGAAGAGCTTATACGGCAGATTCGAGAGAAGTTGCAGCTAAGAAGTGAAGCTTCAGTCCTGAAGCCATTGTTGGACGAACTGCAGTCAGTAGCTAGTGTCATAGGGCAGACGGCAGCAGCCGGCAATGGACATCACGGCGGTAATCCAACAGCAGACTTTCAAGCTCGCTCCTCCCAGCGGGCAAGTCAGAATGCAGGGGGCAAAAATGCAGGAAGCAAAAATGCAGCAGCCAAAAGAGCTGGGCACGATGACATCATTGATGTGGAAGTTGCTTAGCTGAGTGCCCACATCAGCTCGTCAAGCTAACGTCGACTCCGCTGCCACTGTGCAACTGAAGGCGATCCATTCATTGGATCGCCTTCATGGGTTCAAACCCTGTGCCTCTGCTTGTCGGGAGCCAGCAGCGCAGGCGTCACCTGCATCCGCATCTCAGCTTACTGCCCCTGACGCAAACCAGCGGTCGTGTGCGTGTAATTCATGGCAGCTTGAATGGCCAGGTTGAGACTGTTCAGTCCTTTTTCCAGAGAGTCGGAATCAAATCTGGTCGTAGAGCGTGACGAAATCATTGAAGCCAAACGGTCGTGCTCCAACAGCAACGAGTTGGCTTGAGCCTGAGTCATCCATCCTTTGGTAGAGGCATTGTTTATTTGATCATTCATGGCCGCCAGTCTGTTTGAGTAGATTGGCAGTGGGCCCAGGTCAGCACTAAAAGCAGTGGTGTGGGAACTGGTTGCGTTATTCACTGGTGCTTCGATGACAGTTGTTCGGCGAGTTGTGGTTATGGAGTCTGGAGTTAATTCTGCCGTTGCAGGCACAAATACCGCCGGAGCTAAAATTGTTTGAGCCGGTACTACGACCATTTGTGGCGAAACAACCGTCTCGCGAACTACGAATTGATCAGCTAAAGCAGGCGACAAGCTTGATACTAAGCCCGCAATAAGAGTTAGAGTTAGAGTTTTATTCATATTGTTCATTTTGACCTCGATCACTTTTTCTATCTGTCGATTTGACGCAATGAACTGCATGCCTGTTCCAGAGTCGTCGCTCTTGTGACATTGCCTTACATCGGCAACAAAAATGGGAAGAGCGCCCGCTTAGACGCTCTTCCCTGTCGTTTTTCGTTTGTGTTTTGGATTTCTTGATGAATGGTCAGACGCACTCAATTCAATTGTGTTCCACTTGAAACTATAAAGAGTTTTAAGCACTTGCAAACCATTAAGAACTATAGGGACTGTGATATCTTGGCCCGCTCATCTGCTTGCGCCTCCGATACAACTAAAGGAATGGAAAACCAGAACGTTGAGCCGGAGCCTTCCACACTGGTGACTCCGATCTCACCCTTCATCAACTGCACCAAATTCTTGCTGATGGAAAGACCCAGACCGGTGCCACCATAGACCCGGGTCGTAGAGCCGTCGGCTTGCACGAATGGCTGAAACAGATTTTGCTGGATGCTCGGTGCTACACCAATGCCAGTATCGGTGACAGAAAACTTGACTGCCACCCCGTCGCTGTCGACATCTATAGTGACCAGGCCCGCTTTTGTAAATTTGATCGCATTGTGGAGAAGATTTAAGAGCACTTGCTTGATGCGCGTGGCATCTCCCTCTAAACTGTCAGGCACCGCATTTGATACCTTATGAGCAATGAGCAGACCTTTCTTATCTGCCTCGGCATTGACTGCTCTGACAGCTTCGTTGACAGTATCCCGCACTGAAAACTCGATCGATTCAAGCTCCACTGCGCCAGCTTCCAGCTTGGAAAAGTCGAGCAGATCATTTACCACCGTAAGCAAATGTTTTGCTGATTCAAACAGATGATTGGAGATTTCGAAACTTTCCGACTCCAAACTTTTGAGAGTGAGCAGTTCAGCCATGCCTAAAATTCCACCCAGAGGAGTACGGATCTCATGGCTGATGTTTGCCACAAATTCGGATTTCAAACGTGAAGCATCAAGAGCTTTGTCTCTGGCTATTGTCAGCTCCTGTTCAGATTTTTGCAACATTTTTTGTGCTTGCAACTGCGCATGCACTTGCCGAAACACAACTAGAAACAAGGCCAGCACCGATATGCCCAGTGTCGGCAAGAGACTTTGAGCAAACATATTTTGCGCTTCTGCTTGTTTCAAGTAGTCTCTTAAGATTGTCAGCGTCGATTGGTCTATTGGCGCGACCAGATGTCTTAATTGATCCATGGTCGTTCTCTGGTTTTCCAGTGACTCATCAATTTCATTTTGAGAGGCGCCGTTTGCTTTCAATTCGATAAGAGCTTTCAATTGGCGTAGTTCGAGGTCGGTGAACCCTTCAATTTCCTGGGCCGAACTAAACCTGGCCGGATCACCAGAGGCTATCTGGCGCAGCTGTTGCACCGCCGGAGGAATCTCATCGAAAGCGTCATTGTAGGGAGTTAAATAGGCCGCCTTACCTGAGAGAACAAAGCCGCGGGCACCGGTTTCAGCGTCTTTCAAAAGAGAAAAAATCTTCTGCACACCCGAACGATATCTGTAAGTATTTGTGACGTGTCTTTCCACCAAAACCAGATTCTCCACCGTCAGGTAAGCGGCGACATAAATAAGCAACGTTACCGCGAAGAGGATGCTAAATCCTGCAAATAAGCGTTTCTCTGGAGTGATTTTGATGTCAGCAAGCTTCATGGCTGATCAACCAGTTGGTGATAGTTAAGATCCGGTTATTCAACATATCTGTTGGATAACCCCAGTCACTGAACGACCAATTGCTGAGCCGTTGGATTAACAGGAACAAATTGCTTGTCAATTGTTTCTCCTCATGAAGCTCAGGTGATTGAAGGTTATCATGCAATTACCTGTCCTGATTGTATCCGGTGGCGGCGGCGGTGGCACGACTGCCAACCGTAGAGATTAGGTCGCAAACTTGAAGGAGGCTTGAATGGAGAAAGCGTTGACTCTGGCACTAACTAGCGTCGAGCACATATCGGATGGGTTCTTTGCCCGTCTGCCCAATATCATCATAGCCATATGTGCACTTTTAATTTTCGTCGTTGTCGCCCGCGGAACCAGGAAACTGGTGATGGGATTGGGTCATAGAGCGCACCTGGACGAAACATTAGGATTGGCCCTGGGTACTCTGACAACATTCACTATGAACATGCTCGGTCTGTTGGTTGCTGCCACAATTGTGTTTCCCAGCTTCAGTCCCGGCAATTTAGTGGCTGGCCTTGGTATTACTTCGGTGGCGGTCGGGTTTGCTTTTAAAGACATTTTGCAAAACTTTTTTGCCGGCATCTTGCTTTTGTGGCAAAAGCCGTTTGCTATCGGCGATCACATACGGACGCAATCATTTGAAGGTATGGTTGTGGATATTGATATTCGCTCCACCAGGATTAAATCTCCTGACGACGAGATGGTGGTGATGCCCAACGGTGTCATGATCTCCAGTCCAATTGTTGTGCTTACCGGCTACGAGCATCGGCGTGTGAAAATGACAGTTCCGGTCGCTTCTGCCTCATCAATAGAAGATGCTCGCCGCGCCATTGTGACTGTATTGAACGATTCCAGTTTGGTGGCTAAAGATCCCGCTCCGGCGGTCTACAGAACATCAGCTGATACCACCAACGCCACCTTGGATGTTTACTTTTGGACCGGCTCAGCACCTGAAAAATTGCAGCAGGCGACAGATGAAGTGGCTGCCGCGCTTGAGCCAGTTTTCAAAGCGAAACCTGAGACCAAGGAAATTGAGGGGGGCTGCGCAAATCAATCCTGATGATTCTCGCCGAGTTGCATAAAACTACGGACTCAGCCTAAACTACCACGACCAGCAATACGCGGCCGCTAAACTACAACCCGGCTCACAAGGCTCAGTGGTACCGGCGGGCGCAAGTCCAGTGATTCGTCACTGCCATTCAATCTGAGGATCTCCGCCAGGAGTACGCTCAATCTGTCATAGGTTGAGATTTCGTGACCCGCCCAGGGTGAGCCCTCTTCGCCTGGTGGCGGCATGGAAAGATGAGGCGCCATCTGCCTGGCGGAAACAACGCCGTTGGTTACATACAGCTGGCGAGGGCGAGAGCGTTCGCTAAAGGAAAGAGAGCAATTGAGCAACCTGGTCAATATTTTTGCCCGTAAATACGCTTTGGCTGCTCGTTTGAAAAGACGCCCAAATTTCCCAGCCACGTCTTCAACCGTAAATTCGGGTAGCGGTTGGGCATCTGCACCATTTGCGGCGCCTGGCTCAACAGCTACAACAACATCTGCATCATCGTAGTCAGCATCAGCATCATCAGCTTCAGCGTCTTCCTCTTCCCAGATGTCTTCACCGGCGAATACGTCTTCCAGTGATTGTTTGCGCAGAAGCCAAATCGAAAGTGCCATCAAATCTCTGGGCGTGGCAATTCTTGCTGGATCGATCTGTTTGAGGTTGCAAAATAGGGCAAAGCCTTCCTCAATTAATCCCTCCGGCACATCGCCACGGAAGATAAAAATATCGGCAATGCCCGTTTTAAGCCACTGGAATACGCGAGTGAACTGTTCCATGACAAATGAGCTGGAAAAAGGGCCGACAGGATGCGACTGGCTCTGCATATCGCTTACAGAGCACAAGTCTCGGCAAAGAAAGGCCAGTTTCCGTCGGCTGCTTTTCAGGCTCAAGTTGTAGGGCGGGTTGTCTCTTTTGATCTCGTCTGTTTCCATGAGTGCGGCTTCCAAAGCTGATCCGCATTCAATAAAAGCGATATCGTGAGTCTGCGTGGCCATCTCCAACTTTCGGGAATCTTTTCCTTTGCGCCCTGTGAAATAGCTGTTCACCCGGCTTTTCAACGAAGTGGCTTTGCCGACATATAAAACCTCTCCTTTCTTGTTGAGCATTTTGTATATCCCTGGTGAATGCGGCAAGGATAGTCTCTTGTCGGCAGCTATGGGAAACTGATATCTACCGGCCTTGGCTCTGCCTGGCTTCTTAAGCCATTCCTGCAAATCATCTAAGCAGAACACTCCTTCCTTTCCCAGTTCAGCGACCAGGCCACGCCAGATCGACCACGTCGTTTCCACGTGGTGCGAAGAGCGTTTCAACTGCGCGTCAGAGGCACCGAAAAATCCGCCCAAGCCGCGGATTCCGCGAGTGGGCAGATCGGGATAGAGGCGGCGGGCGATTTGATATGTGCAGAGAAGTTCTAGAGGAAAGTCGGCTGCACCGTGGCGCTGGAACAGATCAGACAAAAAAGGCCGTTCAAAAGATGCATAGTGGGCCACTGCTCTGACACCACCGACGGTGCTTAGCTGCGCCGCCAATAGAGCATAAGCTTCGCTCACTTCGATGGCACCTTCCATGTCATCATCTGTGATACCAGTGATCATTTGTATTCTAAAGGGAATCGGTCGACTCTCAGGTTGGTTGATCAGCAGTCCTTCTATGTCGGCAGGCGAAGCATCAGCGGCTGAGGCGTAACACCAGGCTAACTCCAGCAAATGACCGTTGCGAGGATGGGCACCGGTGCTTTGACAATCGATGAAGAGAAACCGATCGTTAAGTAGATTCATGTCACCGCTGATTCTTGCACACTTGCCCCTGCCCCACTGGAATCTTGTACACTTAATCCTTGCACAACACTTAATCCTTGCACAACACTTAATCCTTGCGCAACATTTGATCCTTGCACAACACTTGATTCTTGCCAGAAAGTTTGAATGTCTGAAAGTATGTTTGTAGAGATCAATTCGTTGATTGAAGAATCAAACCAGTCTCTGGGCATCACTCTGGAATAGGTTTCCTGGGTAAAACGTCGATCCATGAGCACTATCAGCCCCCGGTCAGTTTCAGATCGAATTACTCTACCTGCCGACTGAATTACTTTGGACATGGCAGGATAAGTATATGCATAGTCGAAGCCGCTCCCATAGGTCTTCTCATAGTACTCTCGCAGCATCTCTCTTTCAAGATTGTAATTCGGTAGAGCTGGTCCGACAATTATTGCACCGATAAGGGTCTCTCCTGGATAGTCCACTCCTTCAGAAAACACGCCTCCTTGAACTGCCAGAATCAGTGTCGGCGTCACCTGTTCCTGTAAAAGAGCAATGTAGTTTTGCACCTCCCGAGCTTTCATTTCAGGAGATTGTTGAATTATTTTAAATTCTGAGCATGAGAGCTGCGCCGCTACGGCCTGAAGAAAAGCAAAACTGGGAAAGAAGACAAAATAATTACCCAGGCGCACTTTAGTTATTTTTTCAATGGCAGTGGCGATTTTTGCATAATTGCGTTCTCTGTCGCAATATTTCGTGGAAACCTGCGGAATTACCAGAAGCTTGCGATTGTTTTTGGGAAAGGGAGAGCTAAACTCCATGGTTTTGGTCGTGGTGTCGTCGAAGCCGGACAGTTTAGCGTAATATTCGAAGGGCTTCATTGTGGCCGAAAATGCCACCACATTCATGAAGCAATCGTGAGCGGACTTCAACTGTTTGGAAGCATCGCAGCAAGTGATTTTTAGTGTCGTATCTGTCTTTGTACGGTTTACGGTGACAAAAAATGCGTCGCCCTCAAATTGTAGGGCAGCTGTGAAATTAAACCAGTGATTGCAAAGTCTCAGAATAGGATCGTTTTGCTCAATTAATAAGTTGGATTCGAGATAGTCAGAAAGCAAGTCTCTAAGCTTTTCTTCGAAGATGAGGAGATCAGGTGGTACGTCTGAAATTTTTCCACTGCAACCACTGTCGCCGATTCTTACTTTCGCTATAAGCGATGTCGCTTCGCTAATCGCAGTTAATGCCTTTGCGCCGAAAGCATCTTCACGTGTTTGCAAAAGCGAGCTCAATTCCGATAACTGTCTGGTCGAGATCTGAGCTGAGTAATAGTCTTGCGCCCGTTCAGGTAAATTGTGGGCCTCATCGATGATCAGGTTTGGACGTTGCCGCTTTATGCCTGAGGGATTGGTCAGTCTGCCGATTAAAGAGCGCGGCGAAAAAACATAGTTGTAGTCTGCCACTACAATATCAGCTCGCTCCAAACTGTCGACGCACAGTTCGAACGGACAGACCTGATATTTATTGCCATACTCCCGAAATTGCTGTGCTGACAAATTAGCGTGCTTGCTTACTTCGTTGACCAGATCGAAATCGTAGACTTTCTTATAATAGTCCTTGGCAAACTGGCAATGGTCGGGATGACAGATTTGCTCTTCCTTCAGGCATAGCTTGGACTTTGCGGTGATTGTGAGGGCGCGCAGCTTTTTCTGTTTCTTCTGGAATCTTTTCACTGCGTCTTCGGCAACAGCGTGCTGACTGTTCTTTGGTGTCACATATACAAGTTTCTGGCCCCGGGCCAAAGCTTCCCTGAGAACAGGAAACATGACTGCTACTGTTTTGCCCAAACCAGTAGGAGCCTGCACTAGCATACCCGCACCGGTTGAGAGATTGGTTTCTATTTTTTCTACAAGCTCCTCCTGGTTGCAACGAGGTTTGGAAAACGGGAAAACAAGTGTTCTGGCAAGCACTGCCCGCCGGCTCTCGTCTTGTTCTTTGATGTTTGCTTCTTTCACCAATTCGTCAAGTCGTTTATTCAGCCACTCTTCGTATGCTACTGCGTCGAAAGGGACATCTAGAGCAAGCGATCTTTGATTGCGAGACGACACCAATAACAGTCGTGCCGATGGCAGCTCATGCTCGCTAAGCAAATGGAAATAGACATAAGTCTTCAATTGCAGGCAGTATGGATGCCAGGGATCTTGTTGCAGTTTTGCGTAGAGATCTTCGATCAAAAACGAACTCTTGATCTCCTCAATTATGGTGTCGGTGGGCAGGCCGGTTTGCACAGTCCCGGGTGACCTGGTTTGAGTGCTTTCTAAGTTCTTAGCGGCAAGGCTATCAAATATGCCATCAATGAGACCACTAACGACGAATCGGTATTGCTCTCTAGCAAAGGAACATGTAACCCTCACCTCCTTTCGATAGTTTGGAAACTGCTCGCTGCGACTCTTTTGCACCGCTGCGTGCACTTGCTGGCCGGTAGCCGAAACAGCGGCATACCCCGAGTTTATTTCAATGCTTCCAGTCCTCGGCACGGGCAAGGCAAATTCCCTGACACCAAGAGTAATTTTTCTCATGCAGCCGCAGCACCATATACGCCACCAGAGGGCGGCAACAGATTTAGTTCATTTCATACCAGCTATACGTATGGTAGCTTCACAAGCCGATAGAGTCAAGCATGTTTTTTACTCAATGCGGGTACGTCACCTTAGCAGTGGATCTATGACCGCCACTTGGCTACCCGCGGGCATTTCGAACTGTGCACCTTGTCTCAGCGCTGTGGAGCTTCAGGATGTTTAAACCACTTACGATCGCGGTCCTTCTTGCCATTTCCATACAACTTGGCGCACCTATCTTTGTTAAGGCGCAAGTGAGCCAAGACTACCGTTGTGCCACCGCATTACAAGCGCCGCTGAGCGGACCAATACATTTGCTAAAAGGAACAGCGCAAAAGGATCAAATAATCGAGTCTGACTCCAAGAACGAACAGGCGCCCAGCGCTGATGGTCCCATCGTCATTGATAACGATGAAGAGACGGACAAAGCGAAGACCTCGTGTGAATGGAAAGAGATTCCCGACTCTAACGGCAAAACGCAGATCGAAGCGGGGTCCACGTTTCCGGTCTGCGTTGTCAGCGCTCATTCAAGCAAAACGGCGCAAGTTGACGATCCAGTCGAGGCCAGATTAAAGGTGGATATCAGAATTGGTGGCAGACTGGTC
>Ga0182024_10007521_pt1 | contig 23449 bp, 22 predicted proteins | sample P32metaG_FD_120480 | JGI IMG/M metagenome (GOLD analysis project Ga0182024, IMG submission 120480) | Permafrost microbial communities from Stordalen Mire, Sweden - P3-2 metaG (Illumina Assembly) | ecosystem: Environmental > Terrestrial > Soil > Wetlands > Permafrost | place: Sweden: Stordalen... | reverse complement strand
GTCTTCATTCCAGGGGGCGTCTTCATGCCGGGGGCGTCTTCATTCCCGGGGGCGCCTTCATGCCGGGGGCGTTTTCATTCCTGGGGGCGGCTTCATGCCGGGGGCGCGGGCCGGCTCGCCTTGCCGAACAGCCGGAAGAAATTATCGGTCGTCGCCGTGGCCAGGTGCTCCGGGTCGACCCCTTTCAGCGCGGCGACAGAAGCGGCGGTCGCCGCGACATAGGCCGGCTCGTTGCACCGCCCGCGATACGGCACCGGCGCGAGATAGGGCGCATCGGTCTCTACTAGCAGCCGCTCGAGCGGCACATCGCGCACGATCGCGCGCAATTCCTCGGCGTTCTTGAAGGTGACGATGCCGGAAATCGAGATGTAGAAGCCGAGATCGAGCGCCGCCTCGGCGAGCCCGCGGCCGCTGCTGAAGCAATGCATGACGCCGGGCGGCGCCCGCTCCTCGCGGAGCACCCGCGCCACGGCGTCATCGGCCGCGCGGGCATGGATGATCAGCGGCAACCCGCTCGTTTGCGAGGCGGCGATATGGGCACGAAACACCCGTTCCTGAACCTCGCGCGGGCTGTGGTCGTAATGGAAATCGAGCCCGGTCTCGCCGATGCCGACGACGCGCGGGTGGGCCGTGAGCCGGACCAGATCGGCCGCGCTCAGCGCCGCGTGATCGGCCGCATCGTGCGGGTGGACGCCGACCGAGCACCAGATGTCGGGGTAGGCCTCGGCGATCGACCGCACGCCCTGGAACTGATCGAGCCGGGTCGCGATCGTCAGCATCGTCCCGACCCCGGCCGCGCGGGCCCGCGCGACGACCGCATCGCGCTCGGCGGCGAAATCCGCGAAATCGAGATGACAATGGCTGTCGACCAGCATCCGCCCTGCCCCGCCTCTAACGACGCCCGCGCTCACGCACCGGCGGTTTCCGCCTCGACAAAGCGCGGGAAGATGCCCTGCGGCGGCGGCAAGGGGCGGCCCGGCGGCAGCGCGCCCGCCAGATCGGCAAAGCGCCGCGCCTCCGGCGGCACCGCCAACTGGTCGAGCAAATTCGCGGCCGCGCCGGGTACGAAAGGCTGCACGACGATGGCCAGATGGCGCAACACCTCGGCCAGCGTATAGAGCACCGCGCCCATCCGCGCCGGGTCGGTGCGGCGCAGGGCCCACGGCGCCTGCTCGTCGACATAGCGGTTGGCCTCCGCGACGACGCGCCAGATCGCCTCGAGCGCGAGATGGAAGGCCTGCTGCTCGGCGATCAGCGGGCGCACCCGCGAGAGGAGCGCGCGGGCCTCGGCGAGGAGCCGCTCATCGGCCTCGGCAACGGGGCCGGGATCGGGCACCGCCGCCGCGCAATTCTTATTGATCATCGCCAGCACGCGCTGCGCCAGATTGCCAAAATCATTGGCGAGGTCGCCGTTGAGCCGGCCGACCACCGCGCGGTGCGAGAAATCGCCGTCACTGCCGAAAGGCAGCTCGCGCAGCAGGAAATAGCGCACCGGGTCGAGCCCGTAGCGCTCGACGAGCTCCTTCGGCGCGATGAAATTGCCGAGCGACTTTGACATTTTCTGGCCTTCGACGGTCCACCAGCCATGGGCGAACACGCGACGCGGCGGCTCGAGCCCGGCGGCCATCAGAAAGGCGTGCCAATAGACTGTGTGAAACCGCAGGATATCCTTACCTACCATATGAAGATCGGCCGGCCAAAATATTGAATAATCACTGCTTTCGGTTTCGGGATACCCGAGCGCCGTGATGTAGTTGATCAGCGCGTCGAGCCAGACATAGACGACGTGCCCGAGGTGGCCGGGGACCGGGATGCCCCAGCTGAAGCTGGTGCGCGAGATCGACAGATCGTTGAGGCCCGATTTGACAAAGCTGATGACCTCGTTCCGGCGGCTGCGTGGGGCGATCGCCTCCGGATTGGCCTCATAAAAGGCCAAAAGCCTGTCCTGCCACGCAGATAGCCGAAAGAAGTAATTTTCCTCTTCAAGCCATTCGACCTCGGCCCCGGTCGGCGCCTTACCACCCACCAGTTCGCTCTCGGTATAAAAGGCCTCGTCGCGCACCGAATACCACCCGGCAAACCGGCCGAGATAGATCTCGCCGCGGCGCTCCAGCTCCTGCCACAGTGCCTGGACCCCGCGGATATGACGCTCCTCGGTGGTGCGGATGAAATCGTCGTTGCTGATGTTGAGGAGGCGCGTCATGTCGCGCCAGGCCGGCGAGATGCGATCACAGAACTCCTGCGGCGCGATGCCGGAGGCACGTGCCGACTGCTCGACCTTCTGGCCGTGCTCGTCGCTGCCGGTGAGGAATTTGACGCGGCGCCCGTCGAGCCGCATGAAACGCGCCAAGACGTCGCACGCCACCGTCGTGTACGCGTGGCCGAGATGCGGCACGTCGTTCACATAATAGATCGGGGTGGTCACAAAATAGGGCCGCTCGGCGCTCATCATCCTCTCCACGGCGCAGATATGGGACCGCAGGCGCGTCCGGTCCAGCGCAGGCGCCGAACCCGTCGCCCGGCGGCTGCCCGCGAGCTTCTACCGCGCCGCGCCCTCGATCGCAAAGAATGCGCCGAGGATCGTCTGCTTCTTGTCGAGATTAAGGGCGTCGGTGCGGGCAAAGAGGCGGCCGATCTCGTCGCGCAGCTCGGCCCAGCGCGCCGCCGGCGCCCGCTCGCCGAGCCGTCGCAGCACCGCGCTTTCGCGCGGCTCCGCCCCCATCCTTCCCTCCCCCACTTGCGGGGGAGGGTCAGGGAGGAGGGTCGGCTCCACGCCGGCAGTTCCCCGCGCCGCCGCACCGGCAACCCGGGCCAAGAATTGCGCCACCAGCTCCTCGACCGCGCGGTAGGCCTCCTCGGCGTCGCCCCGGGCGAGCCGATCGGCGAAGGCATGGAGCGCGACCGGGTCGATCCCGCGCTCGGGCGAGAGCAGCGCCAAGACCGACTCGTAGAGCTCGACCCCGCCGGCGGCCGCGAGGTCGAGGGCGCGGCGGATGCTGCCGCCGCAGAGCGCGGTCAGCGCGTCGGCCTGCGGCTCGGGCAGATCGGGCCGATAGCGCGAGAGCAGCCGGCGGACGATCGCCGGCGGCAACGGCGCCAGCGGAAACCGCCGGCAGCGCGAGCGGATCGTCGGCAGGAGCCGCCCCGGGCTGTGCGCCACCAGTAGGAGGAGCGCGCGCCGCGGCGGCTCTTCGAGGATCTTCAGAAGCGCGTTGGCGGCATTGCGGTTCATCTCGTCGGCGCCGTCGACGATGACAACGCGCCAGCCGCCCTCGGCCGGCGTCAGCCGCAGAAACGCGCCGATCTCGCGGGTGTTGTCGACGATGATCTCGCCGCGCAGCCGGCGGCGGCGCGGGTCGTAGGCGCGCTCGACCGTCAAGAGGTCGGCATGCCCGCCGGAGGCCACCCGGCGAAAGGTGCCGCTGTCGGGCGCGATCGCCAGCCCCTCTGCATCGGTTTCGCGGAAGAAGCCGCCGAGCGCGCCCTCCCCTCCTCCGTTCGCCAGCACGAACCGGGCAAGGCGAAACGCCAGCGTCGCCTTGCCGATGCCGCGCGGCCCGCTCAAGAGCAGCGCGTGCGGCAGCCGGCCCGCGGCGAAAAGGCGCCGCAGCGCGCTCTCGGCGGCTTCGCGACCGAGGAGTTCGGGGTTGGCGCGCGGCGCCGGGGCGGCGGCGGCGTCGGGTGTGGCCGCGCCATCACGGCCGCTTCTCATGGCAAAACCGCGACGCCAAGGCGGGCGGCGACGGACGCCAGCACGGCGCGATGGACGCTGCCCCGATCGCCGGCGGCATCGATCACCAGGCACCGCTCGGGGTGGTCGGCGGCGATCTGGCGGAACCCCTGGCGCAACCGCTCATGGAAGGCGGCGTCGAGCCGCTCGAACCGGTCGGCGTCGCCGGAACGCCGCGATGCCCGGGCGAGCCCCTCGGCGACCGGGAGATCGAGGATCAGCGTCAGGTTCGGGGCGAAATCGCCGAGCGCCAGGCGGTGCAACACAAGCAGATCGGCGAGCGGCAATCCCCTTCCATAGCCCTGATAGGCCAGCGTCGAATCGGCGAACCGATCGCAGACCACCCAGATTCCGCGGTCGAGCGCCGGCGCGATCAGCCGGACGACATGGTCGCGCCGCGCCGCGTAGAGCAGCAGCGCCTCGCCGACCGCATCCCAGCGCTCGGTCGCGCCGTCGAGCAGCAATCGGCGGATCGCCTCGGCGCCCTCCGAGCCGCCCGGCTCGCGGGTCCGCGTCGCGGCAATCCCGGCATGGTCCAAGGCCGCCAGCAAGAGATCGACCTGGGTCGACTTGCCGGCCCCCTCGCCGCCCTCGATCGTGATCAAGCGGCCGCGTTCTGTCATTGCCGCCCAACCCAAGCAGCCCCCACCTTCCCGCGCCTAGCGGCGCGGGCCTCTCCCTCCCCCGCAAGCGAGGGAGGGTTGGACTGCCTCCCTCGCTCTGCCCCCACCCTTCCCTCCCCCGCAAGCGGGGGAGGGTTAGGGTGGGGGCGGGGGAGGGTTGGGGTGGGGGCTGGTGCCGCTGTTTTCAGTGCCGGTTGCCCCAGATCAGATGGGCCGCGACCATGGCCATGCGCCCGAATGGGCCCATCCGGTCGATTGAGGCCGCGGCGATCAGCGGCGTCTCGACCGGGGCCATATCCGGTGCGGTGACGACGATCTTGCCGATCTCCTGGCCTTGTCTGACCGGCGCCGGAACCGGCTTGTCGTAGTCGACCACCACCTTCATGTCCTTGCGCGATTTGCGCGGCATCGTGACGACGAGGTCCTTGGCGACCGTGAGCGGCACTTTCCCCTCGGTGCCGAGCCACACTTCGGCATCATCGACCTTGTCGCCAGCGCTGAACAATTGATAGTCGTTGAATTCGCGGAAGGCCCATTCGATCAACCGCTCGCTTTCCTGCGCCCGCGCCTTCATCGTCGGCAGGCCGCCCAATACCATGATGATGCGCCGCTTGTCGCGATGCACCGAGGCCAGGAGGCTGTACCCCGCCTCCTCGGTATGGCCGGTCTTCAGCCCGTCGGCGCCGATGTCGCGGTAGATCAATGGGTTACGGTTTCCCTGGTCGATATTGTTGAAGGCAAAATCCTTTTCCGCGTAGTAGTGGTAATATTCTGGGAAATCCGCAATCGTCCGCTGCGCCAGGGTCGCCAGATCGCGGGCGGTCATGTAGTGGTCGGGGTCGGGCAGGCCATTGACATCGGCAAAATGGCTGTTGGCGAGGCCGATCTCCTTGGCCTTTTTATTCATCATATCGACGAAAGCAGCTTCGCTGCCGGCCAGCCCTTCGGCCAGCACGATGCAGGCGTCATTCCCCGACTGCACGATCATGCCGCGCACCAGATCCTCGATCTTGATATGCCCGCCGAGCGGCACGAACATCTTCGAGCCTTGGGTGCGCCAGGCGTGCTCGCTGACCGGCAGCTCATCTTCGAGTTTGGCGCGGCCCTGCTTGAGCATGTCGAAGACGACATAGGCGGTCATCACCTTGGACATCGAGGCCGGCGGCATGCGCTCGTCGGCGCCCTTGTCGAGCAGCACCGCGCCGGTCTCGGTTTCGATGATGATCGCGTGCGTCGCCTGCGTGTCGATCGGGCCGATAATCGGCAGAGGCTCGATCGGCGCCGGCGCGGCCTTGGCGTGCGCCGCGGCAGGCTTCTGCTTTGCCGCCACCGCGGGGGACAACCCGGGCAGGGCGACGAGCGCCGCCAGGGCAAGCGCCGCGGCGCCGGCAATCGAGTGAAACCAGCGCAATCGCATCGTCGTTAGACCTCCGGCCGGGTTCGCCAACCGCCCCGGGTCACTCGCTGACGACGCGCGCTCCCGGATAGCCGCTGTTCACGACCTTGCCGAGCAACCGCACCGCCGCCGCCTCGCTTGCCACCGGCCCGAGCCTCACCCGATAAAGCTCGATGCCCCTGGCTGCGCTCCGCACGATCTCGACGCTGCCCAGAGCGGCGATGCGTGCGCGCACCCGTTGCGCATTCTCTGGCACAGCAAACGTGCCGGCCTGAACAAAGATCCGGCCGGAAGTCCTGGCAACTGTCGGCACCGCCGCGACCGGCGGGTGCAGCGTCTCGGCATGCGCCGGCGCGATCAGCGTCGGCCAGTAGCCAGAAGCGGCAGCGGCGACGGCGGGACGCGCTGCCGGCCGCGGTTCGGGTGATGCCGCGGCGGGCGGTGGCGCCCCGATCACCTCGGCCGCCCGCAGCGATGGTGGCCCTGCCGCCGCGACCTGCATCAGCGGCCGCTTCTCGCCGCGCGGTGCCGGGGCGGCTTCGCCCGGGGCGGCCTCTTGGGCCTGCGCGAGCAGCACATGCCCGGTCTCGCCGTGCATCGCCGCCTCGGCGACTTGAATGCTCTCCTCCTTCATGATCCTGACCCGCACCGAGGCGGTTCCGCTACTCTCGAAGCCGAGCAGCTGGGCGGCACGGCGCGACAGGTCGATGATCCGTCCGTCGACGAAAGGCCCGCGGTCGTTGACGCGCAAGCGCAGCGAGCGGCCGTTTTGCAGGTTGGTGACCTGGACGATGCTCGGCAGCGGCAACGTCTTGTGCGCCGCCGACAGCTGGTTCATGTCGTAGATCTCGCCGTCCGCGGTGGCTTGCTGGTCGAAGCCCGGGCCATACCACGAGGCGGTGCCGGTTTCGTCGTAGTTGTAGTCGGCCCGCGGGGTGTACCACACCCCCTTCACCTGGTACGGCTCGATCCGGTAGATCGGCTGTCCGGGCGCGTGATGGGCGTGGTGATTGCCGGCGAATTGCGGCCCCGAGGAGGCGCAGCCCGCCAGCATGACGCCGAGCGCCACGACGAGCGGCAGACTCCGCACGCTTGCGCCTCCCCCCATCGCGATGCCCCGCCCGGCCTAGCCGCGCTCGATGCTGTCGGCGATGTAGCCGACAGCCGCAGCGAAATAATTGGAGTTGTTCCATCGCTTGATGACGCGGAAATTGTCGTAGACCAAGAGCGCCGTGCCGCCGGTTCCGTCGGGCAGGACCAAGGAAGCAGCGGGCTCGCGGCCGGTGAACGCGGCCCCACTGGCGGGGCGCACGCCGAGCCGGCTCCATTCGACCGTCGAGCGACGGCTGTCGAGCCCGGCGAGCCGGCTGTCGAAATCGTCCGGCACGGCGACCTCGCGCCCCCAGCTTTCCTCGGCGCGCCAGCCGAGCCGGGAAATGTAGTTGGCGATCGAGCCCAAGACATCGGCGCGGTCGTTCCAGATGTCGCGGCGGCCGTCGCCGTCGAAATCGACGGCGTAGCTGAGGAACGTCGTTGGCATGAACTGGCACTGGCCCATCGCCCCGGCCCACGACCCGACCATCCCGTCGGCGCGGATATTGCCCTGGTCGAGGATTTTGAGGGAAGCGATCAGCTCGGCGCGAAACATCGCGCCGCGGCGCCCGTCATAAGCGAGCGTGGCGAGCGCCGCCGGGACCGAGTAAGCGCCCATGGTCCGGCCGAAATCGCTCTCCACCCCCCACAGCGCGGCGACGAAACGGGGCTGCACGCGGAAGCGCTGCCAGACCTGCTGCAAGAGCCCCCAATTGTCGACCAGGTGGCGCCGCCCATCCTCCAGCCGCTGTTGCGTCACGACCTTGTCGAGATATTCGGCAAAGGTCATCTTTTGCTCGGGCTGCCTGCGATCGAGCTCGACGACATGCGGCAGGTATTGGATGGATCGGAAAGCGATGTCGATCGTCGCCGGCCGGATGCCCTGAAGAGAGGCATCGCGCCGTACCCCGGCGAGAAATCCCGAAAAATCGCTTTCCGCCGCCGCCGCGATTCCACCCCCCAGCGGGACCGTCAGCAACGGAGCCGCGGCGAGCAATGCCCGGCGGCTCAGGCGGAAAGGCATCATCACTGTGCCCCCGCTAGTACTCTTCCCCCAACGCTCTGTGCCATAAATCCGTGAATAATTCAATAATCATGCGGCATGCAAAACGAAATCAACATGGATCTCATCGTAAGGGAATAAGATTCGACCATCGTCGGCATGGTCGAGTACCCCGACTCGCTATAGGCCGGCATGTTAACGGGTGAAACGTGAATGGAGCTGACGTATTTGATCGCTATTGAGCCAACATCCCTCCCGGAGTTGGATCTCAGCAGACTGCGGTCGTCCAGAGGTCAATGCAGCCATCGCATGCTTTACGTGCGTGCCGAGCGAGACGAGAGGCGGCGCGGAGCCGGGTGGGTCAAGATAGAGCGTCGCCCCTTCTGTATCCGCTGTGAGGGCGGCTATTTGCGCTTCGGTGCAATCGGTTTTCATATTCGGTGCTCCATCGAAAATATCGCAACTTGGACGCAAAGATAGATATCATTAGCATTACTTCAAGCTGACGGATTTGGTGCGGACAGATGAGACGCGCATTGCACATAGGTTTAGCGCTCGCATCCTTTGCCTTGCCGATTGCTGCCCGGGGAGATTTCAAGGACCCGCTGACCATCATCGGCTTGGCCAGAAGCAGCTGCGGTGAATACCTCCTGGCTGTAGAAGGTGAGAAGAAGGCTCGCCCACCTAACGCAAACCCAGACGCGACGTATAGCTCGCATTACGGTGGGTACGTTGACTACGCTGATGGGTTTCTAACGGGTGCCAATTTCGGGGACACGACGCCGCGACGGATGATCGGCCAAGGCGGGGATCGTGCCGGACGCATGGCGTGGCTTGAGAATTATTGTCGGACCAATCCCCTCGCGAACTTTGGCGGGGCGTTGATCGCTCTACGGGAGTACCTTGCCGAACATGGAGGATAGCGGTTCGATAGAAAGTGGGGCCCTCGGTGCTCACAGCTTCAGCGCGTGCGGCAGCCAAAGCGAAATCGCCGGGATATAGGTCACCAGCATCAGGACGAGAAACAACACGCCGTAGAACGGCCAGATCTCCTTCATCACGTCTTCCATCCGCACGCGGCCGACGGCGCAGCCGACGAAGAGGGTCGCGCCGACCGGCGGGTGACAGAGGCCAATCCCCAGGTTCAACAGCATGATCATGCCGAAGTGAACCGGATCGACGCCGAATTTCATCACCACCGGCAAGAGGATCGGGGTCGTGATCAGGATCGACGGCGCCATGTCGATGAGGCACCCGAGCACCAGCAACATGACGTTGATCATTAAGAGGATCACGTATTTGTCGCTCGACACCGTCAGGAAGAACGCCGTGATCTTCGCCGGCATCTGCATCAGCGCCATCATGTAGCCGACGCTGGAAGCGCAGGCGATCAGCATCATCACCATCGCGACGGTGCGCAGCGTGCGGTAGACGAGCATCGGCAGATCGCGCCAGCGATAGTCGCGGTAGACGAACATCGTCACGCAAAAAGCATAGACGCAGGCAACCGCGCCCGCCTCGACCGCGGTGAACACGCCGCCCAAGATGCCGCCGAGGATGATCACCAGCGTGATGAGGCCCCACAGCGCATCGAAGGTGATCCACAACGCGTCTCTCAGCGGCACCGCTTCGCCGGCGGGGTGGCCGTGGCGATAGGCCAACAGGAGGCACAACAGCATCAGGCACGCGCCGAGCAGGAGGCCCGGCATCACCCCGGCCATGAAGAGGCTGGCGATCGAGATCGTGCCGCCGGTGGCCAGCGAATAGATGACGGCGTTGTGGCTCGGCGGCACCAAAAGCCCCTGGACCGAGGCGGCGATCGTCACATTGGTCGAGAAGACCCGCGGATATCCCGATCTTTCCATCTGCGGGATCATCACCGAACCGATCGCGGAGGCATCCGCAACCGAGGATCCCGAGATCCCGCTCATGAAGGTCGTCGCCATGATGTTGACCAGTGACAAGCCGCCGCGCACGCGCAGCACGCCGACAATCATATTGGCAAAGGCGACCAGGCGGCGCGCCATCCCGCCCTCGGCCATGATCGCGCCGGCGAGCACGAAGAACGGGATCGTCAGCATGGCGAATTTGCTGACGCCGCTGGAAATCTGCAGCATCACCGCTTCGATCGGCACGTCGATCCACAACGCGCCGGCCAGCGCAGCGAGCGCCAGCGCATAGGCGATCGGCACGCCGAGCGCGATGCCGAGAAACAATCCGCCAATCACGATCAGGACATCCATGGCAGCCTTCAGTCGGGCGCCGCGCTTCGCCAATCGCTCTGCGGCGGCGGCCCGATCAAGAAGCGCTCGATGACGAACAGCAAGGTCACCGCGCCACCCAATGGGATCGGCAGGTAGGTGATGCCGACCGACAGGAACGGAAATTCGGCAATGACCTGATGCCAGGTCGTCAAGACGAGCCGGCCGCCCCAGACGATCATGAACAGGCTGACCGCGGCCATCAGCCCTTCGGCAACCAGATCCACCGCGCGCTGCGGCCCCTTCGGCAGCATGTCGCGCAGTACGGTCACCCGCATGTGGGTGCCCGAGCGATAGCACGCCGCCGCGCCGAAAAAGGTCAACACGATGGAGAGCAGGATCGCCATCGGCTCCGGCCAGGATGCCGCGCTGTCGAGCACGTATCGGGTGTAGACGCCCCAGGGGACGACCAGCGAGATGATGACCAGGGCAGACCCGGCAATGAGCGCGCACGCCCAATAGAGGGCGTCCATGGCGCGGCGCAGCCGGGGCGCCCACTCCCCTGCATTCCCTTCCTGCGTCCTTCGAGGCGCGCCCCTCGGACGCTCCTCAGGATGAGGATAAGTTTCCGATGGCATTAAGGAATTTCCTCATCCTGAGGAGGCCGCGGAGCGGCCGTCGCGAAGGACGCAAAGCAGGAACTCGAGCGGCTCAGTTGACCGCCTGGATCTGTTTGATCAGGTCGGCGTATTTGGCGCCGTATTTGTCCCACACCGGCTTCACCGCATCCTGAAACGGCTTCTTGTCGGCGATCGGGATGATTTCGATGCCGGCGGCCTTCATCTTTTGCATCGCCTCGGCCTCGACCGTTTTCCACAGCCGACGCTCGTCGAGCTGGGCTTCGCGGCTGAATTTCGTGATCAGGCCCTGATCCTCCGGCGACAGCTTGTCCCAACTCACGCGCGAGAACACCAGCATCTCGGGCACGATCAGATGCTCGGTCAGGCTGTAGTATTTCGCGACCTGATAGTGATTGTCGAAGACGAAGCTCGGCGGATTGTTTTCGGCGCCGTCGACGACGCCGGTCTGCAACGCGCTGAATACCTGGTCGTACCCCATCGCGACGCCGTTGCCGCCGAGGCTGTTCATCATGTCGACGAAGATCGGGTTGCCCATCACGCGGACCTTCTGACCCTTCAAATCGGCGATCGTGCGGATCGGCTTTTTGCTGTCGTAGATGTTGCGCGCGCCGGCATCCATCCAGCACAGGCCGATGAGCTTCACCTGCGGGTTGTTGGTCACCTTGTCGAGCAGCGCCTGGCCGATCGGTCCGTCGATCACCTTTTCCATATGCTCGGTGTTGCGGAACAGGAACGGCAGGTTGAACACGTTGAGGTCGTCGATGACCGGTCCCAACGCCCCGACGCTGACCCGGGCGAGCTGGAGCGCGCCGACTTGCGCCTGCTCGATCGCCTCCTTCTCGCCGCCCAATTGCATCGAGGCATACATCTGGATGCCGAGGCGGCCGCCGGTCGCCTGTTCGAGCTTCTTGCCCATGTTCTCGACCGCCTGCACGGTCGGGTAGCCCTCGGGGTGCACGTCCGAGGCCTTCAGCACCGTTGTCGGCTCCGCCCGGGCATGGCGCAGCGGGGCCGCGGCGGCGAGCGCGCCGGCTCCGGCCAGCGTCAGCAAATCCCGTCTTTTCATGCCGTCCTCCCTCCCCTCTTGATGGCATTGTCGGCGCTCCGGTTGACCGACAGCGCCGCGACATGCTAGCATATTTATATGATGACCCTATGAATGTCGAGCCGGAAACATTGCCCAAGCGCAGTGAGATGAACCTGGTGCTGCGACCGGTCGCGCCGCCGCGCAACCTGCCCCGCGAGATTGCCGAACGGATCGCCGGCGAGATCACCAGCGCCAAATTGCGCCCCGGCGCCAAATTGCCGACCGAGCAGCAGATGGTGGCCGCGATGGGGGTCAGCCGAACGGTGATCCGCGAAGCCGTCGCGGCGCTGCGCGCGGAGGGGCTCGTCGTGACGCGCCAGGGGGCCGGCGCCTTTGTCGCGCCCGATGTCGAGCGCCGCCCGTTCCGCCTGGCGCTCGACGGGCTGCCCTCGATCGGCGAAGTCCTCGACGTCATGGAATTGCGCGCCAGCGTCGAAGTTGAGGCCGCCGGGCTCGCCGCCAGCCGCGGCTCCGCCACCGCGCGCCGCCGGGTCGTGCGCGCGCTCGCCGCGATCGAGGGGGCGCTGGAGCGCGACGAGGGCGCCATCGACGAGGATTTTCTCTTTCATCGGGCCATCGCCGAGGCGACCAACAACTCGCAATTCCCGCACTTTCTCGAGTATCTCGGGCGCTTCATCATTCCGCGTCAGAGCATTCGCGTCGCCGCCCATCGCCCCGAGGGCCAGCGCGCCTATCTCGAGACCTTCCAGCGCGAACACGCCCTGATCTGCGCCGCGATCGCCCGGCAAGACGCCGCGGGCGCGCGCGCCGCGATGCGGCGACATCTCGGCAACAGCCAGGCGCGCTACCGCCGCCTTGCCGCCGAGGCGGCGGCGGCGATCGCGCCGGCTAAACTCGGCTAATCGTCGGCTGCCGCGGTGGCGGCGATTGCGGCGGGCGGCGGGTGGCGGCGGGCGTCGCGCAATAATAGCAGGAGCGGCAGAGTGGCGAGCGCGATCAACATGATCAGCCTGAAATCATCGATATAGGCGACCATCGCGGCCTGCCGCGTCACCTCGGCGTTGAGCGCGGCCATCCCGCCCGGGTCCGTGAGGCTGAACGGGGCCGGCAGATAAGGCGCCTGGGCGAGCGGGTTGTCCGGCCGCAGGCCTTCGATCAGGCGCGCGTGAACCACCTGGGTATTCTCGGCCAGGGTCGCGATCAGAACGCTGATGCCGACGCTGCCGCCGAGGTTGCGCATCAGGCTGCGGATCGCGGTTCCCTGGGTCAGGATGTGGCGCGGCAGGGTCGACAACGCCATGATGTTCAAGGGCACCTGGGTACAGCCCAGGCCGAAACCCTGCATGAACCCGGAGATGATGACCGGCGCCATCCCCATCTGCAGCGAAAACTGGCTCATCTGCCACATCGACGCCGCGGTCAGCAGAAAACCGAACATGATGAGCAACCGATTGTCGACCCTGGTGATCAGCGGGGCGACGATGAACATCGCCATCATGCTGCCGACGCCGCGCGGCACGCACACCAGCCCCGTAGTCATCACCGGATAGTTCATCAGGTTCTGCAGCATCGTCGGGAGCAGCGCGAGGGTCCCGGTCATGATCAGGCCGCCGGCGAACATCAGCACCGTACCCGCCATGAAATTGGCGCTCTTCAACAGGTCGCGGTTGAGAAACGAGCGCTCGTCGGTGGTTGCCGTGTGCACGGTGAATAGATAGAGGGCGAGCCCGGCAATCGTCGCCTCGATCCAGATCTCGCTCGAATGGAACCAGTCCTTCAACTCGCCGCGGTCGAGCATCAACTGCACGGCGCCGACCCCCAGGCTCAGCGCAATAAACCCGACGAAATCAAACGGCTCGCGATGCAAATTGTGGGTCTGGCGGATGAAGATCAGAACGCCCAGCGTGCACAGCACGCCGACCGGGAGGTTGATGTAGAAGATCCAGCGCCAGCTGTAATCCTCGGTCACCCAGCCGCCGAGCGCCGGTCCCATGATCGGTCCCATGATCGTGCCGATGCCGAACACCGCCATGGCATAGCCGTGACGCTCCGGCGGGTTGATCTGCAAGAGGGTCGCCTGCGACAGCGGAATGAGCCCGGCCCCGGCCACCCCCTGCAGGGCACGAAAGAACACCAGTTCGCCGAGGCTCGTAGCGGCGCCGCACAGGGCCGAGGCAATCGTGAAGCCGATGATCGAGGCCAGAAAAATATATTTGATGCCGAAGCGGCCGGCGAGCCAACCGGTCAGCGGCATCATGATCGCAGCGCAGACGATATAGGAGGTCAGCGCCCAGGCGATCTGATCGAGCGAAGCCGAGAGGCTTCCCTGGATGTGCGGCAGGGCGACGTTGAGGATCGTGTTGTCGACGCCCTGCATGATGTTCGCCAGCATGATCGAGAGCGTGATCATGCCGCGGTTGGCAACCGGGGCGAACGCCTCTCCCCTCACCGCCGGCACCCCGGATCGTCCGTCATCGGCGCGCCCCAGGCAGCCCCTCGCCGCGACCCTCTCCCGGTGATCCGCGGGTCAAGCCCGGGGAGGGAGAGGAAGCGACCCGCGACGCGGGCGGATGAGGGACGGTTCGCCGGCTTGGCGTAGTTACCTCCCGGTTGGCTTTAAGGCTGCCTGCACCTGCTCGGCAGTCGGCGCGTCGCCGGGCAGAGTGCTTCTTAAGTTCTCTGAATAGCGTGTGTGCGAGTGCACAAAGAAACGCCAATGTCGCAATTCTGTCATGTGCGCCGACACGAGGCCTGCGGTGCCCGGAGCGAACGGGCTTGGCGATATTGCCTATTATTCCGCCGATCTTTGCGGCGCCGCCGGCACAATGCCTCGTCAAGACAGCAGCGGAGCACGGCGGCGGGGATCGCGGCGGATCTCTTCGCCGAGAGTTGTGGTTGGGGGTCTTGACCTGATACTCATGCCTGTGACGCCGGGGCGAATGTTCCCGGGTATCGCAAGGAGAGCGGCATGGCACGAATCCTCGTCATTCACGGCGCCGGTATGAATATGCGGGGGAAAGTGCAGACCGAGATCTTCGGTCCCATGACCTTGCCGCAATACGATGAGCGCATCATAGGCTACGCACGCGAACTCGGCCTCGACGTCGAGATCTTTCATTCCAATATCGAAGGCGACATCGTCAACCGGCTGTACGAAGCCAACGACCAAGGCTTCGATGCCGCGATCTTCAACCCGGCGGCCTTCGGCTCGGGCTATCCGGCGCTGGTCGCGGCGATTTCGCAGGTGAAGTTTCCGACGATCGAGGTCCATATTTCGAACCCGATCCGGCGCGGTCCGGCCTCGCAGACGGCCGCGGTCAGCCAGGGCGTCGTCGCCGGTTTCGGTATCGCCGGCTACTTCCTCGCGCTGCGTGGCATCCGCGACATGCTGGCGGCAAAAAAATAGGCCCGCGGCATTGCCCCCACAAGGGCAGCACAGCGAGGGTCGGACCGGAGTATCAACGCCGCTCAGTGCTCGAGGACGATATCGACGCGCCGCTCGGCAACGCTCGGATCGCCCGACCCGCTCTGGCCGATCGACACCTGGCGGAAAGTCGCCCGGTCGAGGCCGTCTCGCGCCAGTTCGTCAACCACCACCTGGCTACGCGTTTCGGCGAGGTGCTGGTTCGCGGTCGGCGAGCCGGTGGCGCTCGCCCGCCCCTCGATGCGGATCGATCGCGCCTTCGTCTCGCGTGCGCGAGTGACCGCGTCGGCCACGACCCGCCGCGCCTCGGGGGTCAGATTGGCGCTGAATTCATCGAAATAGACGAGAAAGCGGTCGGCGTCGCCGGGCTGCGGGGCGGCTTGCACACAAGCGACCAGAAGGCCAAGGAGCAGCCCGCAGAGCCACGGTCTCATCATCGAAAACATCGCCGAAGCCATCGCACTGGTTGTTGAGGAGCTGAGATCCTAGCCCAATAGGTTCGGCAGTGCCATGGCGTCGCGCGACGGGCTTGCCGCCGGGCGGCCCGCGTGGAACTCTGAGGCCCGGTCTGGTCGCCCGGGTCTGGTCGCAACGGGCGTCATCGCAAATAAGAGGGGGCGACATGCGCATCGTCATCGTCGGTCAGCAGGCTTTCGGCAAGGCCGTGCTCGATGCCTTTGTGGCGCGCGGCGACACAGTCGCCGGCGTGTTCGCGGCGCCGGAGAAGCCGGGCGCGCGCCCGGACCCGCTCGTCGTCGCGGCCGAGGAGAAAAAGTTCCCGGTGCACCGCTTCCCGAAATATTCCGATCCGGAAGCGCAGGGCGCGCTGAAGGCGCTCGACGCCGATATCGGGATCATGGCCTATGTCCTCCTATTCGCGCCGCCGGAATTCTGCGTGATCCCCAAGCACGGCATGATCCAGTTCCACCCCTCGCTGTTGCCGTTGCACCGCGGGCCGGCCTCGATCCCGTGGGCGATCATCCGCGGTAGGAGCGAGACCGGGCTCACCATCTTCCGCCCGACCCCCGGCCTCGACGAAGGACCGGTCATCCTGCAGAAGCGCTGCGCGATCGGACCCAACGACACCGCCGCCTCGCTTTATTTCGACAAGATCTTCCCGCTCGGGGTCGAGGCCTTGGTGCAGGCCGCCGACCTCGTCACCGCCGGGCGCGCCACCGAATGGACCCAGGACGAGAAAGAGGCGACCTATGAGGGCTGGGTGCGCGACGCGGAGGCGCGCATCAGCTGGGCCAGCCACGTCGATTTTGTCTACGACCTGATCCGCGGCTGCAACCCGGCGCCGGGCGCCTGGACGACGATCAAGAAGGGCGAGGACGAACAGAAGCTCTATCTGTTCGACGCGAAAAAGATCATGGCGCCGACCTTCGGCGCGGTACGCGGCAAGAAGCTTGGCGAGGTCGTCTCGGCCGGGCCGGAGGGCCTGCGCATCCACGCCCAGGGCGGGTTCGTCGAAGTCTCGCGCGTGCGCCTCGGCGACGGCGCCAAGGTGAAGTCGACCGAACTCAAGATCCCGGTGGGCACGATTTTGGGCGGCTAGCAGATTGTAATGCCGCTCGTCTTTCGGAGCGGCGGCTTTCGCTTCTTTTTCTATTCGAACGAAGGGCGCCCTCGCGAAGCGGCGCATATCCACGTCGAGCAGGGCGAAAACGAGGCGAAGTTCTGGCTTCGCCCCGCGATATCGCTTGCCTATAATGACGGCTTCAATGCAAAGACCCTCCGTGTGTTGCTGAACCTGGTGGAAACCAATCGTGAGCTTATTGAGAAGGCGTGGGATGAGTTCTTCCGTTAGAGCGACGGGCGTCAGCTTCGACGATGACAGCATGTGGGTCGCGCTGTCCGATGGACGCAGGCTTGGCGTCCCGCTCGCCTGGTTTCCCCGCCTCTTGCGGGCTACGCCGGAACAGCGGGCAATTTGCCGGATCAGTTGGCGCGGGCTTCACTGGGAAGCGTTGGACGAAGACATCTCGGTCGCCGGCCTGCTCGCCGGATACGGCGACCATACGCAACCCTTGCCGAACGCCGCGGAATAAGCCGAGCAATCTACGCGCCGGATTCCAATCCCTGGTAGAGCGCGACGTACTCGCGCGCCGCGGCGGACCAGCTGAAGTCGCGGGTCATCGCCTGGCGGATCATGCGCCGCCAGCTGGCCGGGTCGCGATAGAGTGCGCTGGCGCGCTGGACCGCGCCGAGGAGGCCTTCGGGGGTTTCCGCGTCGAAGGCGAAGCCGGTCGCGCTCCCGGCTGCGAGGGTCGCGGCATTGGCGTCGACGACGGTGTCGGCGAGCCCGCCGGTGCGGCGCACCAGCGGCAGCGCGCCGTAGCGCAAGGCATAAAGCTGTGTGAGGCCGCACGGCTCGAAGCGCGACGGCATGACGACCGTATCGCTGCCCGCCAGGATCAGATGCGACAGCGCCTCGTCATAGCCGAGCGCCACCCCGACCCGGCCGGGATGGGTTGCTGCCGCCGCGGCGAACCCGGCTTCGAGCTCAGCATCGCCGCTGCCAAGCAGCACGAGCCGACCGCCGAGTCCGATCAGCCCCGGCAAGGCGGCCAGTAAGAGGTCGAGCCCCTTTTGCGGGGTCAGCCGGGCGACCGCGCCAAAGAGCGGCGCCCCGGGTTGCTCTACGAGGCCAAAGCGCCGCTCCAGCGCCGCTTTCGCCGTCGCCTTGCCGGCTGACGCATCGTCGGTATCGTAGCCGCGCGGCAGGGCCGGGTCGTGGGCGGGCGACCAGATTTTGGGGTCGACGCCGTTCAGAATGCCGGTCAGCACATCGGCGCGGGCGCGCAACAGCCCGTCGAGACCCCAGCCGAACGCCGGGGTCTGAATTTCGCGCGCATAGGTCGGGCTGACCGTCGTCAGACGGTCGGCATAAAACAGCCCGGATTTGAGGAACGACAGGCCGCCGTAGAACTCCACCCCGTCGATCGCAAAAAAACTCGCCGGCAATGCCAGATCGGGAAAGAGGGCGGCCGGGAAATAGCCCTGATAGGCAAGGTTGTGCACGGTGAAGACGCTCGGCACGCTTGCACCGTCGGCCCTGATATAGGCCGGGGCGAGCCCGGCATGCCAATCATGGCAATGCACGATGTCGGGCCGCCAGTTCGGATCGGCGCCTTGGGCGAGCGCCGCGGCGACCCAGCCCAGGATCGCGAAGCGGCGATGGTTATCGGGCCAATCGTTGCCGTCCGGTGCGCCATAGGGGGTGCCGGGGCGGTCGTAGAGCGCCGGATCATCGACGATGTAGGCGGCGACCCCGCTCTCCGGCACCAGCGCCCGCGCGACGCGCACCCGCTCGAGCGCGAAGGGCGTCCGCAGCCGGATCGACTGGCCCAGCTCGAACGCATCGACAAATCCGGCAAGACCCGGCAGCACGAGACGGGCATCGATCCCGAGATCGACGAGGGCCGGTGGCAAGGAAGCGATGACATCGCCGAGACCGCCGGTCCGGACCCACGGAAACAGCTCGGCCGCGACGTGGAGGACGCGCAGCGAGGACGCCGTTCTCCCGCTGCCCCTCACCCTCCCCTTTACGCGGGTCCCTCCCTCTCCCCGCAAGCGGGGAGAGGGCCGGGGTGAGGGGCGCGGCCGCACCGGCGCCGACGGATCAGTTCTTGCTCTTGTCGACCAGCGCGTTCTGCTTGATCCACGGCATCATCGCGCGCAGCTTCTCGCCGACCTCCTCGATCGGGTGCTCGGCGGCGCGCCGGCGCAATGCCTTGAAGCTCGGCTGGCCGGCGGTGTTTTCGAGCACCCATTCCTTGGCGAACTGGCCGCTTTGGATCTCGCCGAGGATCCGCTTCATCTCGGCCCGGACATGCTCGTCGACGATCCGGGGTCCCCGCGAATAGTCGCCATACTCGGCCGTGTTGGAGACCGAATAGCGCATGTTGGCGATGCCGCCCTCATAGATCAGATCGACGATCAGCTTCACTTCGTGGCAGCACTCGAAATAGGCCATCTCCGGCGCGTAGCCGGCCTCGACCAGGGTCTCGAAGCCAGCCAGGATCAGCGAGGTCAGCCCGCCGCAGAGGACCGTCTGCTCGCCGAACAGATCGGTCTCGCATTCCTCGCGGAATGAGGTTTCGATGACGCCGGCCCGGCCGCCGCCGATCGCGGACGCATAGCTCAGCGCAATTTCGAGCGCGTTGCCCGACGGGTTCTGCTCGACCGCGACGAGGCACGGCACCCCGCCGCCGCGCAGATATTCCGAGCGCACAGTGTGGCCCGGGCCCTTTGGCGCGATCATGAAAACGTCAAGGTCGGGGCGCGGCTCAATGAGGCGGAAATGGATGCTGAGCCCGTGCGCGACGGCGAGCGCGGTGCCCTGGCGCATGTTGGGGCGCAGTTCGTTCGCATAGAGCCCGGCCTGCAACTCGTCCGGGGCCAGCACCATGACGATGTCGGCCCATTTGGCGGCCTCGACATTGGTCATCACCTTGAGCCCGGCATTTTCGGCCTTCTGTATCGAAGCCGAGCCGGGGCGCAGCGCGACGACGATTTCCTTCACCCCGCTGTCGCGCAGATTGTTGGCGTGGGCGTGGCCCTGGCTGCCATAGCCGATGACTGCGACCTTCTTCGATTTGATCAGGTTCACATCCGCATCGCGGTCGTAATATACGCGCATTGTCATCTCCTCTGATTAACCACGGAGACACGGAGGTCACGGAGTTTTGACTGTCATCCCGGCGCAGGCCGGAATCCATGGTTGCCGACGCACGAGCGATTGATCAATAGATCCCGGCCTTCGCCGGGATGACAATATCTCCGTGCCCTCCATGCCTTCGTGGTGAATTCCAAACTCAAAACCGCGCCGGGCCGCGGGCGATCGCGACCGTGCCGGTGCGCGACACCTCGACGAGGCCCAAGGGGTCCATCAGCGCGATGAAGGCGTTCAATTTCTCGCTCGACCCGGTCATCTCGAAGACAAAGCTTTCGGTCGTCGAGTCGACGACGCGCGCCCGGAAGACATCGGCAAGGCGCAGGGATTCGATGCGCGACTCGCCTTTGCTGGCGACCTTGATCAGCGCCATCTCGCGCTCGACGGAGGCGCCTTCATCAGTCAGATCGTGCACCTTGTGCACCGGGACCAGGCGCGACAGTTGGGCCTTGATCTGCTCGATGATCATCGGCGTGCCCGATGTCACGACGGTGATCCGCGACAAGCTGTTGCTGCGGTCGACCTCGGCGACGGTCAGGCTCTCGATGTTGTAGCCGCGCCCGGAAAAAAGCCCGATGACGCGCGCCAGGACCCCCGGCTCGTTGTCGACCAAGACGGCGATCGTGTGTCGTTCGGTGTTATCGGCCAACGCTCGCGCCCTCTAAACGAGGACCATGCCTTCCCCCGAGACAGGGCTTGTCGCCTTGTCCTCGGGGCCGAGCAGCATCTCGTTGTGGGCCGCGCCCGAGGGGATCATCGGGAAGCAGTTCTCGGCCTGGTCGACCGCGACATCGAGAATGACCGCCCCCGGCGTCTCGATCATCTCCTGGATCGCGTCGTCGAGATCGGCCGGATCCACGACGCGCCGCCCGACAGCGCCGAAGGCTTCGGCGAGCTTGACGAAATCCGGCAGCGCCGCGGTGTAGCTCTCGGAATAGCGGCCGCCGTGCAAGAGCTCCTGCCACTGCCGCACCATGCCCATGTACTGGTTGTTGATGATGAAGGCCTTCACCGGCAGGCGGTATTGCGCGATCGTCGACATCTCCTGGATGTTCATCAGGATCGAGGCTTCGCCGGCGATATCGATGACGAGAGCCTCGGGGTGGGCGACCTGCACCCCGACCGCGGCGGGCAGGCCATAGCCCATCGTGCCGAGCCCGCCCGAGGTCATCCAGTGGCAGGGCTTGTCGAATCGGAAAAATTGCGCGGCCCACATCTGATGCTGGCCGACCTCGGTGGTGATGTACGGGTCGCGCCCGCGGGTCAGCGCGTAGAGGCGCTCCAGCGCGTATTGCGGCTTGATCACATCCGTGCGCGCGCGGTCGTAGCGCAGGCAATCGCGCGCCCGCCATTGATCGATCTGGCCCCACCAGGCCTTGCGCGCCGCCCCATCCGGGCGCGGCTCCGCCTTCTTCCAGCCCGCGAGGAGCGCGCCCAGCACCTTGGCGCAATCGCCGATCAGCGGCACATCGACCCGCACATTCTTGTTGATCGATGACGGATCGATATCGATGTGGATCTTTTTCGACCCGGGCGAAAAGGCGTTGAGGCGCCCAGTCACCCGATCGTCGAAGCGCGACCCGACCGCGATCATCAGGTCGCAATCGTGCATCGCCATGTTCGATTCGTACATGCCGTGCATGCCGAGCATGCCGAGGAAATGCGGGTCGCTCGCCGGAAACGCCCCAAGCCCCATCAAGGTCAGCGTGCACGGCGCATCGACCAGCCGCACCAGTTCGGTAAATCGCTCGCAGGCCTCGGGGCCCGAATTTATGAGGCCGCCGCCGCCGTAAAACAGCGGCCGCCTTGCCGCTGCGATCATCGCCACCGCTTCGGCGACCCGGGCCGGGTCGGCGTCCAGTTGCGGACGATAGCTCTTGTGGCGCTTCTGCTCCGGCTCGCTGTAGATGGCGGAGGCAAACAGGATGTCCTTGGGCAGATCGACGACGACCGGCCCGGGCCGCCCGCTCTTGGCGACGTAAAACGCCTCGTGCAGGACACGGGCGAGGTCGGCGACATCCTTGACCAGGTAATTGTGCTTGGTGCAGGGCCGGGTGATGCCGGTCGTGTCGGCCTCCTGGAAGGCGTCGTTGCCAATGAGATGAGTCGGCACCTGCCCGGTCAGGCAGACGATCGGCACCGAATCCATCAGCGCGTCGGTGAGGCCTGTCACCGCATTGGTCGCCCCCGGGCCGCTCGTCACCAGGACCACCCCGACCCGCCCGGTCGATCGGGCATAGCCTTCCGCGGCGTGGACCGCGCCGCCCTCCTGGCGCACCAGGATGTGGCGCAGCGCATTCTGCTTGAACAGCGAATCGTAGATCGGCAGCACCGCGCCGCCGGGATAGCCGAATACGACATCGACGCCCTGATCGACGAGCGCCTTGATGACGATATCAGCTCCACAGATCGGCTCGGCCGACATGATTTTCTCCCTCAACCGGATAACGGTAAATCTCCAGCCGCGGTCCGGCCTGGGGCCGGTCCGGGGAGCGGCACCCTAGTCAGCTATGTCCGGCCGGTCAACAGGAAACGATCAATAAAATGACGTGAGCACCGCAGCAAACTTTCCGAAAGTTGCGCAGTGAGGACCAGATCGGGGACCATCTGATGGCGGAACCAGGTCATCTGGCGCTTGACGTAGCGCCGGGTCGCCTGCTGCGCCGCGGCGACGGCCTCATCGAGGGCGATCTCGCCCGCCAAATGGCGCAGCAACTCGGGGACCCCGACCGCCTTCATCGCCGGCAGTTCCGGGTCGAGGCCGCGGCGGCCAAGCGCTGCCGCCTCGGCGAGCGCGCCCTTCGCGATCATGCCGAGGAAACGCGCGTCAGAGGCGGCATAGAGCGCCTCGCGCGGGGGTAGGAGCAGCAGGCATGCAAAACGGTAGGGCGAGGCAGCCGCCGGGCTGGGATGCCACTCGGCGCCATGCCATTCGCTGAGCGGCCTGCCGGTCGCGTGGACCACCTCCCAGGCGCGCATCAGGCGCTGGCGATCGCCGGGCGACAGGCGGGAAGCCGCCACCGGGTCCCGCACCGCCAGCCGCTCGCGGAAGCCCGCCCCGCCGAGCGCACGGTAGAGCGCCGCCGCCTCCTCGCGGATCGCGGCGGGGATCGGCGGGATCGCCACGAGCCCATGCTGCAGCGCACGCAGATAAAGCCCGGTGCCGCCGACGACGATCGGCAACCGGCCGGCGCGATGGCTGGCCGCGATCTCAGAGAGCGCCAAGGCCCGCCAGCGCCCCACCGAGCCGCGCTCGGCGGCGTCGAGATAGCCGTAAAGCCGGTGCGGTGCACGGGCCAGCGCCATGTCATCCGGGCGGGCCGACAGGATGCGCAGATCGCGATAGGTCTGCAGGGCGTCGGCGTTGATGATCGTGCCCCCGAGGGCGACCGCCAATTCGAGCGCCAGCGCCGATTTGCCGCTCGCCGTCGGCCCGGCGATCAGGATGACCGGCGGCTGGGCGAGAGCGCTTTCCGCTGCACCCACTTCTGTGCGTCCTTCGAGACGCCCGCTGCACGGGCTCCTCAGAGGCTGGCCGGAAATGAATTGAGTGATTTCAGTCATCTGTGATTCGGTCGTGGTTGCGAGCTACGACGGAGGATCACATGGCTTG
>Ga0182024_10007520_pt1 | contig 23452 bp, 13 predicted proteins | sample P32metaG_FD_120480 | JGI IMG/M metagenome (GOLD analysis project Ga0182024, IMG submission 120480) | Permafrost microbial communities from Stordalen Mire, Sweden - P3-2 metaG (Illumina Assembly) | ecosystem: Environmental > Terrestrial > Soil > Wetlands > Permafrost | place: Sweden: Stordalen... | reverse complement strand
TCGCCAGCGCTGGTCGTGGCCGTGACCGTGACCGCGGGCGACGAGGTGGAGGCCGGGTCGCCGGTCGCGGTCCTGGAGGCGATGAAGATGGAGATGACGGTCGTGGCGACACACGCCGGGCGGGTCCGGGAGGTGCTTGTTGCCGGGAGCGTCCACGTCGAGGCGGGAGCGCCGCTTCTCAGCATCGAGCCATGGAAGCTCGACGGCGCGGCGGCGCCCGACGGCCCGCGGATCGCCTTCGGCGCCTTAGGCGCCGCATCGGATCCAGGCGCCCGCGCTCGCGCGCGCGAGCAGCTTAACGCCCTCCGGAGTCTGATCATGGGCTTTGACGTGAGTGTGGAGGAGGCCCGCCGGCTCGTCGGAGAGTTCCAGCAGGCACGGAACGAGTTGCCCGCCGATGACCCCGAGCTGCTTCATGGCGAACTCGAGATCCTGACGATCTTCGCCGACCTCGCTGAGCTCTCGCGAAACTGGGCGGCGACGGAGCGGGAGGATCCCGACGACGAGCAGGGCGAACGGGTCCGCAGCCCCCGTGAGCATTTCCGGTCCTACCTGCACTCGCTCGATGTCGAGCGCGAGGGCCTGCCCGAGACGTTCGTCGCCAGGCTCACGCGCGCCCTCGCCCATTACGGAGTGCACGGGTTGGAGCGCGGGCCCGAGCTGGAGGAGGCGGTGTACAGGATCTTCCTCGCCCACCAGCGCGGGCGATCACAGGTTCCGGCCGTGATGGCGCTCCTGGACCACCGCCTCCAGCATGCCGAAGCACTCCCCGAGTCACTGCGTGACGAGTTCCACGACGCGCTCGACCGACTCATCGTGGCGGCGCAGCTCCGTTATCCGGTCGTCGGCGAGCTTGCCCGCAGCGTGCGTTTTCGGGTCTTCGATCGACCCATCATCGAGACCGCGCGGGCGCGGGTCCTGGCCTCCGCACGGGAGCAGCTGCGCTACCTCGCGGCCCATCCCGATGCCCCGGACCACGCCGAGCGTATCGAGATTCTCGTCGCCAGCCCCGAGCCACTGATCCGGCTGCTCGCAGAGCGGATCGGCGGGAGGGACGCCCACAGGGCGTTGCTGGAGCTCCTCACGCGCCGCTACTACAAGATCGTTCCGCTCGAGGAAATGAGCTGGTCACGCCTCGACGGCCGGCAATTCGTGACCGTCGGCTACTCGCTGGACGGCCGGCGCGTGCAGCTGATCGCGACGCTCGCCGAGGCCTCGGACCTGTCCGCGGCCGCCGCGGCCGCCGGCACGCTGGCAGCCGACTGCGCCGCGCCGGAGTCCGTCGTCGATTTCTACGTTCACTGGAGCGATCCGCCGACCGATGCCGACGCCATGGCCGCCGAGCTCGGCGCAGCGCTCAACGCGGCGCAGCTGCAGGCGTCGGTGCGGAGGGTGGCGGTGACCGTGGGCAGCCGCGCTGATGCCGACGTGCATCACTTCACGTTCCGACCGGCCGCGGGTGGTTTTCAGGAGGAGCGCGTCACCCGCGAGCTTCACCCGATGATCGCACGGCGCCTGCATCTCTGGCGGCTCGCCAACTTCGAGCTCACGCGCGTGCCGACGGTCGAGGACGTCCACGTCTTTCACTGCGTCGCCCGCGAAAACCCGGGCGACGAGCGCCTGGTGGCACTGGCCGAGGTGCGCGATCTCACGCCGGTGCGTGACGCGTCCGGCCGGCTCACCGCGCTGCCCGAGCCTGAGCGCGTGCTGGCGGCATGCCTGGACGGCATCCGCCGCGTGCAGGCTCAGCGCCCGCCCAACCGGCGGCTGCACGGAAACCTCGTGCTGCTCTACGCCTGGCCGTCGATAGAAGTACCGCTCGACGAGCTGGTGGCGGTCACGCGGACGTTGGCCCCGATCACCGCCGGTTTGGGCCTGGAGGAGGTGCTGATCGAGGCGCGCATACCTGCACCGCCCGATGGTGAGCTGCGCAACACGGCCCTGGGCTTCTCCTATCAGCCCGGCGTCGGGGTGACCCTCTCGGTCGCCGAGCCGCCGACCGAGCCGCTACCCACGCTCGACGAATACGCCCAACGGGCGCTGCGGGCGAGGCGCCGCGGGACGGTGTACCCGTACGAGCTCGTGCCCGCGCTGACCCGCGCGGGAGGAAAGTTCACCGAGTACGACCTCGACGAGGATGGCCGCCTGGGGCCAGTCGCGCGTCCCTACGGCGGCAACCGCGCAGGGATCGTCGTCGGGGTTGCGCGCACGATCACCGACCGCTATCCCGAGGGCATGGAACGCGTGGCGATCTTGGGCGACCCGACCAAGGCGCTCGGCTCGATCGCCGAGCCAGAGGCGGTTCGGATCATGCGGGCTCTGGACCTCGCCGAGGAGATGGGGGTGCCCGTCGAGTGGCTGGCGGTGTCTGCCGGGGCAAAGATCTCGATGGAGAGCGGCACCGAGAACATGGACTGGATCTCACGCGTGCTACGTCGGCTGATCACGTTCACACAGGGCCAGGGCGAGGTCAACGTCATCGTCGCCGGAATCAACGTCGGCGCTCAGCCGTACTGGAACGCGGAGGCCACGATGCTCTTGCACACGCGCGGCATCCTGATTATGACTCCCGATAGCGCGATGGTGCTCACCGGCAAGCAGGCACTCGACTATTCGGGCGGCGTCTCAGCCGAGGACAACTTCGGGATCGGCGGCTACGACCGGATCATGGGACCCAACGGCCAAGCTCAGTACTGGGCGCCGGACCTGATGGCGGCTTGCGAAATCCTGTTCGCCCACTACGAGCACACGTACGTCGCGCCCGGCGAGCGCTTCCCTCGGCGCGCGGAGAGCAATGACCCGGTCGACCGCGACGTCTGCACCTATCCGCACTACGCACCCGACAGCGAGTTTCGGACCGTGGGCGAGATCTTCTCGAGTGAGACCAACCCAGAGCGCAAGAAGCCGTTTGACATCCGCTCGGTGATGCGAGCCGTCGCCGACCAGGACCACCGGCCACTCGAGCGGTGGGCGGCGATGGCGGGCGCCGAAAGCGCCGTCGTGTTCGACGCCCACCTGGGCGGTTGTCCGGTGACGATGATCGGCATCGAATCCCGACCGCTGCGCCGTAGCGGCTTCGTACCCGCCGAGGGACCCGATCAGTGGACGGCGGGAACACTGTTTCCACAGTCCTCCAAGAAGACGGCCCGGGCGATCAACGCCGCTAGCGGCAACCGTCCCGTGGTGGTGCTGGCCAACCTCTCGGGCTTCGACGGCTCGCCCGAGTCTCTGCGCAAGCTCCAGCTCGAGTACGGCGCCGAGATTGGCCGCGCGGTGGTCAACTACGATGGCCCAATCGTCTTCTGTGTCGTCTCTCGCTACCACGGAGGAGCCTTCGTGGTTTTCTCGGCCGCGCTCAACGACCACATGGAGGTGATCGCGGTCGAGGGCTCATACGCGTCGGTGATCGGCGGCGCTCCGGCCGCCGCGACGGTCTTCGCCCGCGATGTCAACGCCCGCACTGACGCCGATCCCCGGGTGGTCGACCTGAAGGCTCGTCTGGACGGCGCCCGGGACGACGAAAGAGCCTCGATGCGGATCGCGCTGGCCGACCTGAGGGCTTCGGTGCGCTCCGACAAGCTCGGTGAGGTGGCGGCCGAGTTCGATCGCGTCCACACCGTCGAGCGGGCGCTGCAGGTCGGTTCGATCGACGCCATCATCCCCGCCGCTCGTCTCCGACCCCACATCATCGAGGCCGTCGAGCGGGGCATGCGGCAATCGCTGGAGCAACCACTAGAGGAGGCCAGCCGTGGCTAACGTGCTCGTTGAGGAACCGGTCTTGGATCAGATAGAGGCGTCCGCCGAGGCGGCTCGCTCGGCGGCAAGCGCGCTGGCGCCCGAGGCGGGGGCGTTCGTCGACCTTGACCCGGCGCTGTTCGGCCGGGCGCTGGCGAGGGCGGCGGCCGGCGCGGCGCGATGCCCTGGAGCAGTGGCCGAGGCCGGCATCAGCTGCGCCGTCGCGCTGACTCAGGCGACGTTTTCAACGGCGTCGCGCGTACTTGGGCAAAGCACGCCGGGGCCGCTGCCCCCGGACGACGCCGACCGTCGATTTGCCGACCCCGCGTGGGAGGAGAATCCGGCCTTCTTCTGGCTTCGCCAGTCCTACCTGATTTGCCGGCGGTTCGCAGAGGATCTCGTTGCCGCGGGCGAGCTCGACGACACCACGCGCGCGAAGGCGGCATTCGCGGTGAGCCTGCTGGCCGATGCGCTGGCCCCGACGAACCTTCTCCTGGGAAACCCGGCGGCACTCAAGCGAGCCTTTGACACGGGGGGACAAAGTGTGCTCCTCGGAGCTCGCAACTTCCTTGACGACCTCCGCCACAACGGCGGCCGCCCACGGCAGGTCGACGCGAGCTCTTTTCGGCTCGGCGAAAACATTGCGGTCACGCCGAGCAAGGTCGTATTTCGCAATGAACTGATCGAGTTGCTGCAGTACCTGCCCCAGACCGAGGAGGTCCACGCCGTCCCGCTGCTCGCCAGCCCACCGTGGATCAACAAGTACTACATCATGGACCTCGCACCGGGCCGCAGCTTGATCGAATGGGCGGTCCAGCACGGGCGGACCGTATTCGCGATCAGCTACCGCAACCCGGACGCCGCAATGTCAGGGATCACGATGGACGACTACGCCACCGAAGGGATGCGCGCCGCGCTTGACGCGGTCACGGAGATCACGGGCTCAGAGACCGTCGACATCCTCGCCGTCTGCCTGGGGGGCGCCTTGGCTGCCATGACCGCAGCGCAGCTCGCTGCCAGCGGCGAAGATCGGATCGGCACGCTGACGCTGATCAACACCCTGCTCGACTACACCGAGCCGGGGCTCCTCGGCTGCTTCACCGACGAGGGCACGATCATCAAGCTCGAGCACCGCATGGCGCGCAAGGGCTACCTCGATGGCGCCGACATGGCCGGGACATTCAACGTCCTGCGGGCCAACGATCTGATCTTCAGCTACGTGGCCTCCAACTGGCTCATGGGCGCGCAGCCCCCGGCGTTCGACCTGCTGGCGTGGAACGCAGACGCGACGCGCCTGCCGGCCGCCATGCACTCCTGGTATCTGCGCTCGTGCTACATGGAAAACCAGCTCGCGAACGGAACCATGGTGCTCGGTGGGCAGCGGCTCGACCTCGGCGCGGTCAGGCCAGACACCTATGTCGTGGCGGCGGAACGCGATCACATCGTGCCGTGGCGCTCGTCCTACCAGACCACCGGGCTGCTGGGCGGCGACGTGCGCTATGTCCTCGTGAGCGGGGGCCACATTGCCGGCATCGTCAGCCCACCGGAACCCAAGGCGTGGGTGATGACCTGCGATGAGAACCCCCCAACCGCCGAGGAGTGGCGCGAAGCGGCGACCCGCAAGGATGAATCCTGGTGGGAAGACTGGGCGCGCTGGATGGCGGACCGCGCGGGTCCACTCATCAAGCCACCACGCATCGGCAGCCGCCGTAACCGCGTGCTGGCGGATGGACCCGGCGCGTACGTTCTCGAGTGATCGAGGCGCCTGGGACGGATTCGGCTACGTCCGCGCGGTGAAACGGGGATCAACCCGCCCTTCAGCGGGTAGCTACGTGGTGACGAGAGGAGCGGATTTGAGCATCAGTTAGCCGCTCGCGGCGGGATCGTGGGCGCGCCGGCGACCAGTCGCCGCGATCAAAAGGCGGCATCCGCATTGCGGAGGCGAAGTCCACGTCGCGGCGGCCCCGGAGCCTGTGGCCAAACGATCAGCTCGTCCGCACTGACCTGCTCCGACGAACAGAGGGAGAGCAGCATGACATCCACAGAGAAGAACGCAGCCACTCTCACGGAGGTGCTCGCGGATCTTCCGAAGAATTGGGGCCGATGGGGGGACGAGGATGAGATCGGGTGCCTGAACTACCAGACGCCCGAAGAAGTCCTTCGTGGGGTCCGCGAGGTCAAGTCGGGAAAGGTGTTCACGCTTGGCCTACCGATCGGCAGCCCGGGCGGCGACCCCGTGTGGCCTGGGAGATCGGGCGCGATGCGCCTGATGACGCAGGACCGCAGCCACTACACGTCCGGCAAGCTCGAGCCGCTGAAAGGAGGGCTCGAGTACGCCGACGACTACATAACGGCGTTCCTACAGGGCTCGAGCCAGTACGACGCCATCGGCCACACGTGGTACGACGATCAGCTTTACAACGGGTTCCCCGCCGAGACCACGACCGGAGGCATGGCCAAGTGCGGCGTTGACAAGCTCGCCAAGCATGGGATCGTGGGTCGTGGCGTCCTGATCGACATGGCCCGCCACCGCGGCAAGGAATCCCTCGAGCCGGGCGAGACGTTCGGCGCCGACGATCTCCAGGCGGCCGCCGAAGAGCAAGGCGTGGTGATCGAACCACACGACAACCTGCTGATCCGTACCGGTTGGCTCAAGGTCTTCTACGACAAGGGAAGCGAGGCGTTCTACGAGAACTTCGTCGAACCCGGGCTGACGCTCAGCCCAGAGCTCGTGCGCTGGTTTCACCAGACCGAGATCGTGTCACTGTCGACTGACACGCTCGCCAACGAGACGACCGCCGACCCGGAGACCGGGATCATCCTTCCGCTGCACGCTGCCCTGATGCGCAACCTGGGCGTGCTGTTCTCGGAGATTCTGTGGATGGAGGAGCTCGCCGACGACTGCGTTGACGACGGTCGCTGGTCGTTCCTGTACACGGCGGCTCCGATCCACGTTGTGGGCGCCACCGGCGCGCCTGTCAATCCCGTAGTCGTGAAATAGCAGAGGAGGCAGAGATGAGCATCTACGACGAACGGCCGTGGCTCCAGCACTACACCGAAGGCTTGCCACCTGACATCGAGCTCGAGCACGAGAGCATGCTGGCCGCGTTCAAGCAGACGGTGGAGCGCTTTCCCGACAACCCGGCGCTGCGCTACTTCGACAAGGCGGTCAGCTACAGGGAGATGGACGAGATCACCGACGCGCTGGCCGCGGCCCTGCAGGCCGAGGGCTTCCAGGCGGGTGACCGGCTCGCCGTCTATCTCCAGAACGTCCCGCAGTTTTCGATCGCCATGGTCGCGACCTGGAAGGCCGGCGGGATCATGGTCTCGGCCAGCCCGATGCTCAAGCACAAGGAGCTCACCGCCCAGCTCAGCGACTCCGGATCCGTCGCCTTGGTCACCCACGAATCGCTCTGGCATGAGGTAGCGCGCGGGGTGGTGCCCGAGGTCGATGTCCGCACCGTGATCACGACCTCGGAGCTCGACTTCCTCGACGACGTGCCGGGGCTCCTGAAGAGCTCGGAGCGCAAGCGGGATCCGGACACCTTCGATCTCCTCGAGCTCGTGGACAGCCACCGCGGCAGCAAGCCCGAGGCGTCGAAGTTCGGGCCCGACGATGTGGCGTTTTTGACCTACACCTCGGGCACGACGGGCCCCCCGAAGGGCGCGATGAACAGTCACGGGAACGTCCTGTTCAATTCCCAGACCTATCGCGACTGGGTCGGGCTGAGCGAGGACGACGTGGTCTTCGGGGTTGCGCCGTTCTTTCACATCACGGGTTTGATCGGACATGTCACGGTGGCCATGCTCACCGGGATGCCGCTGGTGATGTCCTATCGGATGGACCCGGACACGGCGCTCGAGCTGATCGAACGCTACGAGGTGACCTTCACGGTTGGGTCGATCACGGCGTTCATCGCGCTCATGAACGCGAAGACCGCCGACCAGCGCGACCTGTCAAAGCTCGGCAAGCTGGTCAGCGGGGGAGCGCCGATCGCGCCGGCGACCGTGGAGGCGTGGGAGGAGAAGTTCGGCGCCTACATCCACAACATCTACGGGCTCACCGAGACAACCTCTCCTTCGCACTGCGTGCCCATCGGAACGCGCGCCCCGGTGGACCCCGATTCAGGAGCGTTGTCGGTCGGCGTCCCCGTCTTCAACACGATCGTCCGCGTGGTCGACGACGACGGCAATGAGCTTCCTCCTGGGGAAATAGGCGAGTTCGTCACCTCGGGGCCCCAGGTCGTCTCTGGCTATTGGAATAAGCCGGAGGAGACGGAGCACGCGATTCCGGGCGGCCAGCTGCATACCGGCGATGTCGGCTTGATGGACGAGAACGGCTGGTTCTTCCTGGTCGACCGCAAGAAGGACATGATCAACGTCTCCGGCTATAAGGTCTGGCCGCGCGACGTCGAGGATGCGCTGTACGGGCACGAGGCGGTCAAGGAAGTGGCGGTCGTCGGCGTTCCCGACGAGTACCGGGGAGAGACCGTCAAGGCGTTCGTGAGCCTCAAAGAGGGCAAATCCGCCAGCGACGAGGAGCTCATCGCGTTCTGCAAGGAGCGGATGGCCGCCTACAAGTACCCACGCCAGATCGAGTTCGTGGAGGAGCTGCCCAAGACGGCAAGCGGCAAGGTCTTGCGACGCGAGCTGCGCGACAAGGAGGCCAGCAAGGCGGCGAGCTGACCTGAGGACAACCTCGGCGCCCGAACCGTGGTTATCACGGGCGTAGCGGGTGGCAGAAGGGCGAGAATTGAGCGGCGATGTCTGACAACAACACGGTCATCATGATGGTCGTTCTGCTCCTACTCGGCGCCAAGCTCATCGGCGATGGCCTCGGCCACCTCTGACACCAACTCGTCGCCCGCCGTCGTTCGGGCAGCTGATCGACCTGCGGGTCGGCGTCCCGTGTGAATCTGACTGAGGTGCTGACGTTCTTTGAGCGCAAAGCCGCTGACCATGAACGCCGGCTCGAGGGGATGCGGCGGCTGCAGGATGCCACGGAGCAGGTGACGGGACCGCGCTGACCCGGCAACACCGCCGTCCCGTCCCCGGAGCGCTTCAGTCGTAGGCCTCGGGGCTGTGCTTGAACTTCGGCCAGGCGTCGGGGTCGTGTCCGGTAACCACGGTCGCATTGCTGCGGGCGGCGATCCGGTGCAGCTTCCTCACCGAACGGACGGTATCGACGACTGAGGCGAGGAAGCCCGGCAGCGCCTTCTCCTCCCAGTGATCGGTGGTGTACGCGGCATCGACCGTGAGCAGCATGGTGCCCGAGTTGGGCAAGGTCACCTCGAAGGACTGGTGGCCGGGGGCGTGTCCGGGCGACTGCCAGCATCGGATCGTGCCGTCGCCGAAGACGTCGTAGCCCTCTTCTGTGGCCTCCAGCAGGGCCCAGGGAACCCCTGGCTTGTTGAAGTCCTTCTGGATGTAGCCGCCCGCCGCGAACCAGTCCGGGGCGAAAGCGTACTCGTATTCGGTCCGGGTGGCGATGACCTCGGCGTTGGGGAACTCCTCAATGGCGCCCAGGGCGCCGGTGTGGTCGAGGTGCAGGTGCGACTGCAGCACGTAGCGGACGTCCGCGGGGTCAAATCCGGCGGCCTTGAGCGCCGGAACGCATGCCTGCTCGGGCGTCATCTCCGGCCAGTACACGCCCGTGATGTCGCCCCAGTGGCCCTCCGGATCGGTCGCGCACTCCGCGGCGTTGCCGCCGTCGATGACTACGAGTCCCCGGGGATGCTCGATCAGGAACCACGGTACCGGGACCTCGTAGTCCTCGCCGAGACCCTGGTTCATCTTGATGTTCTCAAGGGTGCACTTCAGCGTCCCGCACTCGAACATGTGCAATCGCACGCCCTCGGGGACGGTTGACGCCGAGGGGGCGCTTCGGTGCTGAGTGGTCGGGCTGTCCAGTGTGCTCATCGCGTGATCACTCCTTACGCAATGGTTGGTTGGGGTTACCAGTTGGTCATCGAGGCGGTGATGATGTGGCGCAGGTCCTCGTCGCCGACCTCCTTGGGCGAGACGGCGAGCAGACGCGCTTGCTTGAGCGCGCCGTCCACGAGGGTCGGGATGTCGTCCTCGGTGTAACCGAACTCGGCCACACCCCGCGGCGCGCCGACGTCCTTCATCAGCTGGCGGAGAATGTCGGGCAGCGTGTCGGGCCCGGGATCGGCGAGCGGTTCGCCGGCGAGCAGCTCCGCGACCTGGTGATGGCGCTCGGGCATCGCGTCGTAGGTGAAGCGGAAGGCCGCGGGTGCGGTGACGATCACCGAGTGCCCGTGGGGGACGAAGGGGTGGTCGTCGGGGTAGCCCGCAGGCTGATATTCGTGCTTCACCGATGCGATCGGGTACGCGCAGGAGTGCGGGATGTGCACCCCGGCGGAGCCAAAGCCGACGCCCGCCATCGTCGCGCCCAGCATCATGAACCCGCGAGCCTCGACATCCTCGGCATCGGCCACGGCGCGGCGAAGGTAGCGGCCCCCGAACTCCAGAGCCTTGGCGGACCACACGTCGGCGATGGGGTTGGATCCCTGGTAGGGCGGCCTGTCATCAGGCGAGTCGGGCCGCTCCCGGGTGTCAAAGGGCTTTGAGAGAAATGACTCCGCGGCGTGGCAGACCACGTCGAGCCCGGTCGAGGAGGTCACCTCGGCGCCCAGCGAACGCGTCATCTCGGGGTCGACGATCGCCTGCGTGGCGCGCAGGAAGCGGTGCGAGATCCCGGTCTTGACCTTCTGATCGGGGATGTCGAGCACCGCCACCGTGGTCGCCTCAGAGCCGGTTCCGGAGGTGGTCGGGATTGCGAGATGCGGCTTGAGCGGTGCGGGCGGCTTCTTGCCCTCCCCGACCGGCGGATTGACGTAGTCCATCACGGGCGCCGGGTGGGTGGACACGAGGTTCGCGACCTTGGCCGTGTCCATGCTCGAGCCGCCGCCGACGGATACGAAGCCGTCTACGTCATGCTCGAGCGCGAAGTCCGCGGCGTCCTGGAATGAATCGATCGTCGGTTCGACGCGAGCGCGGTCGTAGACGATAACCTCGATCCCCTCCGCCTCGATCAGCCCCTTGATGCGCTCGGGATGTCCAAGCGTGGCGACACCTGGATCGGTGACGAGCATCGCGCGCGTGACGCCGAGGCGCTTGAGCTCCCACCCCGCGTCCTCGGAGGCGCCGGCGCCGAACTTCACCGGCGTGGCCTCCATCGTGAAGATCGTTTCGTGGTTGGAAGCCATCGCTCTCTCCTCTCGCCGTGAATCTCTCCTCGGAGCGAACCTACCCTCGACGGACCTGCGCCAAGCGCGCCCCAGGAGCTGCAGATCGCGCGCCTGGTGGCCACCGCGAAGACCAATCCCGGAGGGCCGTGCAGCTGTTCCTCGGTCCGCGCGGTGCGAGCGGCCCGGGGAATCCCGATTCCGAGGTATTTCTCGATGCTCTCACCATCAAAGACCCGAAGAAGCTCTTCAATTCCAGCCTGGAAGGGAACACGCGGCGTGCGATCGACCTCCGCGAAGGGGAGAAGATCAACGAAGCTGCCTTGAAGCTACTCATCCGCGCCGCGGTGGCGGCCAACTCCGCAGCGCGCGCTCAACGGGCACCCAAGAAGAAGTAAGCCCGGCCGAAATTCAGCGCCCAGTCCTGGTCGCGGCGGACGTCTCAACTTGCAGACGAGGAAATCCAAGTCTCAAGTGGAGGGATCAAATGACGCTGACAAGGCACATCAATCGCCGGCGCGCGTTCGCGCTGTTGGCGGTGTCGTACTTCATGACGACCGTCGATCTGACGATTGTCAACGTGTCGCTGCCGACCATCGGCCGCGATCTGCACTTCAGCGAGACCAACCTGCAATGGGTCGCTACGGCGTACGCCCTGACGTTCGGGGGCTTCCTGCTGCTCGGCGGGCGCTTCGCCGATCTGCTCGGCCGCCGCCGGATCCTGATGCTCGGCCTCGGGGCGTTCACGGGCGCGTCGCTGGGATGCGCCCTCGCCACGGGCGAGGCGCTCCTGATCGCGATGCGAGCCGCGCAGGGCCTGGGCGCGGCTCTGATGATTCCCGCCGCACTGTCAATCGTCATGAACATGTTCAACGAGGGCGCAGAGCGCAACAAGGCGCTGGGGATCTGGGGCGGACTCGGCGCCGCCGGCGGGACAGTTGGGCTGATCGCCGGCGGAGCCATCACCCGGTACCTCGGGTGGCAGTACATCTTCTATCTGAACGTCCCGATCGGTACGGCTGCGCTGGCGCTCGCCCCGCGGATCGTGCCCGACAGCCGGCGCGCCCTCCCTCGGCGTCGATTTGACCTCGCCGGCGCTATCACGGGCACCGGGGGTCTGGTGCTACTCGTTGACGCCCTGTCCCAAGCACCGCAATACGGCTGGGGCGCCACGCGGACGATCGTGGTGCTTGCGGCGTCGGTCGCGGCTCTGGTGACATTCCTGGTGATCGAGAGCCGAGTGAAGGATCCGCTCGTCCCGCTGTCGATCTTCCGCCTGCGGACGCTCGCCGCTGCCAACCTGGCGGCGCTGCTGCTGGGCGGAAGCTTCTTTGCCTTCGTCTTCGCCGGCACTCTATACATGCAGCAAGTACTGCACTACAGCGCGCTGCAGACCGGGGGCGCGTGGCTGGCTGCCTCTGTGACCTCGATGGCTCTCGCCGGGATCTCGCAGCTACTCGTCACCCGGATCGGAGCCAAGCTCGTGATGGCAATCGGGATGACCCTCATCGGCGCGGGCATCATCTGGGCCACCCAGGCGCCCGTCCACGGGCGCTTCCTGGCCAATCTCGCCGGCCCGTTCATCGTCGCCGGGGCAGGGACCGCGTTCTCGTTCATCCCGATCTCGGTGGCCGCACTGGAGGGCGTGACCGAGCGGCAGTCAGGGCTCGCTTCCGGGCTCCTGAACACCTCCACTCAGTTCGGCGCTGCCATCGGAACGGCAATCGCGTCCAGCGTGGCCGCGAGCGGCACAAAGGCGCTGCTCCGAAGCGGAGACGCAATACCCACGGCGCTAACCGGAGGTTTCCACCATACATTCTGGGTGCTCGGAGCGATCGCGCTGATCGCCCCCCCGGCGATCTTCGCCATCGCACGTCAATCTCGGCGCTCAGAGGCCCCGGCCAAGTCCGGGAGCCGCCAGGCGCAGCACGCTCTCGCAGCCACCGACTGTCCTACTTGACGGTGGACCAACCCACGAGACCGAGGTAAGGAGCAAACATGAGCAGTGAGAATCGCGGTCAGCCGCAAGCCTGCGTCAGCGATGCAGAAGCACCCGTCGTGGTCAACCGGGCGACCTTTCAGGCCCAGCTCGATGCGCTGCGGGTCCAGGAGAAGGCGCACACGCGCGAGGGCGACGCAATCGCCGCGGCCCGCCGCCGGCTCCCGATGGTGGAGGTCGACTCCACCGTCGGGCTGACCGGCCCACATGGGCCGGTCACCCTGCTGGACGTATTCGAGGGCCGCCGACAGCTCATCGCCTACTACTTCATGTGGTACGAGGGTCAGCCGGCGGAGACTCAATGCGAGGGCTGCACGTTCTTCACCACGCAGATCGGCGAGCTGCCCTACCTGCAGTCTCGCGACATCACCTACGCCACGCTCTGTCAGGGCCCCTACGAGGAGAGCGTGCGCTACCGCGACTTCATGGGCTGGACCATGCCGTGGTACTCAGCCCAAGCGTCGCTTGACAAGCTGCTGACCGGACGCCAGATCGGCATGTTTCACCTGGTGTGCTACCTGCGGGACGGCGACCGGGTGTTCGAGACCTACTGGACCAATGGCCGCGGCGTCGAGGCGATGGATAACATCTATGCGCTGATGGACCTGACGGCGTACGGACGCCAGGAGTCGAGGGAGGACTCGCCCCCCGGCTGGCCACAACAGCGGCCGGCCGACCGCCCGTTCATGCGGACCAACGGACGCCCCGCCGCCCAATGGTCGCGCATCGAAGCCGGGCGCTCTGACGATCTCGGAACCGCCAACGCATGACAGGCGACATGAGCGAAGATGAACGATGTCCGATCATCGCCAGGTCGGAGGGAGGTCGTTTACCAGGCCACGTCGTCGAGGTAGACGGATCCGCTCCAGCCGGGCCCGTTGTTGACCTGAATCCCGATCGCCTGCAGCGGCGTTGAGACGGTGGACGGCACAGTCCACTGGACGACGTTCCAGCCGGGGAGGAGGCTCGTGGCAGGTCCGAACGTCTGCTGCCACAAGTTGTTTGAGACGTACGGTTCGACCTGGAGGCCGTTGGGCGCCCAGGACGGCAGGTAGACGTGGTAGGTGATCGTCGTCCCCTTGCCTGCTCCGGTGGTCGCGTAGGTGCGCGCCGCGGGGGAGGCGACACCACCGCCCAGCGTCAGCGCGAGCGAGTCAAAGCCGCCCCAGGCTTCGGTGTTCGAGTTCGAGAGCGAGAGATTGTTCGATCCCCAGGCGACGTTCCAGCCGTCGACGCCGCCGTCCTCGAAACCAAACCTGACACTGCCCGGAAAGGCCCCGAACGTCTTCGCCATGCTCGCCGTGAGGCTGTTGGTCGGGTCAAAGAAGAGGCTGCTCGGACCGACCTCGTAACGGCCGTTGTTCTCGTTGTAGCTTGAGTTCGATGCGTCCTGCTCCTTGTCCCAGATCGCATAGCCGACGAGCCCGCTGTTGAACGCCGCGGTCATCTTCGCGTCAAAGAATCCTGCGCGTAGCTGCAGCGAGGTGCTGTTGATCGTGCCCGTCGACTGACCGTAGTCGCCGACGTCGGCGACGATCCCGGCCTCTCCGACGAACAGAGGCTTGTTCAGCGCCCGGCACTGAGTGATCCGCTGCGCGAGCCGGTTGTAGCCGTCATTCGGGATCGAGTGGGTCGCGTCATCGTAATCGTGGTACTCACACAGGTCGATCGCCCCCGCGTGCACGTACTGGTAGTCGCTGCCGGCGAGGCCGCACTGGCCGGTGCCCAGCGTCCCCAGCGACACCAGATGGTTGGGGTCAACCGCCTTGATCGAATCCGTCATGTCGTCAGCGAATGCCCGCAGCGCGCTCGCGCCCTGGCTCTCGGCGGTGGCGCTGCATCCACTCGGAGTGTTGCTCTCGAGCTCGTTGCCCAGCTGCCAGAAGGCGATCGTCGGATTGCTCGCGTAATGCTGTGCGATGGTCGTGGCGTAGGCCTTGTACGACAACGGATAGCCGTAACCGGGCGCCTTGTAGCCCGACTGATAGAAGGCCAGGTTCTTATCGACCGACGGCGGCTCGCAGTCCTGCCACTCGTTGACGAGCACCGGAATCACCTTGAGCCCGTTCGCGGCGGCCGCGTTCAGCACCCGGTCGAACGCCGCATACGTCGGCGTGACCTGCTGCCAGCTTCCATTCGCGTTGCTCATGTCGTAGTAGCTCTGAAAGAACCACGTTCGGATCACGTTTGCGCCGCTGGCCTTGGCGTCCTGCATGATCGAGTTGAGGGTGGCCTGGTCGAGTGCCCGCCCGCAATATGAGGCGGCCGGCATTGACGTCAGCTGATAGTCGTTGTAGGCGATGAACCGCCACGGGCTGCCATTCAACGTGAGCGTCTGCCCCGAGCGTCCCACGAACGCGCTCGCGGACGCGGACGCGACGGCCGGAACGGCGGCCAGGCAACCGATTACGACCGCTACCGCGGCAGCGCGCGCAGACGTCCGTTTCATGGGCTCTGCTCCTGAATTGGTTGGACGGAACCGTTCATCGTAATTTGCCGAGGGCGCCACGCCCCCGGCAACTCGCGTCATCGTGACCACTGGCAGTGGACACAGGCCCGGCGTTCTCGTCCTGCGCGGCTGCGCCGGGCGTCCCGCAAGGTGGGTCCTACCCCAGACATCGCGGCCGTACGCGCGTGAAACCTGACTCGAGCCGCAGCTTGCGCTCGGGCTAAGAGATGTGACCGCGGAGAGCGTCCTTCGCGAGCTGCTCGATGTGCTTCTGGGTCAGGTGGCTGGGGTATTGCGCGGCGGCTGACACGAGGACCGCCAAGCCCAAGCCGTGGTCAGAGCCGCGGTAGGCAAGGACCGTGACCTTCTGCAGCGCCGGTTGAGGCTTACACGCCGGCGGACCGGTCCAGTTGTTCTCCAGGATCCCGGTAGAGCAGGGCATCTGGTTGTTGTCGGTAATGACGCCGTAGTAAATCCGCGCGTCCTTGCCGAGGCCGACCTTCGGGTCCACACCGCTCTGCGAGAGCTTCTGGTTGTCGGTGTCCGCGTCCACCTTGTACGTCAGGTAGTAGAAACGCGACCTGGCTGACCGGGGTCACCGAGATGGCTGGTGTGCCGATGCCGACCTGACCGTCAACGGCGAGCCGGTGGCGGTGGCGTCCGCCTCCGGCTATCTCGTGGTGCGGCGCCGGTGGCAGCCGGGCGACGAGCTCGTGCTGGAGCTGGTCATAACCCCGCGCGTGGTGACGCCCACCCTCGGATCGACGCCGTCCGCGGGTGCGCCGCGCTGGAGCGGGGGCCCCTGGTCTACTGCATCGAGGGGGCCGATCAGCGTTCCGGGGTCAGCTTCGACGACCTCCGGCTCGATCTCGCGGCACCGGTGCGCGAGGCCCGGGTGGACGATCCCGTGCCGGGGATGGTCGCCCTCCGGGCGACCGGCGTCCACAGGGCTGTCGGTGGCCCGGTCGCGTGGCCCTACGCCGACGCTCGGGCCGCTTGGGCGGCCGGAGTCACGGGCGGGGCGCCCGACGAGCTGACGGCGATCCCCTATGCCTTCTGGGGCAATCGCTCCCCGGGGCCGATGCGAGTGTGGATCCCCGTCGCCGGGTGAGATGCGCCGAGGGCTCGGCGGGCGGCGCCCCTTGAGCGGCGCGACACGAAAAGCGCGGGTTGTAGAGCGCGCGTGGCTCGAAATCCCTGGGTGAGCTCGGAAACCCCCGGAAAACGGGCGTACCAGCGCACACCCGGTCAGTAGCGCCAACGCGTGCTCTGATCTGCCGGTTTTGCCCGAGCGAACGCCGGGAGCATCAGCAGCACCTTCCCGCTCAGCGTCCCGCGGTTCTCAGCGCTTGAGCAGGAGCTTGAGGTTGATCGTGTTCGCCATCGCGAGATAGCCGGCGTCGTTGGGGTGCAGGTGATCGCCCCCGTCATAGATGGGGTTGATGATCTGCGGATCGTGGGGGTCGGCTACCGCTCTTGCGAAGTCAAATACGCCGTCGAAATGTCCGCGTCCGCGAATCCAGGCGTTGACGATCTCCCGGATGCGCTCCTTTTGAGGAGTCCAGTAGCCGGGCGCGTACTCCTGGGAGTTCTTGAACGGCGTCATCGTCGCCCGGAGGATCCGAATGCCCTTCTTGTGAGCCCGGGCGATGATCTTCTTGTAGCCCGCTATCTCGGCGGAGATGTTGGGCGTCGACCCGGTGCACAAGGCGAAGGCGGTGCCCGAACAACCGATCCGACGCAGCCGAGGTCACCGGAACCATGGCGAGCGTCGCCTCGGTCGACGGATCGATCACCGGCAGCAGCGACGCGGCCTCCTCCAGCGGCGCTCCGTCGATGGTGCCGAGCGGGACGTATCGGTGGCGCTCATGATCCGGATCGCGGTTGGCGTGAGGTGGGGATGCTCATGTGCTCGGAGACCGCCGTCAGGACCTCGCCCAGCCGATCGACCAGCTCATCGAGGACCTTCGCGTCGCTGATCAGGGGAGGGGCGACCTGGACCACGGTGTCTCCCCGGTCATCGCCGCGCGCGATGAGGCCCGCGGAGAGAAGCGCGCCGGGCAGGAACCGGCGCAGCAGCTCCTCGCGCTGCTCGGCGTCAAAGCGCCCCTCGGCGCCGTCGGGGACGAGCTCCACCGCCCAGAAGTAGCCGGCGCCGCGCACATCGCCGACGATCGGAAGCTCCCGCAGGCCGTTCATGCGCTGGGCCAGGTGCGGCTCGTGGGCGCGCACGTTGTCAAGCACCCCGTCACGCTCGAAGATCTCGAGGTTCTTGAGAGCGACGGCGGCGCACACGGGATGGCCGGCGAACGTGATCCCGTGCAGGAGCGTGCGTCCGGGGGCGTGCATCGCGGTGGCCACGCGTTCGCCGACCATCACCGCGCCCATCGGGGCGTAGGCCGAGGTGATGCCCTTGGCGGTGGTGATCATGTCGGGTGCTCCGCCCACGCGCGTGGAGCCAAACCACTCTCCGAGCCGCCCGAAGCCACAGATCACCTCGTCGGCCACCAGCAGGATTCCGTGGCGGTCGCACAGCTCGCGGAGCCCGGCCCAGTAGCCCTCGGGGGGGACCAGGCAGCCGCCCGCGTTCTGCACCGGCTCGGCGATCAGCATCGCGATCGTCTCGGGTCCCTCGGCCTCGATCGCGGCGGCCAGCTCGTCGAGCAGCGCCCGGCAGAGCTCGCCGTCGGGCTCGCTTCGGCGAAACGCGTTGGTGTTGGAGACGTGTCTGACCTCGATGGCGGGCGGTGCGAACATCTCCTTGTAGCCCGGCACTCCGGTGAGCGCGAGCGCCCCCAGGGTGACGCCGTGATAGGCGGTCGTGCGCGCGATCGCCTTGTGCCGGTGCGGCTCGCCGTTGGCGGCGTGGTACATGCGCGCGAGCTTCCAGGCCGACTCCACGGACTCCGATCCGCCGGAGGTGAAGAAGACGTGCTCGATGCCGTCGGGCGCCAGGTCGGCCAGGCGGGCGGCGAGCTCGATGGCAGCGGGATGCGCGGTCGACCACACGGTGTTGAAGGCCAGCCTGGCGAGCTGCCCGGAGGCCGCCTCGGCCATCTCCTCTCCGTATGAGTAGCCGAGCTGAGCGCAGAACAGGCTCGAGAGCCCGTCCAGGTAGCGGTTGCCCCGGGTGTCGAACACATACGGTCCCTCGCCGCGGTCGAGGACGAGCAGCTCCGCCGCGCCCGGACCGAAGGCGCCGTTGCGCGAGAAGTGCAGCAGCAGATGGTCGTGACTCTCCTGCTGAAGGCGCTCGTGATCAAACGCCGCCTGCTTATCTCTCAATCCGGTGCCGGTCACAGGGTCCTCTCAATCAGTTGGCGCGGGCAGCTTTCCGTCCGCCTCGCGTAGATCACTCCAGAACTCGTCGGTCCTACGCGTCTCGGACGCGTCCTTCAGGATCGCGCATCGGGCAACCTGCTCGCGTCGGGCAAACAGAGTCGGATCATCGCGGAGGCCGGCAGCGGGGCGCAAAGCTGCCCTTCGGACCGGGGCTCCGGCGAGAGCGGCTCAGCAGCCGACGCCCGGGCGGGTTCCGCGGGGGGCCAGGCAGGCGATCTGTACGCGCGGTCCACGCGAGCGGCGCATGGCGAATACGTAGGACTTGCCGATCCAGCCGGGTCTGGTGATCTGTACGGCGAGCCGCGTCCCCACGTGCAGAGGGTGCTTGCGAAGCCCGGAAGCCAGGTTGATCTTCCCGTTGGTCGCGCATCGGGGCTTGCCTTTTAGACCGCAACGCCGGGTCTTGGCAATCGCGGCGACGCGCTTGGCGAATGGACACCCCCGGCCGTGGCAGGTGACGTGCACGGTGGCGTCGGCGGGCACGCCGTTGACCATGAGCGACAGGACCCTCGTGTACTGCGACGTGTAGTAGAAGCTCCACTGCATGGTCGAGGTGATGATGCCCAGCACTTGTGGGGGCAGCGCGACGACGTCCACCGCTCCTGACGATGAGGTGGAGCCCGTGAAGTTGGCGTCTCCGCCGTAGGAGGCCGTGATGCTATGCCTGCCCCTTGCGCCGTAGGCGACGGTGCACGTAGCGCCCCCGTTGATCAACGGCTGATTGGTGCACGAGCTGATCGCTCGCCCGCCGTCGAAGAACTGGACCGAGCCGGATGGCTGGATGGGGCCAGGCCGGTTTGCCGGCGGCTTGACGGTGGCGGTGTAGGTCGTACGCGTCCCGGTGATCACCGTTGGGGACGCGTCGAGGGAGGTCGAGGTCGAGTCCGGACCGACGATGACCGTAGCCTGGGCGATCGAGCTCGACAGATTCGATCCGGCGTCCGGCGTGAAGGCGGCTGTCAGGTGCTCGGGCGACGTGGACGCAGCAAACGAGGTCTGGCAAGGGGCCGCGGGGCTCGATGGGGCGACCGGCTCGGCCACGCACCCGGCGATCGGAGCCGCGCCATCTGTGAAAGTGATGGTTCCCGACGATCCAGCCGTCGGACTGACGACCGCGAACAGTGTGACGCGCTCGTTCGTGACGGAGGAGGTGGGGAAGGGTACGATTGACAGGGCGCTCAGGCTGGCGGTCTGAAGCAAGAGCGCGTTGGCGCTGAGGTTTACCGCGGTATCAGTCGCGGTGATTATGTCCTCCCCGGGCGTGGTCGAACTTCTGATCAGAGCGCTGTAGGTGCCGTTGCCGGCGCTCGTCACCTGGAGGACGGTCTCGCCCGGATCGGAGGAGGAGAACACCACGCTGTCCGCCGGAACCGGGTTGCCGAAAGCGTCTGAAACCGTCGCGGTCGCCGTGGTGTACGAGAGTCCGTCGGCGTTGATCGTCCCAGGGGCGAGGCTGAGACCGATCTTCGTCGCCGGGCTGGGGGTCAGGGTCAAGGTGGCCTGCCCCGCTACCGGCTGGGCGGGCGTGGTGTCGGTCGCGGTGATCTTCGCTGTCCGGGCGACCGTTGAGCTCGTCACGGTTGCGGTATAGGTGCCGTTGGCGTTGGCAACGGTGGCGCTGAAGTGGATTTTCGCGGCGCCCGACGAGAAGACGACGGTCTGACCTAAGACGGCGGTTGTCCCCGTCCTCACGGTCGCGGTCACGGTGCTGGTCGAAGTGCCGTTGGCCACGATGCTGCTCGGCGACAGCGTCACCGTGACCTCCGTCGCCGCCGCCTGCGAACGGCCCGGCAGCAGCAGCGCGCTCAGCGCGGTCAAGACGACCGCCCCGAGAACCAATCTCCGTGCCGGCGCCCAGTCAAAAGATGAGCGCAGGCCCCTACCCTGCCCGCAATCCAGCATCAGCCGCACCGGCTCCCAAACTCGATTTGTCAGAAAGCTTCCCGGGCCCCCGGGAAGCGGTTAAAGCTACATAATCCTCCGGCCGCCTGCGAAAGCAAGAGATGCTGGTCGCTTTATGTTCTTCTCGCGCCAAGGGTTCATGTCTCTGAACGCTGACGGGTCAGGCGACGCATAGGCGGAACCCCGCCGGCTGAGGAGACTGCCCGCAATGGCAGGGGGCCTTCCAGCAGCCGCACGCGGCGCCACGCCGTGAACACTCGCCGGAATAGACGACGTCGATCGCGCGTGCAGCACGGAGTCGTTCTGGCCGCCGTCCTGGGCTGTCTGCTGGGCGGCGGCCTGATCAGTTCGGTATTCGCCGCCGGAGGTGGGGGAGTCGCCGCCGCCGCCGCGCCCGTCCAGCGGATCGGGATGAAGGTCCTGCTGATCACCGATACGACGAGCGAGCCGTCCTATCAGGATTGGGAGAACACGCTCACGCGGGAGGGAGTGCCGTTCGACTCCGTCGTCACCTCCAGCAACGCGAGGCTGCCGTCCCTTTCGACGACCGCCGGCGGCGTCCAGGTCGCCAACTATGAGGGCGTGGTGGTGGCGAACTCGGGTCTGGAGGGCCTGAGCGCAGCTCAGTGGGCGACCCTGCAGACCTTCGAGCACCAGTTCTCGGTCCGTCAGATAACCGCCTACGCGTATCCGAACCCGGACTATGGTCTGACCACGCCCGCGGCGGGCCAGGCGCTGCCGGGCAGCACCGCCCTCAGGCTGACCGCCGCCGGCGCCCAGACGTTCCCGTATCTCAAGGCGGTGTCTTTGGATACGACTGGAACCTTCGGATACGAGGCCACGCCCTTGTCGGGCGCTCACGTCGACACGCTGATCTCGGGGCCCGGCTCGAGCTCTCTGCTGGGCATCTACACGACCCCCGACGGTCGCCAGACGATGTACCAGACCTTCGACGAGAACCAATACATGCTCCAGAGCGAGCTCCTGCGCCACGGAGAGCTGGCGTGGCTGACACGGGATACGTACTTCGGTACCCAGCGGAACTACCTGGAGACCGACATCGACGACAACTTCCTGTCCGACGACACGTGGAGCATCGCCGGAAACGCCACGACCGGGGCCCACTCGACCGACTTCGCCGCCGCGGACGCTCTGCGCGAGGTGCCCTCGGATGTGACCACGGCCGCCCAGTGGTCGGCAGCGCACGGCTTCCGGATCGACATGCTGTTCAACGGCGGCGGCAGTGTGCAGTACGCGGACGGCTGCACCGAGGCCGCGTCGGGCGACAACGGCACGGGCTCCACCAGCACCAGCTGCACCGGCACGGCGCCCGGGACCGATCCGCTGCTGGCCCAGTTCCAGGCGACCGACGGCGCGACCGGCAGGCCCTACACCGATGACTTCGGCTGGATCAGCCATACCTGGGATCACCCCAACCTCGATGAGGGGTGCGCCACCCAGGACTACATCGAGGCCGAGCTCAACCAGAACACGAACTGGGGAGCCCAGGCCGCCTCCGGCGGGAATCCGAGCGCCGGAGGGCTGGGCTTGTCCGAGAGCACCAGCCCGGACGCCGCGCAGGGCACCGAGAACCCCAACGTGGTGGTCACCGGCGAGCACTCCGGGCTGGCGAACCTGGTTCCGGGCAATCCGGGTCAGGTTGACCCGCCCGCCTTTGACTCCGTGACCCCGGCCACGACGGGCGGCGCGCTGGGCGCCGGCTCCTACGACTACGCGATCGCCGACCAGTTCAACACCGCCGCGCCGGGCGCGGGCCCGGTGGCGGGTGCGGGAGAATCGGCGGGGTCGGTGTCCGCGACCACGGTGACCGGGACGACTGGATTGGTGACGCTGACCTGGGACGCCGTCTGCCACGCCGCGAACTACATCATCTACCGCGCCCCCGTCACCGGCACCACCGTCGGCCCCTGGTCACAGATCGCCGACGTGCCCGCGAACACGACCGCGGACTTCACCAACCCGAACTCGACCACCAACACCGCCGGGGGCGGGGCTCTGACGAACCTGTCCTTCACCGATAAAGGGGCGCCCGCGACGCCCGCGCCGACCGGCGAGCCCCAGACCGCCGGGACCGCCAAGGAATCCGGTTACGAGCAGAACCCGGCTCTCGACGCGGCGTTCGCCTCGACCGAGGACGGCGGGATCAAGTACTTCGGGTCCGACGCCTCCAAGCCCTATCCCAACCCGCCGGACGGCGCGTTTGGCACCGGCGGCTACGCCGGCTCGGAGTACGGCGCCGGCGCCAGCTTCCCCGACGCGGGCGGGACCGCCATCCCGCGGTACCCGACCAACATCTACTACAACGTGTCGACCAACGCTCAAGAGGTGGACGAGTACCAGACGCTCTATGACTCGCCGACCTGCGTGCCGGTCAGCGGGATCACGACGTGCAACCCGGCCGGCACCGCATTCACGATCGCCCAGATCATCGCCAGTGCCGACCAGAACATGTTCCAGCACATGATGGGCAACAATCCGCGCCCCCACTACTTCCATCAGACGAACCTGATGTCGTCGACCACGAGCGGCCTCAACGGCGACGGCGACGGGCTGTTCTACGAGACGATGAACCCGCTGCTGGCCGAGTACGAGCAGTACTTCGCCGCCAACGCCCCGATCGAGCAGCCCACGATGCCCGAGATCGCGGCCCTGCTCGCCGAGCAGGCGGACTGGGCGGGCGGGCAGAGCCGGGTGAGCGGATCGATCCAGGGCCGTTCGGTGACCGTCGACAACGCCACGGGCGCGGCACTGGACACGCCCCTGACCGGAACCAACGTCGGCACCCCGTACGCGGGC
>Ga0182024_10007519_pt1 | contig 23455 bp, 20 predicted proteins | sample P32metaG_FD_120480 | JGI IMG/M metagenome (GOLD analysis project Ga0182024, IMG submission 120480) | Permafrost microbial communities from Stordalen Mire, Sweden - P3-2 metaG (Illumina Assembly) | ecosystem: Environmental > Terrestrial > Soil > Wetlands > Permafrost | place: Sweden: Stordalen... | reverse complement strand
ATCTACTGCACGGTTCTCGACGACAGCACCAACTACTACGACCGCTATTATGTCGCCCGGGGCGAGCAAATCGTCGATGTCTGGCCTATCATGGGACGTTCGGGCGCGGCTCAACGATAGATTTAAAGGCCGAGCCAACCTTCGAAAAATTCACTATGATGGTCAGGATGCGATTCTGCCTGATCCTGCTCTCCATTTCTTCGGCGCTTGCCCAGGATGCAGGCGCCACGCGTGCCGATTGGCCGCACTATGGCGGTACGCAATTTTCGTGGCGCTATAGCGCGCTCGATCAAATCAACACTTCCACCGTCAAGGCTCTCACCCCAGTCTGGATGTTCCAGACCGGCGACTATGCGGAAAATCTGCAAGCCACGCCCATTGTAGTGGACGGTGTGATGTATTTGATCACGGCGCGCGCGCGAGTGTTCGCATTGGATGCGGCCACAGGGCGCGAAATCTGGCGTTACCAATACCCCGAACCACCCCGTAATGTGCCCGGTTTTGTGGGAAACCGTGGAGTGGCGGTGGGCGATGGAAAGGTCTTCTTCGGCACCAAGGACAACTACATGGTTGCCGTGGATCAAAAGACCGGGCAACTGGCATGGCGAGTCAATGTGGACGACCCGCGACAGTGCGGCTGCAACATCACGGCCGCGCCGCTGGTGGTGAAAGACAAGGTTATCGTGGGCGGCACGGGAGGGGATGGAGCGCATCGCGGTTACATCACGGCGTTCAATACCAGAAACGGGCGTCTGGCGTGGCGCTGGTATGTGATCCCCGGACCCGGCGAAAAAGGGCATGACACATGGAAAGGCGACAGTTGGAAATTCGGCGGCGGCTCCCCCTGGCTCACAGGCTCTTTTGATCCTGCGCTGAATCTGGTCTACTGGGGCACTGGAAACGCTGCGTCCGATTTTTTCGACGGTGATCGCGTGATTGCCGGCGCGGACAAAGGCAAGGACGTGAATCTCTACACCGCTAGCGTGGTGGCGCTGGATGCCGATACAGGAAAGCTGCGCTGGCATTACCAGGAAGTCCCGGATGATTTGTGGGATTACGATTCCGCCTACGAAGTGCTGCTCATTGACCGCCAGATCCGAGGCCGGATGCGGCAGATCCTGGTACACATGAATAAGAGCGGATTGACGTCGGTCCTCGATCGCGCCACTGGCGAGTTTCTGGGGACGTTCTCTGTTCCGGAGGTACGGACCTGGATCTCCGGAGTCACCGAAGACGGCAAATTGGTGGGCCGCAATGAGCCGCAATTGGGCAAGACCCTCACCATTTGCCCGAGCGCGGCTGGAGCGAAAAGCTGGAACTCCATGGCATATTCTCCGCGGACGGGTTTTCTCTACGTGCCCGTCAATGAAATTTGCAACGACATTACCTCGAACGACCGCGCGCCTGACGAAGGGCGGGGTTACATGAACGGCGAATTTCCCATGAAATTAGCGCCCGGCCGCACCAGTTACAGCCACGTGGACGCTTGGGATCCGGTGACCGGCAAACGCGCGTGGAGCGTACCTTACAAATATGTGCTGCTGGCTTCTATGCTCGCCACCGCCGGCGACCTGGTGTTCACCGGAAATCCCGAAGGCGAGTTTTTCGCGCTGAACGCCAAAAGCGGAAACAAGCTCTGGAGTTATCAGACCGGCGCCGGGAATCGCGGATCACCGGTTTCGTACGCGGTGAATGGCCGGCAGTACATCGCCAATCCGACAGGATGGCCGGTGGCAGTGGTGGGAGCGCTGCTTCAGTCCTTGTTTCCGGATCAGGATTGGCGATCCGGCTCGACACTGGTGGTATTTGCTCTGCCGGAGGGCTCGCGATGACGGAACAAACGTCGGGGATTGGCCGTCGTCTATGCGCAGCAGCTTTCATGCTGGCCCTATCCTGCTCGGCGCAGAATATAGACGACGTTGTAGAGCACGGCGAACAGGTATTTGCGAAATCTTGCGCGACGGGATACTGCCATGGAGTGAAGGGCGGTGCGGGAGGCGCTCCCCGCCTGGTGGGGCGCCACTTTGATCAGGCGTATATCAGTAACGTGGTCACGCGCGGTTTACCGGATACCGGCATGCCGTCTTTCGCCGCGAAATTGTCGCGGCCCGATCTGGCAGCGGTGATTGCTTATGTCGCGACTTTGAATGGCATCACCAATCCCAATATCGGCCTGCCCGACGCTTCGGCGACGATTCCCACAGGTCCCGCGCTAACAGGCGAAGCTGCCCGCGGCGCGCAGCTCTTCAGGGACGCCGTGCGTGGATTTGGAAGATGCTCCACCTGCCACGAAGTGGGCGGACTCGGCATCTCCGTGGCGCCTCCGATCGCTAAGGTGCCCGCTTCTGTCGCCGACCTCAAGGCCTTGGCGACACCCAATGTGAAGACCGGGACGATGGGTGGTGAATCCATGCCCGTCCTGGTATTAAGCGAAGGCAAACAGAGCGCCGTGTTCTACGATCTGACGTCGGTCCCGCCGGTACAGCGAAACGCCGATCCGGGCTCAGTCAAGTTCACCAATGGCAGCAATTGGCGGCACTCTTCGGTCATCGCGGCGTATAACGATTCTGAACTGGCCGCGATTCTGACTTACATGCGAGCAATAATCCAGCCATAAGAGCGCGTCTCAGAACGCGAACCGCAGTTGTAACTCCAGCCGGCGATTGCTTGCGTTTCCGGAGAAAGCGCCGAATCCTCCAGCGATCTGATTGGACTGGCCGAATAAAGGCGAATTAATGTTGCCGATAATCGGTCCAGGGTTGACGTGATTCATTAGATTCCGGGCCGAGAGGGATACCGTGAGATTGTAGCGGTGACCGGTAGAACCGGAGTCGCCACCGCCCCCACCACCGCCAGCGTTATCGAATCCACCGACGCCTCCGCGCCCCGCTGGACCGGCTACCGGCGCACTAAGACCACCAGCGCCGCCGGAAGTATTGCTCCCGCGCTCGGACGTTCTGGAGCGCCCCAGCCCAAATGTCTTCGCCACGCGCAAATCGATGCTGAACAGGCCCGGACCTCTTCCGTAATCGCGTGGCAGGATTTTTTCCCCAGCGGTCGGATTCGGATCAAGCAAACCGTATGACGTGGAGATCACACCGGGCATATTGGGGTTAGTGGCGATGCCGGGCCGCGCTGTCAATACCGTGTCGCCGTACACATCCTGGCTGGTGATGATGTCGAAAGGTGCGCCGGTTTGCGCCACGATCAATGGGCTAAACCGGACGTCCCACTTAGTCGCAATCGACCCGCCTATTGAGGCGCGATGCCGGATGTCGGTGGCCGCGGGCGCGTACTCGCCCGTCATGTCGTATTGGTTTGCCGGAAAAGTAGTGACACCATCAGTATTGCTGTACACATAACTGAGCACGTAATAACCGAATAGTGAGACCTTCGAGCTTATACGCGAATTAATGTTTGTTACTAACTGATTTTGGTTGTAAAGACCGCCGGACTCCATCTCGTAGATCGGTCCCGTATCGCCGTAAGGATAAATGCCGCTCCCTGGCAGGCCTGTATAGGTGCCAGGCAGTGGAGCGTTGATGTTGCGCGATAGTAATTGATGCAGGCCATGCGAGTTAGTGTAAGTGACGGCAACTGTCGTATTGCCTGGGATCTGTCGCTCGATACCCATGGCGGATTGGATGACATAAGGCGCTTGCACCAGTGGGCTGACCGTGTGAATGGCTTGTGCCTCACTCGACTCCTGGAGGGTGGCAGCCGACGGAATCGCCGGATAGGTATCGGGATTCACGACAACATATTGCTGCTGGCTGATACCGTTGAAACGTTCCGCGATCAGAATATTCTGCTCGCTGAAGCGGTAATAAAAGATGCCGAACCCGCCGCGGATAACGGTTTTCGGACGCGCTGACTTAGCTGATCCGCCGGGCGCCCAGGCGAATCCGAGGCGCGGCGCGAAGTCGAGATGGTCATGAATGTTGGTTTGGGTTTCGTAACGGAGACCCAGACTTAGGGTTAAGTTTGGCTTCAGGCGCCAATCGTCTCCAGCGAATAGGCCGGCATCCACTTGGCCGACCCTCACCAAAGGCGTGCCTTCATTGATGGAAAACTGCGTTGCGCCGCCTCCCAGCAAACGGACCTGCGCCGGTGAGAAACCCATCTGCTCGAAAAGCAGCGTGCGCTGGTATTGCTGGATTGAACTGATGGTCTCGCATCCAGGATTAGAAACCGATGGATTGCAAGGAACCACTGGAACAACCGGATTGTTGAGATCGAGCATCGGGGCATAGGCTCCGCCAAATGTGTATGTGCCGTTGAAGTTGGAATGAGAGGAATCCTGAATCGCGACCGCGCGCAGCCGTACACCCATCTTCCAGGAGTGGGCGCCCGAAAGAATACTCAGATAGTTCTGAACCTCGTAGTGGTGATGAATGTAGTAATAGGACGGGTTGGTGGGACCGCCGCCGGTGAAAGCATTCACCACGACAATGGATGGGTCCTGGTCGGTGGCGTTCTGGATATTGTGTTGATGCAGGAACTGGAAACGTGTCTCATCGATAACCTTAGAGCTGAGCACCGCCGTCTCGGTCGCCTGAAACGCGTGCTCCACCAGATTCTGGTTGTAAGCCGTGGACGCCAGATTAAACCCGCCAGCGCCGGTTGCCGTACTGGTAGTGCTGGTGAGAGCGTAGCGAAACATCAAGGTGTTGTTTGCGCCCAGTTGATAATCTATGCGGGGACTGATGCGCAGACGGGAAAGCGGACTGGAGAACACGGCCGTATACGGATCCACGATGGCCAGAGTCTTTGGATCTAAAGTGATGGCATCGACGACGGTGCCGTTGTTGATGTTGCGCTGGTCCACGTCCAGGAAAAAGGACGAGTTCTTATTCAGCGGTCCGCCGAAATTTCCGCCGAACTCCGTCAGATTGAATGGCGACTTCTCTTGCGCATAGGGATTCCGGGAATTGAAATAAGCGTTGCCGTAATTGAAGTAAGCTTGGCCGCGAAACTTATCCTTGCCGGGCTTGGTGAGGATTTCGGTGCGCCCGTAGCCAATGGCGTCAAACTCTGGAGCAAAAGGATTTTGATTGACGCGGATTTCGCGGATCGCATCTTTGTTTGGCAAAGCCGCATCGCCGGCGGTGAAACCATCGATATAAATCTGCCCGGCGTTGGGGCCCGCGGAGGGACCGGCCAGAGCCTGTAAGTCCGCCTGCAAATCATCCGGATCGTCTGAAAGCGCATCCAAGCTGTTGCCGCTTACCGCCAAAGTGGCTGCGCTCTGCGATGGGTCTGTGCTGACTTGCGGACCCACGTTCTCGTGCACCGTTACTTCTTGGTTTTCAAGAACCACGCGCAGCACCAGATTCAGCGTGGTGACCCCATCGCCGATATCGACCACGGCAGGCTGGCCTTGTGTCATGCCCGCGAGCAACGCCTGCACGGAGTACTTTCCAGGACTCAGACCCGTGACATGGTAAGCGCCGTCATCTCCAGTCGTGGCGAACTTTACATTCCCAGTGTCGCCGGCAACCTTCACCTGTGCGCCCTGGATAATGGCGCCCGAAGAATCGGAAACTACCCCACTGAGCGACCCGCTGGATTGGCCAAAAGCGCTAGCGGCCGCGATCAAAATGAGGATCAGTTTTTTCCAGAGATTGGGACTGCGCTTCGCCGGTTCACTCATTATCGGGAAGGGCGAATGCAATGTATTCTCCGGAATAGACCCCGCCGCTGACGGCCACAATAATATACTGCTTGCCTTGCCACATATAAGTCATCGGCGACCCGCTTTGCGGCGCCGGCATCCACACCGCGCCCACTTCCTTGCCGGTTGCTTTGTCGTACGCCCGAAGCATGGCGCCGCGGGGATGAGTGATGGAGGTGACCTGGGCATCGCCGAGTATTACCAGCGTCTTGGTCACCAGCAATCCGACGCTGTCGCCCTGGCCCGTATTAGGAATGTCCAGCCCCTTGAGCGCCGGATTTCTCCGCACGCCGTCGGGTGTCTCGGCGTAGGGTACCTGCCACTGAATATCTCCGCGATCCAAATTGATGGCCGAGATAACCCCATACGGCGGTTTCATGATCTTCAACCCCTGAACCGCGAGCCCGTATACGCGAGGCGGCGATCCGGGAGGCGGAGCGGTCTCAGCGAGAGGATGGGGCGCAGCTCCGGGATAAGAGCCGGCTCCGGCCGCTTCCTCCATGTGGAACGGTTGATCGCTCCTGCCCGAAACGTAGCGGATGTCCGAGAATCCCGGCGGCGGTTCACGCAGGGACATCGCGTCGATGCTGGATTGATCCGCCTCCGCATAAACGATGTGAGTCTCCGGATCGTACCCGGCGCCGGGCCAGTTCGTTCCGCCGTTAATGGCGCCGACATTGATTGCGCCAAGCAGACCCTTTAAGTCGCCGACCAGCGGCGGGTTGAACATCCCGGCCACCCGGTACCTGGAGATCGTGTCGCGCGCCTGTGCACGCAGTTGGGGTGTGAAATCGATAAGATCGTCCGGCAACTCCAGAGTGTTGCGCGCGTAGCGTGGCGGCTTGGTGGGGAATGGCTGAGTGGGCGACGTTTTCTCGCCAGGCACATCCGATTGCGGCACCGGACGCTCCTCAATCGGCCAGACGGGCTGTCCAGTGACACGATCGAACACGTACAGGAAAGCTTGTTTGGAGGGCTGCGCTATGGCTTTAATCGGCTTCCCGTTCACGACGATGTCGGCAAGAATCGCCGCCGAAGAGATATCCATGTCCCAGATCGGGTGGTGCACTAACTGGAAAAACCACTTCCTTTGCCCGGTCTTCAGATCCACGCACACCAGACTCTCGCCGTACAAGTTATTTCCCGGCCGATGGCCGCCGTAATAGTCGGAAGTGGGCGACTCTACCGGTAAGTAAACCAAGCCGAGGTCCTCGTCCACCGTGATTTGAGTCCACACACCAGTGTTGCCGTTGATCGCCCAGGAACCTTTCTCCCAGGTGTCATTGCCGAACTCTCCAGGGCGGGGAATGGTGTCGAACTGCCAAATCTTCTTGCCTGTCCTCACATCGAAGGCCCGCACCAGACCCTTGGTGTTGTTATGGGTAACCGGAGTGCTTCCTTCCCGCATGGAAGCGCCTACGATCACGATGTCTTTGGCGACCACGGGAGTCGAATGAATTCCGATCTCCCCAGTCTCTAAATCGATCTGTTGGCCGGTTCCATAGACCACTCCTACCTTGAGGTCAACCATGCCCTGTTGGCCAAAGGAAGCGATCGGTTGACCGGTATGAGCATTTAACTCCACCAAACGATAGCCGGTAGTGACGTAAACGACGCGATCGTCGCCCTTGCCGTCGGTCCAGTATGCCAATCCCCGGCCGGAGAGCTGCCGGGGCGCGGCCGCTCCGCGTTTACCTTCGTTCAAGCTGTACGCCCAATTCAGTTCGCCTGTCTTTGCATCCAGTGCAATGACCGCCCGCCGCGTGCCGGCGGTGGTGTACACCACGCCTTTGATCATCAACGGCGTCCCCTCCAATTTGTATTCGGGGCGCGTACCGAAGTTGTCGGTCTTGAAACGCCACGCTACTTCCAGCTTGCTGAAGTTGGATGCGTTGATCTGATCGAGTGGTGAATACTTCGTGCCTTTCAGATCGGCTGTGTAATGCGGCCATTCGCCGTTCGCGGTAGATGGCTGCCCCGCAGGCTGCCCCCAGGCTGGTAGCGCTACCAGCATCGCTATAAGGCCGAATAAAGACCATCCTGCGTGGTTGGTCGATTTGACGATTCGCTTCATGGCGTTGTCCTGATCCTTTCGAGGGCAGTTCTTCACGACGCAGACTGGGATGACAAATGATATCCCAGTCATTCGGGGAGAGGCAAGATTCGGTAGTGGATTCGGTAGTGGTGCGACCCACGACCCAAGATTCAAAGTTGGCGGCTGGCACGCGAAAAGTCGATACCGTTGACAAGCGCGGATGCCAAGCGCTACTATCTACCGGACGGTCGGTCGAATAAGCTTCTAAAGGAAACCCTACCCGCTATGTTGCGACAAGCAGCCAACCTGGCCTCTTACTCGATTATTCTAAGTGCCCTGGCGGCTATCCCCCTGGCGGCTATCCCTGGATACGCGCGAAAGGCGCCGCCTCTTCAGCTCGCCGGAGTGAGCTGCGAGATTCCGCCTGCCTTGCACTGCCCCGACGCCAATTGCCCAGGGCCCACTGTCATTGAGCAGGGCGATGCAGTGGAGCCGAAAACCGGGCGCAAATTTTTCCTGGATTATCCCTGCGATCTAAAGCGCGGTGAAAAGGTGACGTTTATTCTGAGCCTGCATGGCTTCGGCTCATATGGAAACTGGCAGCGTCACTATTTCCCTCTCATGGACTACAAGGAGAAATATCGCCTGGTCATCGCCACCCCGAATGCGCCGGCCAAATTTTGGGCGCCCTCGGATGACGAGTATCTGCAGAACATCGTCACTCTGGTCTTCGATCAGATCGGGAGGGAAAACATCAAGGCCTTTTGGCTGGTCGGCCACTCGCAAGGCGGCATGACGTCCAACCGGATCATTCGTACCGATTTTTTTAAAGACAAAGTTGACGGTTGGCTGAGCCTCTCCGGTGGACGCTTAGGCGGGAACCCGGGACGCGGCGGCAATTTCGGCCCTCCTCGCGCGCCCTCTCCCGCCTCCCCCCCGGCTTCGAGCGATACAGCCGCGCCTGCTTCCGCGAATCAGGCTAATGCGCCGTCCAGCGACCGCCCCGCAATCCCTGCCGGCATCGCTGCTGCCGCGGCAGCCCTGCGCGAATCTCCCACTAACGATTTTTCCTTCATCTACGAAACCGGCCAGCGCGAAATGGACGACAAAGGCATTCCCGAAACGTCGGAGTGGGCCGCCAAATACGGCTGCGGCGCCCGCGTTCGCCTTCCGGACGTGGTCGATACCCAGGCGGGCTATGTCTACGACAGTACCCGTCAGAATCCGCCGAATCCCGCCTGGGGATTGCTGCCCCGGCCTGGTACGGCTGAGGTTTTCGAGTATCCGCGCTGCCGGAATGGCCGCATCGTCGCCGACGTGGTTCGCCTGGACAAAGGTCATACGGAAGGGCTCGAGCCTCACGTAAGCGAACAACTGATCAAGCTGATGCTCTCCGCCAAGAAGTAATCGAGTTCTATCGCCCTGGCTCGACCCGTCGGCGAATCACTATCGCAGGCATTGCATTTTGGCGATGTGCATGTTATCTGATACGATAGCCCTACCAGTTCGATGCTCTTAGCCTACGATCCGGCCACGAATCCACTCAACAACAACGAGTGGGCCTTTCCACTCTGCGAATGTATACACATTGCGTCGTTCGCCCTGTCGGTAGGCACCATTGCCATCGTGGACCTCCGGCTTTTGGGCTTGGGCCTTCGCCATCAGACCGCCGCCCAACTCGTCCGGGACACCATGCTGTGGACACTGGCCGGTCTCACCATCGTCATAACTTCCGGGTTGGTGATCTTTACTTCGGATCCGCTCCGCTATTACTACAGCCCCGCTTTCCGCCTGAAAATTATTTGCCTGCTGATCGCGATCATCTTTAACTACACCGTCCATCGAAAAGTAGCGCAGTCTAAGGATCCGGGACTCGCCGGCGGCCTGGTAGGCGCGATTTCTCTCTTCTTGTGGATCACCATCGTTTTCGCGGGACTTTTTTATGCGTTTACATAGCGTTTCTGAGCCGCCTGAGTTAGACAGCGGTATACAAGGCTTAAATGTCGCTTGCTGCTGAATTCAGTCAGTGGGTCGCCGGCACGGATTTTTTCACGTCCCTGCGCGAATCGGGGCTCGCGTACCCCATTATCTTGTCCCTGCATCTCAGCTCCATTGCATTATTTGGAGGGCTGATCCTGATAACCGACTTACGATTACTGGGCGTGGCTATGCCAAGCATGACGGTATCGGATGTAATAACTCAGACCCGCCTCTGGAAGCGGATCGGGTTCGTCATCATGATTAGCTGTGGCCTTTTGCTGGCGGGAGCGAAGCTCGACACTTACTACGACAATCCGTATTTTCAGCTCAAGCTTTCCTTGCTGTTACTGGTCGGCGTCCACGCTCTGGTGTTCCATAGAAGCGTGTACGGGAATGCCGCCGAACTCGATCGCGCCGCCGCGATCCCCGGCATTGCCAAGACCGCGGCCTGTCTCTCGCTGGTTTTATGGATCGGAATATTGTCGGCGGGCCGCTGGATCGCGTACTATGAACGGCCCGGCCAATTCGGTCCCCCTCCTGCGGCCAGCGCTCAGCCGGCAAAAACTGTTCCGGCGCCTCGATAGACGCGGCTGGCCCTGGCGCAACGGCGTCAAAGTTGGATTAAGCCAAATTAGAAATCCGCTACGGGATCTGGAAATCCACGTTTCGATCGCGATTGATCTGCTTGCTGAACCGAATGTCCACACTCGATAGGGGGGCTTGCATCTCCTGGCCTTCGCGCGTGATCCAGCGGATCTGATCGCCTTCGACCTTGTACGCCGTGGCGGCATGGATGGTGTGATCGTTGAAAGCAATCAGATAAAAGCCTTGCCCTTGATTGTTGCCCGCGGTTGGCTGCGGCGGAGTCGGCGGTTGTTGGGGATATTGCTGTTGTTGCGGGTACTGTTGTTGCGGGTATTGCTGCTGCGGGTATTGCTGCTGCGGGTACTGCTGCTGTACCGGATATGGGGGTTGTCCCTGGCCCTGTTGCGGATACGGATATCCGTTCTGTTGACCGTACGCTGGCGGCGCCGGATAAGAGCCGCCGCCATATGCGGAAGGATCGACGCCGCTGTAAGACGGATCGTACCCGTAATATGGATAGCCCGAATAATACCCATAGTAAGGATAGCCCCATCCGCCCGCTCCAAAATAGAAGCCCGGTCCCCAGTAACCGCCTCCATAGTAGCCCCTGCCGCCGTAATAACCGCCGCGGAAACCACCACCGCCGGCGAATCCACCCGAGACTCCGCCGCGAGCCCCGCCTGCCCCGCCTCCTACAGCGTGACCACCACCACCTCCTCCGCCGTGCCCTCCACCGCGTTGGGCGTAAGCCGGAGCAAGCAGAACCGGGGAAAAAAGAGCGATCCAAAGTGCTAATTTCGGGTGTGCCATCCCCCGCTATACAGCAAGACTCGTGCCATTCCCAAGTGGTTGTCGAAATGAGGCATCGCCCATGCCACCGACGGTTGAAAACCACCACCCTGGTTGTTCACAGCAACCATCGGCGGTAAACTTAGCTCGACTACTTCTATGACCAACCGACGAAGTTTTCTCAAACAATCATCCTTGCTGCTGGCGGGAACACAGGCGAGTTCGTTGTTCAGAGTCCTCAGGGCGGACGAGGGCGGTGCAATCGTCGAAACGTCGGCCGGTAAAGTCCGCGGGACCGCGGTCGACGGCGTCAAAGTCTTCAAAGGCATTCCCTATGGGGCAAACACGGCTGGCAAGAATCGCTTCATGCCGCCCGCCAAACCAGCCACCTGGACCGGCGTTCGCGACGCCCTCGCTTATGGACCCAGCGCTCCCCAAGTCAGCGCCAGCGGCAAGCCTCCGGCCGGATCTTCAGAGGAGAGCGAAGACTGCCTGGTGCTGAATGTGTTTACCCCGGATTTGAGCGGCGGTAAAAATCGGCCCGTAATGGTGTGGTTGCACGGTGGAGGCTTTGCCACTGGTTCAGGTTCCGGACCCATCATCGACGGCACGAATCTGGCCCGCACCGGTGATGTGGTGGTGGTCAGCATCAATCACCGGCTGAACGTGTTCGGTTTTACGTACCTGGGCGAGCAGGCGGGCTCGGATTTCGCTCTCTCCGGCGGCGTCGGGATGCTGGACATCGTCGCGGCGCTGGAGTGGGTGCGCGACAATATCGCGCGCTTCGGCGGCGATCCTGACGTAGTGACCATCTTCGGTCAATCTGGAGGCGGCCGCAAAGTAGCAACATTGATGTCGATGCCTGCCGCCAGGGGGCTCTTCCACCGGGCCATCATAGAGAGCGGAGCGATACTCCGATTAACCACTCCTGAAGACGCGATCCACACCACCGCGCTTCTGCTGGACGAACTAGGATTGAAGCCCGGCCAGGCGCGCGAGCTGCAGACAGTTCCGGTTGCGCGGCTGCTTGCCGCCAACGAAGCGGTGTACAAGAAAATAGCCCTTCGCGACCCCGGCATGGTTGCTAATACGCCGGTGATCGACGGCCACGCGCTGCCCGCCCATCCCTGGGATCCCGCCGCACCTTCGCTTTCCGCCTCCATTCCATTGCTGATCGGATACGCGCATACCGAAGAAACCCTTTATGACCGGCCCACTCCCGAAAAGCTGAATCTGGATGAGGAAGGGCTGACGCAGCGCGCCGCCAAACAACTGGGTAGTGATCCGGCTCCTGTGATCGCAGCCTTCCGCAAAGCGCATCCCGACGCCACTCCCTGGGACCTGTATATCCTTATTGCCACCGAGCATCCGCGCGGAGCATATACGCGGGAGCTGGCGAAACGCAAAGCGCTGCAGGCCGGCGCGCCGGTGTTTATGTATCGCTTTGACTGGGAGACCCCGGAAGGCGGCGGCCATATGAGATCCCCGCATACCATCGAGATTCAGTTCGTCTTCAACAACATTAAGATCGCCGGACCGCTCATCTCCAAGATGCCCGAAGCCTATGCTCTGGCCGATAAAGTGAGTGCCGCGTGGGTGGCGTTTGCGCGCACCGGAAATCCGAACACGCCCAGACTGCCGAAGTGGCCGGTCTATTCAGTTAAGTCGCGAGACACTATGTTATTCAATAACGAGAACCGCGTCGAGCAGGATCCTGACCAGGGCCCACGCCTGATGATGGAACAAGTTTTGAAGCTGTCGTAATCGCCTGGGGCTCGCCTCAGATGCCGGCAAACCAGGAATAACCGGCCTCTGGCGCGGCGGAGCCCAGCCCCTTGCCGATGTTTTTAAGACTATCGGTGACAGTAATGCGCGAAAGGTATTTCACGCTTTTATAGCCGAGCTGGCGGGCGACGCGCAGGCGTAGCGGGGCGCCGTGACGGGTGGGGAGTTCCTGTCCATTCAGCCCGTACGCGAGAAAGGTCTGCGGATGAAACGCGTCGGCGAGGTCCAAGCTGTCCCAAGACTCGTCGAAAGGATAAACGACCACGAACTGGGCCTGCGGGCTGACTCCCACGAAATTCAAAACAGTGGAAAGCTGCACGCCGGTCCATTCCGCGATGAAAGACCAGCCTTCCTCGCAAGCCTGATGTGTGATCTGGGAGCTCGATGGAAAGCGCTTGAGCTCATCCAGCGAGAAAGTGGACGGGCGCGCCACCATGCCATCCACTTTGAGCCGCCAATCCCTGAAACCGCCAGCCAGGAGGCGCTCGAAAGGCTCCGTCTGGGGCGGCTCGCCGCTGACCGGAACAACTTTGGAAATTTCGCTGTGATTGAATTCGCGGGCCAGGGAATGCCGAGACATCAGCACCCGCTGAGTTGCGTAAGTGAGCGTTTCGCCGAGACCCCAGATGCCGCCGCTATCGGGCGGGATGAGTCCGTAACGGGAAGCCAGGCGTGCGGCGACGGTCAAACCAGCGGCTCCCGCGCCAATTGCCAATCCACCGGTGATGAGTTTGCGCCGAGAGACCGGATCGCTCATGCGGGTTCCTTTCTGCTGCCGGCGCGGCCCGTGATCATAGCGCGCATGCGGCTGGAAAATCCTGCGAGAATCACCATTGCAATATGGATGAGCAGAAAAACAAGTAGAAAGTCCCCGAGGAAAAAGTGAAGGGTGCGCGCGGTCTGGTGGCCGCCGAAAATAGTAACGAACTCCGGAATCACGGATGTGATGGCCGGAGACATGGCGAATCCCGTTACGATAATCAGCGGAAAGACCAGAAATACGACGGTAAGGTAAGAGAGCCGCTGCAGGATGTTGTAAGAATCTTCTTCGGCCGGGCGCCTGAAACGCAAATGATCGATGATGCTGGCGCGGAGCGAGCGCCAGGAAAGGTCGGTTGAGCGAGGAAGAAGCTGACTGCGGAAGTGCTGCGTCAGGACGCCGGAAACAAAGTAAAGCGCGCCCGCCAGTACGGCGATCCAGGCTGATTGGAAGTGCAGCGAGCGTCCCCAGCCGGAGGGCCCGCCTAGCATGGTGGGAAGCGGAAGATCGAAAAGAGATGGAGTTCCGATGCCTCCGGTTTCGCCCCAATAGAAATGAGGGTGCGCCAGGATGATGGCGAAGCCGCTGACGGCCAGCCCAAAAAAGCTGAGCGTGAAAATCCAGTGCGTGAAGCGGACTAGCGCTGAATGGCGGCGGGGCGAATCCACTATGTCTGAAGTCTGGATTGCGAGCCTCGGGGTGGATGCAAACCCGGCCATAGTTAGTGGCCAAAGAATAGCACAACGACCTCCCTCTCTGTTCGCGCGGCAGGCGTAAACTTGAAGGGAGGTGAGCGGCCATGCGTACTCGATTCGCGCCTGCGATCTATCTATTTTGCTTTTCGCTTATTTGTGTAGTTTCGCAGCAGAAAACTACAGCGGGACAACCCCAAGCCGATCCGTCTGTCGCGCCTCCCGGCGCCGATCACACTATCGCGCTCGACGTTTTAGTCACCGATAAGTCCGGCAAGCCCATCGCCGGATTGCAGCAGCAGGATTTCACCCTTTTGGATAATAAACGGCCGCAGAAGATTTTGTCTTTTCAGGCCATCAGTGGCCCGGCTTCCCCCACTTCCGACCCGCCCATAGAAGTTATTTTGCTTATGGATGAAGTCAACACTTCATTCGGAAATCTATCGTACGAGCGGGGACAAGTTGAGAAGTTTCTGCAGCGCGCCGGCGGAGAGCTCCCGCGCCCGCTAACGATGGTTTTCTTTACCGATACCGGAACGGCCATTGGCGCCACGACCTCCCAAGACGGAAAGGCGCTGCTTTCCGACCTGAATCAGAGCCAATTCGGTCTACGCTCTATACGCAGATCACAAGGCGTTTACGGCGCCGGTGACCGGCTTCAATTGTCTCTAAACGCGCTGAGGCAGCTCATAGCCTATGAAGGGAAGAAACCCGGACGAAAGCTCGTAATCTGGGTTAGTCCGGGCTGGCCGCTTCTTTCCGGCCCGGGCATACAATTGACTAACAAAGACAGGGAAGGGTTTTTCGGTGACATTGTCGCGCTTAGCGACGGTCTGCGACGCGCTCGCATCACACTCTACAGCATCGATCCGTTAGGAATGGCGGACGCGGGCGGATTGCGAACGACATATTACATGGAGTTCGTAAAACCAGTAAAGAAAACCAATCAGGTGCAGATTGGAAACCTGGGACTGCAGGTTCTGGCTACTCAAAGTGGAGGCCGGGCTCTTAATTCCAGCAATGATATAGCGGGCGAGATCGCTACCTGCATCACCGACGCGAATGCGTTTTATGCCGTATCTTTCGAGGCTCAGCCCGGGGATGGTCCAAATGATTACCATTCCATCGAGGTTAAAGTGGACAAACCTGGGCTTACCGCGCACACGCGATCGGGCTACTACGCGCAACCGGATGCCGGGCGAGCGCGTTGATTCCTGGCCGGTAGTAGGCGACGCCTGCAATAGCTGCTGGCGTGACGGCTAGGGTGTGGGGAGTGGAGGATCTACTGCGATGAGCGACGATGAAGACAGGCTAAAAAGTGAGTTTGATCGCGAGATGCGGAGCATTCTTGAGCGGGAGGGTGAGCTTGGACTTTGCTCGACGCGCTTTCGCCAGATGCTGCAGGAGGGCGATGGATGGAGCGTTGCAAAGAGACTACTTTCGAAAGGGGAGCCGCCTACAAACACGTTCACTTGGCTACGGAAACAAGGACGGTTGGACTTGACGATGGAGTACTACGTTGGAGACGACAAATATAAGCGCATCTTTACCGATGACGACCGAGCGGTTGCTAAGTTTCGGCTCGAACATGGCGACTGAGCCATCTCCCCGCTGAGACCCCACCACCAACCCGTCGCGTTCCGCCGCGGGAAGAGGTATGCTAATCAGCAGGGCTTTCAGTGCAGGCTTGGCCTGCAGCAACAGCCGGCGGATACGGCCTGAAGGCAGGAAGGAAGGCAGCATGAGCACTAAAGGGAGATCTCGACGGTCATTCCTTGTTAATTCCATGGCAGGCCTGAACGCAGCGTGGATCACAGCCAACTACACCGGCATCCTCGCCGCTCAGGATCACGTCCGGCAGGCAACCCAAGCGGGTGGAGTACCGAAGCTCGGCTTCTTCACGGAAGTGCAGGTCGCGGAGATCGAGGCCATGACGGCTCAGATCATCCCCTCGGACGAAACCCCCGGTGCACGCGAGGCCCATTGCGTGTACTTCATCGACCGGGCCCTGTCTACCTTCGATAAGGGCCGCCAGTCCGTCTACACGCAGGGGTTGCAGGATCTTCAGTCGAAGACGCAGCAACTCTACCCCGACGCCGGCAAATTCTCAGCGCTCACTTCCGAGCAGCAGATTAAGGTTCTTACGGACATCGAGAAAACGCCCTTCTTCAACACGGTCCGCAGGTACACTATCATCGGATTCTTATCTCGCCCGGTGCACGGCGGTAACTACGACAAAATTGGCTGGAAACTCATCGGCTACGACGATTCACTGAACTTCAAGCCGCCGTTCGGTTACTACGACGCGCAGGCACTAACCGCCAAGAAAGGGTGAAGGAGAAACGACTATGAAACAGTATCCGACATCAACTGAAGTCGATTTCGTCGTTATCGGTTCAGGAGCCGGCGGCGGCATCGTGGCCAAGCAGTTGTCAACGGCCGGCTTTTCGGTCGTGGTCCTGGAGCAGGGTGGCTGGGGAAAGTACGGCCGCGAGCACGAATACAACAAGGACGAGTGGCTGAATCTCAACCTGAGCGATGACGATCGTTTGATGAGCGACCCCTCGCGCCAGCGCAATACGTTCCGTAGGAACGACAAGGAAAAAGCCGTTGCAGGCACGCACAGCTACGGCTGCGTAGTGGGTGGCGGCACGGTGACGTACGGTAGCAGCAGCTGGCGCCATCTGCCGTATGAGTTCAACGAAGCCTCGTACGATCCCACTATTCCTTCCGGCACCGGCATGGCGGACTGGCCGATCACCTTCGAGGAACTCGAACCTTATTACACTCAGGCCGAATGGGAAATGGGCATATCCGGCCTCCGCGTCAATTCGCCGTTCCTCGCGCCTATGACGAAGGACTATCCCGTGCCGCCCGTCCCTCTCAAAAGCTCTGGGGCGCTGCTCAATTCAGCGGCGGCCAAATTAGGACTGACCTCCGTTCCCGGCCCGCTCGCGATCATTACGAAACCATATATGGGGCGCGAAGCCTGCGTCAACTGCGGAATCTGTTCGGGCTACGGATGTCAGGTGCGCGCGCGATCCAGCTCAGCGGTCACCATGCTGCCGCTCGCCGAGAAGACCGGCCGCTGTGAAATTCGGGTGAAGAGCTATGTGCGCGAAATCTCGGTGGACAGCGCCGGCCGAGTCACCGGCGTGGTTTATTTCGACTCGCAAAAACGCGAGGTGCGTCAAAAGGCGAAGGCCGTGGTGCTCGCCGCTAATGCCGGGGAGTCGGCCCGCCTGCTGCTGATGTCGAAGTCGGCGCGTTTTCCTGACGGGCTGGCAAACACCAACGGAGTCGTCGGAAAATATGCGATGTTCGGTAACGGAGCCGGCGCCAGCGCGCTTTTCGAGCATCCGCTGAACGAGTACAAGGGCGTCATTTCGGGCGCCGCCATCGTCGACTACGTGCCTTCCGATCCGAAGCGCGGCTTCTACGGCGGCGGACGCATGACGGCCCGCGGGTATCTAACCCCCTTCGAGCTGGGCTTGGGCGGATTGTCGCCGGATGCTCCGCGCTGGGGTGCGGGCTACAAGAAGGCGCTTCAGGAAGAAGCCAATCACAGGATGACGATCAGTTGTTTCGTCACCCAGATGCCGCTCGAGAGCAACCGCGTCGATCTGGACCCCGAGGTGAAAGACGATTGGGGCCTGCCGGCCATGCGCATCACGCTGACCTCTCATCCCGACGACAAGAAGAACATGGAGTTCTTCCGCCAGAAATCTGTCGAAGTTCTGGAGGCTGCCGGAGCGAAGAAGATCTGGGCGCAGCCGGTCGGCGACAGCCGGGGCGGCGCGCACAACCGCGGTACCTGCAGGATGGGTAACGATCCCAAGACGTCGGTAGTCGACAAGTTCCACAAAGCCCACGACGTGCCGAACCTGTTCATCGTAGACGGCAGTGTTTTCGTCACGGGCGGCCGTAATCATCCGACGCTGACGATCCAGGCGCTGGCGTTCCGGGCGTCCGAGCACATCATTCAAAGCGCCAAAAAGGGCACTCTCCGAACGAGCTTGTAGGTCGTGGGGCAGGTTGTGGGGCGGACCTGGTCCGCGGCCGACCACCTGGTCGGCCTTCTGAGCCCCGAGTGGGGCAAGTTGTGGGGCGGACCCCTGGTCCGCGGCCGACCCGATGGTCGGCCTTCTAATCCCCAAGTAGGGCAGGTTGTGGGGCGGACCCCTGGTCCGCGGCCGACCCGATGGTCGGCCTTCTAATCCCCAAGTAGGGCAGGTTGTGGGGCGGACCCCTGGTCCGCGGCCGACCCCCTGGTCGGCCTTCTAATCCCCAAGTGGGGCAGGTTGTGGGGCGGACCCCTGGTCCGCGGCCGACCCCCTGGTCGGCCTTCTAATCCCCAAGTGGGGCAGGTCTCCGACCTGCCGCTAGGCTTCGTGCAGCTTGATAACCGCGCCGTCGATATCCTTGATCGTCGGCCGCCCGCAATGCGCCATATCGCGCGCGACTTCAGTCTGCAGCATCTCCAGCACCTGCTGAGCGCCTTCGGGTCCATACGCCGCCAGCCCCCACACCACGGGGCGGCCCAGCATCACCGCGCTCGCGCCGTACGCCAGCGCCTTGAAGATATCCGAACCACGGCGAAAATTTCCATCGATCAGAACCGGGGCCTTCCCGCCCACTGCGTCCATGATCGACGGCAGCATTTCCATTGACGACGCCATTCCGGGAGTCAACAATCCGCCGTAATTCGATACCACAATGCCGTCCATGCCGTGCTTCATCGCGGCGCCGGCTTCCTGCGGCGTCAGGACGCCTTTCATCAGCACCGGTACGCCGATGCCCTTGCGCATCTGATCGACTTTGGTCCAGTTCACCGCCGGACGAACCGTAGTCTTGGGAAGCGGCGCGCCCACCGTGATACAGATCGCTTTGCAGCCAGCCTTCACCGCGCGATCCATCTTTTCCCGCACCCCCGTCACATCCTCCTCGGGGAACACCTGATACCAAAGCGTGGTCTTCGATTCCGCGGCGATCTTCTCCACCGGAACGCTCGATTCGCTACTGACGACCATCCACGCTTTGGCGGCCGACGCGGCTCGCGCCATTCCAGCTTCACCATCCGGATGATAGTTCTGAAGGCGCGCCATCGGCCCAACCATCACGGGCGCGAACATCTTCTCGCCGAAGAGCTGGACCGTCAGATCGAGATGATTGGTGGGCGCCATCATGCGCGGACGGAAGGTGATCCGGTCGAAAAAGGAGCGATCGCTGCCGGCAATAGCCGCAAAAACGTCGGGCGCAAGTTTGCGCTCGGCCATATTCTCGAATTCGAGCACATTGACCAGATCCACGCGCGGCGCAATACGGCCGGGCGGCTCGCCAATCAACTTGGGCGGGTGATCGGCGATCAACGGCGAGGCTGCTGCTAAAGATCCGAATCCTGCTAAGGCTTTGCGTCTTGTCACCGTGGTTCTTTTCATGGGAGTGGTTCTTTTCATCGGAAATGAGTCCTTAATAGAGTGCGGTCGATGGAGGCCAGATCGGCAACTCCCGTCTGGGCCATCGCCGCCACCAGTTCTGTCTGCAGGATTTCGAGAATCCTCTGTACGCCCGGCGGTCCATACGCCGCGAGGCCCCAGCGGATTACCCGGCCCAGACAAACCGCCTTCGCTCCCAAGGCCAAGGTCTTCAAAATATCCGAGCCGCTGCGTATTCCGCTATCAAACAATACTGGAATCCTGGCCGGCACGGCATCCACGATTTCTGTCAGTACTTCGAGCGTTGAGGGATCATAATCGAGCGACCGGCCGCCGTGATTGGAAACATATATAGCATCGAAACCATGATCCACGAAAGCCTTCGCGTCTTCGCCCGTCAGGACGCCTTTCACGGCCATTGGTACGGTCAGGATTTTGCGCACCTGATCGGCGTACTGCCAGTTGTACCAAAGTCTTCCCGCGGGCACGCGATAGGGATTGCTGGGCGCCGCCGCGGCCGCGCGCGCTCGTGCTGCTAAGCGCCGGTCTCCGCCCAGCGGTCCGGCGTCCAGGTGTTTGTCATGCAAGGAGTGCTCGTAAAATGACGCCTGTTGATCGACCGTCATGACGATGGCCTTGGCGCCCGCTGCCAGCGCCTTATCGAGCAGCTCTTTGGTCGAGTCCATGTCTTCCTGAGGATAAAGCTGCCACCAGATCGGACTTGCCGCGGCTGCAGCGATCTTATCAACCGGAAACGAGGCATTGGCGCTGATGATCATGGGCGTATTGGCCGCCGCAGTTGCGCCCTGATGCGTGCCCATTTCGCCATCGCGATACAGCGCGCCGTGGGCGGCGCTGGGCGACACCATCATCGGGAAGTTCATCGGAGTGCCTAAAACATTGGTGGCGGTCTTCACCGAGCTGACGTCCGCGACTCCACGCGATACAAGTTCCACCCAGTCGAACGCTTCCCGATTCCGGCGCAATGTGAATTCGCCTTCTGAGCCGTAAGCCGTGTAAGTGTAGGTCTCGCGCGGCAACTTGGCGAACGCTACGGCTTCGAATTCAACAGCGGTTTTCAGTTCATCCATTCCCGGAATACGGGAATGATCGCGAAACGGATCCTGTTGCGGCTTGAGCAGCGATGCGCCCGCCAGGCCGGCGCCCAATCCGCCGAGAATGTTGCGCCGCGTTGTGCTGGCCTTCTTCATCTGCTGAACCTCCTGCGATGATGGTCTAGTGTATACTAATGCCTACTGAGGAGGTTCAAACGAATGCGTGTGCACTCGATTGGCCTGACGCTCCTCTTCGCCTTATCTGCCTCGGCAGCGCCGACATTTACCAAAGATGTAGCACCCATCTTTTATAAGAACTGCGTGAGCTGCCACCGCCCGGGGGAAATCGCGCCCATGTCCCTTCTCGATTACCAGTCCGCGCGCCCGTGGGCCAAGGCCATCCGGGAAGTAGTCGCAACACGCAAAATGCCGCCCTGGTTTGCCGATCCCAGCTACGGTCATTTCTCCAATGATACCCGTTTGAAGGAGCAGGAGATCGCGACCGTCAAAGCGTGGGTGGATGGAGGCGTCGCCCAGGGCGATCCCAAGGATCTGCCCGCGCCACCCGCATTCGTTGAAGGATGGCGGCTCGGCAAGCCCGATCTGGTGATCGATATCGGACAAGACTTTCGGGTGCCGGCGGGTCAGGATTTATACAAAGATTTTGTCGTCCAAACGAATTTCACCGAAGGCAAGTGGATTCGCGCCGCTCAGGTGCTCCCCGGAAATCGCCGCCTGGTACATCATGTTCACGTCTACGTCGTTTTGCAGGGCGCGGATGATGCTAAACAGGAGACCAAACCGCCGGCTGCCGCCAAGCAGTCGCCTTTCGGTGGATTCGAGACGATTGAAGACGGTTTAACGCGTGTTCGAGACGATGCGCCCGTGATCGACGATGCTTGCGCCGCTAACGCCAATTTGCCAAGTTTGAGCGGATTTGAGGAAGGCTCGTTGGCCACTATGCTGCCCGGCAAGCCGCCGGATAATTACGACGTATTCGGTGATGGCAGCACCGCCAAGTACATTCCGGCCGGGGCCAAGCTGCGCTTTCAGATCCACTATGCCAAAGTCGATACCTCCGACACCGATCGAACCAGCATCGGACTCTACCTGGTAGCGAAGCCGCCCGAGAATCCGTTAAGACGCGTGGATCTCCGCAATCGATTCTTTCTGATTCCCGCCGGCGCTCGAAATCACGAAGTGAAGCGCTGTTACGACGTAGAGCAGGACAAGTTGCTGGTCGCGATCACGCCGCACATGCATTACCGCGGCAAGGACGCCACCTATGAGCTGGTTCACGCCGACGGTAGAAGCGAAATTCTCCTGGTGGTGCCGCACTACGATTTCAATTGGCAGCTGCAATATCGCTTCGAGAAGGCGATCCTGATGGAAAAGGGCAGCCGGATGGTAGTGACCTTCCACTACGACAACAGTCCCAATAATCCGGCCAATCCGGAGCCTAAGAAAGCCATTCGCTGGGGCGACCGCAGTGAGGACGAAATGATGGTCACCTGGACCGAGACCATTAATGTATCGCCGGCCGCCGCCGCCGTGGACGCATCCGCGGCGAATGCCCGCTGAGCGGGCACAATGAACTCAACGCGCTTCAACCGGTGGGCAAGAATTGCGCTCCTGGCCGGCAGTTGTGCGATCTGTAGCGCTCAATCGCACGATCCCAAAAACCCGACGCCGCTCGGGCCGGGAATCAATAAAGGGAATGTCGATAATAAGGAAAATGGACCCAACTATTACTATTTCTACGCGGGTCCCGGACATGTTGACCTGCATTACGCCTTCAAGGAGATGGGCGTGTTCGGAAATCCGATGAAGCAGGCGCTCAGTTTTGATCTTTACGATGAGAATAATAAGTTGATCTCGCATGACGCCATTGTTGCGGTGGAGAAGATGGAGAAGTTATCGCGGCCCGGCGATCTGGGCTCGCGCCACAAGCTGCTCCTACGCGTAATTTCTCCGGACACCGCGCTACGATTGGGCGGCTATTACGAGATAGAGGCGACGGGTGTGGCTACCTTCGACGGGAAAGCAACCGGTGCGCAAGTCAAACCGGAGGACACGGCCCTATATCATCCCGGAGGCGCCCTGGCGACGCCTGGTGGATCGCTGTACAATCCGGGCGGTTCTCTCTATACACCGGTCGGCGCGCTGACCCACGTGGAAGAAAGTCCCAAGGAATTGCGGCTCACCCTGGCGGCCGATATTCTCTTCGACTTCGACAAGTCAACCATCCGTCCAGGCGCCCAGGCAGCACTAGACCGCGTGGCCGAAATCATCCGTTCAAAGAGCAAAGGACCGGTTCGGATCGAGGGCTTTACGGATTCCAAGGGCGCTCCCGATTACAACCTCCGCCTGTCGAGCGCCCGCGCGCAGTCCGTCGAGAAATGGCTAGTCGAGCGGGAGGGAGTGGCTGCTGCTCGATTCTCCACACGAGTACCTAACGGCGCTACGCCGTCGCAAGAGCCAGAAACTCCGCGAGAATAGTGGAAGCGAGACACGGCAAGCTATGGCCGTCATCACACTGGCGCGATCCTACCCGTACACGAGTATGGCTCTGGCCTTGTCGATCAGAAGATTGGTGGCAACGACTTCGACAGAAGCCGGTACGACCCCGTTGGAGAGAATGTTTCTAGAATCGCGGCCAGGCCGT